>Ga0209099_1001136_pt1 | contig 28226 bp, 40 predicted proteins | sample AD_JPNHW2_MetaG_FD_184430 | JGI IMG/M metagenome (GOLD analysis project Ga0209099, IMG submission 184430) | Active sludge microbial communities of municipal wastewater-treating anaerobic digesters from Japan - AD_JPNHW2_MetaG (SPAdes) (version 2) | ecosystem: Engineered > Bioreactor > Anaerobic... | reverse complement strand
AGAATACACAATAAATTTACATGGGACAGATCGGCGCAGCGTATGAGAGATATTCTGACAGACATATATCAAAGAGAGGTTGGACCTCATGCAAGCTAGTCTCGCCATCTTCCTTGTTCTCATTATATTCCCCGCCTGTCTCTACTACGGGGCGAAGGATTCACTAAAGGAGCCGAAATGGAAAAACGGGTGTATAAATTAGGGGGTGAGATATGAGAAAACTATTATTCGCATTACTGTTCGTGTTTTGTTTTGCAGTTTCGGCATTTTCCGCAGACGTTTGGAGCTATAAGGTTCTGGAAGTTACTACGCCAAGCCTAACAAGTATCCATGTCCGTTATATGATTCAGCTTAACGAGAAGGATTATGTCGGTGGTGATATATCTATCAATGCAGACGAATTGATTAAATCAGCCGATAAGGAAGCGTTGATTAGTAAGCAGATAGAAGCGCAGATACCACAGTATGCAAAAGTCTATGAAGCGGTACAGGGATTAAAAGAAAGCAAAACTCTTATTGGAACTTCAAAGTCAGCAAATCTTGAGGCTATAAAATAATGAAACGTCTAATTTTAGCGTTGATTATTGGGGTGTGGTGGTGGGGGAGCAGTTTTGCGACGACGTTTAACTCCGCCGCAGATGGAGAGTGGAACTCGAACACTACTTGGGGAACTGCCGCAGGGAGTGTTGAGGGTACAAATTATCCTGGTTCAAATGATACAGTAAATATAAATCATACCGTTACACTAACAGGTTCGTACCCTGCTAGTGGTTGGGGTATTGGTGCATTAACAGTAAATACCAGTAATGGTAATTTAACATTTAACACTTCTGCTAATCAAAATAATTACTTACAGATGGCAGGTAATTTAACTGTTTGGAATTATTCTTCTTTTTGTATGGGTTATCCAGGTTCCCCAATTCCAACAACTTCAAATGCCACAATCGCATTCAATGGTACAAACTTACAATATGGAATTACTGCAATCTCAAATGCTACGGTTAAGATGTTGGGAAGTAAAGTTAATAATTACAAATCCATTCTTCAGTCAAATATAACAGCAGGTGATAAAAATTTTACCGTTTTTAGTTCTGATGGTTGGCTTATAGGTGATATGGTTTTAATACATAAGACAAGAGCTACTAACAATCAAGAATCAGAATATTTTAATATAACAGGAATAAGTGGTACTAATGTCTTTATTGATTCTAATGGTGACGGAACAGGTGCTAGCCCATCATTTGCTTATCCCCACAATAAAGATATATATGTTTGGAATATGCGACACAATGCAATCATAAAATCAACATCGTCAACTATGACAAAGTATATTGATACGGTAATATATAATAGAACGTATATGCTTATAGATGAGGTAAGTTTTTATAATTCTCCTATTTTTCGAGCTGATGCTGGTTCAGATGATTTTTGTGATATTAGCAATGTTTCTCATTTCGGTTCTTCTTCCTCCGCTACGTTTAATTTCGGGAGTTGGGGTAAGAAATTTAATATGACAAATTTTGTTGATAGACCAACCGATAGCACCGACCAAATTTCTAACTCTGCCGGAGGACAGAATGAATTAAACATTTATGACTCACTTATTTGTAATGGAGGTACAACATATAATAGAATAGCGAGATATGGATATATAGGAAATTTAATCAATACGACTATTGTTGGAGCAGTCAACGAGTATGAAATATTAAGCCTTCCTGTATACAATGCAACAAATTCAAGTTTTTGGGGGATATACGGTTCTTCCAACACAGGTCCTTGTACATTCCTTTACAATGGGGAAAGTTGTTCATTTAATGGATGTAGAGGAGGTCTGTTATCTAGTAGATTTAAGGTTCTTAAAAATAGTAGATTTGGTAACATTGTTAATAATACTGCGGATATTATAGGAGACGGAGATTCTAGAAATTCTTATTGTTATAATGTAACTTTTTCTATGGGAAGCCAAAGTAATCTTGGGGCAAGGGAACTGAATGGAGTTTATTCCCAAAATCACAATGGTACAGCGGGAAGAAACGCAGTATATTTTATTTACGGCACAATCTCCGACCCATTCACAGGAGGTAAGTCAGCAGGATGGGCAAGGTCAAACGACACTTGCGTGTATTTATCTCCATCGTCTACCACAGCAGGACAGACGCTAAACTGGGAATTTAAAGTACCAGTTACCGCAAGCACAAATCCGCAATTAAGTTTTTATACCAATACCACAGGAACGACAAACGGTGCTACTGCGTCAATAGACGTATACGACAATTCAGATGACAATACTTTATTGGTAGATAATCAGAGCATTACTCTCGGTTCGAGTTGGGCGCAATTCAATGTTTCTGCTTTCACTCCTACCAATACAGGGTATGTTCGTTGTGTAATTAAAGTCTTGGATGGTTCGACAACAGGCGACGTTGGGTTCGACGATTTCCAGATTGTCAAAGGTGGCGTTAACCTTACCGATGGCGTTGATTATTGGACAGATGGATTACCGCAGTTGTGGATGCAAGGTGGGGGTGGTACTCCAGGCAACACGACCACCGTCTCGGGTTACAGTAGAGGAAGGGTGGTAAATCAATGAGGGTTACTAATATGAAAAGACTTGGTATCGCTTTAATTCTCTGCGCTGCGATTACTCTTCCCGCGTACGCGCGTAACATCAAGCAGTCGACGAACGCAAACGTCATGGTGTTCATGACGAACGCAACGGATCATATTGCGGGGCTTGCTGGGTTAACCCTTACCATTACCGAAAGTAAAGACGGCGGTGCGTTTAGTGCGATTACGCCGACCGTGAGCGACCGCAGCAACGGCTGGTATAACTTAGCGCTTAATACGTCTCATACCGATACACTTGGTGATTTAAGCCTTCACGTTACGGCAACGGGCGCAGATGCGACAGATATGAAGCATACGATTGTCGGAAATATCGAATCAGATACGTATACCGTTGTTTCCGATGCAAACTATGGTCTATCGGCAATTAATGCTACTTTAGCGAAAGCAAATACCACTGTGACGCAGGCAAATACAACGATAGCTTTGGCGAATACGACTATTACCCAGGCAAACGTAACCATCACGACCGCAAACAGCACGGCCAATAGTATTAAAACTCAAACCGATAAGATGACGTTTACCACGGCAAACAAAATCGATGCGCGCGCGTTTACGGTAGATGACAAGACGGGGTATAACATCACGCAGGTTGCAGCGGATCAGGTATGGCTTTCTGCGACAAGGTTATTGACCGCAGGGACAAATATCGTCTTGGCAAAAGGTTCAGGCATTACAGGATTTAACGATATAACCGCGCAGAATGTCTGGGATTACAACGTCACGTCATACAGCACGTCAGGATTCGCGGGTACATACCTCAAAGGCGCAGGAAGCGCGGGCGACCCCTGGACAACGGCATTGCCGGGCGCATACGGCGCAGGGACGGCGGGATATATCATCGGAAACAATATCGATGCCAAAATATCGACAAGAAGCTCCCTGGTGGCAAGCGATGTATGGAACGCAACCAGCCGCACTTTGTCAGATTATAGCGGCGTGTGGAGCGTTGCAACGAGACTCTTGACCGCGGGAACGAACATTGTCCTTGCCAAAGGAACCGGCATAACCGGGTTCAATGATATTACGGTCGATAATATTTGGGGCAATGCGACAAGGACGATTACGGGTGGCGTTACTGTTACCACAAACAATGACAAGACAGGATATACCGTAAGCACGGTAAGCGATAAGACCGGATACAGCCTTGCACCGGCAGAGCGTGCCAGTATTGGTGACGCGGTATGGAACATCACGCGCACCGGACACACGAATGCGGGGACGTTTGGATTGTACCTTGACGCGCAAGTCTCGACAGTCGGTGGCGGGACGCTGACGGCTGGGGATATTTGGAATTATACGATTTCTGGGTACTCAACAGCAGGACAAGCCGGGACATATTTAAAAGGCGCTGGTGCAGCAGGGGACCCGTGGATTACGGCATTACCGGGAGCTTATACCGAAGGAACAGCCGGTTATTTGATGGATAAGATTTCGCAGTACACGAATGCGACGAAAGACGGCGGAGATTATAACGGGATTGAGAAGATGATAAGGAGTAACCGATAATGGACAACCTTGCCTATATCAATGTAAATAGCCTGTTTTGGATTGTCCAGGCAATACCGACAAGCGTCGTAGGTGACACGGTAAGCGTTACCATTAAAAGACTTTCCGACGGGTACACATGGAATTTTTCAACGCTTATCTTTGAGAACGCAGCCAATTCCGGGAGCATGACGTTTGTCAGTGACATTCTCTGGAAGCAATCATTCACCCCGCCTACATCCGACACCTACGTTGTGACCGTCAACGACGAAACGCTCGACACCAAGTTTGTACAGGTCTTGAACGCCGTAGGACAGGCAGCACCGGCCGGATTAACCGGATCAGAACTCACAACGCTTGCAAACGTAAAAACAGCATTGAGTATTGTCAACACCGATGACGACGCATACCTGAACAGTCTGATTGCGCGCGTAACCGATGAAGCAGAAACATACTGCAGGAGAAAGTTTGCAGATGCGACATACACCGAGAAATATGACGGCAACGGCTGTCAATCTATGCAATTAAAACAGTACCCGATTACCTCTATTACATCGGTGCACGATGACCTGGACAGGGCATTTTTAAGCGACACGCTGATTGATTCCGACGACTATGTTTTTGACGCAGAGTCGGGCATCCTAACTCTTGACTGGAGCATTTTCTCAAGAGGTGTACAGAATATCCAGGTCGTCTATAACGCAGGGTACACAACCATGCCGCAAGATTTAGAGCAGGCAGCAATTATGCTCGTTTCGTCCTATTACCTAGCATTCAAGGCAGCGATTAACGCAACAGTGGGCCAAGACATCGGCAGTAAGCCGTATTACCTCAAGAAGGACGCGTACGTCATACTTGACCGTTACCAGAGGATGATATGATCGAGATAGAGATAAACAAAAACGAGTTTAATAATATCTACCGTAAGATGGGCAAGATACAAAACGGGATGCAAAAGGTATTTACTCGGTTTTCTATGGAAGTGGCAAACCAGCTCCAAGATAACGTGTCAAACAAGATACTCAAGGTACGCACCGGAAGGTTACGCAGCAGCATACAAAGCCGGGTTTCAGGGGAAGGATGGGCCATGCAAGCCATGATAGGAAGCGGCGTACGAAACGGTAAGCGCGTCACATACGCCAATATCCTTGAAGACGGTGGAACTATACGCCCGGTAAGCGGTCAATACTTAACCATCCCGCTAGGCGCCGCGAAAACATCAGCAGGAGCACCACGGTTCAGCGCGCGGGATGTTATGAATGGCATGACGCCATACACAACCTCTGTAATTTTAGACGGTATTATTTACGGCGTTACCGGGAACAAGACGTCAAAACTAACGCCACTATTCGTACTCAAACGAAGCGTCAAGATACCGGCATTCAGATATATGGCAACAACAGTTCGTCAGATGAGCACAGGGAAAAGCACGATCCTGGACCAGATAGCAAAGAACGTAATTGAGAAAGAGATGGCATCATGAGCAAACCGGCAGACATACTGAGCGCACTCAAAACACAACTCGAAAACAGCGCGCAGATAAGCTATGTAAAAAACGTTTTCCTGGGCGACCGGGAGAGCGTTACCGAGTTTCCATGCATCATTATAGAGCCGACAAACATCAACGAGGTAGAGAACGTCTACCCGCGGCAAGACATGGCAATGAAGGTCAATATTATTGGCGTTATTCGGTGCACTAATAAAGACAAGCAGATCGCCGGTGATGCGACAGACAAGGGAATCCTCGACCTTCTAAACGACATTGAGCTAGCCCTTGACTCAGACAGACAGCTTGGACTTTCAAGCGGTGTTATTCATTCTCGCGTAGTCAATGTAGACATGGGGCGTGTTGATTACCCAGCGCGATTTATCATTATAACGGTTGAGATACTTTACAGACAAACCAAAGGGACGCGTTCATAACAAAGGAGAGTCACATGTTTAGGGATTTAACAAGAATACTGCTGGGAAAAGAAGAAGGTACCTACGGCACTGACAGCGTGCCTACGGTTGCAGCGAATGCAATCGAAGTTTCAAATCTCAAGGTCAATTACGAGGGAGAATTGCTTGAGCGTAACGTTTTGAATGCCGACCTTTCACCGACCACGCCGAAGCTTGGCCAGCGTTGGGTTGAGGTTTCCTTCGACGCTGAAATGAAGTGGTCGGGCACTAAAGGAACCGCGGGAAGACTGGGTGATTTTATTGAAGCATGCGGTTTCAATGAGGTTGCTTCTGCTGGTTCAAGTGTCGTGTATACACCGGCATCTGGGACAATGAAGTCGGTCACGCTATACGTCTATGATTTACAAGATAGTGGAAGCTCACGTCTGAACAAAGTCACTGGTGCGCGCGGGAACGTAACATTCGGCATAGAAGCTGGAAAGATTAAAAAGTTCGGGTTTAGATTCATGGGTCTTTACAATGCACCGACAGACGTTGCTGTTCCATCAGCACCACAGTATGACACAACCGTACCGCCGATTGTTGAAAGCTCTGCATTAAGCTTGAACGGTGTTACATCGCTTGTTGTTCAGAAAATCGATATTGATATGGGAAACAATATCGTGAAACAAGACGACATCAGCTCTGCGGCTGGCGTAAAGGGCTTCTTGATAACCGGCAGAAAACCGACCGGATCGTTGAACCCGGAGAAAGTAACCCAGGCAATATACGGTTATGCAGCTGATTGGCTTGCTCAAACCGAGAGAGCATTAAGCGTGGTTATTGGAAGCGCAAGCGGAAACAAACTCACTATCACTGCACCGAAGCTGTCGATTGATAAAATCACCGACGGAGCGCGTGAAGGAGTTGGAGTTGACGATATTCCGTTCCACTTAAATAGAAGCACAGGAAACGACGAAATTAACTTGAAGTTTGAATAAGCCCGACGTGGCAAGACAGGAGGAACCATGCATATTGGTATTGACAACGAAGAAGTGAAAGAGTTTATTTGCAAAGGCGACACAGAGAATCCAACGGTATACATCATTAAGAACCTTTTGCACAAAGACAAGACGAAGCTTCTTGGTGATGCAATTGATAAGACGGGAGCAATTGATATTCAAAAACTTCAAGAGCGCGCGCAAGATGTTGTGCGTGTTGGGCTCAAGAGTATTAAAAATATCTACAGCAAGCGTCTTGGAAAATCTGTTGACATTGACGTGGTTGACGATTACGCGGTGCAACTGATTCCGTACTCGGCATTGATTGAGATCATGGCAGCAATCGTACAGTTCAACTTCTTGTCGGAGACGGAAGTAAAAAACTTATAATGGCAGTTTGGTCAATTGTCAACAAGGCCGACTGCCGTGAGTGTACGGCGTTCTTTCAGAAGGCTCGCGGGTGTGTAGAATCATTACCGGAAGCGGTAACGATTGAGGGTTATCAAGTATTTAACTGCCCGAGGTCGTTTGTTGATAGCAAAACAGAAGAATACATACAAGCGTATGTTCAATGGCGAGGCGGGCATTTACCAAACGCAGGCGGGTATATGAACCAAACAGCGAAGTTTATTGAGTCCATGATTTTGATTGATGGGTATATGGGGAAGTTTATGGAGAAGGAAAGACATGGCCGACCAGGACATTAACATATTAGTTCGACTCAAAGACCAGTTCAGCGTTAACGCCGCTAAACTTAACACGTCAATCAAAAGTATTGGCGAGAATCTCGATGGACTTTCCCGGCAAATGCGCCAGGCCGGTATCAACATGCAATACTTGGGGTCTGCCGTAACCGGCGCATTCGGTGTTGCGCTGCATACTGCTTCAACGTATTCGATACAGGCAAAAGCGACAATGGACAAGTTCACCTTGTCACTCTTGCAATTGCAAGTCACGGTCGCAACGGCTGTACTCCCGGTGATTGATAAACTGGCCAACACACTTGCTGGTCTTGTGCAATGGTTCCAGCGACTTGACCCAGTTGTGCGTGAACATTATTTAAACATGGCGCTCTTAGGCGGTATCTGGCTTACCGTTGGTGGTACCGTTATGCGCACTGGGGCAGCAATCGCAAAGGTGATGGCGATTGTGTTTAAGAACCCGGCAATCTTAGTTGGTATCGCTTTAATAGCAGTCTTTGCAAAATACTGGGAACAGATACGCGTTGTTGTTATTGAGGCGCTTAATTCAATTGAAAGATTCTTTGATGCGACCGTTGTTGGACTGACAACTCTATTCTCGTTTATTTTAGGTGTTATTGAAAAAGTATACACGGCAATGATTAAACTCAATGCCTTACTTTCTTACTTGCCTGGTTTCATGGGGCAGTATTTTAAAGACACGATCCCAGAGCTACAGTCGGCAAAGCAAGCGCTTGACGATTTAAGAGTGGCAAGTGATAAGACAATGACGACATTCTCGGAGAAGTTTGATGCTCTTAATAAGCCGGGAGCAACCGGGTTTTTGTCTGGCATTGTTGAGGATCTCGAAAAGTTACCGAAATTATTTGATAACCTGGGTAAGAGCTTTACACTTCCCGACCTCGTTCCGCAATTCGATGCCTTAAAAGCCGTCGCACAAGGAACAGCGCAGGCGATGTCACAAGCCTTCGGCAACCTATTCTTCAATGTCTTTACCGGCCAACTCAGCAACATAAAAACCGTATTCTCAGACTTCGGGAAGCAGATTTTGCAGATATTGTCGCAGGCAATGGCAAAGTTTATCCTGGTTAAAACCATCGGGGCAGCCTTCCCATCTTTCGGTAAATTCTTCCATCAAGGCGGGATTATCAAGGCGCACAGCGGCCTTGCAGTCGACGAAGTTCCCATTGTGGCCCAAACAGGCGAAGGGGTTCTCTCGCGTAAGGGCATGAGTGCTCTGGGCCGCAATAATTTTGACCGGCTCAATGCCGGTGAAGGCATAGGCGGTGGCAGCGTCACAAACCAGCCTATCGTTGTAATTCAAGCATGGGACACGCAAGACCTCATGCGCAACAGTAAAACCATTGAAGCGATTATCGCAAACGCACTTCGTAAAAATACCGGATTGCGAGGAGTGGTGAAAAATGTCTGACCTAACATTAAAGCCGGGTTATGGATTCGTTGAGACGTTGCAATTTAAGACTCTCGTTTCAAAGTTTGAGAATGGCGCAGAGCAAAGACGGGCTAAATGGTTGACTGGTTTGTCCGAGTATGAGCTTACCTACAACAACCAAAGCGCGGCTGACATGAACGCGTTGTATACGCTTTTCAATACTAAGCTTGGGCAATATGCTTCATTCTCATGGACGCACCCAGTGTCCGGTGCAACCATCACGGTACGGTTTAAAGAGGACAGTTTCAAGACGACCTATGTCGCCTATGGAATATATACCGTCTCATTTACCCTGGTACAAGTAAAATGACGCTCAATATCAACAGCACAACGAAGACCGAGAAGAACAAGCAAGAGAATCGCCCCATCTATCTATACACGATATTCAATTATGATGGCGCAGGCAATAATTTATACCTTGCCGAGTCTGACGCAGACGTTGTGTTTGACAGCGTTACGTACACGAAATTCCCGATTAAGCACAGCGAGCTCTCTGAAAATTCCTCAAGTGAAATAGACTCTTTGACGGTTTCGGTTGCAAACATCAGCCGATTGATTCAAGGGTATTTAGAGCTTTACGATTTACGCGGCAAGAAAGTCACGGTCAAGATTGTCTGGGCAGATCAACTCGCTGACACCGACGCATACCTTGACTTCTCATTCTACATTGACAACTATACAGCCACAGAAGAGACAGTCGAGTTTCAATTAACCAGTAAATTTGACTTGCTTGACGTCTCGCTTCCGGTAGGAGTTTATTATCGCAATTACTGCCGGTGGAAATTTAAAGGCACTGAATGCGCGTACGCAGGAGCAGAAACAGTCTGCGACAAGCGCAAGGTAACATGCAAAACCGTTATGAGCAACATTGCACGGTATGGTGGTTTCCCGTCGATACCATCACAAAGGGTCTATGTATAAAGACGTAGTTGATAAATATCTCGGTGTACCATTCAAACACCGCGGGCGTGACATTACCGGCCTGGACTGTTACGGATTGATTGTGTGTGTCTACGCAGATTGTGCAATCAAGCTTTTCGATATTGACGAAGAATACCCGGCAAACTGGGGAGCAAAAGGCAAGAATTATTTCCTTGAGAATTATTATAAGCAATGGGAAAAGGTTGAATCGCCAAAGTTTTTAGATGTCGTATTGTTTAAAAATGCACACGGAGTCTGCAATCACGCCGGTGTCTATTTACATAACAACCTTTTTATTCATACCTCAAGGAAAGCGGGAACTGTAGTAACCGCAATACCGGACTTTAAAAACAAGGTCGAGGGATTTTATCGATTCAAGCTATGATTACCATAAAATTCATACCGAATGTTCAGAGTAAAGAGGGAAGAATAACACAGTATGCCCCCTACGTTCCATCAAAAGCTCTTGCTGATTATTTAGAAGAAAGTGGTTTTGAGCTGGAAGGTATGCGTTTTATTGTTACCGGCGAACGCATTGAAGATACCACAAAGGTGCTGCAAGAAGGCGACGAGATAATTGTGACACCGGACGTTCAGATCGTTGCCGCTGTTATTGCTCTTGCAAAGGCTGCTATTGCATTTGTAGCAGCACACCCTTTTATTGCGGCTGGCATGTTTCTTGCGACGGTCTATTCGGTCTATTCAGCTGTTACGGCAGGAGTACGCACGCCGAGTTTCGGGAACATCGACACCAACGGTGGCATTGACGAAAGCTCGCCTACTTATGGTTGGGACGGAATAACCACGCAGCAGGCTGTTGGTGTGCCAATTCCTATTGTTTACGGAAGGCATCGTGTTGGTGGAAACATTATCAATCAGTACATTCGTACCGACGGAGACAAGCAATATCTTAACGTATTACTTGCTCTTTGCGAGGGAGAAGTTGAATCGATCACTGACTTGAAAATTAACAAGAACCCAGAAGCGAATTACTCTGGCATTACCACAACAAAGAGATACGGGACAAACACGCAAACCGTAATTGCTAATTTTAATGATAGCCACAGCGTTATTGCAAAAAACGACCAGCTTTTGCAAAGTGCCGTGCATACGTATACAACAGTTTCTTCGGCGGTAGAAGCATTTGAGTTGACGTTCTCATTGCCTAGCGGATTATATCAAATCAATGCTTCGTCCGGTGCTGTGCAGGCCTGGGAAGTTACCTATAACGTGCAATACAAGCTTCATGCTGCGGGTTCCTATACAGACTTAGGGGACACTACAATAAGCGGAACATCACGCAACGCCCTAAAGCGCATCTTTAGAAAAGACGGCCTTACCGCTGGCCAGTATGACATTAAAATCACTCGTACATCGGTTGACAGCTCATTATCCCCGCAAATGACGGGAGATTTATATCTTGCTTCCATTGACGAAATAACCCAGAACGAACCGTTGATTTATCCGAATGTTGCACTTATTGGCATTGAAGCATTGGCAACTGATCAGTTAAGCGGCAGCACACCAAACTTTACGATGCTGGTTGAAGGTAGAAAAATACTTATTCCACAGATTATGAATGGCGCGGTTGAAGTTGACTGGGAAGATTACTACTGGGACCCGGTCGCATCAGCCTGGAAGCTTCTTGCAGACGATACCGTGCTCTCATGGGACGGGACCACATACGTTGCGCGCTTCTGCGCAAATCCTATCTGGTGCATGAAGGATTTATTGACTAACACGCGATATGGTTTAGGTGACTATATAACGAGCGCAATCATGGATAGCGCAAAACTGCTTGAGATGGCGAAGTATTGCGAAGAAAAAGTATCAAACGGTGACGGTGGTTATGAGAAGCGATTCAGACTTGACGTGGTAATTGATAGCTCGTCAAAAGCGCTTGATGTTATAACGCAGCTTTCAGCAACGTTCAGAGCATTCCCGTTTTATTCGGGCGGTGATATTCAGTTAAAAATCGATAAGGAAGACATCGCGGTGCAGATGTTTGGTATGGGAAACATTATCGAAAGCAGCTTCACGCAATCGTGGAAGTCCATTAACGAAATGCCAAATTGTATCGAGGTTCAATTCATGGACCAAGATAAAGACTACGAACAAGAAACAATCGCAATAATGGACGAGTCGTCTTTGAATGCCGGGAATCCTTTACGAAAAAAACAATTACGCCTTTTTTGCACACGCGTAAGCCAGTGTATTCGCGAGGGTAAATACGCCCTTAACCTTGCAAAGTATATCCATAGGAGTGTTACCTTGCGCGCAGGGATTGACGCTATTGCATGCCAGGCTGGCGATATTATCAACGTGGCGCATGACGTGCCAGCTTGGGGAATCGGTTCCGGGCGCGTAGCAGCAGATGCCAGCAATTCAACAACACACATTCACCTTGACCAAGCTATTACGTTGGTGAGTGGTAAAACATATAAAATCATGATTCGCTTTGCAGACGACACGATGGAAGAGCGCACTATTACAACAGCAGCGGGAACCGTAAGCGCTGTCGATGTTTCAGTTGCGTTTAGCCAGATACCGCAGGCATACGATGTTTACTCCATCGGCGAGACAACAGTCAAACCGTTCCGCGTAACAAGTATTAAAAGGTACGGAGAGAATGAGGTTGAGATCGGGGCAGTTGAATATCTGGAAAGCGTTTATGACACTGAAGACATTCAGTTGCCAGACAATAATTATTCAGCACTTGATATTACCGTCCCGTCTGTTACTGACTTAACGACAACCGAGCGCCTTGTAAAGTTAGGCGATGGAACCATTGAAAACGTAATTGACGTATGGTTCAACAGGCCGCTCGTTGGAGCCAGTCTTGTGAACTACTCGCGCGCGCGCATATATCTATCAGACGACGCCGGGAATAGTTACCGCAATGTCGGTGAAACAAACGGAACGCACTTTGCAATAATGGGCGGATTAAATGATGGCAGCTCATACAAGATACGCGTTGCGTCTATCTCATATTTAGGCGTTGAGCAGCCAGATTCATTAAGCCAGACATCGACAATAACGCTTGCCGGTAAATCAGCGCCGCCTTCAGCAGTTACAACGTTTTTAGTCAATCAATCACGCGATAGATTGTATTTTGGCTGGTCTGATGTTGCAGACGTTGACTTGTCCGGTTACGAGATCCGCTTCGGTGAATCCTGGGAGTCCGGTATTGCTCTTATTTCAAACTATAAAGGCAATAGCTATATTTCGCTTAACTTTAAAGAGGGTTCGTCACAGAAGTATTGGATTAAAGCGATAGATTCGTCGGGCAATTATTCTGCAACAGCAACAGAGGGAGATATTACCGTCGACAATATCCCCTTTACCAATATTATTCAAAGCTACTCTGAACAAACCGGCTGGGCAGGAACAAAAACAAATACTTCAAAGGTCGGGAATAATCTCGAAGTTTCTGCTGGTGAACTAAGTGGCACGTATGTCACGCCTGTTCGAGATATTGGCTATGTAGCATCATTTAAAATTGGAATCGACACTGTTGTGGTTGATGCAAGCAGCGCCGGTCGTATGAATGACGACGCAACACGACGATTCAATGATAGCCTAACAGCTCGCTGGTCCGGTGAAGAAGTTGCAGGAGCGGTTAGTTTTAGGATTAAAACGTCAGACGATAATGCCACTTGGTCAGCGTGGCGTGATTGGCAAGCCGGTGATTATAAGTGCCGTTATTTTCAGATTGAAATGACCATGACTCGCTCTGATACCTCAAAGACGATTCAATGTTCAGCCTTAGACTATTATGCTGACTTGCCAGACGTTGACGAAAAAGGAACAGGAACTGTGAGTAATGCTTCAACAGGTTTAGCGGTTACTCTTGCAAAAACATTTCATGAAGCGCCGTCGGTCAATATCGACATTCTCAGCGGTGATGGTTACGTGCATAAATTTTCCGTTGTTCCTTCAACAACCGGATTTACTGTAAAACTTTACAAGCTTGATGGCACCGCCGTAACTGGTGATTTCAGCTATCATGCACACGGAGTATAGGAGATAGACATGACAGAGATTATCCCAAACAAAGTGATTATCGAATTGAACCCGGACGGGACCGTGAAAGACGGGTTGATACAATACCGGCTTAGCGTTGACGGAGTTATTCAAAATCAATATAGAACAATGGGGATCATGGGCGTAATTGATAATGATACGCTCAACGGAATTTCAACAATCATTCAAGAGCACGTAGAAAGAGGGGAGAACATAACATGAGGAAAACTATTTTTTTGGTTATAACATTTTTACTGTATTGCAGCGCTGCGCATGCTGCATGGAATGCAACGTTCCCAGCAGACAATGAGTTGTTTTCTGATACACCGGCAGGGCTTCGGGCAAACTTTGCAGCAATTGCTTTAGGAACGGACCCCGCGTTGCTTATTACCGACGCAAAGGTTTCTCCATCGGCTGCGATTAACGACACAAAGCTTGCGACTATTACTACCGCTGGGAAAGTAAACGGTGCAGCATTAACGGGCTTGGCGAGTATTCCGTCTGGTGCTGGCAAGATTCCAAACGCAAATATTAACACGGGAACGGGGGCTGCTCAAATTGTCGTGCTTGATGGTGCGGCAAAATTTCCGCCGATTGACATTAGTCAAGCAACGGGAATAAATGCTTCCAATATCACAACCGGCGTGTTACCTACTGCGCAAGTACCAACATTAGACGCGGCAAAAATTGGTAGTGGTGTCTTTCTACCGGCTCGGTTAGGTACCGGCACGACTCCAGGAACATTTTTACGTGTTGATGGGAATTTCTCAGTTATTCCGACGGTATCTATATCGTGTGGTTTTGCAAACGTGAGTAACGTGGCGAATACGATTACTTCCGCATATACGTATTACAATGTGACGGGGCTCAAGACCACTATAACCCTCAACAATACCGGGTCTATCAAAGCTGTTTTTAGTGGATATACATGGGCAACAGGGATTCAACCATCATACCGCATTATATACAATGGTACAGAAATTGCCAATAGCGCTAGACCTTGCTACAACACTAATTGCACTGTTCAGTTTGGCGGGATTGCAACAAGTGTGCCCGCAGGAACATATGATGTGTTCGTCCAGGTTGACAATAACGGCGGGGGAGTGACTACGACAACAAGCGGAATGATTGATGTAACTTCTTACTAAACAAGGATATGACTATGGACGCCAACGTGTGGAAAGAGTTCGGGCTTAACGGTCTTATTATGTGCGCTGTTTTGGGAATTATGGTTGTTGTAATTAAGCGAGCGCTTGACCATTCAAATAATATCTCGCAGAAAATTCTTGAACAGGCAGCAGAAGAGCGCAAAAACTGGGTTGATGCTGTTGCAAGAAGTACCCGCGCACTAGACGAACACACGATACAGGCCAGAGAGTTTCATATTCAAGTTAAAGAAGAACACAAAAGGCAGATTGACGCTCAAGACGCTGTATGTAAAAACCTGGCGCAAGTAGAGCAGGCCCTGGGCAGAATTAACGGGTATAAAGATGGACATCGGAGCCCCGATTCATGAAGACCGGATTTTTTTAACGTGTAACAGCCCGGCGTGCAGAAGTGCCGCGAATGCGCCGAAGTCAAGGCTCGGCGATAGATATGTGCATAAGCACAAAGAAACAATTGTTCTCAACGGTAATGTTCATTGCATTCATTGTGAAAATTGGCTTTGCGGTGAATATGATGCCTTTGGAAATACAAGCGAAAGTGAGGGGTAACAGCTATGACACAAAAAATACACCTAGCCATTGAACCGCACGAATACAAAATGATTGCGCATACTTTACGCAACCATCGAGACATGGTTCATAAATTAGGGATAAACGACCTATTGAAAAAAGACTTACTCAAGGATACGCATATTGTAACGACGATACTCGAGAAGTCAGAAGTCAGAGAAAAACCAATAACACAACAGAAAGGGGCATCACATGAAGGAAGCACTGATTGCGGCACTGAGTAATCCGGTTATTATTGGTATCATTGCGGTGATACTGGGGGTAGTCATTTCCATCATTGTCAAGAAAACCAAGACACAGAAAGACGATGCGGTCTGGGCCATGATTGTGAACGCGTTCAATATCGCAGAGAAACTTGTCCCTGACAATAGCGGTCCTGTGTGGCTGCAGAAGGCCGACCAGGCGCTCAAAGTGTTCAATGCTGAATACGCAAAGCGCGTTGGCAAAGAACCGACAGCAGACATGCTTCAATTTGCAAAGGATCAGTGGGCGTTATTAGCAAATGAGCTGAAGACTAAAAACCCAAACTCCTAGACGCCATATACAAGCTCTTGCCGTTTTGGGCAAAGGCTGTATTGTGGCTCTCGCAATTCAAGTATTTTAGAACGACGTTCGGACCGTATTTTTTCTGGGTGGTAACAAACAAGGAAGAACCAAAAGAGATACACAGTGTTGACACCGTTGTGCAGAACGATAAGGCAAAGCGCGGTCAGATAAGAAAGGCAAAGCTGGTATGCGATGGCGTCCCGCCTCGGGTAAAATGTCACTGGGAATTTGACATTCAAGCGTAAAGGAGCGCTTACGAAAACCATAGCCATTATTTCCGATACACATTGCGGTAGCATCTACGGATTAACACCTCCTACATTCTTTAGGAAAGCAGACAAGAAGTATTACGATTTGCAGTCTGAAAGCTGGGACCGCTATGCGTTGATGGCAGACAAATGGAAAACCCCGGATATCCTACTTGCCAACGGAGACATGATTGAGGGTACTCAATCGAAACAGGGGGGGGCAGAGCTCATAACACCCGACCGCAACACCCAGTCAGACATGGCCATCGAAGCGCTGAAGTTATGGGACGCAAAGCGCATCCTGATGACCTACGGCACTAAATATCACGTAGGAGAGCAAGCGGAAGACTTTGAATATGGCATAGCCAAGCAACTAGGCGCAACCATTGAGGGTCGTCTCTTTTTTACGGTTGAGGGCATGACTTTTGACGTGCGCCACAAGGTCAACTCTTCCGCAGTTCCTCATGGCCGGGCAACGGCGCTCTTGCGCGAGACAATGTGGAACCTCATTAAAGAAGCTCAAAACACCGGACCAAAAGTCAACGTGGTGGTGCGTAGCCATGCGCACTATCACATGTGGGTTGAAACACCAGGCAAGGTAAGCTTTATAACCCCGGCGCTGCAGCTTTCCAGGGGCCGCTACGGGGCCAGGGAATGCGTTGGCGAGACTCATTGGGGAGCAATAAGACTTACCGTTGATCAAGGGCAGATCGTGGGAAAGGACGTAATGGTATGGAATTTACGCGCAAACAAACCCAAAGTTATAAAGATAAGGTAGTAAAACTACTGGAAAGCGCTCCCGACATACACCGCGATTGGTCAGAGTTTGAAGACAGTATGATAAGACAATACTACCGCACAAAAGGAGCTGTGCCTTTATCGAAAGCGCTTAATAGAACCCAGAATAGTATCAATAAACGGGCAAATTCGCTGGGAATTTACTGTAAAAGAGGAGAGGAGAGGGTATGAAAACGGACGACGGACTGGGCAAAGAAGCTCAGATAGAAGTGGGAGAAAACGGCGGTAAACAAAGCAAGCTGGGGTACTCTTTTCACCTTTTAGACGCCCCGGCGATCATGGAGCTGGCGCATGTGGTAAGCGTTGGTGCAGAGAAGTACGCGCGGGATAACTGGCGTCTCATTGAAGCAGAAAGCCATATTAACCACGCACTGACACATCTCTTCGCTTATCAATCCGGTGACACAAGGGACGACCACCTGGAGCACGCTTTCTGCCGCATAATGATGGCCCTAGCGAAAAAGCTTCGTCCAGACTATTACGGACACGCAAGCCCAAAGAAAGAATCGCAAGCCTGAGAACGGGCGTTTTTCACAGATAGAAATATAAATCTGGCCGCATATCCCTGTCACATTTACCGTAAAAGTCTTGCCGAACCGCTCCACCTCATCGGTATGCGTAATCAGTCCAAACTTGATATACCCATATTTCTCGAAAAACTACTCTGACGGCATCCGTGAGCTCATTAAGGGATTCAATGAGAATTTTGGCATCTGTGACCCAAAGCGCGAGATCGTAGAGCCAGGATCACTGTTCGACAGCCGCATGTCTAAGCATGTGGTAGAAGCAGCGCGCAGGGCAACTGAGGAAATAACGCTCTGCAGAATCGATACAAATTGATTCAAATTCGCTTGACAAAAGGAAAATAAAGCATATAATACAACTATGAGCAAAACAGCCCAAAACACTATCCAAAAACAGGTTACATTAAAAATTTTTCCCCTTACTTGTTTACATAACGTATACGATAAGGGCAGTAGATATTTTCTAAAAAGTTTCAAAACATCGACGGCGGACCGTGAGTTTTTCTCGCGGTCCGTTTTCTTTTTTTTAACAATCCTCACACAAAAAATCCACAATCACCGCACAGCGACGAGCGTGCGGATTTTTTATTTATAGGGGGTTAAAAAATGGTTGAGCAAGCCAAACAGATTAAGCAGGGGTCAAGGGTTGAAAACCTTGAGCGCATGTCCGCCAGGGCACTGCGCTTGCTCGCCCCTGCCCTTTTTATTTTTATCATCGTCGGGAACTCATACGCAAACACTTCGCACTTATCAATCGCACAATCAGAAATCGGACACGGAGAAGAATGGGGAAACAATCGCGGAAAATTCGTCCGCATGTATTTGAACGGACGAGAGAACCTCCCCTGGTGTGCCGGGTTCGTTTCTTACTGCATTAAAAAAAGCGGCGCGCATGTTCCTTATACATTGCGCGCAAAAGATTTTTTAACACTCGGAAAAAAGGTAACCACGCCAAAGCCGGGTGATTTAATTATTTTTACACGCAAAGGTGGCGGGCATGTCGGAATCGTCGAACAAACGACGCCACAAACAATAACCACAATCGAGGGAAACACCGGAGATTTCCCATCGAAAGTAAAACGGATCACCTACAGACGAAGCCACATAAACAATTTCCTGGCATTCGTACGCCTGGAAGAAAGGAGAAGCTAATGCACGACTACTACGAAAGGCGCAACCAAGAAGCACCTTTCAACGCAGTGATTATTTTATGCTGCGCGGTAGCGGGAATAATTATTTTAATTTATGCGGCACTTACACATTGAGGAGAAAAACATGGTAGCAAAAACGCCCAAGCAAGCAATTAGCGAGTTACACGATAAGTACTACGGAAACAAAAAAGAAAAAATTGCAGTAACGGTAGCATCCCTGCATGAAAAAGCGAAAGCGCGAGGAATTAAATACTTTCGCATACTCACCAAAGAAGAACTGCTCCAGGTTACTGCAGAAAGCATCAACCCGCAGGAAATAACGGCAATCACGGAATCAGCCAAAGAGAGATGGAAATCTGGCTGGGGTAAGAAAGGTCGCAAGGTGGAAGCATGACAACACAAACCACGGAAATCACCCAGCAGTGCCCGAAATCACCTGACGGAAATCATGAATGGGTCGCCATCAGACGGCCCGAAGGGAATCGAAGCGGATGGCACGTCGATCAATGCAAATGGTGCCAAGCACGTGACGCCTACGATACCGGAGACTAAGGAGCCCGTATGTTTATTGACTCAAAAGGAAGGGTAATCATGACGGCAGACGAAGAGCGCCGAGAAAGACGATGCGAATATCGGCGTAAACCGTGCGGACATCAATCTGGGTATCGATGCTGCTGCGCGGAGGAACCAGAGGTAATATTTGACACCATATCAGAAATGAACCTGAAACACAATCGGAGGATTATGTGATGAATACTAATAGGAAGACACAAGTATTAACAAAGGAACAAGCCGGTCAAGAGATCGTGGCCGGTGTAACACTGGGAAGCGTTTCTGACAGCATACAGGCAATCAACGCATTTCAAACGCTCGTCAGGAGCCAGCTCAAGGACAAGCTCGACTATGGAAAAATACCAGGGACTGACAAGAACACCCTGCTCAAGCCAGGGGCCGAGAAGATCGCCAAGCTTCTGCGCTGTTCCGACCGATACGAGATTATTGAAAAGGTCGAAGACTGGGACCGTCCATTATTCTCATTTAAGGTCAAGTGCACGCTGGCAATCATGGGTACCGATAACATCGTCTCGGAAGGGATAGGCGAGTGCAACTCAATGGAAAGCAAATATCGCTTCCGCTGGGTATACGAGCGCGATATCCCCAAAGGACTTCTCAAGGAAGACCTTGTTGTAAAACAGTACAAAGGTCAAACCGGACCGTACTGCAAATATCGTCTCGACAATGACGACGTCTACTCGCAGATCAACACGATCATGAAAATGGCCAAGAAGCGCGCGCTGGTAGACGCGGCACTGAGCGCCGGGAGACTCAGCGACATATTCACCCAGGACATCGAAGAGGTCGAGTTCGCCGAACAAGACCCGGTGGTCGGAACCAAACCGGACGTAGAGCCACCGCAGGCAAAAGAAGAACCAAAAGAGTTTGCCAAGTGCGAAAGCTGCGCAATAGGCGTCGAAAAAGAAGTGCACGACTACAGTAAAGCAAAATACAAGAAGGTGCTCTGCAGAACATGCCAAAAGAATGAGAAGCCAAACGGACGCTAATCTTATTTTTGACGCGGAGCTGCACCGCTATTTCCATAAAGGAATGGCGGTGCCTGGGGTGAACGAAATCATCGAAGGAGCCGGTCTGGTTGACTTCTCAATGGTCCCCGAAGCGCAACTTGAAGCAGCATGCAAGCTGGGCGAATACGTTCACCTTACCACAGCGCTATGGGATAAGAAGAACCTGAATGAGGACAAACTCTCGCCCGGTCTTATCCCGTACCTCAAAGGCTGGAAGAAGTTTGAGGGTGATTTTAAGATTGAGTTTACCGGAGAACAAATAGAGCGTCGCCTGTACTCGACCAAATGGCGCTTTGCCGGTACCACAGATCGCGATCCGGTCTTGATTGACGGTAAGTGGACCCTGGTGGATCTCAAAACCTCAACAACCATGCAGAAAGCATACGCGCTGACAACGGCCGGGTACAAGATACTGCAAGAGGAGAACCTGAACGTAAAAATCAAGCAACGCTGGGCCGTCCAGCTTTTACCGGACGGAACGTATAAGATACACGTCTACGACAAGCCGACCGATGAGTCGGTATTTTTATCATGCCTCAATATTTTTAACTGGAAAAAAGGAGCTTAACTATGGAGCCGGTAATTGACGTAACGCCAGAAGCACAGGAAATGGTCAACAAAACAGAAACGATGGCAGCCGAGTTTTCAAATATGGAGATCACATGCCAGGAAGACTACTCGCGCGCCGGTGAATCGCTAAAGACGATCAAGGGAGCAGCGGAACGCATAGACACCATGCGCAAGTCAATGACAAAGCCGCTTGACGACTCCAAAAAGCGAATTATGGACTTTTTCAGGCGTCCGCTGGAGATACTCGAAAACGCAGAGAAGTCGCTGAAACGCTCGATGCTTGTCTACCAAAACGAGCAGGACAAAAAGCGCCGGGAAGAAGAAGCGCGCATTGCAGCGCAGCAGAAAGCGGAAGCGGAAAAGCTCGAAAAGCGGGCAGAAAAGGCAGCGGCAAGCGGTAAAACCGATAAGGCAGAAGAGTTGAGGGCACAGGCCCAGCAAAAGGCATCGTTTGCGCCGGTACTAGCCCCCACAGTGGAAGCGGTCGCAGGAATCAATACCAAGACCGTATGGAAATGCCGTATTGTCAATACGGACCTGATACCGCGTGAATACATGATGCCAAACGACAAAATGCTCAATGACATCGCGCGTGCAACAAAAGGAACACTGAAAATACCCGGAATAGAGTTTTATGGAGAACAGATAATAGCGGCCGGGAGATAGCCATGATTGTGACCATAAAAAGCATAGCCGAGATTGGTGGTTGGGTTTTTATAGACCACCAAGAAAACATAAAAATGCTCAGCTTTAAAAAGGGGTGCTCCCGGATAAACGTCTATTACTCCAAGATGACGGTCGCCACGTGCGTAAACCATCCCAAGAGAGGAAAGACGCAGCTTTTTAGAAGGAACGTAACAATCAAACAGCTAAAGCAGATATTTAACAACCCGCGTGTACACACAAACATAGGTTACTATCAAAAATAGGAGAAAAAATATGTCAGCAATCAACGCAGTATTCGTGTCGGGAAACATCACCCGTGACCCGGAGCTTAAATATACAAACGGTGGCGATCCGGTGTGCAACTTCACCGTAGCCGTAAACCGTAAATACAAAAACGGGCAGAACGAGCTCAAGGAAGAGGTCTGCTTCGTCGGTGCCACAGCATTCGGAAAGCTCGCCGAGATATGCACGCAGTATATGAAAAAGGGGTCTCCAGTATTCGTGCACGGCAGGCTCAAACAAGACACCTGGGAAGACGAAGGCGGTAAGAAGCAAACCAAGACAAAAGTCGTGGTTGAAAATATCCAGTTTGGCCGCACCGCAGAGCAAGCGGCAGAAGGGGCGCAGGCAGGATCATGAAAGACCAACTGAAGACACTCAATGCAATGTTCCGCGCACGACCAAACGAGTGGATTCCCCTACCTGACATACAAAAAGTAGCGGCGCAGTATAACACCAGGATTTATGAGCTGCGCAATGACCACAAAATGAACATTCAAAACAAGACGCAAGATATAGCCGGGGTGCGACACTCATGGTACATGTTCATCCCGGCACGCGAGGAACAGCTAGAAATGGCTGGAGTATAAATGCGCAGAAAATCAGTCAACCCCTTAAATAACTCAATTATTTATTGGGAGATAGTGTTGCGAGACAAAATCACTTGCCAAATATGTCGCAAGAGAGGACGAATTATAAGGGGACGCGCAGTTTGCAGGAAGGATGAATGTAGTCAGTGGATACCCATGGAAATTGACCACATAGTTCCCTTAGCATTGGGTGGAGAAAACACAACCCACAACCTAAGACTTGCGTGCAGACGATGCAATCGATCCAAAGGAGCAAAACACCATGCCATATAAAAACATACACTGGATAAAACTTGAAAAACGGCTCCTAAATGATTATCGTTTTTACACCATGAGCGAAGAATCACAGCTGATTTTTGTCAAATTTCTCATGTTGGCAGCCGAAACAAACAATAAAATACCTAAAAATTTAAAGGTAGTCAAAAGCTCGCTTAGGAGCCAACTTCCAGAGGAAAAAATCCAAGACTGCATAAATGAAATAAAAATCAATTTCCCTAAGTTCAAGGAACACAAAGACTTTTATTTCATTAAGGAGTTTGATACACGATGCAACAGGGTATATCCTGGGGAACTCCCAGGGAACTCCCAAGGAGCTCCTGGGGTGCACGTAGATAAGATAAGAATAGATAAGATAATAAAAGAATATATACACAAGAAGTCCATCCCCCTTGTTTTGGAAAACGGAACACCGGAAGAAAAAGCAGCAACCTCTGCGTTTTGGAAGCGCAACGTACGAACCGCAAAGAACCTTGCCATACTCTCCAAAGGAAACACTCAACAGGTGATTGACGCGATGGAGTGGTTTGGCGGGTTATGTGAACGCAAGAACCTGTCATGGAGCCTGGAAACCATAGAGAAGTGGTTCCCGGATTTTATGGCAAAAGGAAAAGCCATTGAAAACATACCAGAAAGTCTACGCGAATACCTGAGGTGAGATCATGCTAACACTAAGACAAATGATTCCAGATTTAAAATTCACAGACTGGCCGGTGAAGCCAAAAACACTGCTCGATCTTGAACTCGAACGAAACAATAAGATGCGAAGGTTTATCAAGGACGAGCCAAGCGACCGGGTGATTTACAACGAAGAGAAGATTTTCGCCCGCCAAGACGTTCAAGAGTACGTTCAAAAACTGCAAAAGGCAATATCGCTGAACTACGGCAACTACTACTGGCTGCTTGAGATACGCAAGGAAGTGCACCCAAAAGACCCGCTCCAGCAAGACATAGACCGGACGTTGATGCGGTACCGGGAGCGATACCGGCCAGCAATCGTACCCAACTTGCCGGTGTCAGTTGAGATGGCAGCGGATCTGAAACGGTACACCATGCCAGAAGAACCGGAAGTGGAGCATGCAAAGAAAGAGTTTGAAGCAACGGTAATTTCGCAATAAACGCAATACTATAAAAAGGGGGATTTATGATTAAAGTCTATATCGCGGGGTTGTACAGCAGGAACAAGCAAGGCGGGGAAGCAAACATAATCGAGATATTTGAGAACATCCGAGTGGGTAAGGAAATGGGGAGCCGGTTGTTTGAGCTGGGGTACGCTCCGTATGTCCCGTGGTTTGACTACCATTTCATACTGCATGCGCAGCAAAGCGAAAAGCTAACCGCCGATTATTTTAAGAACGTTTCACTGGAATGGTTGAAGGTTTGCGACGCGATTTATATGTTGCCACACTGGGAATACTCAGGCGGTGCGCGCGCAGAGAAAGAGCTCGCGGAGAAGCTCGGCATACCGGTTGTCTACACCGTCGACGAACTAGAGAAACTCAAAGAGGTGCTTGCATGACGGCGGTCTGTATTATTCTCGGGTCGGTGATGATAATTTTAGAGATAGTCGTAGCAGTGCTGGTCTGGAGAGCCACGCACGGGAAGCAAAAGATTGAGATTGAAATCAAGCAGGAAGAAGCACGGATCGTGCGCGCAGCACGCGGAGAATTTACCCCAGGAAAAAGACTATTTAATTAAACAGGAGAAGACATGTTCAAGTTAAGCCCAACAGCCGATTTTGTGATTTTCAAAAGAGAAGAGGTAAAGCCATTGTCCGGGATAATTCTACCAGAAGACTGCAAGATGGCGTCAGAGTGCGCGCGGAACGTTGTGGTGGCGGTAGGAGATAAAGTAACCCGGTGTAAGCCAGGCGATGACGTGCTTATTTATCCGCCGCAGGCCGTACCTATTTCACTACCAGAGCGAGATATCGAAGCCGGTTTGTTCATGGTCAAGGAAGAAAGTATTGTGGCGATCATAAAGGAGCTTTGAGCCATGTTAACCCCAACAGGTTTTTGCTGGAAATGTGGATTGCCGGTTAAAGGAGACGAGTTATTTTGCGATAAGAAACATAGGGAGCAATACGAGCGCGCGCAGGGACGCGGCGTTAAGTCTGGCAAACGTGCCGGTTACGGCGTTGCGGGGAGTACGAGGTAACCATAACAAAATAAGGTGAGGGAAGAATGCAGATAACAAAGAAATGGCTTGAGGAAAAATCCGCGTGTAATAGGGGAGCAGAGTGGTTTTTATCACAAAAAGAAACCGATGGTGTAAAAGTTATAAAAAAGTTAAAAAAGATTAAAAAATTAGATTGGGCGAATTGGCTCGTCGTAAGAATTATGGATTATAAACAATACGTTAGTTACGCAGTATATGCGGCAGAACAAGTAATAGAGTTGTACGAGAAGAAACATCCAACAGATAAACGACCACGAGAAGCGATTGAAGCAGCGAAGAAGTGTATGGATAATCCAAGTAAGAAAAATAAAGATGCCGCCGGTTCCGCCTATGCCGCCGCCTATTCCGCCGCCTATTCCGCCGCCTATGCCGCCGATGCCGCCGGTGCCGCCGCCTATTCCGCCACCTATGCCGCCTATTCCGCCGGTGCCGCCATGAGAATCAAAACACTTAACTACGGGATAAAGTTACTATCTAACCCAAGAGAGGGGCGGTGAGATATGCTATTGTTCAAGAGTAAAAATTATCCATTAGGAAAATATCAAATTTTATTATTACAAGGGAACTTCTTTAGGAGATTTGTATGGGGTAAGGGTATTGGATTTTGGAAACACCCAAGAATACCTTTAGGAGTATATGTTGACTGGTCTTTGCGTTTAGTTTTTATTGAGGTTAAGAAATTGCTTTCAGAGCAACAATTAAACGAACCGATTTAACAATACTCTTAAAAGGCGGTGAATAAAATGAGCATCACGATAACTTTCAAAGACACAAAAAATTTATCTCTTTCTGATTTGGTTAGTGAATTTCCTAACTCAAAAGCTATGAAGCAATATCGGTACTTATTAAAATGTAATGAAAAATTATCACAGGAAAATTTAGATTTAATTTTTGATGAAAATAGTAAATAACCTCAAAGGAGCATATCATGAAAAAGAAAGAAGAATATATTAAATTGTCAGAGTTGAAATCAATCTATAAAGAATTATGTGACGCAAAAAATCCTACTATTCATTTTGAATTGGATGATATGGGTGGGATGTTGCGCCAAGCCATCTTTGTTAAAGATATAGCCCTTAACTCTATTATTCATTTTTTGTATAACAAAGGAATACAGCAAATTGACGAAAGGAGCAGAAGCTATGGAACTGAAATTCACGATAACCAGGAGGGGGAAGGAATGAAAAGTAGAAATAATGAATTGATTAATGACTTTACACGATACTGCAAGGAACATCCGCAAGAGAGATTTTGGCAAGCGCTACGCAACTGGAGCGGGTGTGGTTTTATTTTAGCAGACGGATTTGATACATTTTTCTGGAAAGGAAAAAGAGCATGAACGAAGAAAAAAAAGCAGCAACACTTGAGCGCCACGGCGGATGCATCCGCTGTACCAGGAAATGCTTGCACAACGGTCCATGCGCAACACCGGACAAAGCGGCAGAGTCAAAAGGCAAGTTGTTTGACTGCAACTCGGAGAAGAGATCATGAGCCGACAACTCGAACAAAAGCTGCAAGAACGCTTTGCACTGTATCTGCAGGCGCGCGGTATTTTATTCTGTGCATCGGCCGGTGGCATGAGGACCAGTATCGGCACAGCGGTAAAGATGAAGCGAGCCGGGTACAAGAAAGGGTTCCCGGACATTTTCATTTATGAGCCAAAGGGACGGTTTCACGGCATTGCCTTTGAGCTTAAAGTAGAGAATCATTCAAAGAACGAAGCACAGGATGAATGGATAGCAGAGCTCAACAAGCGCGGGTACTATGCGGTTAAGGTTCCCGGAAAGCTAGGATTGATGGAAGCGGAGAAGTTTCTAATCAACGAGCTGGATAAATATATGTGGGGTGCACTATGAATCCATCCATTGAACGGATAAGGCGTCAGGGCCAAGAGATCGCAAACAGATAGAGGGGAGATAAATGTCTATGTGTCCATACTGTAATAAACGACCGCTCATCAAGGCAACGTGCGGTGCGCCATCCTGTCAACACCAACACCACAAATCTGCGATGAAAAAATACTGGCCTAAATACAAGATATACCGGAAGTGAACGTCTGCAATATATTGCGCAGACTATTGATTATGAATATGCAAAAGCGGTAAAATATAAGTAGCGGCGGGGTAGCTCCCCGTCCATAACGTTTTGAAGGCAGTTCTTGTGCACAAGCAAGGACTGCCTTTTTTATTGATAGGGGTTTGGATGGAAAAAATATCCTGGTCGTCGGAAAAACGAAAAATATCAGAGCTTAACGCGGCTCCCTACAATCCACGGCAACTGACCGAGAAACAGGCGCACGACCTCACAAACTCCCTCGATAAATTTTCGCTCGCAGAGCCGATTGTTATAAACCTAAACAACACCGTCATCGGCGGGCATCAAAGAATAAATATATTACGTACTCAGGGCGCAACAGAAGTCGACGTCCGCGTACCGGACCGGCTACTCACCGACGAAGAAGAGCGCGAGCTAAACCTTAGGCTGAATAAAAATCAGGGCATGTGGGATTTTGATGCGCTCGCCAATATGGACGAGGAAATGCTCCTGCATGTTGGATTCGGACCGGCAGAGCTTGACGATATATTCCAACTCAACGAGCAGGAAGTCGACAAAGACGAAACGCCAGACGCACCAGAAACACCCATCGCCAAGATAGGCGATATATTTCAGCTCGGAGATCACCGGGTAATGTGTGGAGACAGCACCCGCAAAGACCACATCGAAGCTCTTTTGAGAAACAACGATGGAGTACTCAGAGCAGACCTGCTTTTTACAGACCCGCCATATAACGTCAACTACTCAGGGACCGGAGAGAACACGTCAAAAGGAATCGAGAACGACAACCTCTCTAAAGAAGCATTTGACGATTTTACCCTCAAAGTGTTTGAGAACGCATACGAAGCGATGCGAGAGGGGGGGGTATATTACATCTGTTCTGGATGGTCGTCATACCCGACGTTCAACGAGTCGCTTTTTAAAAACGGATTT
>Ga0209099_1001133_pt1 | contig 28305 bp, 23 predicted proteins | sample AD_JPNHW2_MetaG_FD_184430 | JGI IMG/M metagenome (GOLD analysis project Ga0209099, IMG submission 184430) | Active sludge microbial communities of municipal wastewater-treating anaerobic digesters from Japan - AD_JPNHW2_MetaG (SPAdes) (version 2) | ecosystem: Engineered > Bioreactor > Anaerobic... | reverse complement strand
CATACCTCTAAAAAAAGCGAGTATAAGATCTCATGCTCCAGTCAACCGTAAGCTACAGGGTACCCAAACCTGCCCGGCGCTGAGGGCGCAGACTAACCCGCGCGTTTCACCACGCGCAGCAGCCCCACCAAGAGCATGTGCAAGATTCAGCCAAAACAGCAAACAAGGCAGCACTTTCCCATATGTATTTCTGCTCCTTCCCGCAGCAGTCCATTTAAATGCTTGCACCAAAGGTCAAAACAATATTTCATTGCCGCAAAAGATATGAGTAATTATGAAAAATTATGAGAAATTATGATTAATTAAGCATCTCCTTGGCCCGAATTCTTAATAACCTACCTCTTCCACTCATCCCCATGCAATCCGACGACCACACCAAAAAAAATGCCATCGTCTCCTGGACAGGCGGAAAGGACGGCTGCTACTCCTGCTACAAAGCCATGAAAGACGGCTACAACATCACGCACCTCCTTCATTTCACCAACCAGAAGAAGACCGGCTCGCACGAACTCAACCCCGCCCTCATCCGGGCTCAGGCCGAAGCCATCGGCCTGCCGCTGATTCAACGCAATTTTCAGTCCTACGAGGTGGAGTTTCAGAAAGCAGCCCAAGAGCTTCGATCACAGGGCGAGAGATTTGACGCCGCTGTCTTCGGCCACATCGAGACCCACAAGCCCCTGGTGGAGAGGATCTGCAAAGAGCTCAATATCGAGCTGATCCTGCCCCTCTGGAAGCAGAACTCCGAGAAGATCGTTAGCGAGATAATCGATGCAGGATTCGAGGTTATTCTGGTCAGCGTAAGGGACGGCTTTCTGGGCAAAGAGTGGCTGGGCCGCAAGATCGACGGCAAATTCCTGGCCGATCTGAAAAATGCCGGCACCGCCGTAGATGCGTGCGGGGAGAACGGCGAGTTTCATACCCTCGTCCTGAACGGCCCCATCTTCAAAAAGAAGATAGTAGTAACGGGCAGCGATCCGGTTCATAAGGAAGGCTACTGGTTCCTGAATATCACGAATTTCGATTTGCAGGAAAAATAAAAATCTAAACCTGCCAGATGTCCCGCGGAATGTGAGTGATGCTCTCCGCACCATTCGGAGTGGTGAGGAAGGTATCCTCTATTCCCATCACTCCTCTATCAGGATAGATGATCTTGGGCTCGATGGCAACGGTCATGTTGCTCTTTATAGGATGATTGAGCGGCCCGATCACCGGGTACTCATCCAGCTCCAGCCCCACTCCATGGCCCACAAAGCCGCATTTGCTGCCATTCGGCCCGCCAAGATAATCCAGATAGCCGAGCCTTGCCCCTTCCGACTCGGACAGCTCGAAGAGCTCCTTTCCCGTCTTTCCGGCTACAAGCTCTCTGGCCACCGCCTCTTCGATCTGGCAGGCTGCCTGGTAGGCATCCTCAAGATCCAAATCAAGCTTTCCCAGAGAGAATATGCGAGTGGCATCCGCAATGTAGCCATTATAAATGCCCACGCTGTCCACAAAGATCGGCTCATTTCTCTTGATTCTGGCAAACCCAGCCCCCTGGGGAAATAGCAGTGATGTGCCCCGGCCACCGCTGGGAGAAGCCAGGAAGCTGGGAAAAGCCGCCTCCGCCCCGGTCATAACATGACCCAGGGGAACGATGCTGTTGAACCTGCGAAAACGAAGCGACCCCTGATGACCGATGGAGCGCATCACAGACTCCATCCGACAGATGAGGTCCACCTCCTTCATGCCCTCTTCCAGAAAATCAGGCACCGAGGAAAAGCCGATCTCCAGGATCCTTGCCGCCTCTTTTATCAGCCTCAGCTCAAAATCGGATTTCACAGATCGAATGTGCTTTATCGTCTCGGCAACATCAACGAACCGGGCATCCTCCAGGGATTTGGCGATCCTAAAGTAGAAGCTGCAGGGAAGCACATCCATCTCCAGGCCTACCCTGGCCTTCGAGGAAATGCCCAGGTCGGACTTTAAATTCCTCATGTTCCGGAGAGGCCGAACTTCAAGAGGTGACTCCTGCACCGCCCTATCAAAGCTTCTCTTCATCATCACCACCGGCTCGCCGTCTCTGGGAATGTAAACCAGCCCATCCTGAGCGGTGCCGGAAAAGTAGCACACATCTACGGCATGAAACAAAAGTGCGCCATCCATCTCGCCCATCTGGGACTGCAATGTCTTTATTCGGCTATCGATCTCGGATTTAGGGGATAGAACATACTCCATTTCGCTGACCTCAATATCTCTGACCTCAACAGTCATTTCCATCATTTCCATCTTTGGGATTGAAACGCCGTTTTCTGATGTTATCCTCCTTTATTTAGCTAACCAATGGCATCCTTACAGATAAAGCCAAATAAAAAGAAATCTGAAAATAGCATTAGATGAAACGCCTATTGCCACTGTCTCAGGCCAGGTCCAGAAAGTGGGCTACAGAAGGAGAGTCATGAGAAGATGGATTTTAATCTCAGCAGCAAGATCGATGTGATGAGCGGAAAAATCGAAAGAATAGATGCCAAGATGGGCTCGATGCTACAAAAACAGGATGACCTCATCGTCGAAGTCAAAGATATGAATGCGAGCTTGAATGAAAAGATGGACCGCATTCTGGATAAAACCGATGTTTTTGAACTCAAGAACGATATGTCCGACGTTAAAACGGCCTTGCGGGCTAAAGGAATAATCTAAGCTCTTTTCACAGTCCAATCCACCCAAGGATTCCTGTCATCTTCAGTCCGATATAGATCATTAAAATTACAAAGATATACCTGAGCTTCTCTGCCGGCAGCCCGTGGGCCGCCTTTACACCCCACGATGCGGCGAAAATGCTGGAACCCGCCAGCAAGGCAAACTGCAGCAGATCGATATAGCCCAAACAGTAGTCAGGAAGCCCGGACACTCCCCATCCGTTGATGACATAGGCGATGATTCCTCCTGCCGCATTAAAGGCAATTGTAATTGATGAGGTGCCGATGGCCTGGTAAATGCTAAAGCCCATTGCAATAACCATAACCGGCACAAGGATCACTCCGCCGCCTATCCCGGTCAGGCCTGACACAACTCCTGCTCCCAACCCCCAGAGAACATACTTCAGAATGCCATTCTTTGCCTCCGCGGGATAATCCTCCTGGCCTAGCCGCAGACTTCCAGCAAAGAGCATCCTCATCGCACCCAGCAAAACCACAAATCCGAACAGCATTCTGAGCAGATCTCCGGGCGCAATAGCGGCTATACTTCCCCCAAAAAAGGCGCCTATGAGTCCGGACAGGCCCATGATAATTCCCGGCCTCCAGAGAACCGCGCCCTGGCAGCTGTGGCCTCTGCATCCGGATAGAGCAGTGGGCAGAACAACGGCCAGTGAGGTTCCAAAGGCAATTCTGGTGGCCAGGGTGGGATCGACTCCACTGGACGACAGAGCCCAGATCTGCACCGGCACCATGAGAAAACCGCCGCCCACGCCAAGCAGCCCGCAGAAAAATCCGACAGCCAGGCCTGTTGCCAGCAGCACCAGAACATACTGAAAAAGAAATGTTTCGATCAAGATTGCTTTACAGCTCCCTGTGTTTTGCAGCGATCTCATCCGCCAGCCGGTCAAGGGCCCGGAAATCCGCCTCTTTGGGATATCCTTTGGCGACCACCGGATCGAATAATTGCAGCTTGATATTGGGGATAGCCTCGGTTATCTGCTCCAGCATCTTTCCGCCCCAGCCAAAGGATCCGACTATGGAGGCGTACCTGGTCTTTGGCCTCAGGGCATTGGCCAGGACCGCGACATAGAGCGCCAGAGGATGCGCCCCCGCCAGAATAGTAGGCGTTCCTATTACGATGGTTGCCGCGTCCACCAGAGACTCGGCCAGCTCTCCGACATCATAGCTTGTAAGGTCGAATTGCCTTACACCCACCCCACGGGAGATGAGAGATGCAGCCAGGTAGGCGACCATGGTGCGGGTGGACCCGTGCATGGAAACATAAGGCAGAACAACCTGATTTTTCACCCTGTCCGATGCCCAATTGCGATAGGCGTCCATTATGAACTCTGGCCGGTCATATAGCGGCCCGTGGCTGGGGGCAATGATATCCATGGGCAGATCGGCAATCCTTGCCAGATGGCGGTTGACATTCTGCCGGAAAGGCATCATGATCTCAGCATAATACCTCTTGGCCGCTTTATAGACTGCCGCCTCATCGCTGGCATAAAGGTCGCTGCTGGCCAGGTGGCAGCCCAGAAAATCGCAGGTAAAGAGGATGCGGTCCTCAGCCAGATAGGTGAAGATAGTGTCCGGCCAGTGAACCCAGGGTGCGGAAATGAACTGCAGGCTCCTGCCGCCCAGAGATAACTTCTCGCCGTCTTTTATCTCTTGAACCTGATCTTTGCCCACCAGCCCAAAAGACATGAGCAGATCCAGGCACTTGGCCGATCCGAGAACCCTGGCATCAGGATACAGATCCAGGAGCTCTTTAATGCTTCCCGAATGGTCCTGCTCGGCATGCTGGGCGATTATGCAGTCTATTTTCTTGATGCCCAGAGAGGACAAATTGCTCTGCAGCACACCTGCCATGGATTCGTCTACCGCATCGATAAGCACCGTTTTCTCGCTTCCCTGGATGAGGTAGGAATTGTAGCTCGTTCCCTCGGGCAGAGGAATCAATGCATCAAAGAGCCTGCGATCCCAGTCTATCGCCCCGACCCAATTGATGCCAGGTCTGATCTCTCTTGTGAGCGTCATCATACACACCCCGTCTTGACACAGCTTCTGATTCCGTCCAAGACCACGGTTACTTCATCTCCTCGAAATCATCCTTCGCTGCGCCGCACTGCGGACAGACCCATGTTTTCGGCAGATCTGCAAAAGGCGTTCCGGGTAAGATTCCCGAATCCGGATCTCCTTTTTCAGGGTCGTAGATGTATCCGCAAATGGTGCACTGATACTTTTGAGCCATGGAGTGCTTATAGGCCTGCAAAGTATTTAGCCCAATCGCAACGAAAGACTAAATAATAATGAAAAATAACTCAAACCCACCTTAACCGCAGATATTGAACTATCGGGGTGTGATAATGGCCAACGCCGCATCCAAACGAGAAGGCAGGTTCAAATGCAGGATATGTCGCATGGTCTTTGAATCGAAGGAAGAACTGAAATTGCATATGATGGAGGATCATAGCGAGAAATAAATCGATTTTCAATCGGATTGTAGAGATTGATAATCCTTGCAGCATGCTTTGGCTTATTCTCCTGTTTTTCCTAACCGGCATGCTGCTCATCTTTCCTGCGGTTTTTGCCCTGCTGATGAACTGGATGCAACGGTTCAGGGAACGCGCCTGCATGCATACGCCAAGGCGCTCTTGCCTACGCGAAAAGCCATTGCTATCTTTTCAGGAACTTATTTGAAACAGATCGCCTCTGCAAGGAACTGATTCGAATCTACAAGGAACTTGTCAACCTCTGCAAGCTGCTCCGGATCTCTTTCTGCTGCCTTGAGCATTCTGCCAGAACTCGGGCCAGATCGCTCATGCGCATGGGTTTGCTGATGTACTCGTCCATGCCCGCTTCTATACACCTTTTCTTATCGCCATCCAGGGCATGTGCTGTGACGGCAATTATGTGAGGCAGCCCATTTTTCCAGCGCTCTCGGATGGCTTTTGAGGCTTCAAATCCATCCATCTCCGGCATCTGGACGTCCATCAGAATGATATCGTACTTCTTTCTCTCCATAGCCTGCAAAACCTCTTTGCCATTGGCTGCCACATCTGCTTCCAGCCCCAGCTTTCTGAGCATAAGAAGAGCGACCCTCTGATTGACAAGATTGTCTTCTGCCAGCAATAGCCTCAAATGATTTGGAATGTCATAATTCAAATCGACCCCGGAGGGCTTTGCTCTCATCTGAGAATATTGCTCTGGTGTCACGGCATCCGCCTGAATTGTGAAACAAAATGTGCTTCCCTTGCCGATTTCGCTCTCCGCCCAAATGGTCCCGCCCATGAGCCCCACCAGCCTCTTGCTGATGGCCAGACCCAATCCAGTTCCGCCGTACTTGCGGGTGGTAGACATATCAACCTGGCTGAATGACTGAAAGAGTGTGTGCATGCGATCACTGGGAATGCCAATCCCAGTGTCTTTGACCGAGAAAAACAGCTTTATCCTGCCACGGCTCAACCTCTCGCTGGAGACATGCACAGATATCTCGCCGCTATCAGTAAATTTAATGGCATTGCCAAGGAGGTTTATCAGGACCTGGGAGATGCTGATGGCATCCCCTGACAGCCTCGTAGGAACAGCAGAATCAATATTATAATAAAATCTAATATATTTTTCAGCGGCGACTGGCGTGAGCAGGTCCATTGCCTCCGAAATGCATCCCGCCAGATCGAATGGCAGCTTCTCAATCTCTCTCTTGCCCTCTTCAATCTTTGTGAAGTCCAGGATATTGTTGATGATGGACATAAGGACCTCACCACTGCTCCGCACCGTTTCAAGATAGTCTCTCTGATCCGGCCCTAATGGAGTATCGAGAAGTATTCCAGTCATGCCGATGATTGCATTGAGGGGAGTTCTGATCTCATGGCTCATGTTTGCCAGAAACTCCGATTTAGCGCGAGCTGCGCCTTCAGCCTGATCTTTCGCCACAGAGAGGGCTTTTTGCACCTTTTTGCTCTCGGTGATATTTCGAACGGATTCAATGGCGCCCGTGATATTGCCTTCTGAGTCATAAAGTGCGGTTGCACTGACCTGCAAATATGCCTCAGAGATTCTCATATTGGGCATGAAAGCTTCCATGAACAGGCTTCCGTCCTCCTGCCTTACTAGATTTTTATAAAGACTATCGATGTTCCACTCCTTTTTGCCCCACTGGTCATATCTATCTGTTGAAGCTTTATTCGATTCGAGCACGAGATCGGCAAGCATAGGCTGGCGTTGGCCATAAAAAGGAAGTGCGTACTCATAGTTGCCTTTTCTCAGCATCTCTCCGGCGGCAATGCCGGTCATAACCTCGATTGCCCTATTCCAGGCTATGACCTTTCCGGTCTTGTCAATGACAAAAGTTGCATCTGGAAGGAAATTGATGATATCCGCCAGGCGTCGTTCCGAATCTCTTTGTGCTTCTTCGGCTTCAATTCGTTGTGTTGTATCCCTTATTGATTCAATGGCTCCGATCAACTCCCCATTACCATCGCGAAGAGGAGATGCAATTGCCCAGACGTATGCTCTCCGCCCATTTAGCATAAAAGGTGCGGCGGATTCGGCGAATAGTGTGTCGCCTTTACGCTCAAGATAGCGGTATCTTGATTTTGTGTCAGGAGAATCTTCATAAATCAGGTCAATGAGAATAGGCCGATGCTCTCTGTAGAATGAAGCTCCATAGGCATAATCGCCTTTGCCGATGATTTCCTGTTTCTTGACGCCGGTCATCTCCTCCAGTGCCCGGTTCCAGGCGATCACCTTCCGGTTTTTATCGATAACAAAAGTGGCATCAGGCAAAAAGTCGATAATATCCATAAGCTGACGGCGGGTGAGATTCATCTCCTCAATGCCGTATCCGGCATTTGCTTCCTGGCAAATGAGCTGGTTTGCTCCATTCTTCTGTGAGACGGCCATAAAATTTATAGTCTTTTTAGTTCCATCTTTACAGGTTACCCTGAACGTCCGGGATCTTTTTACCCCGGCACCGATTTCCTTCAGATCATTGATCCAGCTGGTTATGGCGAACCTTCGATAATCCGGATCAGGAAAGGCTTTTTTAAACCATTCTCTTCCACAGGGTATCTCTTGCTGGCCGTAGCCGAAAAGATCGACAAATTTAGGATTTATGCTTCTGAAGGAGCCGTCTCTTTCGATAATAGCAATGGCCAGCGGCGCATTCTCGATGATGCTGGTGATATTCCGACTGGCGTCCTCCAGCTCTTCCAGGCCGATCTTGAGGCGGTCTATCAATTGCAGGATAAAATGACGATCCGGGCAGCTCTCTTCGCTTTCACGCTTCAGCTCATCCAAAGAGATGCTTAGGTCGCCTATCATACCGCTAAAGTAGCTACCCATAACTAAGACACCAATCAGAGAAAAGATTTTACATCCTCATTAATATTCGTTTCGATACGATTCCGGTGGTGACTTCCTCCCATGCCCCTGAAGGGAGAGGGTCTTCTGCCAGCTTTTCTATAAAATTGCTCCAACCTTCAGATATAGAAAAGTTTTGAAGATCCGCAGGGGATTGGGAGACTGACCTGAGGGATCTATGAGGATTTATGCGGACGAAAGAAGATCCAAAAGCTTCCTTGCGGATACATCCGGCACCTTTGCCTCATAGATGGATCTGCCCACAATCAGGTAGTCGGCTCCAGCCTCTAAAGCTGCTCCAGCAGATCCTCCCTGCGCGCCCACACCGGGCGAGATGATGATCCGCTCCCCAATGATGGAACGAATCACCCTGATCCTCTCCGGGCGCGTGGCTGGAGCAACGACCCCGGTGGCGCCCACATCTGCCGCCAGCCTGGCCATCCTCTCAGCCAGCGGTGCCATGAACAGCTCTGCGCCCGGATGGCTCATCTCGGTTACGATGCCAAGGCCCGCGGAGAGAATTAGCGGATAGCCGATTTTGAGGGCGTTAAAATAGCCTTTGAGCTGTAAGGCCAGTGAAAGGGCCTTTTCCCGGCTGGTGACATCAAGCGCCAGGATCAGTCTGGTATCCTTCTTCATCTAAATGCATCCATCAATCAGCGCCATTGCCTCTCGCAAATCGCCCACTACCTCCGGGCCGGAGCGCTCTCCCTTGCGGTCCAGGAAGAATGCATCAAGACCTGCCTGCAGAGGAGACTCGTAATCGTAATTGTAATGGTCGCCGATATGCAGAACCTCGAAAGGCTTTGCGCCCATATGAGCGCAGACTGCACCGTAGATCAGGGGCGATTTCTTTACCTCCCGGAAGTCAGAGGTAACGGAAAAGATCTCCTTGAAGTAGTCAGAGAGGCCTTCCAGCTCAAAGTCTAGAAACTCGCGAGCTGCGTTCGAGGTCACTACCAGATCGTAGCTCTCAGAGAGCTGATCCAGCACTTCTAAAACCTCGGGGTAGAACTCGATCTCGTCCTCGTACATTTGCAGGAGTTCCTCTTTTCCCACCTTCATCCCGAACTTATCTATCCAGTAGAGCAGGTCGTACCACTCCAAATGGTCGCTGCCGATCTTCATGTACTCGCCGATGACGTAGCTTTTGGCAGCAAGATAGTCCATGCCACTCTTTTCGGCATAGAGCATGGGTACGCCTTCCATCCACACTTTGTCCACGAATCTGGTTGTAACCAGGGTTCCATCCATGTCCAGGGATATGACGCTAATCATTCAATTCTCCGGTTGAAGAGATCTGGATTGCGCTTTGGGTTATTATTCCTTTTGGGTCAGATACAGGGTTTTCCTTTCGATGATGGTAACAGAATCTGTCTTTTTTGCGACAGCCACAAAGCTTATATTCGTCATATGTCGTAATACGTATCATGCATTAATAAGATCGATAAGATCGATTATTTCGGGTGGGGAAAGCGGGCTATGGTCGCGGTTGATTAACTGCGATGGCCCTCGGCGTTTGCCGAAGCAAGGAGAGTGATTTCATGGAATGGAGCTGCAAGTTAGCGAAAGCTGGATTTGTTACCTTGTTAATGACCATGGTAATGCTATGCGTTTCTGTCCAGGCATCGGAGAACACTGCTGATTACTGGCTACAAATGGGACAAGAACTAAGCAAAAACGATTCTGATGAACAGGCCCTTAAAGCCTACGAAAAGGCCATCCAAATAGATCCAGAGAATGCCATTTCTTGGATCAATAAAGCCAATGTGCTTTGCCGGCTAAACAAAACTTCTGAATGCAATCAGTCCTATAGCAAGGCTTTGGAGATCATTGACAAAACCCTAACAATCCATCCCCAAAACTCAACCCTGTGGGCTGAGAAGGGATTATTGCTGCACAACGTAGGTGCACCCCAGGAGGCAGTAAGAGCATTTTCCAATGCCACTCGTATCAATCCAGAAGATGAGATGTCCTGGAAGATGATGGGGGTCATCCTTGCCAGTGAGCTGCACAGGTACGATGAAGCTGCAGAGGCTTTCGACGGTGCCCTGCAAATAAATCAAAATGATGCGATTGTCTGGAACTTGAAGGGCGATGCGTTGAAGGCAATGGGCCGCCAGGCTGAGGCGGATGCGGTCTATGCCAGAGCCGTGGAGCTTGGGAATGGATCTTTCCGAATCCCACAGAAGTTTCTGATTATCAGCAATATTGCCGCCACGGGAAAAGACAGGTTCATCGAGCTTAGAACCGGCAGTAACTCGACTCAGAACTTCAGCAATTGGAGCCTGTCGGATGGCGAGAATCACTCCATTACCATACCGATATATGCGATTGAGCCCAGAAAGAGGCTCCGACTCCACTTTGGTCCCGGACTGTCAAATGCAACTGATATTTTTCTTAACGCCGGATTCACGCTGAACGAGATCAACGGCAACCTGACGTTGAAGGATCAGACAGGGAAACATGAGATGTTCATCGCCTACTGGGAATGGGTGCCTGAGAAGAGCCCCAATAGAGAAAACACTGCCGATTACTGGGCAAAAAAGGCTAATGATCTCATTTTAAACGGTTCAACTGATGACGCCATCTCGGCATACGATCGAGCCCTGCAAATTGATCCCTCAAATGATACCATATGGACCCGCAAAGCCCTGGAGCTCGCCATCTCCGGCAGAGATAATGAGTCGCTCCAGGCTTCTGAAAAGGCGCTTGGCATTTTGGATGAAAGATTGAAGGTGAATCCGCAGGATGCCGAGGCCTGGATGAGGAAAGGACGGGCTTTGAGCAACTTGGGCCGGCAGAATGAGTCCAACCAGGCCCACGAGATGGCGGTGCAGATCTTCAATAAGAGCATCCAGAAGGACCCGAGAAACTCCAGTCTCTGGAGGAGCATGGCTGAGTCACTCATGAATCTGGGCCGATGGGATGAGGCCTTGCAGGCACTGAATAGAGTAACGGAGATAGATCCCAAGAACCTGGACGCCTGGGAGAGAAAAGGCGAATTTCTCACATTATTGAGCAGGACCGACGAGTCCCTGGAAGCCTTTAACAAGTCATTAGAGCTGATTGCGCAAAACGACACCAAAGAGAGATCCTTGGTTTGGATGGCCAAGGCTCAGTCGCTCTCCTACGCGGACCGGAAAGAAGAGAGCCTGACAGCTCTGAACGAGGTTACAGAGCTCTATCCCAGCTATGTAGTGGCCTGGAAGAGCAAAGGCTATATTCTGGCAGATCTGGGCAGGCCGAATGAATCTCTGGCTGCCTACGAAGAGGCCATCAGGATTGATCCCACCGATTCCCAGAGCTGGAGCGAGAAAGGCTCGCAGCTCGTCCAATTGAAGAGATATAACGAATCCCTGCCTGCCTTCGAGCGCTCCCTGGATCTCACGGCAGAGTCCGAACACAAAGAGCGTGCGGCGGCATGGCTGAGCATTGGGGATTCCCTCAATATGACAGGCAGAACGGAGAAAGCCATGATCGCCTTCCGAACGGCACTGAATGAATCAGAAGATGCTATCCAAAGCGATGGCAACGATACGAAGCTCCTGGAGCTGAAAGGCAGAGCGCTTCTAAAGATGGGCAGGTACGAGCAGGCTTTAAAAGCATTTGAGCAGGCCATTGCCGCTACATCTCCCGGTTCGCTTAGTGCTCCGACGATTTGGATAGGCAAGGGTGATGCGCTGCAGGCGCAAGGAAAAAATCAGGATGCTCTAGATGCTTACAATCATGCCATCGATCTCAGCCCTATCTATCCTGACGCCTGGGCGGGGAGGGGAGAGGCCCAAAAATCTCAGGGCCAGGTTACAGAAGCCAGCGCTTCGTTCTATGTAGCCAGAAAGCTGGGGTATAAGGAGTGATCCGAAAGATGCTTGTACCTCCGGCCCTTCAATAATGGCATGCGCAACTTCGTCGTCGTCGGCCACAAGGCCACTACCACCCCGAACTTCTCCCTGGAAGACATTCCTGGAACCTCCGGCCGCCTGGATATTCTCTGCCGGGCAGTCACCGCCGCCTTCGTCCTGTCGCACGGCATTCGAAAGGATGTCTGCGTCTACCTGGTCCTCCTGGGCGGCGAGACAGCCAAGACCATCCAGCTCCGTGGCGAGACTCTGCGCCACCTCAACCCGGACGAGCGCACCACCGCCGCTCTGCTCAAGAAGGCCTTGGCAGTTGACGCAGCAACGGAGTGGAAGATGTCCACATCCGGAATCTTCGTGCGCACGGGCGGCTTTGCCCAATTGCTCGCAGAGCTGAAAGAAGCAAGACTGATCTACCTGCGGGAGGACGGCGCAGATATTAGAGGGATTTTTAAGGATGCAGGCGAAGCAAGCACAGCAGGCGCGAGTACCTGCGGGTCCGCGGCATTCATCCTCGGGGATCACACCGGAATGACGGCTGAAGAGGAGGCGCTGCTGGTGCAGGTTGGGGCAAAGATAGTCTCCCTGGGGCCAACAAGCCTGCACGCCGACCACTGCATTGTGCTACTGAACTGGCTTTGCGATACCAAGGTATTTATGCCAGAATGAGGATAATATTATCATTATGAATGGAAGAAATTGCTGTATCAGATCTAAAAGCCCGATAATCGCAGTGATACTGAACCTCCTCATTGCCGGTCTGGGGCATGTCTATCTGGGGTACACAAAGAGAGGAATAGTCCTTTTCTTTTTATCAGGATTGATAGCAGTCATCAGCTCGGGATTGGGCTGGATTGTGGGGGTGCTCCTCTGCTCATACGATGCCTGGCAGCTAGCAAATAACCGGCCTGCACCATTTGATTTCCTGGAAAAGTATATCGATGAGTAGTCTAGCCGCCATCTCCTGCTCAGACCGATTCCAATATAAGCATAACATTTGATATTAAGACGGAGATTTAATATTAAGATGGGGACCGGATAATGCAAGGCAGAATGATTCTGATGCTCATGATTTCGCTTGTGACTGCGGCTATCATTGCCGGGGGTTCCTTAGATCATCCCCCGGAAGATGCTGTCCAATCCAACTCGTCTTACAATAGCTCCGCCATCTCCTTTTCAATCGAGGACAGAATTTCCAGCGCTCCAGTTGCTCTCATGCCCGGCAGCGGCTACTATTCATCTCATCCTGTTGCCATAGGCGGAGGAACTGGCAGCAGGACCGCCCTTACCAATACCGATCCTAATTCAGCCGCCTCCATGAGCCACGAGGTCGGATTTGCCCGAAATCTCTCAAGCAGAAGAGAATATTCAGCCAGTTCTCGCAGCACGCATAGCGAATATGAAGATAGTAGCTACAACACGGCCGCGATGAAGATCGATGAAAGCGTTACAAGCGGCAAGGTGGAAATAGGCGTTCTCTCCGGAGGCGACGGTTATGCCTGGAAGAATCCTGCCATAGAGATCGAAGAGGAATATGTCGGCACATATCACATAACTAAAAATTTCACCATTAATAGTAGCTACTCCAAGATGAGGGGCTTTGATGGATGGCAAAATTGCTGCGGAGCAATTGGATTCGGCTATATAATACCACCCATCAGGCTGTCTCTGATCAGCGCAGAGGATGTATTTAATTGCAAATATTCAAGGAATTGATTCGAGGTGCAATAGATGCTCTTGGAAAGGATAGTCTCTGAGGGCCTGGCTCATTACTCTTACCTGGTTGGTGACAGGAACCAGGCCCTGGTAATTGATCCCAGAAGAGATGTCGACGAGTATATAAAAAAGGCTGTTGCATCAGGGATGAGGATTGCCCATGTTCTGGAGACGCACAGAAATGAGGACTACTTCATTGGATCGATGGAGCTGGCTTCCAGGACGGGTGCAGAGGTCTGGCATGCTGACAGCCAGTGGGATTACCAGTATGGCCGGGCCGTCACCGCCGACCAGAGGTGGAAGGTGGGCCGCCTTGAGGTCGAGGCAGTCTCCACACCCGGCCACACACCGGGAAGCATGAGCTATCTGCTGCGTGATCCTGCAGGCATTCCCTGGATGCTATTCTGCGGAGATGCTCTCTTTGCCGGAGATGTGGGCAGAATTGACCTGATGGGTGAGGATCAGTCGGCAAAGAATGCCGGACTGCTATACGAGAGCCTCTTTTCCAGAATACTGCCACTGGGTGATGCTGTCATCCTCTGTCCGGCCCATGGTTCCGGCTCAGTCTGCGGCGAATCGATTGCCGAGCGCATCTGGACCAGCATCGGCATTGAGAAGAAGCACAATTCCCGGCTTCAGGCAAAAAGCAGGGATCAGTTCGTAGCCTCGCTTATGACCAGCCATCTGGGCAGGCCGCCATACTTTCGACGCATGGAAAAGGCCAACCTGGAAGGAGGACCGCTTCTAGGAGCGCTGCCCACTCCCCGGCCCCTGGATGCCAGAAGCTTTTGGCAGGTGTCACTCTCGCAGAATGCCCAAATCCTGGATACGCGCCAGGAGCTGGCTTTTTCCGCCGCTCATGTTCCCGGATCGCAATCTATCTGGCTTGACGGTCTGGCAAGCTTCGCCGGATGGTTTTTCAGCTACGACAGGCCCATTCTCCTCGTGGGAGAGGGCAATCAGATGGAGAGAGCCGTTGCCATTCTCCTCCGTCTGGGGTTCGACAGTATCGCCGGATTTCTGGCAGGTGGCATGCTCAGCTGGCATATGTCCGGGCAGCAGTCGCAGTCAATCAAAACCCAGATTGTGCAGGACCTCTGCCACAAGCTGGATGATGGCGAGAAGCTATGGATTCTGGATGTGAGGTTTGAAAGCGAGCTTGACAGAGACGGCAGAATTGAGGGCGCGCAGCACATTCCCATCACAACCATCTCTGATAGGATGGATGAGGTGCCAAAGGATCGGGATGTGGCCATTTTCTGCGGCAGTGGCATGCGGTCTATGGTGGCGGCCAGCTATCTGAGAGCGCGGGGCTGGAAGAGGCTGAGCGTCGTTTTGGGTGGCATGGCTGGCTGGAGATCAATAAAATGCCCAATCAGGCGGCTTTCAGACGATCAGGCTGCAAGCTCTAGCTCGGGCAGCAAGACAGGAAAAATTTCCAGGGCTGTTCAATCACTGGGACTGGAAAAAGAAAGCTAAAAAAGGATAAGAAAAGAAAAACCAAAAAAATTGTCTCTTGCCCTGTCTCTTTTTTTGCTCTACATGGCGAGCCTTATGGGCACAAGCGCCTGGTCAATGACATAGACGATGCCGTTGGCGTACCTCTCGGACTGGAGAACGCTCGCGCTGCCCACCAGGCCGAGGTTTGCGTCAATTGCCAGAGAGTCTCCCAGCATGGTCTTGGCGGAATTGCTGTCCGTCGCATTTAGCAGGCTCTTTGAATCTACAATGTGATAGGAGAGAAGGTTCATCATTCCTGCATCTTTCTTGTTGATGGCGTCGATTGTGGCTTTTGCGGCGTCAAAGGCGCTGTCGCTGGGGGCAAATACTGTAAACGGCCCCTCGGAAAGGCTTTCCATGCCCATCAGTCCCTGGCCGTTGAGAGTATCGGCGAGTCCCGCGGATTTTATGGCCGCTGCGAGCTTCCTGGCTCCCAGATCATTGGCCGCCTCGATCACACCCAGGCTGGAAGCGGTCTTGGGAAGGAGCACCTTATCGATCACATAGATGGTGCCGTTGGCGTAGCTCAGGGATTCCGTTACATTGGCCCCATTTACCTTCAAGCCATCGGTGCTATCGATTGTCAGGTTCTCGCCCTGCATCGTCCTGGCGGAGGAGAGCTCGGATATGTTCTCAAAGCGGCCGTCGTTCCAGACGATGTGATAGTCAAGTATCCTCTTTAGCTCGGTGGCGTTCTCTTTGACTGCGTTCATGTCGATATCGTTCGCCTCAGCAAATGCAGAATCGCTGGGCGCGAAGATCACAAAGGACCCCGGGCCGATCACCAGCACGCCCTGGTTGTCCAGGATATCGGCGAGACCCGCCCCATCAATTGCGGCAGAAAACTCGCTCAAGCCCAGATCGCTAGCTGCGTCCATTATCTTTGGTTTTGCTGACCCGCTATCCTGGGCAAAGCTGCAGCCAATGCACAACATGGCCGCAAGGAACAGGCTCAAAATTGTCCCGATTTTCTTAAACATCAATTTAACCTCCACTCTTTTCAGCAAACAAGTGGTAGCTGGCTTTGAAGATAAATTTATTGGCGGCGTGTACTGTGTGGCATAACTGGCTTCTCATCCGGCAAAGGCCGAAAAATTGAATACCGATCGGGTGGCAGGCTTATCTGTGAAGACGACTCTTTCCCTCCTCGCAGCACTCATCATCATGATTTTTATTGCACTTCCAGCTTCCGCCCATGTACCCCTCACGGCTGGGGGAAACGAGAACCTCTCCTCGGCCATGCACATATCCGATCCCGGCAAGTCCTGGGCGGTCTATGGCGCTCTTGAAAAGGATCTGGTGCATTACTACAGCTTCGACCTGGAGGAAGGCGAGCGAATCTATCTCTCACTTTTCAAGACCGCGGACCCGAAAGAAAAGGACTTTCTTCCTGCCCTTCTGCTCCTCGGTCCAGGATTGAACGGCAGCTCTCTTCCGCCTGATAATCTGAATCTGCCGCCGCAGGCATCGGGCTTGAAGATCCTTCTTGCAGAGCGCAAGGGCGCTGCTGCGGCGGTATACGAGCCATTCGGGCCTAGCAGCTTCAGAGAAGTATCTGAGATCAACCTCTCCGCGCCCAAATCGGCCCGATACTATGCGGTAGTTTACGATAATTCCCTCAATAGCAGCAATGCCAATAGTAGTATTGCCAACGCCGCTAATGGGTCTGATGCTAGTGGCACAGGAAACGCCGAAGGTCATTACGGGCTCACGGTGGGCTATCGGGAGGAGTTCGGCTTTCTGGAGAGGATTGCTACACCGGTGCAGCTCATATCCGTTTATCTCTGGGAAGGCCAGAGCCTGGCGGTAATTTTTATCCCCTACCTCATGGCTGAGATTCTGGCACTTCTCATGTTCTGGCGCAGCTCCCGGAAGACCTCCTTCAGCCTGGCTGGCTCTCTGGCCGGATTTCTCTTCCTGGCCAGCAGCGCTTCGGTGCTCACCCAGATGGTCTTCAACCTGACCCGCGCTCCCTTCGGTCCGGAGGTCTACATCACCCTGGCCATTGCCTTTTTGCATGCTCTGCTGGGGGTGGTGACCATTCGTCTGGCCAGAGGCGAGGCCGGACTGCTGCAGAGAGTCTTCCTGGCGGTGATCGGAACTATCGCTCTGCTCGCGGGCTCGGGCCTGATCATGGGACCCATCCTCGCCCTGGCGGCAAGCCTGCTGCCTTCCAGGAGCGGGAGCATCTTCGGGCCGTCTCCGGGCAGCATGCAAGAGTTGAATTAAGTATACGAAATTTTTTAAATAGGATAGAGGCAGAGAATATAATCAGATGGGGGAGAGATAATGCTCCATAATAAAGCTGCAACATTTCTGATATTGCTGACTGTTGTCTATGCGGTAGCTCTGAGCGGATGCACTGAAAAAAATGACAGAAGGCCTCTTTCGGTCACAAACCTGGAAATTGTTCCCGGTAAGATAAAGACCTCGACAATTGAGCTGTTTGTAACCACCTATGTCATGAATACAAATGAGGGAACCGCTGCCAAGAGCAGCAAGAATACTTCCATAATTCTAAAGGCCACGAGTACCGATAGGAACTTCCTGGTCAACCAGACGACGACATTTATCGGCAAGATCGCTCCAGGCAAGACCGTCAATGTAACTTCTCTGCTAACCCTTCCAAAGAAGGGCGGCTATATGCTTGAGGCCACGCTCTTTGAAGAAGGAAAGGAGATGGACGAAGGGTACAGGACGGTCTACAATCTGGATAGCCTTCCTGCCGACAGCCAGGCTATTAATCTGAGGATCGACGGCATAGACTTTTTGGTTAGGAAAGCAGGAGAGGAGAAAGTAGTCATCCAGAGCGACATTTACGTCACCAACTTCGGCGCCAAAGCAAGCCAGGATTACAGGCTAATGCTAAAGGCCACAGACATGGATTCAAGGCTGGTGGCAGATAAGCAGTGGAGCAATACCGGGATAATTGCTCCCGATGAGACGGTCATAAAGAGCGTAAATCTCACTGTCCCGGACAGGTACAACTATGTAGTAGATGTTCTCATCTGGAGCAATTCCACAATAGTCGGCCGGGGGCAGGACTATGTGCAGCTCAATGCCACAACAATGCTCAGCGATAAGGAGCGTTTGGCTGCCAGGGGAACGAGGACCGGAGCATTCGTCAATGAAGAGATTGCAGCTGAGCCGGCTGAGATGAGCGTTGGCAGTTTCGAAAATGCAACAATGGCCACGGAAACCGCGAGAGAACAGCCAGGCTTTCCGGCGCTGGTGGCTCTGGCTTTGATCTGTCTGGCGGCAATAGGGCTGCGAAAGAGGTAGATGTAGAGACTGCTGAATCGATTGCTGCTAATTTGTTCATATTTTATTTTTCTATAAATTCTTCCAGCGTCGCATTCCTCTTGTTCTGCACCAGCCGAAGCCCTGCAGCCTCCTGATCCCTTCTGGGCATGTTCCTCTTGAATGCCGCCAGGTTTCTTCTCTCCGGGCAGTACTGGCTGTCGTAGCAGATCTGCCAGAGATCCTCCACGCCGGAATTGTCCTTGCATAATTCCTTGCCGCTGCAGTCGCAGGCTGCCGCTTTTTTCTCGCAGGAGCCATCCAGGCTGCATTGCAGTGCTGCATTATGCTTCAGCTTCTCCAGAGTCTCGGCCATCCCGCCGCATCGGGTCCGCCAGATCCTGCCCTCCCGGCTGAGCGCTATCCAGCTCTCCCTGCCGTTTCCCAATACTATTATCGTTCCCTCGTTTCTTCGGGCGAAGCTGTCGCAGATGTGCTCGCCTATCCGGTGCCTGGGCTTCATAAAGCCGTAGAGCACAGCTTCGCCCTGTGGAGCAAGCCTCACAAATGCCTTCATGCGGTGCGATTCGCCCATGACTGCGTAGACCATCCTCTTGATGCGGACCGCTTCCGGATCGGTAGAGGTTTCCACCTCCTCAGCCTGTAGCTCCTTCGCCCTGGCGAGAATTCTCTCCGTGCAATGCTCATGCATGGAGAGGTATCGGCAGAAGCCCTCCGGCACCTTCAAGGCTGCCACATCTCCAGGGTGGTGTCCCGCCAGCCGTTGATCTTCAGAAAGGGGGCTGCTCTCTTGACCGCTATTCCTATGGCAGAGAGATCTGCTTTGCTGCCGATGGGCCGGCTCTTCCGGATGGCCATGATCCTCCGGGCGCTCTTTGGGCCGATGCCCGGAACCCTCAAGAGCTCCGGCAGCGTGGCGGTGTTCGGGTCCACCGGGCGGTCCAGGAACTCTCTGGCAATGGCCATCTTGGGATCGGCGTTGCCGAGAAAGCCTTCCTCATTGAAGGCGTGAGAGATCTCCTCCGCCCGGAAATGGTAGATCCGGTAGAGCCAGTCCATCTGGTAGAGCCGGTGCTCCCTCCAGAGCGGCTGGGCGGCTTTGGATTCGAGAGAAGTGCCCTCTTGAGGGGAAAATGCGCTGTAGTAGGCCCTCTTCACCCCGATCTCCCTGTACTCGTGAATAACCCTCTGAAAGATCTCTTCGTCGCTCTCTCCGGCTGCTCCCACAATTAGCTGGGTGGTCTGGCCGGCGGGCAGAATGGATGGCGACCTCCCTGAGCCTGATCTTGATCTTGAGCTTGTGCTTGTGCTTGTGCTTGAGCCATTCAGTATCCGCTGGATGTATCTCTGCCTCTGCAGAATATCATTATCATAGTCTTTGGTCGAGCAGATCTCGTTCATATGCGAGGGCGACGCCGCTTCAAGATTGATGCTGAGCCTGTCCGCCAGCAGGGCCGCCTCCTGGATGTGAGCCTGGCTGCAGCCGGGCAGCACCTTGAGGTGAATGTATCCTCTGAAAGCGAATTTTTCCCGCAGCAGCCGGGCGGTCTCAATCATCTTCTCAGTGATGCGGTCCTCATCCCTTCCAGCGCCAGAGGAGAGAAAGAGCCCTTCGATGTAGTTGGACCGGTAAAGGGAATGGGTTATCCTGGCCAGCTCTTCCGGAGTGTAGGAGAAGGCTTTGGCTTTATTGCTACAGCTGGTGGCATTGATGCAATAGCTGCACTGGTGGGTGCAGTGGTTAGTGAAAAGGGTCTTGAAGAGGCTCACGCATCTGCCGTCCTGGGTGAAGGCGTGGCAGATTCCGGGCAGAGGCTTCTCCCGCGGCGAGTAGGTGGAGGCGCAGACATCGTGGCGGGTGCCCTCACCGAGGCTGCGAAGCTTCTCGGCGTCTATTCCGCCTCCATCAATTCCCACCAGTGCAGCGCCCAGTGCCGGCCCGGATGAGTCGAATCTGCACTCTGCAGCCAGGTGGGCGATCTTGTCCAGACTGACCATTGTGGTTATGTGGCAGCTACTGGATAATAACCGATACGCAAGCGGGGCGAAAGTAATCCACTGAATTAATCCTTTAGGCAATCCTCGAAAACCTTTTCATGTCGCAGGCCCATACCTTATGGGCTGGCAGAGTGGAGAATTGCATGGACCGCAAATCGATGATGGCAAGAATTGGGCAAATAATAAGCAACTATCCCGAGGTGTTGGCGGCCTATGTATTTGGCTCGTTTCTGGAAAGAGACGATTTCCGGGACATAGATATTGCTCTGCTTTTATCCGGTAGCTTTTCCTCATATAAAGCCCTGAAACTGGCTCTGCGCATCGGCAGCGATCTGGATTTAGCGATTATGCCGGGCCGCGACTTCGATGTGAGAATTCTCAACAATTCACATCATGAATTTCAATATGAAGTTGTTAAGACGGGGCTGTCAGTTTTCTCCCGAGATAAACAGGAACAGCACGACTTTGAGGCAGAAGTGCTATCGACTTATCTGGACCTCAAAGAGATGTACGATTCATACGACAGAAAATACCTGGCGAGGGCGTAAAATGAGATCTTTGGCTCACATGAGGGAGATGGACGAAGCTCTGGAAACAGTCTATCAAATCCTTCAGAATGATCGCAAGCACTTAGTCAAATTCCGGGACGTAGTAAAGCGCATTTTGCTTCAACGTTCCCGCGGAGGACAATGAATGCCCGATGATATCTTTAAGATGCCCCGCATGGCAAAGTCCGAATATGACCGTTTGGTGGAGGAGCAGTACGTCTGCCGCATCGCTTTTCAGGGAGAGAAGCATCCTTATATCGCCCCGTTCATCTATGTCTTCGATGGCAGGTTCATGTATTTTCTTTCTACCAACTACGGCAAGAAAGTGAAGCATTTCCGGGACAATCCCTTTGTGACTGTAGAGATAGAGCACTACTCTCCTGATCTCTCTTCATTCCGCTTCGTAGCCCTGCCCGGCCGTCTGGTGCAGGTCGAGGATGCGCCCCAGAAGAGTGCGGTGCGGGAGATGTTCGTGCGCCTGATCAGGAGCCGGGGCCTTTCACCCAATGTCCTCTCAGCGCTCGGCCATTCTCCGCAGGAGCCTGTGGAGGCCCTGCTCCGGGATGAAAAGAGCTCAGTCTGGAAGCTGGTGGGAGTGAAGGTGGAAGGCATTCTCGGGCTGAAGAGCCAGAGCCCTTAGCCCAAGGCTGCTCAAGGTTGCAGCTTTGGCCTTAAGTTTTAAGGTCCCGGAAAGAGCCTGCTCATTGTGGTATTCCAGCACGCGGTGGGCGGCGAGGGTGGGTACTGAGGTCCACAGCGGCGGGCAGGCTTGGATACTTGCAGGTTTGCGATTGATTCTTGTGCATGATCTCTGCCTTTTGCTCTTTGGTTATTTGCCGCTGAGGACTTTTACTTTGCCACTATTGAGGAATTTGAGATTGCCATTGAAACACGGCAAGCCCGGAGATCTGCTTGATTGTTTCTTGTCGCTCTTTTTGGGGCAGCTACGCGCGCGGTGAAACGCGCGGGAGCAGTCCTGCGCCCTCAACGCCGGGCTGGCTTGGATACCTGGGGAGGTTGATGGTTGATCAATATGTGATGCCTCGACATTTATATAATGGAGATAAGTATGGGGAGCCATACATTGACATAATTGACCTAACGTTTCAATCCTTGTTGTTTTGGAATGCGCCCTCGAAGAGCAATGCAGATATATCTGCTTCAGTGGGTTTTTTGTGTTTCAATCCTTGTTGTTTTGGAATGCGCCCTCGAAGAGCCTTTACTATGCCGGGAAAAATGGGCATTTTTAGTTTCAATCCTTGTTGTTTTGGAATGCGCCCTCGAAGACCTTATTGTGATAATTCACAAAAGATATTGACCTGTTTCAATCCTTGTTGTTTTGGAATGCGCCCTCGAAGGGCTGAAATATCATTGGATAGGCGGAGGATTGCAGTTTCAATCCTTGTTGTTTTGGAATGCGCCCTCGAAGTTTAGATAATCCTCTTGGCATGAGCCGAGCCAGGTTGTTTCAATCCTTGTTGTTTTGGAATGCGCCCTCGAAGATGGAGATAGATGCAGACACCGCGGCTCTCGGGAAGCGTTTCAATCCTTGTTGTTTTGGAATGCGCCCTCGAAGACAATTCCATCCCGCCAACCAATGGTACGATCTATGGTTTCAATCCTTGTTGTTTTGGAATGCGCCCTCGAAGAAAGCAGCACTCGTGCGGACCTCAATCGCACCAGGAGTTTCAATCCTTGTTGTTTTGGAATGCGCCCTCGAAGCCGGCGCGAGCCTTTATTGATAAAGGAGATATCCAAGAGTTTCAATCCTTGTTGTTTTGGAATGCGCCCTCGAAGTTCGAAAGCGCCCGCAGGCGAGGTCTAATGAAAATGTTTCAATCCTTGTTGTTTTGGAATGCGCCCTCGAAGCTCATGTTCTCTGGAGTTCTCATGCTCACATTCGATGGTTTCAATCCTTGTTGTTTTGGAATGCGCCCTCGAAGAGAAGTAGACTGAATGGAAAGACGCCCCCCCTAACAGGTTTCAATCCTTGTTGTTTTGGAATGCGCCCTCGAAGTCGATGCGGATAGCTGGCCAACTGTAGAAATATCATCAAGTTTCAATCCTTGTTGTTTTGGAATGCGCCCTCGAAGTTCCGGATTCTCCGGGAAGACCTCATCGAAGTCCGGAGTTTCAATCCTTGTTGTTTTGGAATGCGCCCTCGAAGCTCGATCGCTTCAAGAGGGATAGCGTCATGGATGCCTAGTTTCAATCCTTGTTGTTTTGGAATGCGCCCTCGAAGCTTGCAAACCTCAACGATATCATTGATGAAGCAGAGTTTCAATCCTTGTTGTTTTGGAATGCGCCCTCGAAGAATGACACCGAAAATCACAGCTGATATAGATTGGAAGTTTCAATCCTTGTTGTTTTGGAATGCGCCCTCGAAGCTTTGGAATGTTATGAGTCCAGGCAAGAGGATATGAGTTTCAATCCTTGTTGTTTTGGAATGCGCCCTCGAAGTCCGGGATTGTGTAGCCTACTTTTATTGCCCGGAAAGTTTCAATCCTTGTTGTTTTGGAATGCGCCCTCGAAGATACTCCTGGCATCCCAGGAGACCAAGATCTACCAGTTTCAATCCTTGTTGTTTTGGAATGCGCCCTCGAAGTCAACGGCATCCGGAATCTTGATCTCAGATTGGTCCAAGTTTCAATCCTTGTTGTTTTGGAATGCGCCCTCGAAGATCACCCCTCTGGAAAGGCAAAGTGGCTGGAGGATGCCGTGTTTCAATCCTTGTTGTTTTGGAATGCGCCCTCGAAGGCCGTAGACCTGCACATAAGCCTGTATCGATTCTCCGGTTTCAATCCTTGTTGTTTTGGAATGCGCCCTCGAAGTCGGCGTGGCGCCGTACCAAATCGGGCTCCTACTCAGTTTCAATCCTTGTTGTTTTGGAATGCGCCCTCGAAGGACATCCGCCGCCACATCGGATATGGCCGTCTCGTTGTTTCAATCCTTGTTGTTTTGGAATGCGCCCTCGAAGATATTGTTTTGGGCAACATCGTTCATGGGAAGGCCAGTTTCAATCCTTGTTGTTTTGGAATGCGCCCTCGAAGTTTAATTTGTTTAAATTGTTTTGCTATCTCGATTTCATGTTTCAATCCTTGTTGTTTTGGAATGCGCCCTCGAAGATGAATTCGATTCTTACGACAACAGAAACATAACCGGTTTCAATCCTTGTTGTTTTGGAATGCGCCCTCGAAGATTTTCTCAATTATCATAAGATTAATTTTCTCATATTGTTTCAATCCTTGTTGTTTTGGAATGCGCCCTCGAAGTTTTAAACATTTCCTTTACTTCATTGTTACTAAAGTTGTTTCAATCCTTGTTGTTTTGGAATGCGCCCTCGAAGTTCCGGGTTTAATCGCGGGAGTTGCGTAGGAATTACGCGTTTCAATCCTTGTTGTTTTGGAATGCGCCCTCGAAGGCTATAATTTACATCATCAGATTCTTCATTACTAGTTTCAATCCTTGTTGTTTTGGAATGCGCCCTCGAAGAGAATACTGGAAAAGGAATAGGCGTAGTTGAAGAAAGTTTCAATCCTTGTTGTTTTGGAATGCGCCCTCGAAGCCCGCGAATTTCCGGTATGTAGTGCCGTCGAAAAAAGTTTCAATCCTTGTTGTTTTGGAATGCGCCCTCGAAGATATCCCATCCAAGTTTTGACCAATCATCAATAGATCCGTTTCAATCCTTGTTGTTTTGGAATGCGCCCTCGAAGCTTCCGCTTCTACCATCGATGGAATTGGAATTTCCTAGTTTCAATCCTTGTTGTTTTGGAATGCGCCCTCGAAGGCGGAAGATTTATGCGGGCGATGGTTGGGCAGCCGGTAGTTTCAATCCTTGTTGTTTTGGAATGCGCCCTCGAAGGCTTCCGATTTTTCAGTAGCATTTGGATAGAGGTAGGTTTCAATCCTTGTTGTTTTGGAATGCGCCCTCGAAGTGGGACACGGTACGGCGCAAGACCCGCGACCGTGGGTTTCAATCCTTGTTGTTTTGGAATGCGCCCTCGAAGCATCGGGAAGAAGGCCTGGATTCTCGTAGCACTTGATGTTTCAATCCTTGTTGTTTTGGAATGCGCCCTCGAAGCATGAGATACCAGATTGGGATGGCAACTTTTCAGAGTTTCAATCCTTGTTGTTTTGGAATGCGCCCTCGAAGCATGTTCAAATGGAACAATGGGTTTTCATGGGTATAGTTTCAATCCTTGTTGTTTTGGAATGCGCCCTCGAAGTAGTAAGCGTTTTTTCCGCCCTTTGCCGGTCCATCTGTTTCAATCCTTGTTGTTTTGGAATGCGCCCTCGAAGCATTTATGATTTTACGAGAAAATGGGAATTATTATGTGTTTCAATCCTTGTTGTTTTGGAATGCGCCCTCGAAGTTTGAGGTTATAAATATGTCCGAATTAGTAAGTTTCAATCCTTGTTGTTTTGGAATGCGCCCTCGAAGATAAGATAAAAGACATCAGCAAAGTGCTAAATGCAATGTTTCAATCCTTGTTGTTTTGGAATGCGCCCTCGAAGTTTGGGCAAAGCATAATTATGAAAGAATGGAAAGCCGTTTCAATCCTTGTTGTTTTGGAATGCGCCCTCGAAGCACTATGAACGAGGTAATATTTATGAAAACAATTGAGTTTCAATCCTTGTTGTTTTGGAATGCGCCCTCGAAGTTAATCAAGAATTGATCAATGGATTTAATGAAGCAATGTTTCAATCCTTGTTGTTTTGGAATGCGCCCTCGAAGCTAGTAGGTGCAGGCGCTGGCCCCGTGTTTGAAATGTTTCAATCCTTGTTGTTTTGGAATGCGCCCTCGAAGTTTGAGTATCGCCGCTCCCGCCTTCATTTGCAGCATGTTTCAATCCTTGTTGTTTTGGAATGCGCCCTCGAAGATCTTGTGCGTGAACCTCACAAGTCGAGTATATATATAGTTTCAATCCTTGTTGTTTTGGAATGCGCCCTCGAAGATTGTATCGCCCATCCTCAAGATGATCGAATGGGGTTTCAATCCTTGTTGTTTTGGAATGCGCCCTCGAAGACGAGATCGCAATCTAGCAACGTGGGGGTCTCGGTGGGTTTCAATCCTTGTTGTTTTGGAATGCGCCCTCGAAGTCCCCGTTGAGTGTGATTCCCACACAAGATGCGCGATGTTTCAATCCTTGTTGTTTTGGAATGCGCCCTCGAAGAATACCGAGAAAATTTTGGGCTGTTGATTGGACCGAAGTTTCAATCCTTGTTGTTTTGGAATGCGCCCTCGAAGATTTGGCGATAGCTCCGCTCGAATTCCTCATAGCGGGTTTCAATCCTTGTTGTTTTGGAATGCGCCCTCGAAGCAATGAAGGTGCCGTCTACGAGCTTGACATGCTGATGTTTCAATCCTTGTTGTTTTGGAATGCGCCCTCGAAGCTAAAATGTTCATATCCCGTCTCTCCTATATGTTTGTTTCAATCCTTGTTGTTTTGGAATGCGCCCTCGAAGTCGGTTCTATTCAAGTTAATGGAGACGGTAGATCTAAGTTTCAATCCTTGTTGTTTTGGAATGCGCCCTCGAAGTTGAGGAGGGAGAAAGCGAATGATGCAACAAGATGCGTGTTTCAATCCTTGTTGTTTTGGAATGCGCCCTCGAAGCCCTACCGCGAAGGTATGCCACTCTAGATGATATGTTTCAATCCTTGTTGTTTTGGAATGCGCCCTCGAAGCCGGCGGCACTATCGGATCGATGAACTCGGGCTGGAAGTTTCAATCCTTGTTGTTTTGGAATGCGCCCTCGAAGGGTAACGGCGGTCCCGAATGTGATGCCCTGCGACGGCCCAGTTTCAATCCTTGTTGTTTTGGAATGCGCCCTCGAAGGTCCATCGGCGATATGTGGTGGAATCCAGAAACCGAGTTTCAATCCTTGTTGTTTTGGAATGCGCCCTCGAAGCTCCTGTATATGGATTGGTGGTCCAAACATCGTAGGTTTCAATCCTTGTTGTTTTGGAATGCGCCCTCGAAGTTCATAAATACTATGGCTTCTATATCATTGTTCCCGGTTTCAATCCTTGTTGTTTTGGAATGCGCCCTCGAAGGCACACCACCAAGACAGGAAAATCAATTCAGTCATGTTTCAATCCTTGTTGTTTTGGAATGCGCCCTCGAAGAACGGCGATCAGATGAAGGCGCAGAGGAGTTACATCGAGTTTCAATCCTTGTTGTTTTGGAATGCGCCCTCGAAGTTTAGGAGGATCTGCTGAGACTTTGCCAGAACTTCAGTTTCAATCCTTGTTGTTTTGGAATGCGCCCTCGAAGCCCCAGACTCGGTAATACCAGTCCTCATATCGCTTAGTTTCAATCCTTGTTGTTTTGGAATGCGCCCTCGAAGGATATAATATTAATGGATTTGATTTTGAATACTTGGCGTTTCAATCCTTGTTGTTTTGGAATGCGCCCTCGAAGTTTGAAACTGGTCCTACGTAAGCCATCGCGTATTGTTTCAATCCTTGTTGTTTTGGAATGCGCCCTCGAAGAAACCTTATTAGAACTTACTAGAATTGGATTTAAAAAGTTTCAATCCTTGTTGTTTTGGAATGCGCCCTCGAAGAAACCTTATTAGAACTTACTAGAATTGGATTTAAAAAGTTTCAATCCTTGTTGTTTTGGAATGCGCCCTCGAAGTCAATCCTGTATACAGCGCAGGAAAAGGATACTTGCGTTTCAATCCTTGTTGTTTTGGAATGCGCCCTCGAAGATCTTTACAAACGGTATTTTGCATTTTTTCAGCAATGGTTTCAATCCTTGTTGTTTTGGAATGCGCCCTCGAAGGAGATCTGATCCCACCGGGCCGGGAATTCCCGCCCTTGTTTCAATCCTTGTTGTTTTGGAATGCGCCCTCGAAGCCCGACGGCACAATATGGCGTAACATTAGTTACCAGTTTCAATCCTTGTTGTTTTGGAATGCGCCCTCGAAGCGAATCTGGCTTTACCGTGGCTATGCACCCTTCGGGTTTCAATCCTTGTTGTTTTGGAATGCGCCCTCGAAGCGATACAAAAGGCTTTGCATCTAAAGTGTTTGCATGGTTTCAATCCTTGTTGTTTTGGAATGCGCCCTCGAAGACCCGCCCATCTTCCATCATTGGGATGAGGGCATGGTGTTTCAATCCTTGTTGTTTTGGAATGCGCCCTCGAAGCTTCAGAAATGTACGGCGTTTGCAGCCAATTGGTAACGTTTCAATCCTTGTTGTTTTGGAATGCGCCCTCGAAGCCCAACGGCACAATATGGAGTGACATTATAGTTCCTTGCAAAACTTAATATAATATTTCCACCAATATTGTCTTATGAAGGGGGATCGGATCGAGATAGCAAAGCGGAAAGAAATAAGAGCCAGACTCCGCCACGAAAAGGATGATGGAACAA
>Ga0209099_1001130_pt1 | contig 28377 bp, 14 predicted proteins | sample AD_JPNHW2_MetaG_FD_184430 | JGI IMG/M metagenome (GOLD analysis project Ga0209099, IMG submission 184430) | Active sludge microbial communities of municipal wastewater-treating anaerobic digesters from Japan - AD_JPNHW2_MetaG (SPAdes) (version 2) | ecosystem: Engineered > Bioreactor > Anaerobic... | reverse complement strand
TAACATCGGCTGCGGTGGTGAACACGTTTCTTGCGCTGGGTGTAGATGCCCCGTTTATGGCTGCCTTTTCATCGGATGTGAGTTCCGATGCCGGTAAGTCAGCCATGGTAGCAAACACATTGCTTCCGCTTGGCGTTGCTGCCCCGGTTACGGCTGCACATTCAGCAACAGTAAATAATGTTCCTGCGCTGCTGTACAACTCCGTGAAGTTGTCGTTAATATTTGTTTCCTGTGTCTCACGTTTATACGATGAGGCAGTGAAGAAAGCATCAAGAGATACGGTTTTCTTTGCCATGATTTGTTTTTTTATTATGGGGCTGCATTTACATATTGACAGTATATTGTCGGGCCAACATAGGGCTGATTTTCTACAAGGGTTCCGTCAAGGTCTCCGGGTACATTTACAATAACAGGAGAGGTGAATCCCGTTCCGGCGGTCTTGGCAGTAAATATCAGGTCTGCACCGGAACTTGTAAGCACAATGTCGGTGGAAAAATAGGCTGCTGCATTAGCGTTTTTAAAGGCTGTTGCCGTTTCCGTTGGAGAGGTTACATACACAACAGCAATGGTATCAATGGTTGCCTGTCCACCTGTCCCTGTAAGTGTAAGGGTGTCAATCTGCTTTGCTGCCGGGACGTTTACATGAGTGTTAACAACCGAGCCTGCAAGATTGCCGGAAGGTACATTCGCCACCGTGGGAGCAACGAATCCTGTTCCTGCCACATCTGCGGTGAGGACAAGGTTAACACCGTTTGCTGTAAGCACCACACCATAATCACTGAGGAAATCTGCTGCATTATCAGTAACGAATGTAGATGCCATATTCCCCAGGGTGTCAACAAAAGTCAGCGTATAGTCATCACCATCTTCCGAAAGCGTGGCTGTCCCGAATGTTCCTGAAAGCACTATGGTTTCTATCTGCTTTTCAGCAGGAGTATTAGGTGTTGTTTCCGTTGTGGAACATGCCAGGTTGCCCAAATCAGGAGTAAAGGCAGGCTGCACCATTTCAGTACCGGCTGTCTTTGCTGTCCAGATGAGCTTTGCAGTTACATTTTCATTGGTGGTTACATTGCTTCCTGCAATGTCATTGGATGGATTGTTGACTACCGGATGAGCAAAAGCTGTTCCCAAAACATCGGCAGTAAAGATAATATCTGCCCCTGAGTGTGTAACTGTAATCCCCTGAGTGCTGTAATAGGCTGCATGATCGGTGAAGAATTTAGTAGCCGTACCAGCAAGGTCGGTATCAAAACTGATGGTTTTCGTGGTAAGTCCGGTAATTACCATATCTGCCGTACCGGAAGTTCCTGCCGTGAGTGTTACGGTGTCAACCTGGGCCTCTGCATCTTCTTTGGTGAGGACAACACCTACCCCGTCATATTCAGTTTCGTTGTTTGTCTTGAAAGTGGCAATGGTAGTGTTGAGGTCTGTTCCAAAGGTAATGGTGTTCAAAAGCCCACCCACTCCCGATATGACACCGGATCCGCTTGTCCCTGTTATCACTGATTTATATACCTGTGCTACTGCCGGAACGTTGGCGTGGGTGTGTGTTACTGCCCCGGCCACATCACTTGCTATATTGGATATGGTGATATTCCCGAATCCTGTTCCTGCTACATTAGCGGTAAATACAAGGTCCGCTGAATTGGCGGTAAGCACAATTCCGTTGGTAAGATAATATGCTTCATGGGCAGTCTTGAAATCCGTGGCTGTCTGGCCCAGGGTTCCGTTGAATGTAGCCCTCTTTGCTGTCAATCCCACACATGAAATATCTGCAAATCCACCAGTACCACTTAACGTGACGGTGGTTATCTGTTTTTCAGCCACAGTGTTGGCATGGGTATTTACCACATTCCCGGCAAGGTTACCGGGGAGTTTGGTTATATCGGTAGGACTTAATTCCGTATAAACAGCAGCACTCTGTACAAAGTGAATAACTTCTGCTACCGAAGTAACAACAAGCCCGTGAGTGGACAGGAAATAAGCAGCATTGGCGGTGACAAAGTTCTCTGCCGTTGTCTCAAGGTCGTCAACGAAAGTGAGCATCTTACCATCAATGGAAGCATGTCCTACTGTACCTTCCAGTGTGATCTGGAAATTCTGTAAGGTAGGGACATATTCCGCACAAGTAAGTTTTATCAGGTTTGGATTGTTGGAATAAAAAGCGTTTTGTTCCAGCCAGTATGCCGGAACATTCAATGTCGTTACCCCGTTTACATGAACGGATAACTCTTTCATCAGAGGAAATTCAGGGATATTTTCGTCTGTCAGCGTAATGGTTGCAGAGCCTCCTCCATGAATGTATTGCATTGTACCTGCATCCCAGTCAACTTTATCATTAGTTATTTCCACTGCCGTTATATCCGTTCCGGGTTCATTGGCAGTGTACAACTCCGTGAAATTGTCGTTTAGGTCTGTCTGGAATGTGCGTAACTGAACAATGCTGTCCAGTGTACCACTGTTTATAGATAATGTTTTCTGTGCCATTACTTGAGATTTGAGAATGTGATACCGGCCTCTTTAGCCTTTGTGAGTATGGCAGTCTTATTGGGTATGGTTTTCACCGCTAATCCTTCTATGACTTCCATAAGAATCATTCGTGCTTCCTGGAGTGTCTTTACACCCGGATAGTCTTTATCGGTACTTTCGGGTTGGATTTCGGGTTCCGGTTCAATTTCAGGTATATCTTCAACCACTTCATGCAACCAGTATTCTGCATTGAAAGAGGTAGTCCCTTCAAGAGCTTCTGCCACCTTCTCATCTTTACAGAAATAGGCTTTGTATTGCAGGTCGCTGATGTACTGATTGAAGATGATATTAGTCCTCACTTCATCAACGGTTATGGTGACAGTGAGTTTCTTTGCCCTTGTTACGAAGATTTTCATTTTTTAGGTTTTAAAAAAGGGTGAGCAGTATGCCCACTCACCCTTTTACTTGCACCATGAACAGATTACTAAACCCCCTGAATAATGTGATGGGTTACTTTATTTTTGATGGCCAGGGTGGAAGCCTGCTCGATTACGGCAGCATCCACATTCTTAACGCCACTGGAACGGTAGTCAAGTTCACGTACATTGAAACCTTTTCCGGCAAGGTCATAGGCTTTCAAATTGGGTTTGTCAATGACAATAGCCCATTTTTCTTTTCCAAGCAAATCAAGTTGCTCGTAGTACATGACATCCAGTGAACCAAAGGTTGACACAAGTTTCACCCAGTTGATACCGATTTCAATTTCAGTCTCTTTACTGAGCAGCCATTTGTTGTCAATCTTCACTTTTTCAATAGCTTCTATCATATCCGCACCTCCCAACAGGAAGCGTTTATTGCTGCCGTTGTTTCCGGTGAAGATGGTTTTTAGCCAGGTAGTGAATGTTCCTGAATCAAGATTTGCAAGCGTTTGATTTGTCATTGCCGGGATGCCTGTATCATTGAGGAACCCACCACAGGTATAGAAACGTTTGGTTTCATTGCTGACGGTTAGATTGAAGTTGCTTTTTATACCGGCAAGGAATGTGCGTTCTCTCTGAATCTTGAAATCTTCAATGGCTGCACGTTTCAAATCTGCCAGATTCCAATTGGCTTCTTTTTTCATCAAGGTTTGATATTCACTCTGTTCTACCTGCTCCATGAAAATCTGCACGTAGTTATAATCAGGGTCAGGCAGGATGCCCCAGGGTGTAGTAGAAGCAAAGGTTTCATTCATTGCCGAACCACCTCTATAGATGGCTGCTCCTGTAAAGTCACCTGTACCCACTGAATTACCATAGTTGATAAGCCTTACCGTCATCTTCCCGGTTGTTGGGAAAGAGGTTACAATACCCATCAGCATACGTCCCGAACTGATTTTTGTAGTTGTGGTTACAATCTCAGGGAAATACACGGTGTTATACAGAGTAAACATGGTGGGATCGGCAACATTCAGCGTGGCTACATAATTGGTATAGGAATCGGCTGTTGTAATGGTTGAACTCATGCCACGGGAATCTACTGCATAGTATTTATGTTCCCAAGAATCAGTGCTTCCAATGCCGTTATCGGATATAAGTGTAAGCAGAGGTGTCTGGTAAGGCTTATACAGCATTACCTTAGTCTCCACATCTCTCATATCAAGGTATTCGGTAGTCTCAACGTATGTATCACCGCCTGTGGCAGCCTGTTGTGTTACGGTTCCTCCCGTTACAACGGTTCCTGTGGCAAAGGTGATATTACCGGCGTTGGTATTCATAAGCCATGACAGCGCATTGTGCAGTATGTTGGGATCGTACACGATTGACACGAATCCGATTGTCACCATGATTACTGCGAGAACCAGGGCGACCATTTTGAAGGTGCTACTCCTCTTTTTCATTTTTTTGTTTGTTTTTGGTTTAACTTAGGGCTTCTTCTACGAATGATCGCCCATAACTCTTGGGCTTTGGTGTTTGCTCAACGGGTGGTTTTGAGCTATTGGGAATCACCGGAAGGTCTGCCGGTTCATCTTTTTCTTTCATAAGCTCGATGTTTTCGTTTCTGCCTTTTATCTCTCCTTCTATGGCAGCTTCCTGCACGGCAGAATCGTGAATCATTGCTTTGTAAATCTTTGTCAGTGTAGGTTCTGTGATTTTACCCTTGTAAGCATCAGCAAGAATCTCCTGGAGTGTGGACATAAACTCGGTAGCCTGTACCTCTGATAGTCCGTTGGTTTCCGCAAAGGCTTTAACTGCCTGTTGTGATGCCTGCACATTGCCTTCCACTTCTGCCATGAAGTCTTTGTATGCTTTGGCATTGGCTTCACGTTGGGCTTTATTGGCAGCCCACTTGTCAAAGTCAGGGTCTCCCTGTACAAGTTCCAGTTCCGATGGGTCAACATGGAGGGCAAGAGCCTCAATGAATGTTGCTCCGTTGTTGATGTCCTGGATAAGTTTTACCAGCAGGGGTTCAGAGGTGAGTGCATCAATGACACTCTGGTTTGCCGATTCGTTTTCTGTCCTGTAAGTGTCGTTTTCGGTGAGCTTTTCATCAAGGGCATTGTAATAGTCCTCGTCTGTGGACATTTCCCTGTCAGGGTAATATCCTTTAGCTCGCTCGAAAATAGGATGGCGTACAGGAGTTTCAGGAGAAGTTTCGGCTGGTGTTTCCGGCATTGGTTGTTCGCCTATGTCAGTGGTTTCCAGTTCCTTATCTTTCATAATCCGGTTGCTTGTTGGTTATCATGCTAAAAGCAACACAAAGATTGATTTATGTAAATGATAATTGTTGATAAATTAACGCTTTTGTGTGGTATTTTGTCGCTATATAACGTTATTTTATCGTTATTTTTGTTGGAAAATCATCTTATATGCCAAGGCCAAAAGGTTGTAGTAATTCCATAGTGGATAGAAACCAGATGCTATTCACACGGTACATGCAGGTAATGAAGGAATATGGGGAGCTGGCAAGGCTTCTGCCGAAAAAACTCATCTACGAAGAAACGGCAAAGCCTTTTTTCATTTCCGGGGGGACGGCAGCAAGGATAATACGCTCTGTATTTAGGAATAAAGATTATAGCGTTACCCTCACCGAACTGGAAGTACAGGAATATTTTAAAGATATGGGGGTAGTATGAAAGTGCTGATAGGATGCGAAGAAAGTCAGGCGGTAACAATAGCCTTTAGGAATGCCGGGCATGAGGCATATTCTAATGACTTAAAACCTTGTTCCGGCGGGCATCCTGAATGGCATTTACAGATGGATGTATTGGAAGCAATAAAGTTAAAAGATTGGGATATGATAGGATTGCACCCGGAATGTACAAAAATGACATTAAGTGGTAATAGGCATTATGCACCGGGTAAAGAAAAACATTTTGAAAGACTTGAAGCAGTTGAGTGGACTATTAACCTATGGGAAACAGCTTGTAAAAAAGCTGAAAAAGTCTATATGGAAAACCCGATGGGTGCAATGAATGGGGATAAAAGACTACCGAAACCACAAATAATTCAGCCATATTATTTTGGTGATGAATTTCAGAAAACTACTTGTTTATGGTTAAAGGGATTACGACCTCTATATCATAACGCATCACAGAATTTATTTGATGAAAAAGTTACGCACGTTGATAGAGGTGAAATGTGGGTAGCAAAATCCGGTAAAGTATTACCGAAGTGGTACGCTGAAACAGCATCAACTAATAATGAAGATAACAGAACTATTAGAAGTAAAACGTTTCCGGGAATTGCCAAAGCAATGGCAGAACAATGGGGTAAATTGAATTAAAGGAATGAACACATCTTCCCTTCTCACCGAAAACGAAAACCGCAAGAAGGTGTTATTTGCACCTTACGACCCCGTTACAGGAGAAGGTAGCCTTGTGCCACGTAAAAAACTAATCGTCAACAAAGAAACAATATTCGTACCCGAAAATATCTATAACCAATTCTCATCCCTTAAATCCTTCACCGAAGAGAACAGGCTTCAACTTTTCATCGCCCGTGTGATTTACGACTTTGAATACTGGGCTTATACCTGTGTTAAGATTTCAAATAAAGATTCCCGGAAGAATCCTATTGTCCCTTTCAGGCTCCGGCTTCCACAACGTATGCTCCTTAGAGTTCTCATGGAGGACTTTATGAATGACTTCCCTATCCGCATCATTCTTCTTAAAGCCCGGCAGTGGGGAGGTTCTACTCTCATTCAGCTTTTCATGTCGTGGTTGCAACTGTTTCATTTCCGTAACTGGAACTCTGTCATAGTAACCGATGTAGAACAGCAGGCACATAATATCCGGGCTATGTATTCCCGTATGGCTAAATATCATCCACAGGATTTATATGATGTAAAACTTGTTCCTTTTGAGGGCAGCACCAAAAACAGGCTCCTGGAGGGCAGGGATTGTGTTATCTCCATTGCTTCCATGCAACGCCCGGAGAACATGCGTTCATCTGACTTGAAACTTGCTCACTTTTCAGAGGTAGCATCTTTCAAAGAGACACTTGGCAAGAAACCGGAAGATATTACACAGACGATACGTGGTACTATTATGAATGTACCTGGGACTATGATAGCCGTGGAATCCACCGCCAAAGGAGTAGGGAATTTCTTTCACCGTGAATGGATGGATGCCCAGGAAAAGAAAAGCGGATACCGTGCTGTCTTTGTACCCTGGCACATGATAGAGGATTACTTTGAACCCTTTAAGACAAAACAGGATGCCGTAAGATTTGCCGAAACCCTTACTCCTGCATTACAGACTTTATGGGATAAGGGAGCCACCCTGGAAGGAATACAGTGGTATATGAACCACAAGAAAAGGGAACGCTTTTCCGACTGGCGCATGGATGCCGAGTTCCCATCATCACCGGAGGATGCTTTCAGCAGCACGGGGAAACGTGCCTTTGACCCTATCTATGTTAAGAACTCAAGGTTTGCTAACTGCGAACCCACTTTTAAAGGAGAAGTGTTTGCCGATGCTATTTCAGGAAAAGAGGCTTTAAAGAATATTCAGTTCCGTGAAACCCCGGAAGGTGACTTGTGGATATGGGAGTTCCCGGAAGAAGATAATATGGCTAATCAATATGTTGTCTCTGTTGACATTGGGGGGCGCACAAGTGAAGCCGACTACTCTGTGATAAGAGTTATCAACCGTTCAGGACTGATAGAAGGAGACGTACCAAGAGCCGTGCTGACATGGAAGGGACATTTAGATCAGGATTTGGTGATATGGAAAGCCGTGCAGATAGCACGGAAATACAACAATGCTTTGTTGGCCCCGGAGGTAAACTCCATGAACATTCAGGACAGCGAAGGTGACCACTCCACAACGTTGCTTGATACCATAGCGGATATTTATGACAATGTATTCTGCCGTACCAATCCCGAACAGATACGCCAGGGTATGCCTATCCGGTGGGGATTCCATACAAACGTAAAGTCCAAGACTGACTTGATAACCACGCACAATAAAACGCTGCGTGAGAACGGATACATAGAATATGACAGGAGGGCTTGTGATGAATACGATATGTACGAGATAAAGCCCAATGGAAGCTATGGGGCTGTAGATGGGGCGCATGATGATATAGCCATGTGTACCATGATAGGGCTGAAAGTGAGTGAGCTTATGGCCCTCCCGGTGAAGATTGAAAGGAACAGAGTGAAGATTAAGAAACCCGTAACAGAAGCAGTGATATGAACCCCTACTTTGAAGCAATACGCCTGTGGTACAAACGCAAGCAACTGGAATACTGGAAACGCAAGACAGATGAAGCCTCTGAAATGCTTGGTGGTACAAGAGTGTATTTGTTCCGTGATAAGAATGGAAAATACATGATTACCACAAGAGAAGGGCATAAGAAAGCGGCCCTGAAAGCAGGGATGAACAAATTCGGCATTGATGATTTGCTTGTAAAAAATGCACTTTATTATTCTAAACCCGTAAAAACAAAACCTTACAGATAATGCCACTATTCTTCACCACATTCCATGCGATAGACAAAACCGATGGCTCTATTAAAGAGTTTGAGGGTAAGTATCTGTCTGCGCCAAGTTGGTTTGAGGCTGAAAGATTCTGTAAACACTTTGCCCCTTATCTAACAGTAAAAGAACAAGTTCATGGAGCTGTTGCAGCCGAATACAATATTGAATACTTCACAACCTCTCTGCTACTATTTGAAAAACACCTGAACTGATGATTTTTACACCCGAACTTATTAAGAAATACGAAAAGAAATCTGTTGCTGAACTTATCACAATAGCAACCAGGGTTTTTAATGCTTATATCCGGGAGCGTGATAAATACAAACCCTGCATTTCATCGGGCAAGTTTACCAAATTACAGGCAGGGCATTTCTATTCTGCCGGCCAATATCCGGCACTACGTTTCAATCCCGACAATGTACACGGGCAGGCTCTTGGAGATAACTACTTCAAAAGCGGGAACCTGATTGAATACCGGAAGAACCTTTTACGCCGTATCGGGGAAGAACGGCTGGCAGCTTTGGACACTATTGCTGCTTCCGGGAAACAGAATCATTTCAAGTGGGACAGGTTTTATCTTATTGAAGTCATTGAAACATACAAGCAGAAACTTAAAACTATGTAAAAACAAGAGACAGGATAATGTCAGAACACCTATCCGAACGTGATTACGGGCAGCATATTACTGCAAAAAGAATAGAAGATACTCTGAGTGAATATGCTGATGAGCAGTGTATAGATTTTATTGAATGGGTTTTTAACAAGGGCTACATGTTTCCTATAACCATCAAAAAGAAATCCAAGATTATAGAACTTACTCCGCAACAAATCTTCAATTATTATAAAACCGCTAAATTCTTAACAGATGCTAAACAAGGATGATGTGCCTATTTCAGACCGCAAGGATGAAATAGAATGGGTTCGCATGGCTCTCGCCATGTCACAAATCGGATTCAGTTATGAAGCTGCCGACCTGGTGAAAAGGATAATGGAAAGGCTTAACAAACTGAAAGGGAAATACTCTTTAAAAGACGGTGCTGAAATTAAGGCAGAATGGGAAAGGGAATGGACTAAGTACTGGGAAAACAAAAACGAAAGCCATGAGCAAGTTAGAGATTAAACCTTACAATTCAGGATTCAGAATAATACTCTCTGATAACGGAAGCGTTCAGATGAGTTCAGGTACGTTTTACTCAGAGAAGTATGCCAGAAAAGAAATGGGCGTAATCATAGACGCACTTTGCAAGATTCTTAACATAAAAAAAATGAATTATACGACCAATTACTGTTGTATTTGCGGAAAGCCAGCATATTATTTTGGTGATACTCCTCCCGGAGGTTTTGCTCCAGGTATGGAACCATGGTGTACCTGCGCATCCGTTAAAGCACCAATCATTAATATTGATTCATACGGCTGGATATGTTCCCGGTGTGGAAAGTCTAACAGCCCATATAAATTAGAGTGTGACTGCCAACCATTAACTGAAACGAAAGAATAAGCAATGAGTAAGAAGTATAGGTGCGCCAATTATAAATTGATAACAAAAAGGTTTGAACTAAGCTTTTTTCACAAAAGGATTCCCAGAAAATTAAAAAAAATGATTAAGACAAAAATGGGACTATCTTGGAAAGAAGCATACACAACCACATTCTTATCATGTGTTAGAAGATACAAAGAAAGATTCAGATGGTATAAAGACTGGCATCTTACAGAAGATGAAATCATTACACAAGAAAAACTTCATGGAAATATAAATAATTAACCTCCCACTGCCCTCTGTAACATCTGCTGTTTCGCATCTGGATTCTGAACCATTGCCATAGCCTCCGGGGATGCCTGGCCTGTATTCGCCATCTGCTGCTTTTCCTTCTGTATGTCTGCCAGCAACTTCTTAGCAAAGGGCTGTGTGGAGTTACCAAGATACGTTTCTATGCTTATAGCCTGTGCCATAAACAATTCCCTTAACTGATCTTCGGCTGCCTGCATGAACAATGGCGTATTCAACACCGGGGACATGTCAACATCCAGGTCTTTGAGTGAACGGGCTTCACTTACCTTGTAAGTTCCTATCTCATTGAGATACCCGGAACCCGTGATATTTAAAATTCTGTCCTCTTTGTAGAATTGGCGTATTACCCTCAATGCTTTTAAGTCCCTGTCTTTCTTCCAGGCGTAGAAATGGTCAACAATATCCTTGATGTTGATAGTTGAGTTCTGTGCTTCCTGGGCATACAGGCTTGACGGTGTTCCCGATTTTGCCTGTTGTCCTTGTATGGCTGGCCCCACACCGGATATTTGCAGGAACGTACTCATCATAAAACTAAGCATGTCGTTGATGCCTATGTTTGTTGAGTTGGCAGATATTTGCTGTGGTATCTGCGCTCCTGCTTTGGCTTTGATTTTTATAACTCCGTTGGCTTTGCTCCATTCCTCTGCAAAGTCGTTGATGTCCATATCATCGGGAATGGATTCTTCCGGCACAAGCAACACGCCTTTTGCGCTGGCTCCCATAATCCAGTCGTAAAGATTGAGCAAACGATTGATGTATCTCTGCTGGTCTATGAGTGTCTCTACAAATCCGAATATCCTGCCGTTTACAAGAGGGTAAGCACTCAGGCAATAAGGATGCGATTCGTGTTCGTATGGGCTTTCTCCTTCTCCCAAACACTCACCGTAAGGAGTTAGGTACTTGTAATGCCAATAGCTCTCGTATTTGGGCTTGTATTCAATAACAGGTACTTCTTCTGCCGGGATGCCGTTCTGTGCAGCATAGGCTATCCTTTCAGCATTTAAAGCCTCTATCTGCTGTACCTTTCTCCTGGTACATTTGTAGGTTCCGTTCAGATAGTCATGTTCATACATTCTCCATTCCGATTTCTGCTGCCAGATAACAAACAACCGGCACATGCTGTCGTCCTGGGGAGAATAGAAGTCAAGGGAATTGTTGTCCATACCGCTTCCTGTCTGCTGCATGGATTCACCCCTTACATAATAATGCTGGTTATCCCTGTAGATTTTCCTTATCTTCTGCTCGTCATTATAAGTTTTGGCAAAGGAAGCCACAATGTTGTCCAGGGACGTGTCTATGATTTCCCCTATGAAGTCAATGTCCAGCATCCGGGGATCCGATATACCCGTGTTGAAGAATATCCGGTTTGGATTCATGTTTTCAAGGTACAAATCCTCTCGGTTCTTTTCCGGCCACCATTTGTATCCTACCTTTTGAGGAAGCAACCCCGATAACAAAAACTGTTCCAGCAACCTCGGGTCTAATATATCATTGGCTTTGTTTATTGACAGGGCAGCTTCCAGGGCCATGGACAACATTTCAGATTTCTGCAAGGTATCTTTGTTCCTGGAGATAACCCTTGTTTTGTAGGTTCCTGAACGATACTGCCCGATGATGTTGCGTACTATATTCTGAATGTAGTTGTGTTTGAAAGGTATCCTGCCCTGGTTGCGGATATAATCTTCCTCGCTCATGGTTTCCACCTTGCCGTTCTTGTAGGTGACACTGAGCATATCACTCCACTGGTCTCCCACATGGTAACGGTAGGAACGCATAAACCGGCTGCGCACATTCTCCAGTTGTCGCCAGTAGGCATACGCCTGTTCAAGAATCTGCCTGTTTTCGTTCAGCCTTGTGAAGTCGGTATCCTTAACAGCGTTCTTCTGTTTCTTGGGAACCACGTTCCTGCGTTTCAATATGAGGGTTAGTTCTTCCATGCTATTCGAGTTTATACGTTGTGTCATACCATTTGTTAGCCATTTCTAATATCTCCCTGTCGTCCTGGTCAAGCGATTTCAAGAACAACTCACGCTGCTCTTTGTTTTTAATGACGTTCAACGCTCTGCCGTTTTCGATACTCTTGTTTATGCCCTGTTTTATCTTGTCTGCATCATTGCCTTTTAATGCAGCATATTTGTCGTACCAATGCTTTGCAATCTCGGCATTACCATATTTCAAAGCCTGCTTGTAATAGTAAAGATAATTGGAAGCATCAGTGTAAGGCCCCGGACGTTGTGAATCAATATCATTTTCCTTCATGTAGTCAAAGGCTTTCTGGCGCATCACATAATATGCAGCCTCTCCGGGATTCACATTATAGATAAGTAGCCCTGCTGCCTCCCTGTTCATTCCACGTAAAGGCTTTTTGGTGATGTACCTGTAAACCTTATCCAAAGAAAACATCCTTGAAGCATGTTCTGTCTTATCACGTATCGGAAGAGGGTGCAATACATTTGGATAGGTGGAATATCCTGACAATATCTCTGCTGCTGTTTTTTCAAACGGCATCAATCCCTGGTATGCTTTGTTCACAAATGCTATCCCTGCTTCTGTGGCTTTCTTCTTAACGGTGGTTTTGCCCTGTGACACATCTGCAATATCCTCCGGCAAATCTTCCAGTGCAGCCCATGATAACATATCGGCAAAAGCCCCGGATACTCTTAATGCCCTTATCGAACCATCATCATTCCTTCCAAGTATAAGTTTCGGCTGCCTGTCGGAAACTTTACGCATCTCCTTTTCTTCATCCGGGAACCGTAACCTGTTCCACAACGAAACCAATAACAGCAACAACTGTACTTTAATGCCTAATTTTATAAGATTGAAACCCGTTTTCCTTAATATAGAACCCGCAAATCCCTTTCCTTTGTTTCCTTCAAACCGGGTATTCCTGAGTAACCTGTAATATCTTGGCGCATTGATTTCAACCCAACTCCAGAATGGATAGACATGGCTCCTTAACCACTGTCCTGCTTGTGAGAGGTTGCCGTAATCACCTATCAGTTCCCTGGCAAGTTTAGCAGCCCTCTCTGTTGGATTAGGAAGTTTGTCTATTACAGAAGGTTTTGACACCCCGTAATATGCTTTACTGTAATTATCCCTGAAAAACTTGAAAGCTGCAAGGCGTAACATGTTCTCCCTGAACTGGGAATAGTTTCTGATACTCTGCCAATACTTGTTTACAAAATTCTCATTCCCTGTCAGTGATTTGAATACACCTACCTTGTTAATATCCGGTATCTCCTGTATCGTTAATCCCGAAGTGATAACGCCGTAACGCATACAGTCCTGAATATCTTTTGAATCTTCCCCATGACGAAGGCTCTGATAGAGTTCCTTTATTGCCTGTGGTGCATATTTCAGGATGCTTGGCTTGTAGGCAAGCACAATATCCAAGTCACCTGAGAAGTTATTCAGATTGTATTTCAGGAACCTGTAAGGATTAAGTAGCACCCACTGTTTCCATGAGGAATTAGCCCATCGCATTCCACGGATAAGAATGTTCTCTTTGTCAAAGTCTCTCATGGAATCCATCTGGTCGGCAAGAGGTTTACGGACAATCCAGATAAACTCATCTGCCTGTGCTTCCATTTCATTAAGCAGGTTTAGCTCCTCCGGTGTTTTTATCTGACTTGCCATTGCCCTTTCAATGTAAGTCCGGCCCCTGGCAAAAATTGTTTTTGCTTTAGGATACCACATTACATATCCTTCCGGCATCAAATCAGTAATCTTCTGGCCCGTTGAATCCGCTATTACCCTTAGTGCAGGAGCAATGTTTTCAATGTTCCCTATCTCGTTGAGTATCTTTTTGGTTTCAATCTGCGATAATGACTGTGCCAATACCTCAAATTCCGATTCAAGATAGTTTGTATTGTAAGCCCTCATGGAGCCAGTGCGCCCATGCTGCCATCCTTTTTTGTGCAACCTTGCATCGCTGCTTGTCGTTCCTGTACCCTGGAATTTAAGGTTCATAAAGTCAAGAACCTGGTGATGGAAGTAGGAATGATTTTTTAGCGTCTCTTCCGGGAGTATCTGCAAGTCCACCAATTGCTGCCTGACATTTGCCATCATAGCAATTCTGTCTTTTATGGCTTTCCATATCTTGGGATTCGCCGTTGCTGCTTTGCTGAAAGTGTTAATGTCAGCAATTACTTCCGATTCATCCTTATATCCCCACGGCAGTTCTTTGCCGTCATACAATCCACTGATAATATCACCATGCAAGTCATTGATGATGATGTATTTTGAGAATATGTCAAAGGCTACCTTGTCTTTTGCAATAGGTTCTACAATCTTCCGTATCATGTCAACAGCATAATGCCTGGCATATTCCGGTACTGATTGAAGCTGGCGAAGTTTATCGTATGATTCGGGGAAGTCGTCTTGGGTGATATGCTCAAAATGCTGTGTCTGTGTTTTGAGTTCCCCTAACCAGCGTTTTATCTTTGTGAATGTGGAATCATAGTTTATGCCATTGGCATCCTCCATGTTCTTTTGAACATCAGGGTTTATGCTTGTTGGTTTCTGAGATGCTTTGGGTGCTTTGAATAGTGGCATCCCCTCATTGACTGCCGATTCACGCATGGCAGGAGTGATGGGAAGGGATTGGAATGAACTGCCTTGTTTTTTAATCTGGTTGATAAAATCTTTTACCTCTTGTACCGATTTAAACACATGCGATTCGCCACGATATTGAATATAATGGTTCCCCATTGTATCTGATGTCCAAACATAGTCAGGTTCTTCATTGCCAATTTGTATTCCCACATTCTCCACCTTCGCCCCGAAAGCCTTACCGAATTTGTTCGCTGCATTGGGTACAATGGAATCGTAAAAAGCCTTCATCCCCTCGCCACCGACTTTGAGGTCAATTCCCGTTAGGTATGTTGGTAAGTTCTTACCGGGCAATGGTGCGTTACCCTCTCCGTTAATTATCTTTTGTGCAACTTCTTTGCCTACTACGTTCTCTAATTCGTCACCTCTATATGAACCGTTTATGACTTCACGTTTATTTTTATCATAAATTTTAATGTCATACATTGGGGAATTATCCGATGCAGCAGTTCCCTTTTTTTTGTACTCTATTGTTTCAATCTGCTTGCTCAAATCATACCTCTCCGCCTGTTGCTCCCCATTAGTCCACGCTATCCTATCATATCCGTTCTCGGCTGCATAGCGTATCATCCGGCGCATGGCAAGATTTAACCATTGGTCGGTTTTCTGGAAAGGCATGGAAGGAACAGCAGATATTTTTGATTCAATATCCACCATAATTGCCTTCTGCCTATCGTATTTTTCTCTTGCAACTTGTGTGTATGATTCTCTTATTTCATGATATTTTTTAATTCCATATTTTTTTTGAACCTTATCAAATCCCCCATTATTGTCTATCCATTTACCAAAATCATCCAGTTTTGAATCATATATATCACCAAGTTCTTTTAATTTATCATACCCTTCTTTTCTTTTTTGAAAATATTCATCCTCCCTAAACCCTTCCTTCTTCCCTTTCTGCGCCCAATCTGATTGAAACTCCTCTACAAACAGCACCCTTTTACCATCGGTATCGGTTCTGTCATTGAATCGGACATGAGCAAGTATGTTGGGTTCGTCGAAATGGGGTGATTTAAAAGAATTGTTATTGTCATTATTAGCCTTTATTCTGTCATACTCCTTTATTTGTCTTTCAACATCTGCCCTCGTTTCCCCCTCAATATGTTCAGAACCATTATATCCTCCGTCAGCAATCCATATACCGTATTGGTCTTTTTGAATTTTCCATTTTGATTCAACCGGCATCGTTAACAGCAACTCCCTGTAATTCTCACCACCGGGAAGTTGGTATTTGGAGTATTTGGTAATCTGATCCTGTTCTACCTTATTTGCATTTAGGTAATCTGCGGCTTCTTGCCATGTTTTATAGTATGGAGTTAGCCTTTTTGCGGTTGCCAAGTTATAAACATAGTATTCTCCATTGGGATTTTGGCTTATTTCTAACTTAGTATCTACGTCCCTACCCATTTTTACCACTTCCTTCACCTCAATCCTGTTCTGGTCAATCCAGTCCTGAATGTCGAATTTAGTTATCGTTTTCCCGGTGAAACGTTCATCCCATCCCATCCAGTCCATCTCAGCCTGTTTTGCGCCGTTTTTAAGCAGCATCGCTTTAAACTGCTCCGGCGTACCTCTGCCCTGAGATATGCTGTTTAAAGCCTTCTCTACAGTGGAATAAAAGCCTATTTCGGATATGGCTGCCCCTTTGGGTGCGCCTTTGAATATACTCCAGTCAACAGCCTTCTTCTCCGGGGAGGAGAACTGGATTACATCAGAAAAATTCTGTTTGCTGAATAGCGGACTGCCTATTATTTCCCCTGCGAACCTTGGCCTTTCTGTGGCGGGTCTAACTTGTCCAGTTTTGCCTTGGCTTTCTGATACTCCTCCTCCTCCTCCGGCTTCATCAGTTCCGGGGAGAACTCCTTCTGCATTATTATTGCCGCCTCTTTTGAAGTTAATCCCAGTTGCTCCAGGTTGTAAGCGTACATCAACGCCGATGTTATTCTTGACATTTGGTTTAAGATTAAATGATTCAGTGATTAATTTTTCAAAGTAGTAAGCATAGTGTTGGTCTGTACCCAAAGATACAAAATAATCTTCTATTACTCCCGGATTTAATTCACGGGTTATCAACCCTCCAAGTATCTCTGGATTATTTATTGACTGTTCAACAATAGATGCCACAAATTCATTACCTATCTTTTCTTTGTGTGCATTACTACCGGTATATCCTATAAAATAGAAATCATCAACAGCAGCTCTCATAAAATCTTCACCCAAATTCTCAAAGATATTATAGGTGTTTATAACATTCGCTTTTACTCCTGCATGTGCTGTCTCATGTAAAAATGCTGTCACAAGTTCGCTGGCATTGGAAACATTCTCCGAACAAATAAATATCCTGTTGTGATTAGGACTGAAAAATCCAGGTGAACCGATGTTGATATTCTTCTGAACTTCGTTAAAATGCTTCCACTCAACATTAGGCTGATACCTGAAAGCATCAATAGTCTCCTGTTTTGTTGCATGGACAAGATATTCCGTATCCGGGTTTATCTTGCTTGCCTGTTCTACAAAGGCTGTAATGGATTCGTGGCTTCCACCGCTGGTGTTTATCTCCCTGAGAAGATTTATTATTTCATTCCTTTCGGGAATGGAATATGCTTTCCCAATGGCTTCCTGCAAATATATCTTCTGCTCTTCCGAAACGTCCTGTGTCTCGGATAACATCTGCTCCTTTCGTTGTTCGGGAGTTAATCCAAAACGCTGTTCAGCATTTCTGGCTTCTGTTTCACCGGAATTTCTTTTGTAAAGGGCATATCCTGCATCTCTTTCTGTGTTTGTTCCTGTTTCTTTATATGCGCTTTCAAGAGCTTCATTGTATATTTCTGGTTTAATTCCAGATAGTGATTCCGTGCCAGTCCCATTAAGCTCACCCTTTGCATTGGCGTAAGCCCTGATGTAATTTTCGAGTGCATTTTGAGGAGACGTTCCTCTTGAAAATCCTTCAATTTGCTGAATCGCATGTTGTATCTCGTGAAGGATGGTTCTTTCACCAGCATTTCTGCTATTAACATCTCCTTCGTGTCCCGAAAGTTGAAGGTTGAAGAATTTGAAGGTTTTTGTAACTTCGTCAAAAGTTCCTTCATTTCTGCTGTGGTTGACATCATTTATGAATGTTACTGTATAATCTTGTAATTGAGGGTAACTGTCAAATAATTCAGGAAATTCTATTAAGTTATTCAGTTTAAGTACAGATATTTCACTTGTGGTATCAATAGGATTGAAGTTGAAATTGTCAGGCAAATCATACTTCCACCCGTCCGGGAACTTCTCCCACCCGGTAGCAAGGAAGATTGTTTTCGCATTCTTTCCGGCATCTGTCATTTGCTTGGCTATGTTCAGATTGTCGGTGACAAGTTTCAGCCCTTTGGCCCCACGCTCACCGATGATGGAGAATACTATTCCTTCACTTAGTTTCCTTTCTTCTGCTCTTTTTAAACTGTTGTATTCCTCACGAATCTTCTTCCTTTCAGATAGTATTTGTTTGTTGGTTTGTTGCACAATATCTATTTCTTCTCTGGAAGTAACGCCTACCTCGTAATCAATTAAGTTAGGCATCGGTTCTAACTTATGTTCCGATTTCCATTGCTCCATTTTAATAATGGCAGTTTTTGCTTTATCAATTATCTGTTCAAGTTCTTCATCTGTCCGTTCTACGAAGTCTGATGATTTAGTACCATAAACCATTCTTGAATCAGAACCACTCCACGTCGAAATAGCGTTTGGATTAAGTACGGCTAATTCCATTTCACTTGACGGATCATTCCAATCACCAAGTCTTACGGCATCTACTCCGTTGTTCCACAGTTCTTCAATTTCATCTTCCAACTCCACTGAATCCTGTATGTCCGGTCTGTCTATTACTTTGGCTTCTTTGTTTAAGATAACCGGATAAACAGATATTGAACGGGACATCCCGCTAAATATTGATGCTTTACGTTTACTTTTTGATAAAGAAATAGAAAAGTATCTTTGCCCGTAACCACCGCCACCGTATCTTTCAACATCCCTTTCAGACATTGTTATTGATGGATATAAAGCCCCCGATACGCCGCCACCCGTTCCGTGATAGAATAGATGGTCTCTCAGGTCTTGTGCGTTCTCGAATGATGCTATGCCTTTCAGTAAGTTAAATTTTCCGTACCCGGCATTGTTCTTTTTGATTTCCTTTAACTCCCTAATTATTTTAGGTTTCGTCCAGGAACCACGAACTTTAGGTAATCCCAATCTCGGATTTCCTAATATGGAGAACATCGGCTCATTCTCGTCACCATAGAACTTCTTTGCGATATAATCCTGTCCAGGTTCTAAAAATCCTTCATCACTGTAACTCTTAAAGCCATTATAGGCTGTTATTATTGATGGGTCTTGGTCTACCTGTAAATAATCAAGTAAATTAGAAGAAGCGGGTATAAGTTGATTTTTTATTTCACGCAATAAATCAACAGATATATTCCTGTTTCCGGCAATGATTACGCTATCTCCATATTTACCAATTATGGGAAGTAATGTATGGGCTTCTATATTATCAGTTAAATATGTTTTTACAATAGCATTTCTTCTATTGAGGACAATGACAAAAAATTTATCGCCAACTCCCCTTTTAATCTTGCTAAGATAAACGGCAACATCTCCTGAATTCTTGATAACAACTAAGGATTCCGATTTTTCATATAACTTTTGCCTGTCAAAAGAATATACCTTTGCTGCCGTCTCTTTATCTGGAGGAGAAGTTAATTCTAATAACTTATCACTTCTATTTGTATTAAATAATAAGAATTTTCCACTATCTAAATTTATTACTATGGAATCATTAACACGGCAAATACCTTTTAGGGAATATGTTAAATTTTTATGTAAGTTAATATCAGCATCACTTTGTAATAACCTACCGCTTGGATGATTATGAACCAAAGTGACAGATTCAGCATTAAACTCTTTTGCTGCCGCTGCTACCAATTTTATATCAACAACGGACCCTATTGTTGAACCCGTGCTTAAATAAAGAACTTTAAACTTATTCCCTTTAAGATGAAATACTGCAAACACATTTTCAGTAGCAGCACTCTCCAGGCTCCTGAACAGATAAGCAACATCTTCGGGCGTCTTTAGTTTATTAGCTCCTGTAAGATTGAAATGCTTTTGTTCTGATATTATCCTTTCTGCTGCGCAGAATTCTCCACTATCAACAAAGGACTCTCCACTTCCTTGCCGTTGTATGTCGGGTTCGGAGGTGTAAGAATCGAGTGCGTTGGCGGACTTGTAACGTATTGTTTCGCCGTTTTGCGTTTTGTACTCTTTGCCATTTTGTACGGGTGTTGGTTCCTGTAAAGTTACATTGTTTTTCGGTGCAGAGAATAAAGGGGTACTATCCCCATAGAATTTTCTTGCGATATTCTCGGCTGCTCTTACTCCATCAACCGTGTTTTTCCTTTGCCATGCTTTATTGGATGGAGACCAATGAAAGCCATGTGATTTCAGTTCTGATATTATCTCCTGAGATGGTTTCCCCTCAAACTTCATCTGCACCCGTTCATCGGCATAGTTATTCTCAATAGATAATCCTTTGTATTCGGCTATTGTTTCGGTTTCCTTTTGAGTTAAATCTTCTTTGGGCTGTACGGTTTCTGCTAATTGCCAAATAGCATTGTTATCTGAAAAAATAGGCTTACCGTATTTCTCACCTACTGATTTGATATATTCAAGCGACTTCTTAACATCATCTACTTGCCCATTTGCTGCCATACGTTTAATAAACCCTGACAAGTTACTTACAAACAACGGCCTGCTGCCGACAATTTGCCCTCTGTCAATTCCAATTATGGAAGCCATTGAATTATCAAGCGTCTTTTTTATACGCTGCCAACGTTCGTCTGCTTGTTGTTCGGGTGTAGCTGAACCTTTAACGGCGTTAATCGCTGACTTTCTGGCTTTATCTTCCCATTCCGAAAACTCTTCTGAACGTTTATGTTCTACATTATTGGCTTTTTCATTCCTTGCTGTAGGGAAATTAGACGGCCCGGTTATCATTGGGGATAATGTGCGGGATTTTGCACTTAGCCAGGCGTTAAGATGTGAAATATATCCATTCTTAAACTTTATTAATTCCTGTTCGGCTACGGCTTTCTGTTCGTCCGACTTAGCAAGCGCATCAAGTGTTGATTTCAATTCCGTCATTGTATCAACATAATCCTGTTGTGTTTGCTCTGCCCGTTTTTCAGGGTCAAACGAAATCCCGGCATAGGCACGTCTGGCGTGTTCAAAACTTACATCGTCCTTACTGAATGAAAATGGTTCTTTTGTAGGAATGTCAACACCTAACTCTTTCAGTTTACCCTTAGTGCTTTCAACAGCCCGTTTTACCGCTTCAAGTTGTTCAGGTGTTCTCTTTACATCGTTGAACTTACCCGTTTCAAGGATTAACTCCCCTTCCCGGAGAGAATCTAATAAGTCCTGTTTGCGCTGTTCGTCTATTACCTCTCCAGCGAAACGTGGTTTCTGCGGTTCATCATTTTTAGCAGGAATTAAATCAGGATAGTCTTGCAACACTTCGGCGGGGACGGGACGATTCTCGGATAGGGCTTGCTGGATAAACTCTTTATGTTTCTCATTTGAACGATTTACTAAATCGTTTAATTCCATTCCCCTTGCCTTTGCTTTTTCAATGATGTGATTAACAAATTCATCTCTCGTCATTTCCCAAAACTTTTTCTCTTTAGGAAGTTCCGAAAGTTTCTTGTCAATAACGGACTTGGTATATTCATCCCATTCTTCGGGAGTGTATTCCGATTTGGTCTTTAACGTACCGTCTGAATTTTTTGCGTACTTGATACCATCTTCTCCCTGCGATATACCCTCTTTTTCGGGGGCGGGTGAAGGTTGTTTAACCTGTTTTATCCCATTAATATCAATATCAAAATATGTGTTTCCCCCATCTTTTGCCTTTTTCAGATTGGCAATAGCGTTTTCAATAACAGATAATTTTCTTTCCTCATTATATGCCCGTTCGTAATTATTGTTTACATCAGCCCATGTATTGAATTTTCTTTCAAAGCGATACCACCTACCACGTTCTTTAGTGAAATAGACAACTTTTATAACGGGTTTACCTTCATAGTCTTTAGACATCCTGGCTACTGCGAACTTGTCAGCATTGCCAAAAGATAAATCTGATTTCGGAAACGGCGAAGATTCGAGGAAAGGTTTTATTTCTTCCTGAAACTTAGCAGCTGCTTCTCTTTCTTTGATCTCAGTTTCTTTTCTGAAATTATCCCAATACGCCTTATCATCCGCCTCTTGTTTGGCTTTTAATGTATCGTAATTTTCCTTAGAGGTGATCGAACCTTTTGTAATCTTTGATATGAAAGGCCATAAATCCTTTTGATAGATGGCGTCAATGTTCACATGGGAGACAACTATGGTTCCAAAGAACGGGTGAGACATTACAAAAACATTCTTGTTGCCAATAAATCCGGTAATCCCGTCGCTTTCGGCTTGGAGTATCTTTGCCTTTGCTATGGCATCTTCTCGACTGCTTGCTAACTGTATTCTTTGCAACTGAACGCCCTTGCTGTCTTGCAGAAATGCAAAATAACTTCCGTTCTTATCTATTCTACTTGCAAGGTTCAGGGCTTTTCCTATCTGTTCCTTTTTATCTTCGTCTATCCCGTTATACCTTACACCAAGAGACTTGTTCTTATTCAGGATAAGGTTTTTGTATCCACGCCGACTGGTATTCCTTTGTAACGCATCTTCATTGAAATAACCGTGAATCGTTACCTGTGTACTATATTTGAAAACAGGAACACCTATGTTATCAAGACGCTCAATGGTAATACCCTTATCGGCTATTTCATCAATAACATCATCGGGTATTTTCTTGTCTCCCTTGTTTGTGATATTTTTTGAATCGTAATTACTGTCGGAAGTAAATAGCGTTTCCGATTTCGTTCTCGAATCATTCTTAAAGTCAGAGAATGATGCTTGGCGTATTTCCGGTTTTTCTTCTGGTTTGTTTTCGATGGCTGTTACATCGGGTATCTCCGTCTGATTCCCGGCATTGTCAATAGTATCCTGGCGCAACTTCCTTAAACGCTCAATATTGCGTTCTGCGGTTGCAATTTTATCATCGAAAGGCTGTATGGCTTTCTGAATATTATTTTCAGTAGGTTCAAAACCTTCGTCGAATAATCCCGTCTGTGGTTGGGTGTCACCGAATAGACCTATCCGGTTATTGAGTTCGGCTAATTTGTTGGACTTGGATTGCTTTAAGTCCTTAATCTCTGATAATTTGGCGTTAATATCCGTATCAATAACGGACAATGCGTTATCAAGGTCTTTCTGCTGGATAGGAGTTAATTCCTTCCCATCCTTTTTTGCTTCATAATTTCTCTCAATTCCTTCACTACCTGGTACTCCGGTTTCCCCGTTCTCTGGGCTTCCTCCTGTATTCTCTCCATCATTTTCAGCCTGAACTCCTCCTTCGTCAGTGGTTTCTTGTCCATAGTCTTGTGTATTATCATACGAAAATAATTCATTTATTTCAGATTCGGACGCCATTTGATTGGTTTTTATCAACCAATCATAGTAATCATCAACGTCCTGCATTAATGCCTCATGCTCCATCGCCTGGTCTGCAAGTTCTCCCTGATATTCTCCCAAGTCAATCTGTCTGTTGTGGAGTATCTTTTCTGCCATCCTGTTAGGATGTGAAAATTCAGAAATCACTTGTTCAACAGCTTCACGATATTCCGATGTGTCAAACATCTGCGAACCATCAGAGTTCAGAAGTTCAGAATCTTCCCATAACCAATGGGCAATTTCATCAATTGACTTCCCGATTTTATTGTTAATGTAAGATATTCTCGTTTTAATCTCTCCCTGAATATTCTTTTCATTCCTATTTACTTTCCCTCCATATAAAGATTTTAAGGCTCCGGTGTTAATTTTACCGCCTCGGATAAAATACATAAGAGCTTCTTCAAACGGAGTATAAGCACCGGCTGATTTGGCATCTTTGATTACTTTGGCTTCCGGCCATTGCCTCTTGCCTTTTATCTCACCATCCTTTGTAACTTGTTTGGCAAGTTCGGCTTTGCGTTTCTTCTCTGCTTTGGTTTCGGGCTTTATTTCTTCTTCTTTGCCTGGTTCAAGGCTATTGCTATTATCTGTTCCCGTGACCGGGGTTTCCCGTTGGCTCCCTTTTCCTTGCCCTGTTTCTGGTTGTCCTTGTACAGTTCCCGGATATTCTGGGAGATTACTTTTTGGGTATTTCCCTTCTTGAGTGGTGACATTGGGTTGTAGCTTATCAATGGTTAAATCTTCAATAGTCTTTCCGTTCTGTTCTATGTCATACGTCACCTGTCCGGTGTTGGTGTCTGTCGTCCGTGCTGTGATTTGTGCAGGACTGCCGTTGTAGGTTACTGTGTCACCTATTTGCAGGGCTTCCGGGGCTTGGTTGGTTTCGGTTTGGGTTTCATTGGTTGGTATTTGTGGTTCAACATTCTGTGTTTCAGGTGGTGTACTAACGGTTTCTACTGGTGTACTAAGAGGTGGTGTACTAACGGGCTTCGTGGGCTTCTCCACCTTCCCGGTAGTTGGCTTCTTTTTACTCTTGGCAGATACAATCCAGTATCCCTGTGCAAAATCATCGTCACTATCAGTAACTTGCTTTGCCGTGAAGTTCAGATTAGGGAACTGCGCCTTTATCAAATTGATGGCTCCATTAGCAGCCTTTTCCGTTGCAAATGTCTTTTCCGGGTCAACAATGGTGTAGGAACCATCTATATTGGTACTCACCTGGTAGTTGAATGTCTTGCCGGGGATACTGGCATTTATTCCTGTTATCGTGCCTTCTGGTGAACGAACTACCTGTACCTTGTGTTCCTGTACTGATGCTTGTTCGGGTGTTACCTGTACTTTCTGAACGTCTGGTATCCGGGATTCATCAAGGGGTAATTCCTGTGTTACATTTCCGTTCTTGTCGGTAAGCCCTATTGTGAGAATGTCAGGATTGGATATGTCCGTTACCTTTGCCGGCTTCCCTGCAAATGTCACCATCTCGCCAAGTGCAAACCCGGAAGGATGAACACCCTGCTGTATTTGTTGTGATGCTTGCTGCTGCTGCTGTAATCCTGCCAGGTCTGCCTGCTTACGTGCTTCTAAATCACTGACAAGTGTTTCTTCTGTCAGCCCGGTGATGTTACGAACCTGCTCATAAGGGACTATCCTTTCACCGTTTTCAGGACTTGTAATGGTAGCCACATGGTTGCCGTCAGAATCCACATAGTCATTGAGAACGGTTACTTTTTCGGGAGCTTCTTCTGTCCCTACTTCCCCGGTGTAAAAGTTCCCGTCTTTGTGCCGGGATTGTTCCTTTAAGTCGTTTATTTTGGTGTCCCAGGCCTGGATAATACTACGCTCCTGATCGGTTGCCTGTGATGCTTTCTTGTAGTTCTGCCTGTCGTCCCAGTCACCGAGTTTATTTTTTAACCACTGTTTTGTATCAATGTCTTTGAAAATTGTTCCATCATCTTCCTTAAACTCACGATAAATTGTTTCTCCCTTATCTGTCATAAAGGTTACACCCTTATCCCCCATCTCCTTAACAAATCCCGTTACTCCATCTTTGAAGCCTATTACCTTCATTGTCCCTGGCTTCCATTCAAGCGTATTGGCAAATAGTTTCAGGTTGTACTCATAAATATCCCTTGTCTTATCCCTTGGCTCTGTCCCGCTTTTTACCTCATTAGCCGTTTCAATAAGTAATTCCTGTGGTACATACGTCCTGTTGTTATACATTTCAGGAGTTACATTCACCATTCTGCCATCGGAAGTTAGCCCTTTGCCATTACCAAGAATCTCTACCGGGGTTCCTTTATCGTCTGTGGTAAATAATATTCTTGTTTGTCGGGTGTTTTGCTGCATTTCAGGAGTGAGTAGTATCTTCTCTCCTGTTTGCATGTTTATACCACTCCCATCATTGGTAACCTCAAAATGATTTCCTTTAGCATCTGAGGTAACGAACCGGGGGGTGAACCACCTGTCATTGATAGCTTTATTCTGTCCTATAATTGCTTGTGGTGACAATAAAATACCTAATGCTGCTCCTGTTCCTGCTGCCTCTCCAAGTTGCAACAGCCTTTCTTCAATAGATCTACTCTCTCCCAACAAAGAATAGTTTGCCAACTGTAAACCAATATCCATTAAAGCTACATTCCCGGCACTTGTACCAGCATGTTTTACAACTGTCTTTGCAATGTTTCCAATTGTAATCGGATTATCAGTTACCGCTTTTGAAAGCAAATCAACTCCGGCCTTAGATGCTGCTTCGGGATTTGAAGTAAATATTTTTTGAGTGAATTTTCCGACATTTTCCGCAATGCCCTTTGGTATCATAGATTTCGCTATGTTTCCATAAGGGAGCATGTATGCCGTTGTGTATGCCATTCGCATACCCATACGCTTCAACTCATCATCCTCTTTATCAGGATTTGCTTTCAGATATTCATTGTAAATTTCATCGCCATCAGCCCATCCGAGTTCTGCAAACAAAGAGGAAATCATCTGTGGGTTCCTTGCTGCTACTCCTGCACCTATCTGTCCGGCAATTGCTATTGTGCTGCCTATCGTGTTGGCTGTCGGGTCCTTTGATAACCCTGTTTTTAAATGTTCAATTCTTCCACGTAAAAAGGAATCTGCATTGTTAATAAACTCCGGTGTCTCATAGGAACCCAAGTCATAAGGAGAAAGATAAAATCCAGCCTCCATAGCTTTGTCCGCCTGTTGCACTGTTGCCTGTGCAAGTTTATTTACAGACATGCCCAAACTAACTCCGACATCATTTAAAGTGTTCCCTGCTTTCTTCCAATCGGAAACAGGAATACCACCGAAGAATGTACTTGCCTCTTTCTTGGCTTGTTCCTGCTGAGCAAGATACTGCTGGTGGGATGCTCTGGATTCCTCCGTCTCCTGTGGTATGGGAAAAGGCTTTGTGAGTGTGGGTTGTGGTTCGGGTGTGTTATAGGTAACCATTCCCGGAGCATACGGCACTCCTGCCGGTTTCATCCCTGAATAGATTTGATTCTGTGCGTTTGTCTGCTGTGCTATTCCACCAAGTTTCTGATTGATATACTTGGCATTGGCTTCATCTATGGCAGCAACATTGGGATATTTCTCAAGGAGATTGGGCAATTCAAGAACGGGGACATACCTTGTTTTCCCGTCAAAGTTCAACGGAACATATTCTTTAGCATCGGGATTTTTCGCTAAGAAATTGTTTACCTCTATATCGCTGACTTTGTGTTTGTTGCCAGCAGCATCCTTAAAATACCTTATACCGTCTAATGCCATAACTTTAATGATTTACCATTCTTCTTCACCGGGTAATTCGGGCGTAGTAGTTGTAGTGTTGGTTCCAAACGTCCTCCCGTAAGCATCTTCCATATCATTCTTGGAGAACTGACTTGTCGCCCTGGAGGTTCTGCTGTTATACAGCATACTCATCAGCGTTTGATTTTCTGCTTTTGATAACCCGTTGGCAAAGAATTTGGGCAGCATGGCTTTTAATGTCGTGATTTCTGCCGGTGTATAACCCATATTCTGCCCTTTGTCCAGCATTGATTTCACATGAACTGCAATAGCTGTTGCTGATTCCGGGGATATTTCATCCGGCCTTTTGGTTTTAGTATTAACAAATGTTATGGCTGTGCTTTTACCTGTGCTTCCAGAACCACTGCCCATAGCTTTCCTGGTTGTCGCTCCGGCTTGATTTATTCCGGCAACTTGTTTCCTTGTTAAGTTGGCATCGTAGGCAAGTTGCTTTCTCAATTCCCTATCTGCTGCCTTCTCTGCTTCAATATCATCTTGCCTTTGTTGATACCAAGCAAGCGTTTCTTTACGGTAATTCACATCATCAGCATGTTCGGCTGCTCTTTGCTTCGCCTGCTCCTTCTGCCAATCAATTTGCGCCCTCCGGTTTCGTTCTTCTACTCCCATGTCTGCATACTTCCAGGTGTTCTGCAACTGCATGAGTTTCTCTTTTATCTTCCCTTCCTTGTCCTCTGCAATCATCTTTTCATATTCTGCCAGGGCTTTTGGTGTGATGTCGCTGGTAGTATTCAGGATAGGGCCACCTTTAGCACCTATGTAACCACCAAAGGCTGCTTTCATCACATCGCCTATGGAGTTCCACTTAGCCACACTCTGTAATCTCTTGGCCCTGTCAGTATCAAACTTAGGATATAAACCACGTAACTGTTCCCAGGCTTGCTTTGCCCGTTCTGCATCTGTGAGTTCCGGTGTTGCCGGGGCTGATTGTACTTCTCCCGGTGCAACATAGTCGGGATTGTTTGTCCACTTTGATTTATCCTGTGCTACCTGCGCTGGTATAAATGGTACGTTACCACCTTTTATAGACTGCGTTTGAGGTTGCGTTTGAGGTTGCGTTACCAAGAGATTATCCTGAATGTTCTGTTGTGGTTCATTGGTGAAATCAAGAATCTCAGGAGCAGACGTGTAAAGATTAGGGCTTTTGTAT
>Ga0209099_1001129_pt1 | contig 28381 bp, 25 predicted proteins | sample AD_JPNHW2_MetaG_FD_184430 | JGI IMG/M metagenome (GOLD analysis project Ga0209099, IMG submission 184430) | Active sludge microbial communities of municipal wastewater-treating anaerobic digesters from Japan - AD_JPNHW2_MetaG (SPAdes) (version 2) | ecosystem: Engineered > Bioreactor > Anaerobic... | reverse complement strand
TTCTTTGTACCCACGGTAGGAAGAATAAGGAGTACAGAAAAAGTAATCAGCAGTAATATAAAAATACTCTTATATACCATTCCTTTAGTCATCTATAGCCTCTATGAAATATTATTTCCTGTAACTATTTAAAACATTTCTTTTTTTTGAACTTTTCTTGCCCGGGCCGGACATTCTTGATTTGTATAAAACAAAAATAAAAAGGATTAGCAGAAGTACCCCGCCTTTAACAATGACGTCAGATGCTGTTTTACTCAAACCCAGAAACCCGGTAGATGCATTCTGCCCGTTTTCCGGTACTGCGGCAACCTGAGATCCAGTATCAGCAGCCTCAGGTTTTATTTCGATCAGTTTGATATCAGGAATTCTTCTATATTTAAAATTACCTTCATTTATCAGAAGAAGATCACCATCTATCTTAACCGGGATTATATTCTCTTCCTTAACTTCTACGGTTTCGGAAACGGATTTTTTTTCAGGATTTTTTTTGCTGACTGTTTTCTGCACTCCTGACTTATTTTCACTTGCAGGAATTTTTTTCTTTTCTGCCGGTACAGTTTCGGTTTTAATCTCTTCGGTAACAGTTTTTACTGTTTCTGCAGCTGGTACAGTACCGATATTGCTTTCCTGTTTAAGATTATTTACTACGGTATCTGTTGTATTATTTTCCTGAGTAAACGAAACAGAAAAGGAAAAAAACAGTGAAAATAATACTATTGTTAATACTTTTAACAACTTCATAATATATTCTTCACACCTGTTCTTCAGGAAATTTTGGCTTGGATTGCGCTTTTTGCAAACTCAATATTGGTGCTGGATGCTACTTTAACAGTAATGATGTCATCCTTAATACCTGTAACAACACCATAAATTCCGCTTACAGTAATAACTTTATCACCATTTTTTAAGCTATTAATCATAGCCACACGCTGCTTCTCTTTTTTCTGCTGGGGTCTGATCAGAAGAAAATAAAAAATAACAATCATAAGCACTATTGGAACAAAACTCATCCAACTACTTGATCCGGCTGCGCCCTGCCCCTGTGCGTAAGCTACTCCAAACATATTCCACATCCTATATTATAAATTCTTTGAGTATTTTCAATACTTAATAACAAGGTGGTTATGTCAACTTATTAATTTAAGACAATTACAAATGCATTACTATAATTATTTGCGGTTTAAGGAACGAAATCCATTAAAAAATCACCTGTTAAGGACCGCCGGCAAGCTATTCATGCATAATAATTACAGGTGTAGAAAGCATTATATATTTCTCAAGATCAATCACATCCCTGTTGTACATCCTTATACAACCGCTGGAGCAGAGATGCCCGATTGAATCTTCATCATTATTTCCGTGAATGGCTATCCCGTAACCGATATCGATCGGGGTACCATTAACAGCCGGAATCTCCCCTTTTTCATATGCGGCCCTGTAATTTTTTAAATCTGTTTCATTCGGGTAATTGATGCCGAAATACCTTGGGCCATAAGCATTGTCTCCAAGATCAGCCTCCGGCTGCCCGTATTTATGATACCCCTTTGATTTTTTAAAATAAACCTTATTCATGTTCAGAAGTTTTCTGTATGATTCAGTCTCTTTTCCTGCATCCATGCTTAATATTTCATTGATCTGATAGATTCCTTCAGGAGTCCTGTCGTCGCCTTCGTAGAGTTTCGGCTTCATATCAGGATTATGTGCAAGGCCTATTTTATATGAATTAACTTTTTCATAACTTGAGTTGTAAACTTCGAGCGTAAATTTCTTTTTGATTATTACAAGCGCATATCCGCCGCGGGAAGTTGAAAGGACTTTCTTAAGTGATTCCATTTTTGCATCACCACATGAATTCAGCATTAAAATCATTAGTAGTATTGAATATATTTTTTTCATAACACCCGGATTTTTATTAAACTATAGGTCAGTCAAATTTACTATATCCTTTACATGGCCAGAGAGCATTTGTCCATTAAAAAGTCTCCGGCATTGATTCGCTATTTATAAACAGGCGATGTTCTGTCATTGAGGCTTTTCAATTCTTTTATCACTTCATTTGTAAGATCATATACAGGCCTGGAGTAAATTACTCCATCTCCGGAGTTGAGAATGAAGTCTGTATTATGCCTGGCAGCTATACTGTTAACAGCTGTTTTAATCCTGGAATAAAACTCGATTTTAAGCTTTTTTTCCTGTTCATTCAGTTTATTGATTTCACTTTTATAATAAGCCAATTCTGTTTTTGACACGGTTACTTCAGAATTTTCTATTTCATTTATTTTTTTATTGAGTGAATCTGTTTTTCTTTTAATTTCCTGAGCTTCGTTGCTGTTATTATAAACATATTCGTATATCGAATTCAGATTTATATACCTTATAACATAATCATTACCGGTATTATTATTTCCGGTTGAACATGAGATTACTATAAACGCGAGAATAAAAACAAATATTTCCGGCAGCCATTTCATCAGAATCGTATATCCCCTATAGAAAACTGAAAATTATAACCGCTGATAGTTTTAAACCCGTCATCATAAATCATTTTTTTCCCGAACCAGAACCGGAGCGGCATCATCGGCACCTGCACTTTAATTCCCATACCGTAGGAATAAATAAAATACGGAAGAAGGTTGCCGTCGGTTATCTGGTCTATCCTTCTTAGCTTGCCTGATGCAAGATCAGTATTCACATAATCCTTATAAGTATCGCTTAATTGTTCCTCCCAGAATTTATCAGACCACAGGGAACCCGCATCAAAAAAGAAAGCAAGCCATAGCATCTGGGGATGGAGGGGAACACGGTATTCAGCTCCATATAAAATTCTGTGATATAAACCTACATATCTCCACGATTCGGGCATGGACGAGTCGTTATAATCCCATCCTCTCACAGTTTCCGGACCGCCAATGTCGAGCCGGTCTTCGGACTCAAGCCATTCATTTTCTTCATATGGACTATGATTCGCTACCCAGCTTTTACCGATTGGGGGTGTAATAAAATCACCGCTTGCTCTTAACTCAATAACAGTAGGGTGAGTTTTTAGAAAAGGTATATGAAATGGCGAATAATACAGATAAAATTCCGGAGAGTACTGAGTGAAATGATCATCTCCTCTCAATACAGAACCACCTGTAAATGCTGCGGAAATTCCAGTTCTGTATCCCTTTGTCGGATTAAGATAGTTATCCTTTGAATCCCGGTAAACATAAAATTTCATTGTCCGCTTACTCTGTTTTCCCCTGTCAACGGATAAGAATACCTCATCAGGGCTGTTACCTGATGGATCAAAATATGTTTTAAATGTGTGAATCCATGTTGCACCGGTAACCCAGTAATACCAGAATCTGTAGCTCAAACCAAGTGAGTATCCAAGCCCCTTCTTTTTGTAATTCGATGTATTATCAGATTCAGGGAAAATTGAACTGGTGTCATACTGATAAATGTAGTAAAAAACAGAACTGTTGAATCCAACAGGATAATCGAATAGCCATCTCTCCTGAAAACTGAGAGTTACTGATGTTTTTTCAGGGCCGTATTCGAATTTAACACCTACAGTCTGTCCGTTACCCATAAAATTATTTTCTTTTATATCCGCAAAAATCGAAAAGCCCGATGTTGACCCGTAGCCTCCACCCAGAGATATTGTTCCCGAAGGCTGCTCCTCAACATCAACTATCAGATTCATATAACCGTCGCGCGTTCCAGGCCTTACATCGAAATTTACCTCTTTAAAATAACCGAGATTATAAATTGTCTCTCGCGAAACCTGCATTTTTTCAGAATCAAAAAGCTCACCTTCTTTAACCGCAAGCTCTCTTCTTATAACTTTATCTTTAGTTTTTTTATTCCCTTTTATAATTATCGACTCTATATATGCCTTTTTTCCTTCATCAATTGCAAAATCGACTTTAACAAACTTTCTTTTTTCCTTAACTCCATCTACATCTACTTCACGTTCAGTTATAGTCTTATTAGGAACTACCCGTGCAAAAATATATCCCTTTGACGCATAAAGAAAACTGATGGACTGTCTATCGTTAAGAAATTTTGTATTATCAAAGAGTTCACCCTGTTCCTGAAGAAGAAATGATTTTTTTAATTTTTCAATTTCTTTATCAGTAAGGACATTGCTTTTGCCATTGCCTATTTTAAGATCATATGCACCGTCAAAATAATATCTGTCGCCTTCACTTAATTTCAGAACAAGGTAAACACAGCGTTCACCCATCTCGAGAGGATTGGTCCATTCATAATCAGCCTTTTCTTCAACTATCTGTGCATCCAGATAACCTTCCTGCTGGTAGTAACCGATTATCTTTCTCTTATCTTCTTCGAAAACCTCTTTCTTGTAAGCCCCGTCCTGAAAAATTGTGTCTTCTTTTGTCTCCATAAGGCCCTGCAGATCTTTTACGTAAATCTTCGTAGCTCCAAGAATAGCTACTTTTTTCACTTTGATCTCCTCACCTTCATCTATTATAATATCAATTAAAACTGTATTCTCATCCTCTCCATCTTTAACCTTATAGGTAACATAAGCGTTAAAATAACCGTCTTTTTCATACTTCTCTCTTATAGACTTTATGCTGTTTTCAAGGAAATCCTTTCTGTAAACATCACCCTCCTTCAGCTTCATGGCTTCAATCAGGTCTGTTTCAATCAGCTCTTCGTTACCTTTAAATTCAATTTTTTCTACTACCGGCCTCTCTTCCAGAATAACTTTCAGCTTTACTCCGTCTGAAAAATCATCAATCTTGACATTCACATTTTCAAACTGGCCAAGAGCAAAAATATTTTTAATGTCTTCTCTTACCTCTGCTGCTTTTAGAGGATACCCCTCGGTAGTGAGCATTATTTCCTTAACATCTTCTTCATCAACATTCTTAAGCCCTTCGAACTCGATTTTACGGACCATCTTCCCCTCATACTTTGAAGGTTCGGATGAAAGGACTTTAAATATTGCGGTTAGAGAGATCAGAAAAACCAGCAGAGCCGTGATTAAGTAGACAGATTTTGCTTTTATAGTCATTATTTTAGTACTATTCCCGGTTGAATTTATGCATAATGTTTTCGCAAGTATATCAATCAATCCCTTTATATATTGATTACCTGAATGTCAAGAAAAATGATTTTACAGAAATTGATGCAGAAAGGTGTTTCCCTTTCAATAAGAACATAATGCTTTTTTATGGACATCTCTTTTAATATCCTGCAGCCTTAATCTGTCTGGATATTAAAGTATTCTCATACTATAAGATTCCATTTATAGATATTTATTTTTAAATAATAACTCTAAGGCCTGTAAAGAACTGAATACCCGGTTCCGGATAACCTTCTCTGAAACTGTACTTTTCATTATACAGATTTATAATCCTGGAATGAAGATACAAAGTGTCATAAAGCTTCAAATGAATATCCAGCGTCCCGAGAATTGAATTCCCAAGTTTTCTGTCATCTGCCGGATCAACATATACGCTATCCCTGAAAGAGTTAGCCCAGTTTATTTCAAGCCATGTTCCTTCATATGAGAGATTACATGTAAAAATATTTTCCGGCCTGTATGTAATTTTCACTTCATCATAAGATTCCTGAGGACTATACCTGTAGTAATCATATTTAAACTCCATATCTATTACCTGAGTAAATAAAATTACTGTAGTTACAAATTCAATTCTGCCATTAAAATAATCAGCAGGAATTGCTTCAGCGCTAAGTATCTGCTCAACCAGAGGATAATAATTATAAAAATTATTATTTTTCTCATATATTCCCGCCAGCCTTAAACCGGCACTCTTAACTCCGATAAGTGCATCAGCATCAATACCGGTTTCACCCTCAAGTTCGCTTTTAAATTCAGTGTGATTAATCGTTGCAGGGGGAAGATCGTATACATTTGACATGTATTTCTGAGAATACATAACCTCTTCCGGTTTGTATGAGGAAAGTTTATATTCATGAAGAAGTTCCATCGAGAGATATTTCAGGTTTATTGATGAAATGTTTCCCTTAAAATATAATAAATCGGAACCATCTTTATTCCAGCAGAGCATAGGAGTAAGGGTTAGCATCGTGTACTCTGTCACTTTAAAACTGACGTAAAATTCATTATTAGAATAACTGTCATCTTCATACAGTTCCGGATATTTATTTAATCCGTTTTCAGTTCTGATTCCAATTTTATTCGATGCTGACCAGATATATTCCATTCCGATTATACCCTGCATTGAATGGAATGTATCCTCCTCAACTGTAGAGGTTTCAGTCTCTTTTAATACATGATCATATCTGGCATAATTCAGATCAAAATCCCATCTTGCAGGCACAGGCTTGTATTCATTCTTCAATCTGAGACTTATTTTATCATTATTCTCTCTGCTGAAATACGGATTTTCAAACATGCCGTAAGAACTGTTTGTTATCTCAAATTCAGGAATAATTTTCCAGAAGTCCAGGATGGATATCTCGCCGGTAAAACCGGTTTCATTTGTAGTAAAACTTGAATTATTATAGTTTCCAAAGTCATTGTTGTTAGATACATTCGAGTTCAGCTGGTACGCAAAATCCTTCAGACCCTGAGTCATTGAAAGAGAAAACATCGAATCACCATTTAAACCGGCAAGCATTCTTCCGTCAAAATTTGTCTTTGATGAAGCTGATGCGGCAGAATTCTCAGATGCATTCCCGGTAATTTCCTTATTGTCCTGAGCAAAAATATTTTTATCTGATGTAATTAAAATCAGCAGGATCAGAACTACTGTCAGGATTTGCCGATTGAATCTCTTCATAAAAAAATAAACGGAGCCCCCATGTAGAGCTCCGTTTATTTTTAATGAATTATTCATATTTAAAAAATCCGGTCTTATATTCGGTTTACTTTAATACTTCGTATTTGTCAGTGAGTTCCCATTTGAAGCCTTCATCCTCTCGTCCGAAGTGGCCATAAGCTGCTGTAGCCCTGAATTGAGGCCTCTTGAGATCAAGAGTTTTAATGATACCTGTAGGTTTCATATCAAAGAATTCTCTGACTCTCGCAACTATTTCGGCTTCAGGAATATGGCCTGTACCGAAAGTGTCAACCATTACGGAAACAGGATCAGCAACTCCGATAGCATAAGCAAGCTGAACTTCACATTTATACGCAAGCCCTGATGCAACTATATTTTTCGCTATATAGCGCCCCATGTATGCGGCAGATCTGTCTACCTTTGATGAATCCTTTCCGGAGAAAGCTCCACCGCCATGTCTTCCCATTCCGCCGTATGTATCTACAATAATTTTACGTCCTGTTAAACCTGTATCACCATGAGGCCCCCCTACAACGAAACGTCCTGTGGGATTAATATAAAATTTAGTATCACCATCAATCATATCTGCAGGTATAACTTTTTTAATCACAGTTTCAATTACAGCTTCTCTTATCTGTTCATTAGTTGCTTCCGGAGTATGCTGGGTAGATATTACAATTGTATCGATTTTTTTCGGTTTACCGTTTTCGTATCTCACAGTTACCTGGGATTTAGAGTCCGGTCTGAAAAAATTCACCTCTCCGCTTTTTCTGACCTCGGAAAGTCTTTTCACGAGTTTATGGGCTGCAAGTATAGGCATAGGCATAAGTTCATCCGTTTCGGCAACAGAAAAACCGAACATCATTCCCTGGTCTCCGGCACCCTGCTCTTTATAAAGTCCCTCACCCTCTGTAACTCCCTGTGAAATATCAGGAGACTGGGCATGGACATAAAGCTGTACTTCACAATTCTTATAGTCAAATCCTATTTCAGGATCATTATATCCTATCTCTTCTACAACTTTTCTTGCGATCTTCTCATAATCAACCGTGACTAATGAGGTAATTTCACCAGCTACAATTATTCTATTTGTTGTAACGAGTGTTTCACATGCTACTCTCGAGTTTGCATCACCCGCAAGATGTGCATCAAGAATGGCGTCAGAAATCTGATCTGCAATTTTATCAGGATGACCTTCAGATACAGATTCAGATGTAAAAATAAAATCTTTTTGTGACATATATTTTCCTTCCTTTATCGATTTTTATCTTAAATGATTTACCGGTGAGATGAGGCTGTAGAGAATACCGGATTACTTTCCGCTTTTTGTTCCGGATTCAGGCTGAACAGGAGCTTTTTCTATCATTCCTGAAGGCTTTTCTTCCGAATTAAAAATTTTATCTTTTAGTGATGTGGTCTTTTTTGATCCTAAAACAGACAGACCCAATGATCCTAACATAAAAACAACCACCAGAAACGTGGTAATTTTAGTAATAATATCAGCTGTAGAAGAACCGAATGTTGATTGTCCGGCTCCGCCGAGAATACCCATTCCCGCACCCTTGTCCGCCTGTAAAAGTATTATAATTACAAGTAATACACATAAAACTGCAAATATCACAGTTAAAACCGAAGTAAGTACTCCCATTTTTGCCTCTTTTATATTAATAAATTATTTTTTACATTTATTGTTTAAATTATGAATCAATATCCTCACCGCAACTGACAGCAGGGATATTTTCAATTTTTATTATTCCAAAACAATCAGAAGACAGGGTAATGACTGATAAGTTTGATGTCAAGAAATACTTTTTGTTAAAATTAACAGCTATTGTAAAAACACCATTTTTATAATAATAGATGCCCCCTGTAGAGCTTTTTAACGGGAGCCATTCACCTGATTTTGCAAAAAACAGGTGAACTGTTGCTCTATGAACTATAAATAACAAGTTTTATATATTAATTATTTCTAAAAAAGCTTTTACCTCAAGGCTTGCTCCGCCGACAAGAAATCCATCAATATTCTTCATTTTATATAATCCGGCAATATTATCAGGTTTTACAGAACCGCCGTATAAAATCGGGACAGCAGATGCGATATCGTCCCCATAAAGCTCTTTCATAATGCTTCGTATAGAGAGATGTGCTTCTTCCGCAATTTCAGGAGTAGCAACTTTACCGGTTCCAATTGCCCATACCGGCTCATAAGCGATTGATACTTTAGCCGCATCGGATTTTTCTATATCCGAAAATGCTCCGCGAATCTGCCTGTTCAGTACGGCAACAGTCCCGCCATTTTCCCTTTCTTCAAGCAGTTCTCCAATACAGAGAAGAGGCTCAATCTCGTGAGAAAGAGCTGCTTTTACTTTTTTGTTTACATCCGGATCAGTTTCATGAAACACATGCCTTCTTTCCGAATGACCGATAAGTATAAATGAAGCCCCGCAGTCTTTTACCATGAGAGGCGATATCTCCCCGGTAAAAGCACCCTGATTTTCAGAATACATATTCTGAGCGCCGGTAACAAATGGAGTTGATACACATAAAGATGAAATATCTTTAAGATAAGGTGACGGAGGAAACAGGACATACTCCCTTCCGTCAGTTTTCTTTAATCCGGCAGTGAGTCCCTCCACCAGTTCAAGCGCCTCACTATATGTTTTGTACATCTTCCAGTTTCCGGCAAATATTTTTCTTCTTTGCATTGATTTGTTAGTCTCCTTATTTAATACATTCAGTTTAATTGAACTAAAAAATCCCCCCTGCCCCCCTTTATTAAAGGTGGGCAGGGGGATTTAAAATTGTACCTGAATCAGTTAAATCTAAATACATTTATTTTGAAATATACAGTGCAAGATCCACACAACGTAGTGAATATCCCCACTCATTATCATACCAGCTGAGAACTTTAACCAGATTGCCGCCGCTGACCTTTGTTAATTCAGCATCAAATATTGAAGAGTAGCTGTTCCCGATAAAATCTGTAGAGACCAGCGGTTCATCACAATACTGAATTATTCCTTTCATTGCACCAAGAGATGCTTCTTTTATTGAAGCATTTATCTCTTCAACAGTTACATCTTTTTTTACTATACATGTCAGGTCGACTATTGAAACATCAGGTGTCGGTACACGGATAGCCCCTCCGTCCAGTTTCCCCTTAAGATCAGGAATAACCAGGGCAACCGCCTTCGCCGCGCCGGTTGTTGTAGGAATCATTGAAAGTGCGGCAGCTCTTGCCCGTCTAAGATCTTTATGCGGAGCATCAAGAACCTTCTGATCATTTGTATACGAATGTATTGTAGTCATTAGCCCTTTTTCAATACCGAACTTATCATTCAATACTTTAGCGACAGGCGCAAGGCAGTTTGTTGTACATGAAGCATTCGATATTATCTTATGTTTTGATTTATCAAATTTATCTTCATTAACACCCATTACTATTGTAATATCCTCATTTTTTGCGGGAGCCGTAATTATCACCCGCTCGGCACCTGCAGCTATATGAGCTGATGCTTTGTCCTTATCCGTATATTTACCCGTTGACTCAATAACGACTTTTACACCTTCAGCTTTCCACGGTAGAGCTGAAGGATCTTTTTCAGAGTGAACGAGAATTTTTTTACCATTAATTGTAATCGACTTTTCGTCATAGGAAACATCTCCCTGGAAAATTCCAAAAATCGAATCATACTTAAAAAGGTGTGCGAGAGTTTTCGGATCAGTTAAATCATTTATACTTACAATTTCAAGTGACCCGTATTTCTCAGGATACATGAAAATTGACTTAACAATATTTCTCCCTATACGACCGAAACCGTTAACAGATATTTTTGTGCCCATATGCTCCTCCGTAAAAACTTTATTTTTATAATTTCAGGGAATCCCTGCTTTTTTTAATGTAACAGTCCGTCATTTAAACAAGCTCCATCCATAACATTCCGAACCTGCATCAAATCATCGGAAGAGAAACCTGGCTAAGTATACACTCACCGGTACGTTAAACATATTTTCCAGTCACAAACTTCATGATTTAACTTTACGCAGCTTCTTCAAAATAACAGATCATTAAACATTCAACTCAAATAATATAACTACAATAGGTATAAAAAGTCACATAAAAACCGGAAATTTAACTATTTAGAATAAACTTTACCCGCCTCATCCTTCTTCTCACTTTTAAAAACATTCTTTTCTCCCGGAAAAGCGCCGGATTTAACTTCACTGTTATATTCGTTCAGAGCCCCTCTTATTATAGAAGAAAGGTCTGCATACTTCTTTAAAAATTTCGGAGTGAAAGTTTCATTCATACCGAGCAGATCATTTATGACAAGAACCTGTCCGTCGCAGTAGCGCCCTCCGCCTATTCCTATAGTAGGAATTGATATCGATTCGGTTATCTCCTTCGCAAGTTCTTCCGGAACCATTTCAAGGACAAGGGAAAAAGCGCCTGCATCTTCAAGCATCTTCGCGTCACGGATCATGACCTTCCGTTTATCCTCATCCCGCCCCTGGACTGTATACCCGCCGAGTTTATGCACGGATTGAGGAGTAAGTCCGAGGTGGCCCATTACAGGGATGGAAGCCTTTACAAGAGCTTTAACAACCGGAACAAAATCTTCTCCCCCTTCAAGCTTTACCGCGTTACACCCTGTCTCCTTCATTATTCTTCCCGAGTTGCGGAGAGAATCTTCAACGGAAACGTGGTAGCTCATAAAAGGGAGATCGCAGACGATAAACTTGGACGGCGCACCCCTCTTTACGATTTCTGTATGATATATCATCTGGTCGACAGTTACCGGAATTGTACTTTCATAACCGGCAATCGCATTCCCCAGTGAATCTCCAATAAGGATAACATCTATATCAGTCTGCTCCACCAGCCGTGCGAACCCGTAATCATAGCATGTCACCATTGAGATAGGTGATTTTTCTTTTTTAGATTTAGCAAAATCATTAATATTTTTAAAAACTGCCATGGTTATATACCTCCGAATATTTTCTCTTTGAAACCGGTTCAATTAAATCAGAATCAAGTTCTATAAGATGTTCCAGAATAAAATCTCTCTTCAGTATTTGAGGATGAGGTATTTTCAGCATACTCTCACTTATTATAATATCATCATAAAGCAGGATATCCAAATCTATTTCACGCGGGCCTTTTGAAAATCTGTAAATTCTCCCCATATCCTCTTCAATTTTTTTCAGTATTTTAAGAAGTGTCTGAGGTTCCATCTCTGTCTGAATCTTTATTATCTGATTTAAAAAATCGGGCTGATCTTCAAAATCTACAGCTTTAGTTTCTTTTATTGAACTTTCTGCCATAAGGGCTGCTCCGGTTTGTTTCAGAATATTAATTACGGCATTCCGGAGATACTCTTTGCGGTTTCCCATATTGCTTCCAAGTCCGATGTAGACTATAGCCATTACTTTTTCTCTCTGTAATCTTTCCCGCTAAGTTCAAGAACTCTGCACATCTCTCTAAGCCTGGAAAGAATCCGTCCTCCGGATAGTTCTTTTAATGACTGTTCCGGATTGTTGTTTGAAGTAATTATAGTGAACTTCTCGTTTTCATATCTCGCATCAATGAGATTGTAAAGAGTCTCCTGCTCCCAGGGGGAATCACGCTGTACTCCGAAATCATCGATAACAAGTACATCAACATTAGCAAGATCCTTCTCTATTTTACTCGATTCGCCGTATCTCTCTGAACCTTCAACAAAAGTTGACTTAAGTGTATTGAAAAAATCACGCGAAATTTTGATGAACTTTCCGTTTATCGCGTGGTGTTTTATAAGTTCAGTGAGAATTATTACAGAAAGGAGCGTTTTGCCTGTTCCGGGATTTCCCCACAGATAGAGTCCTTTTTTTACATCGGGAAAATCCATTACAATATCATAAGCTGCACTATATGCTTTTTTTGCCTGATCGCTCTCGGTTTTAAAATCGCCCCATGTTTTCCATCTGAAGTATTTTCCGATACCGGATGAATAGTATATGCTTATTACACGGTCAATTCTCATCCTTACATCCCGGCATGAACAGGGGAGAATATTTTCTCCGTCGAAAGTATAGTACGGCTCCTCACCATTGCATTTACAGGAGGGAATTACACATTTAGGGCATGGATTGAGTACATTTTCACCTAATAGTTCAAAGCCCTGATTATGGACTATACCTGTATAGTCACAGTATTGGCAGAATTTTTTTTTATCTTCTTTTTTCATTATTTTTCATTATTAATTATTTGTTTACTTTTTTTATAAAACTAGCTTAATTTCAAAAGTAATTGTCAAGATTAATTGACCCATTTTAGTAATAATTGCTGTAACTGCCTGAAAACAATCAGTAAAACAGATTTCTTCCAGGCATAACCGGGCAGAAAACATTATTTTAAGCCAGTTTTTAAACACAAGCAGATTGATAACATAATGAGCCCTATTAATGTTCAATAAATCTGCCGGCATGATCAATCCAATTCTTCACAGGGCTAAAGAGGCTGTAGAGCCTTGATCGTACATCAAGGTTCCCTGCGGTCATAAAATAAAATTTTTGCGGACACTAAACTAATTTATTTTTATAAATTAAAATAGTGTTATGATAAAAAAATATAATTTTTTAATATCATAAAGTCGATTATTAAAATAAAGCTGAACATATAGTTTTTAAAGGGGTTATATATATGAAACTTAGATCAATGATTAAGAAATCATCCACATTAATTTACGGTATATTTCTTATATGCGCATTATTTTCGAGCACAGCATTTGCTCAGCAGGATACAAAAGCGGACACGAACAAACAGACTGACGCAGCAAAAGACGAAACCGCCGCCGGCGATAAAGCAAAAGATGGCTGGATGACCAGCGACTACAAGCCATACATCTCCACAATCAAGGACCTTGAAAGACTGAGCAAGGAGTTTTCAGAATTTCTTCTTAAAAGATCAATCGACGAATACTCAAAGGGATTTGACACTCTTGAAGACATGCAGTCAGAAATAACAAGACTGAAAGAGGTTTACAAGAATACAAAATACCTCAATGAAAAATGGTACTGGCAGGAAGTTGACAGGAAAAATGCGCAGGACAGATATATCAACAGATTGAAGATTGAAGCGAAGATGAAATCTGTGACATATTTTACCAGGGCGATAAATACTCTTGATGAGATCAAATCAAACGAACTCAAAAACAATGAAAAATTTATAGATTACAAATCAAAACTCTTCAGGATTTATGTTTCTGTTCAGTATGACCTTGGCAACATGAAGCCATGTATTCCGATACTTGAAAGATATGTAACAATGAGAGATGAGAACAGAAAAGATATATGGGCATACAAATATCTTTCAAGCTGCTATGCTGTAATGGAAGCGATGCTTGACAAGAGCAGCAAAACAAACGAAGAAGATATAATCTTCTATAAAAACAAAAAGAATCACAGCACTCTGATGGCTGTTGAACTTCAGTACGGTATTGAATCACCGGAATATAAAGAAGTTCAGAAAATAATTCAGCTGGATGAGAGAAAAAGTGAAGTAATAAATATTCAGTAACATACTCTGCGGGGTGTTTTTGTTTAAAAAATTTATCAACCATCCCGCAGGAATTATCAATGCTATTTTCTATATAAAAAAGGGGCTGATAAAGCCTCTTTTTTATTCAAACATTACCGATTGATTAATCCCGTAACCTGTTCCGTTAAATTCCATTTTAATTTTCAGAATTCTATTCTCAGGTATATATATTTTCAATTCGGCAGGCTGGTAAACATTATTCATTCTGGCATAACGTCCTTTTGTTTTATCAAGCTCCCATCTCTCAGGTTTTATTATATGGTATCTGCCGGTTGAGAGTTTTGAATAAAAAACTTTAACTAATCCGCCGGGGCCTGTTTCTGTTCTATTCTCCTCCACTCCATCAATAAGGACTTCATAATAGATACTGTCTTCCACATCGGCAGGAACATCTCTTTTTGCAATATTATCTGTAAATTCAAAAACGATATTATATTCATCAGGGTATTCTAAAACTGATTTATTCTTATACTGGTAAATACTTTTTTCCGCGATCAGATCTACAATCTCGGTTCCCTCTTCACCGGAAACTACTGCCATTCTTGAATCAATTATTTCTGATATTTTAAGTTTTCCGGTTAATGCAAGCGGTATCTGCAAACCGTTATAATCAAGAAAATTATTTCTGAGTATAATTGATTTACCATCAATCACAGAAAAATCCCGAACCCCGTCAACACTCCGGCACGTCTGCTGGTCGGGATTAAATCTTACAAATACAGGGTTGTTTTCAATTTTCTCAACAGGGTTTTCTTTTACCGTATCAGCAAGATAATAAAAAATATTATTGCTCACTTCAAATTTATAAAGTTTATCATATTTTCCAGGAACATCAAATTCAATACCAGCGTCTGAATTTTCCTTTAAAAATCCGGCAATCCACTTACCTTCCGAACTTCTGATATAATATAATATATCTCCATCAACTGAGACAGCTCCAACTTTATCATACAATCTGATTCTACCGGCAGGATCCAGTCTGTATAAAACATCACCTGACAGATCGAATTTTGAAGTAATTAAGGACTTATTTTTAATTTCAGAAGGGCTTTTCGTATAAGCTGATTTTATATTCAGATGAAGAATTGTGAATAAAACGAAAAATATAGCTAAATTTTTTGTCATTAAATTACCTGAACTGATTTAAATATTATTTCTTTATCAAAAAAAGGCTGCCCGAGGGCAGCCTTTTCCTTTATACTTTTTTTCTTAATTATAAGTTTCAGATCCAAGATATGTTACAGGAGGTTCATCCTGAAACCATCTTAAAGTATTTTTAAGTCTCATGAGCTGTACAAAAATATCGTGTTCAGGTTCTTCACTAGGCGCATGCATCGGGCTCTTCCAGTAGAAAGAGAGCCACTCCTGATTGCCTGACAGAGAAGCTCTTTTTGCAAGATCAAGAAAAATTGCAAGGTCGAGTACAAACGGAGCGGCAAGGATTGAATCTCTACAGAGGAAGTTAACCTTGATCTGCATCGGATAGCCGAGCCATCCGAATATATCTATATTGTCCCAGCCCTCTTTATTATCCCCCCTTGGAGGATAATAATTTATTGTTACTTTATGATAGAAATCTCCATAAAGAACAGGATAAACTTCAGGCTCTAATATCTGATGGAGTACTGAAAGTTTACTTACTTCCTTGGATTTAAATGAATCCGGGTCATCCAGGACTTCACCATCTCTGTTTCCGAGAATGTTTGTTGAATACCATCCTCTCATTCCAAGCATCCTTGCTTTAAGGCCCGGAGCCAGAAGTGTTTTCATAAATGTCTGGCCTGTTTTAAAATCCTTTCCGCACATAGGAACCTGATTTTTCTCGGCGAGTTCCCAGAATGCAGGTATATCATTACAGAGGTTAGGCGCACCGTTAGCGTAAGGTATTCCTAAACTCATAGCTGCATAGCAGTATATCATACTTGGCGCGATGTTCGGATGATTTTCTTTAAGAGCTTTTTCAAAATTAGCCATAGTATCATGCACACCCGGCATCATCACCTGGTGAATCTCTGTGCTTCCGCACCATACCATAACCATTCTTGAAAGATTTTTTTCTTTCTGGAAATTTATTATATCTTCTTTAACCATCTGGGCAAGATCCCAATGTGTCGGGGCCTGTTTAACATTTTTACCATCAAGATTTTTACAGAAGTGTCTGTTAAAAACAGCTTTCCATGGTTTAATTTTTGATAATTCATCTTTTATAGGATCTATATCTTCCCTTGCCAGAACCTGGGCATTTCGTGCTGATTCATAAACGTTATCCTCAAATATATCCCATCCGCCGAATTCAAGATCTTCAAGAGATGCAAGCTGAATAAAATCTTTAATGTTTACATCTTTGGCATCAACTCCCTTTCCTACTCTCAATTTTCCCATTTGTGTTAATGATCCGATCGGTTTATGCATTCCCTTTCTTACAAGCATTACTCCAGCAATAAATGTTGTACTTACTGCTCCAAGACCCGGTATAAGAATACCAAGTTTACCTTCAGGACTTTTTATATCACTTTTTTTTAATGACACAACTGGACTCCTTAATTAAAATTTATAACAGCTTATACTGCAGTATCTTTGCCAGATTTCAATTTATACAAATATAGTGTATATTTTTAAAAAGAAAAATAAATAGTCACCAATTAGTCAAGAAATTTTAAAATATTTACTCCTCTTTGATTATCTTCTGTCTTAATACTTGACAAATATTGGAATAATCCTCTTTAATATACATATCCAGTATATATTAACACATTAATTATTCTATCTTTAATAGAAAGTATTTAATAATTCATGGAATTTCCCGGCTATTTTCACCAATCAATTCTGTAATTAGCTCTGAAGGTAAATTCCATAATACCATCAGAAATGACATCAGATATGTTTCTTGTATAATAAAGATAAATGAATATATGCAGTTTATAATACTGAAATAAATAACATTGCCGTATATTTTTTCATATATCAGGAGTAATAAAATGAAAAGAGAGCACGCTGATCTTAACTGGTCTGATCTTCCATTCGGATATGTAAAAACAGATTTTAACATAAGATACTATTACAAAGATGGCAAATGGTCAGACGGAGAACTCGTAAGCGACGAAAATATCACAATGAGTATGGCAGCTCCATGCCTGCATTATGGCCAGGAAGCATTCGAAGGGATGAAAGCCTTTGAAACTAAAGATGGCAGAATTGTCGTATTCCGTCCTGAGGCAAACTGGAAGAGGCTTCAGAAAACTTCTGAAAAAATTTTCCTGCCTCCGATGACTGAGAAAATGTTTACTGATGCTGTAACAAAAGTAATTGCTGCCAATAAAAAATTTGTTCCTCCGTATGGAACCGGTGCGAGTCTATATCTTAGACCGCTTGTCATAGGAACCGGCGCGAAAGTAGGATTAGGGGCTGCTTCTGAATATGTTTTTCTGATATTCGTTACGCCTGTAGGCCCGTATTACAAAGGGGGCCTCACTCCGATTAAAGCTCTTGTTGTACCTGACTTCGACAGGGCAGCACCCAATGGAGTTGGCGACTGCAAGGTAGGCGGAAACTATGCAGCAGGCCTGTCCGCTTCTGAATACGGCCATAAAAAAGGTTTTCCTGTTGTACTGCACCTTGACCCGAAAGAAAAAAAATATATTGATGAGTTCACAACTTCTAATTTTCTGGCTATTAAAGGGAATACCTATATCACTCCGAAATCAACGAGTATTCTGGCGAGTGTCACTAATGACAGCCTTATAAAAATTGCGGAAAGCCTTGGAATGAAGGTTGAAAGACGCCCTGTTGAAATCAGTGAACTTCCGGAATTCGACGAAATAGGATCATGCGGAACTGCCGCGGTTGTTACTCCTGTAACACTGGTTGAATATAACGGAAAGGATTACAAATTCAAAAATGGTGAAACAGCAGGCCCTGTTATTACAAAATTGTACCAGAATCTGACTGGTATTCAGTATGGAGAGATAGAAGATAAATTTAACTGGCTTCTGGAAATAAAATAGAATATCATTTTGTGTATAGTCATCATTATGTAGTGTTTAAGGAGCAGATCTCCTTAAACACTATACTTATTTTATTCCGAATTAGTAACTATTTTTGCCTGCATTGCAAGATATTCTACAAGTTTCTGTTCTGAAATTATCCCCTGAGAAACAAGAATAATACCGATAAGACCGCCTTCACTATGCTGCACTCCAAGTGCTTTATTAAGCTGATCCTGTGTAATTACTCCATTTTCCACAAGCATTTCGCCAAGTAATGGTTTTGCCATTTAATTCCTCCGAATGAACCGTAAACTATATTTTCTGATGCATGATTAAAATACATACATTTTTTTAAAAAAGCAAGCCCTAAAAACAATTTTATAAAAGCCGTGCTACTGTCTTTCTCCATGTTTCATTCTGTTTTTCCCTTTCGCTGCTGTTCATAACCGGTTCGAATCTCTTGGTGATTCCATTCTCTTTTGCTATTTCGCCGATGCTCCCGAATAATCCGGCAGTGAGTCCTGCAAGATACGCGGCACCAAGGGCAGTGGACTCTCTTATCTCGGGTATAAGAACAGGGACTCCAAGTATATCAGACTGAAACTGCATAAGGAATTTATTTTCAGTTGCTCCGCCGTCAACTCTCAGTTCGGAGATTCTTTTATTCGTATCCTGCTCCATGGCATGAATGACTTCCATAGACTGAAAAGCTATAGATTTAAGCGCAGCCCTTACGATCTGTTCCCTTGTGGTATCCCTTGTCAGGCCGAAGATAGCCCCTCTGGCATTCATATTCCAGTATGGAGCGCCAAGCCCTACAAAAGCAGGAACAAATACCACATCATCCTCTTTGTTAAACAGTGAGGATGCCATACCTTCCGATTCGGTTGCGCTGTCGAAAAACTTCATATAATCCCGTAACCACTGCAGTACAGCTCCGCCTATAAAAACAGAACCTTCAAGTGCATAAACGGGATTTCCCTGATTATCAGGAGTAAGGGTTGTCAGAAGACCGTTCTCTGAAATTATATAATCCGGCCCGTTATTCAGAAGCATGAAACATCCGGTTCCATACGTATTCTTTGTTTTACCTGCAACAACACAGTTCTGGCCGACCATTGCAGCCTGCTGATCTCCGGCCATCCCGCCTATTATTATTCCGTCAGGAAGTCCCGGGCAGCCGGAAGTTTTTCCGAATAAACTCGCGGAAGCCTGAACTGTCGGGAGTATATTGAGAGGTATGTCCAGTATTTCACATAACTCAGGAGACCATTTCTTTTCTTTTATATCAAAAATAAGTGTTCTTGAAGCGTTTGTGTAATCAGTAACATGAGATTTTCCGCCGGTAAGTTTCCACAGTATCCATGTATCAATCGTGCCGAATTTCAGTCTCCCCCTTTTCGCAAGAGGCCGTGCATCGAGGACGTTATCAAACATCCACTTTACTTTAGTTCCGGAAAAATAAGCATCGAGAACAAGGCCGGTTTTCTCACGGAAGAGTTTATCGTAGCCCCAATCTTTCAGCTGATTACATATGTCGGCAGTTCTGCGGCACTGCCACACGATTGCATTATGTATCGGTTTTCCGGATTCAGAATCCCACAATAATGACGTCTCCCTCTGATTAGTTATTCCGATAGCGACAGCATTCGAAGGGTTCAAGCCCCCTTTGTTAATTGCTTCAGGAATAAGGCGCACTATAGAATCCCAGATTTCAAGCGCATCATGCTCTACCCAGCCGGGATGAGGAAAGTACTGTGTAAATTCACTGTAAGAACTGGATATTGTTTTACCTTTCTCATCAAAACAGAAAACCCGGTTACCCGTTGTTCCCAGATCGATTGCTATTATAAATTTTCTACCCGACATATATCCTCCGGAATCCTGAAATTCATTTTCTGAGTCAGCAATAATTTCTGAACTTATACTTTTAGTTTAAAAATTAATTATTAAAGCTGTCTCAAAAGTCAATTTTTTTAATTTTCTCATTCCGGTTTTGCAGCCTCAATTCCTGCAAATAACGGAACTGCATACTATAAGTCAATATAACTTCTACTGTGAGATTCCGGCGTTACGTTTACTTCTACAAGTTCAGTGCAGGTCACTTCAGCCGGACCGGCAAAAAGTATACTCCCGGGACAAACCCGTTATACAATTCGTTAACTCTCATAAAATTACTGAATAAATACTTTTTCGTTTATAGTATTAAAATACGGTTTGTCAAACAATTAAAAAAGTCTTGAAATTAGATAAGGAAATTATTTCATAGTTATTGTTATTATAGTGGGATTATACAGTTTCCGTCCGTTGCCTGTAAAGCAGAACAAATTATCCCGCTATTAATTAAACAGATCAGATGATAAAAACTTTTACCGCGGGAAACGATGTTAGATAATATTTTTAATAATAAAAAAATAGTGTTCATTGCAGAGATAGGGCTCAATCATAATGGCGACCCGGCACTGGCAGAAGAGATGATCGTCAAAGCTGCGGAAGCCGGCGCGGATGCGGTTAAGTTCCAGACATTCATACCGGAAAAAATGGTCTCACCCTACTCTTCCTCACTTTTAAAAAACGGTGAAGAAAATAATCCCGATTACAGTATTATTGATTTTTTCAGTAAATTCACTTTTACTGCCGGGCAATGGAAGAAGCTGAAAAAAGTTGCTGAAAAATGCCGTACCGAATTTTTCTCCGCTCCCTTTGATGCGGAATCTGTTGAACTTCTTGAGAGTATGGATGTAAGACTTTATAAAGTCGCCTCATCTGAAGTAACAAACACTCCCCTCATAAGAAAAATCGGCGCTACGAAAAAACCGGTGCTGCTGTCAACAGGAATGTCCTCGGAACGTGACATTGAATTATCTCTGAAGAATTTAAAAGAATCGGGAAATCCTGAAACCGTACTTCTTCACTGCGTTTCGATTTACCCCGCGAAGAATGATGAAGTCAACTTAAAACGGATAGTTTCCCTTAGAGACAGATTTGGTATCCCCGTAGGATTATCAGATCATACAGGCGGCTACGAATCGGCAGTAATTGCCGCTGCATTAGGCGCGGCCGTAATCGAAAAACATTTTATTATAGATGAAAATCATGACTGCCCGGATAAGGAAGTTTCACTAACCGCAGATTGTTTTAAAAAAATGACAGTTAAAGTAAATGAAACCCTTTCAATGACAGGTGACGGCAGAATCCAGTATTCAGGACGTGAGGCGAATACTGCACTCGCCGCAAGAAGAAGCCTTTTTGCAGCAAAAAAAATTACGGCAGGGGAAATTCTCACCGGGAATTCAATTATAGCGCTAAGACCGGGAACAGGAATATCACCGGACAGGATTGATGAGATTACCGGGAAAAAATCTAAGATTGACATAAATGAAGGCTCACTACTAAAATGGGAATACTTTGAATAACCGGAGCATAAAATGCGAATTAAATTACTGATGATCCTGATTTTACCTCTATTACTCCTTGAGTGCCAGAGTCTGTCGTGGAATAATCTTACAAAAAAAGAAAGCAAACTCTTTTCTGAAACTGAAAAGATAATGATAAATGAAACAACCGCTTCTGTAGATTTTAAATACGGTTACGATCCTGACCTTGAATTTGATTACGTATATAAAGCGGGAAGCTTTACTGACAGTGAAATAAGCGCTAAATCACCGGAGATGAAAAAAGTTCTCCTTAAATACAGCACAAAAGAGATTATCTCTTTTTATGAAAAAATTGTCCAACTCAAAGAGATTCAGGTCTGGAAGATGAATTATTTGAGAGATAAGAAAAAATGGGTAAATTCAACCTATTTACAAAAATATATACTGCCGGAAACGGAACAATTCTATGTCATACTTGAAAATAACGTAAGGCAGATAGATGCTGCATATGGCGCAACAATAGAAAAAAGGAAAACTGAAATAAAAAATTATGTAGTATACAATAAGAATAAAGAATTGGAATACCAGGAGAAAAAGCTCCGAGAGCAGCGTAAACCTGCGTGGAAATAGCCGGTATTTTTTTACAATATTTTCCTGAAACGTATCTAATTTTAAAGATATTATATAGAATTACTTGAGTAAAACAGATTTTTTTTCGATTAGAAATATATACCGTATAAAAGAGAGACCCACTGTGAAAAAAAGTACTATCAGAATATTAATCTCAGCCCTGTTATTTTTTACCCTTGCAGCACCTTCATATTCAAAAGGAGTATATATCCTCTGCTACCATGCATTTCTTGAAAAGAAAGATCCTTATTCTTTTACAAATGATCAGTTCAGGGATCAGTTAAACAGATTAAAAAGCAGCGGATTTACTTTTGTTACTTTTGAAGATGTTAAAAATGATAAGATTACAGGAAATAAAAATATTCTTATAAGTATTGATGATGGGAATAAAAGTGTATACCAGGCTTATTACTCCATAATGAAGCCGATGGGGATCAAACCTCTCCTTGGAATCTACCCGGCGATTATAAGCAGAATGAAATATGCGATGAACTGGGATGAAGTAAAAAATCTAGCTGACGACGGATGCTACATTGCTTCACACGGTTACCATCACATGTTTTTATCTACAAAATATTATAATGAAGATCCGATCAGCTTTAAAAAAGAAATTTATTTATCTAAAAAAATTCTTGAAGAAAAACTGAACCGGAAAATTGATACAATGCTGTATCCTTTCGGCGTGAATAGTGATATCGCCATCAGTGAAATGAAAAATGCCGGTTACAAATACGGACTGACAATAGAACCGAAAATGACATCTCTGCCTGTCAGCGACACCTTTCAGATTCACCGTTATCTTATGACTAAACCGGGACAGAAAGGTGTTATTGCATATATTACTAAAAATGCGGGAACTGCCCATGCTGAAAATAATCTGAATCCGGTTAACGCCGGACAGAATATTGACCAGAAAAACAGCAGAGGCGGGAATATGATTTCGATTCTAAGCTATCCCGAAAGAATACAAAAAATCATGACTGATGATAGAATACTGATTCCTGTTAAATCAGAAACTGTAAAACCAAAGAAGGTCAAATTTAAACCTTTCGTTCACACATCTAAAAATCATGCGGTATCGAAAAATAAAAAAATTACCGCCGGAACTGAAAAAAAAAACCATCGGAAGAAGAAGACAGTTTAAATCTGCAGTCAAAATTGTCAGAGTTTAAAGAGTTTTATTTTTCAATTCTGTCAAAATGGTCGGGATTTATTCTTCATGTAAAAGAGCAGACAAGATTAAACATTGAAATTGTTAAAGCAAAAACAGTAAAGTTCTTCATCTGACATACGCAGATTCATGCACGGTTTTAATATCAATCCCCGCATACCCGGAATAAGCCGGTAGTATAATGATACTTCTATCCGGGATATTAAACGGCTGCGGAAAAAAAATTTAATCTCTTTTCCTTGACATTTGCTCTTTTAGTTATATTGTAATAGCCTGTATATAAAATTGTATTATTATCAAATAAACTAATACCGGAGATAAAGTATGCTGCTCGGAATTGATGTTGGAGGAACCCATACTGATGCTGTCCTCATAGGCGACAGGGGCATTGAATCAACTTTTAAAGCCAAGACTGATACGCAGAATCTGCTCCACACTGTTACCACAGCCCTGAAGGAGGTAACTTCAGGTATTGATGTAAAAAAAATTACTAATATTAACCTGAGCACCACCCTTTCGACAAATGCAATAATTGAAAACAAGCTTGAAAAAACCGCTCTTTTCATTTCTTCAGGCCCGGGTATTGATCCTGAAAATTTTAAAATCGGCAGCAATACATATATTATAGATGGTTCTATCAATCACAGGGGGAGTGAAGTTTTAAAACTCGACAGCAGTTCCCTTGATAAAAGCATTAAGAATTGTTCAAAGGAAAAGATAAAAGTTTTTGCTGCTGTCACAAAATTTTCAACAAGAAACAGTATCCAGGAGTCTGCGATAGCCGAATCACTTAAAGGCCATGCGGACTTCATTACAGAAGGGCACAATTTATCGAGCCAGTTAAGCTTTCCCAGAAGAGCAGCAACAGCATATTACAATTCAGCGGTATGGAGAATATACTCGAACTTTCTTGCTTCGATAATGAAAGCGCTTAAGGGGATGGGGATTGACGCTCCTGTTAATATTCTTAAAGCAGACGGAGGAACAATGCCGGCTGAAGTTTCTAAAAATCTTCCGGTAGAATCCATACTGTCAGGGCCAGCTGCAAGTATAATGGGAATTATCGCTCTTAGTAAAATCACTGAAGATTCCGTAATCCTTGACATCGGGGGCACAACAACCGATATAGCAGTATTTGCTTCCGGTGCACCGCTTATGGAGAGAGATGGAATATCTCTCGGCGGGATACCAACGCTTGTACGTTCACTACAGAACAGGTCAATCGGTATTGGAGGAGATTCCGTCATTACTGTTGTAAACGGAGAGGTCCGGACCGGTCCAGAAAGAAGAGGTGCAAATGCTGCGGAGGGGGGGGAATATCCTGCACTGGTTGACGCGTTGAACGTTGCAGGGATAATACTTCACCAGAACAAAGACAAATCCGTTGAAGCTATAAAAAATCTCGCTGAAAAAAACGGTATGGCCCCTTCCGCTATTGCCGATGCCGCGATAGCCTATAGCGTAAAAAAAATAACTGATGAAACAAACAAACTTCTTTCAGAGATAAACCAGAAACCCGTTTATACAATTCATGAGATGATATATGGAAAAAAAATCGTCCCGAAAAAAATTTATATAATAGGCGGACCAGCCGCAGCGCTTGCCAAAGTCATGAAGGGAGATACTGACATAATAGTTCCCGAAAACTATAGCGTAGCCAATGCAATCGGTGCGGCCCTTGCAAGAACTACATTCGAGACAGAACTTTTTTCAGATACAGGAAAAGAAAAAATGGTCATTCCGAATCTTGGAATAGAAGAAAAAGTTTCACGGAGATATTCTCTTTCTGAAGCAGAACATGATGTTATAGCTTATACTCGCAAGTACCTGGAAAATTCAGGTTATAACGATAAAAATCTTAATATAGATATTGTTGAATCATCAAGTTTCCGCATGATTGATGACTATTATGCTTCGGGAAATGACATACGTGTTAAATGTCAGATCAGGCCCGGAGTAATTATGAATTTTCATAAATAGCAAAGGGGGAACAATATGCTTAAAGCAAAAAACAGACTGGGACTTGTTTTTTTCCCGGCTTACGACTGGGCTATATCTCCCACTCACCCGGAAAGAGAAGAGAGACTCCTTTATACGCAGGATCAGCTGAGGGAGGAGGGAATTTTTGATATAGAGGGAATCGTCGAGCTCAAACCTGACATTGCAACTGATATAGATGTTATGCGATCTCACTTCTGCTTCCCCGATGTTAAGAGCGTAACAACCGAATCACATATGATATCTGCCGGCGGAGCGATAAGAGCAGCAAGAGCAGTTCTCGATGGCGAGGTTGACAAGGCTTTCGCTCTGGTGAGGCCTCCGGGACACCACTCCATGAAATCTGTTCACGGGAACAGAGGATTCTGCAACATCAACAACGAATCCATAATGATTGAATATATACGGGAAAATTACGGCAAGAGGCGCATAGCAATTGTTGACACCGATTGCCATCATGGGGACGGGACACAGGATATTTACTGGCATGATCCCGATGTTCTCTTTATATCAATACATCAGGACGGCAGGACACTTTATCCCGGTTCAGGGCATCTGAGAGAACTCGGCGGACCAAACGCAAGGGGTAAAACAGTCAACATCCCTCTACCTCCGAATACTTCGGAAGAGGGATTTATTTACACAATCGACAACATGGTGCTCCCGATACTGGATCATTTCAAACCGGAGATAATTATAAACTCAGCCGGACAGGATAACCACTATACCGACCCGATAACCAATATGAATTTTACAGCTCATGGATATGCGCTGTTAAATGAAAAGCTGAATCCTCACATCGCTGTTCTTGAAGGTGGATACTCAATTCAGGGGGCGCTTCCTTATGTTAACCTGGGTATTGTGCTGGCCATGGCGGGACTCGATTATTCGCATGTAAAAGAACCGGACTATGACCAGAATTATTCGCCGCAGGAGGATGATATTACAGAGTATATCATCAAACTTAAGGAACCGGTACTGAACAATTACTTCAATCCCAAACCGGACATAGAAAAAGCGCCGGAAGGACAATATACAATAAGGCATAAGAATATCTATTATGATACTGACGGTATTCAGGAAAGCCAGAAAGAACAGATATTAACCTGCAAAGACTGCCGGGGAGTTCTTCTGATAGAATCAACGGCGTCAATCAATCCTCCATGCGTCGGCATTGAGATACCTGTTGACGGATGTAAAAGATGCCAGGATGAAGGTTACAGGCTTTACGAAAAAGCAGTAAAATCAAATGAATATATAAGTGTGCAGCTTACAGACAGGGTAAAAAAAGAATATAAGAGAGTCAAAGCTCCCGGTTATTGATACTTTAAACTCACCCCTGTAAAAACCGGGGTGAGTTTAAAAAATATTTAACTCGGAAATTTATGTTGTCAAAATACTAGCAGATAAAAAGCATTTCCCAGAATTTCGGTAACGGCCATAGTAAATCATCCATAATCGTTTCAAGCTCATCAACCTGTACCCGGAGTTCATCCATTTTAACCTTTACCTTATTGCAGTAGTACTCCGCTTTTTCCTGTTCATGTTCAATTTTTTTAGCCGCATCACAACTGCATTTCTGCTCGTTCATACCATCCTGAATCTTCCCGATAAGAGTACTCACCCTGACAAGCAGATCTTTCTGCGGTTTAAGGATACTGTCATCAACAAGTCCCGCTGTATTTTTTATTGATCCTGCAATATCATTCTGATACCTGATTGCAGCAGGAATAACCTGTGATGTAACAATTGTAAAAAAAGTTCTGGCTTCGATTTCAATCTTCTTGATATAATTTTCAAGATGTATATGGTATCTTGAATAAAGCTCAACATTTGAAAGAACTTTATATTTTTCAAAAAGCTGTTTAGCCTTATCTGTATTGAACGATTTCAGAGATTCAGGTGTTGTTCTGTAGTTTGGAAGGCCTCTCCTCGCAGCCTCTTTATGCCATTCCGCTGAATAGTTGTCCCCTCCGAAAACAACAGACTTCACTTCTTTAATCTCACTCTGTATTAAATCAATTATAATTTTCTTCAGATCACCTTTGCCCGCTTTCTCAATTTTGTCGGCAAGCTCATCAAGGCTTTCCGCAACAATCATGTTAATAACAGCCGCAGCAAGAGATATTGACTGAGATGACCCTACTGCTCTGAATTCAAATTTATTTCCCGTAAAAGCGAATGGTGACGTTCTGTTTCTGTCCGTATTATCTTTGCTTACAACAGGCAGAGATGCAAGTCCAAGATCGATCAGGGCAGCATCTGTATCTTTTAGAATCTCCCCTTTTTCAATGGCACCGAGAATTCTTTCGAGCTGTTCTCCAAGAAATACAGAAATAATTGCAGGAGGAGCTTCATTGGCACCGAGCCTGTGTTCGTTACCGGTAGTCGCTACGGTTGCTCTCAAAATGTCGCCGTGCCTATGGACAGCTTTAATTACTGCGATAAGGAATACCAGGAATTGAATATTCTCTGTAGGAGTTTTTCCGGGATTGAGAAGGTTTATTCCATCATCAGTTCCGATTGACCAGTTGACGTGCTTGCCTGAACCGTTTACTCCGGCAAACGGTTTTTCGTGCAATAGCGCGGCAAGGTTATGCCTTCGCGCAACTTTTGTCATCGTATCCATGAGGAGCTGGTTATGATCGACCGCTAAATTTGCCTCTTCGAATATCGGGGCAATTTCAAACTGTGAAGGCGCAACTTCGTTGTGTCTTGTTTTTGCAGGGATGCCCAGCCTGAATAATTCCTCATCAAAGTCATGCATGAAAGACTGAATTCTTTCTTGTATGCTTCCGAAATACTGATCTTCAAGCTCCTGACCTTTTGCCGGTGCCGCGCCGAGAAGGGTTCTT
>Ga0209099_1001128_pt1 | contig 28396 bp, 30 predicted proteins | sample AD_JPNHW2_MetaG_FD_184430 | JGI IMG/M metagenome (GOLD analysis project Ga0209099, IMG submission 184430) | Active sludge microbial communities of municipal wastewater-treating anaerobic digesters from Japan - AD_JPNHW2_MetaG (SPAdes) (version 2) | ecosystem: Engineered > Bioreactor > Anaerobic... | reverse complement strand
CAAAATCAAACGCCGGTGGATGAACAATATCCGGGCAAGCGGCCGGATGCCCTTTGCGATGCAGCGCCCAAAAGACCCGAACACCGGCGAACGCGGGGCAATTGCGGTTGATCTCGAAGGTCTTGTCTACACGATTGGCGTTGTCGGGGTAAACGAGATGGTCCAGCACCACACCGGCAAACAGACCCACGAGTCAAAAGCGGCGTTTAAACTGGCGGTCCGGGCAATGACCGAGATGGAACTCTACGCCCGGAAACTCTCGGAAGCAAACCACATGACCCTCGCGCTCGCCCGGACTCCGGCTGAGACAACCGGCCAGCGTTTTGCAGTCGCCGATCTTATTGACAAGCGGTATCACGATTTTGCCGTGAAAGTGATCAAGGGAGACCTCGATTACGCGCTTGAAAACCTTGGGAAGACCCGGGACCTCCCCATCTATTATACAAATGGCACCCATGTTGCCCCCGGTGCTGATGTCCCGCTGACAAAACGCATGGAGATCGAGCATGTATTCTTCCCGATCGTTGATGGAGGAAACATCTTCCATATCTGGCTTGGTGAAGCCCGGCCCGATCCCCGTGGGCTCATGGATATGGCAATGAACCTCTGCCGGAACACGCAGATCGGGTATTTTGCGTTTACCCGGGATCTCACGGTATCCCTCCGGCAATTCCGCGAGTACCGGCCGGATAAAAAGACAATCAGCCAGTGGTCGCCGACAGATATTCCGGCAAAGGCGTAATTCAATTTTTTATTCCGGGTTCCGGGGATCTTTTTTCCGGGATCTGCCAACAGGTTTTTTTGCCGGGCTGTCCCTCATTGATTCATGAAGCACTTCCTGCCCGGTTCTGTGTGTATTCCTGGTGTATTGATCGTACTTTTCCTCGCTGCCGGCTGCATGTCGGCACCTCCGGCTGAAATCGTGACAGTGTCTCCAACCGCGACCGGGATCCCTGTCACCACCACCCCTATACCCTCCCCGACCCCGACGATGATGTTTCCCGATGCGCTTGCCTTAAAGGAAAAGTTTGTCATTAACGTCGGGGATACCGCAGGGGAGGCGACGGTCTACCGTTTCTGGCTTAATGATACCTACCGGTGGCACAACACTCTGGACAACAAGGATTACACGCAAAGTCCTTCCAAAGGTCACCGGTACCTCATCATCTTTGTGAACATTGTCAACACGGGAAATAACAAGATCTGGCCGCCATCGACGGATGCCATCCATCTCTGGTATGCGGGAAACGAATATGCCCTCGACCCGGAGCATTACCTGCCGGGCAATGTGCGTGATGAAACGAATAAAGCGGTCACGATTGATGAGATCCAGTATTATCACCAGTTACACAGTGCCGATCTGGTGTCGGACTACGGCTACTCGCACGGGCAAAAACTCGGCGCCCTGTACCCGGGAGAAAGTAACGCCCTTGACGGTTACCTGATCTATGTTGTCCCGGCATCGCTCACCCCGGATCAGGCATATGTGCAGATCGTGTTTAACGGCAAAGATACCGGCGTGTGGAAACTTGCAGGACAGTAAAATTTTTTCAATTTTTATTTAGTAAAAAAGAGTTTGTGAGAGAATATCCCCTTTCCAGCGCCAGTGTCTTTTGCCATTTGGGAACACGATACTTTCCGGATTTTAATACCAAAATCCGGTCGGGGATAAAAAAATCTCCGTCGTGAGACCTCCTCCCTGCCCGTTGGGGCCCATAGACGCATTATATTCGATTCCACATCCACAAACACGTTTTTAAAAAATCCGACCGCAAAAACGCTGCTATTAGGAGCCGGGTTTCTTCGACATAAAAATGACGCCCATGCCCTTCATAAGTGCCGGTTTTTGGCCAATGAGTGCCTCACGACCGGAAAAAATGGGGATTCAACGCCCAATTTGGGCCCGGAATACCGTATGTCAATAGGTTATGGAAACACAGGGTTTTTCTGCACAGTCCTGATTGAAAAATTAAAAAAACAAAAAAGTCCGATCTACCGGTAATCCGGGACCTTCCAAAGAGAGATGTCCATAACTCCCCGGTGCACCCGGTACGTGCTGTGGATAATGTCGATGGGCTTTTCAAGCATCACGATAGTCGACCGGTTATCGACACAGATCCGGACTTTGTCGGGCTGGATATCCGCATAGGGTGAGTGCTCTGCCTGCGGAGGAATTGCAGCAGTGATAAAGAAATGAGTATCGGTCTCCTGCATCTCGTACGGGATATCATCGTCACTACTGTTTGAACCGCCGGGGAATACCCCGGGCTCTCCGGGTGCCTGCCGGGTCACGATGGTGTACCCGATGATACGGGCGTTTTCAGCTTCGGACATGTTCCGTACTATCTCTTCAACTATCTTTGAGAGATTGCCAAACACTTCATCGTATGGATTGCTGGGGTTCTTCGGCATAAACTCCTCTGAGTACGATCCGGTTTTTCTTTCGGGATGCAATGCCCCGTTTCTCAAACTCGTCAACGACCGGTTCGATTTCCTCCCAGGGATATCCTGTTGCCTCCTCAAGTTCCGGGGGTGTCAGCGGTTCATGGGAGAGGGCAATTGCCACAGATAGTTCTCGCTCGCTCCTGAATAAATCACTATGGTTACGGGCAAGGTCTGATAGTTTTGTGTCGATATCGTGGTTCAGCTGTTCAAGGTGTGCGACCATCTGGTCCTGGGCCTGGACCATTTTTGCGAGCATGACAACTGCCTGGCGGGTGCGTTCATTCTCTGCGTCACGCTGCAGGTCTTCCTGTCCCTGCCCGTTCAGGATTACGTGCAGGTTTTTCAGGCTGACTTCGACGAGAATATCATTTGCGAGATAATAATATTTGCGCCGGCGGTCATCCATCTGGCACGAAAGGATCTCTTCCCGCTCCATGAGCTGGAGGTGCTCAATGACGGCTTTCGGCGAGATCATGAGCGTCTCCGATATTTCGGTGACAAAACACGGTTTCTGCCGGAGCAGTTCGATGATACGCCGCCGGTTCCGGTTCCCGAGGATATCCAGGAGCCGGGCGACCTCTGCGAGATCCTCCATATTTACTTAATGTTAGTGTTAATTCAGTATAAAATTATAAGTTTGATACCCATCATGCCAGGAGCATCCGACTATATAAAAAAATGACAGGGAACAGACAGTGAAGTACGAGAATACCAGATGAAGCATAATGACATAAATTCTGTGTATCTATCTGTTTTTTTGAAAATATGATCATCCGAAAATGGATTTGCCGTTTTTTTGGTTGCATAAAAATACAATATCTTTTTTTAAATCGTATGAAATAAGCCCCGTTTGTCAAAATGAGAGTATTTTACAAAATGAGATTTGCGGTCAATGACGGCACTTTCCACAAAAGACACTTCTCCGACCAAGCCTCATGATTATGGGAACCGGATTAGGATTTCCTGTGATAATCAACCAGATCTATGCAATCTCTCAGAAAAACAGAGTTACTACGGTTTTGTTTTTCATCGTTCGGGTGTGAACCGGATCAGTTCATGTCCGTTTCAACAGAGCCTTTTTTGCATATTTACTATATTATTGATTTAATAATCTGAATACTGTTCTATAAAAACTATTAACACTCCAGCGCGCTAATAAGATAATGGTGATATTATTGGAGAGACAGCCAGTTCAGTCCTGCATCCTGCGCTCCGTGGGATATGATGATGCCATGAAAAATCTGGAGATCGAATTTCACTCAGGACTTGTATTCCAGTACTCGGGTGTCCCTGCAAAAGTCTATACCGATCTCATGAGTTCCAGCATTGTTGGAAAATACTTCTCCGACCATGTCCGGAACCGGTTCCGATCAAAAAAAATAGTCGTATAAAACGAGTCCGGTAATACCACATTTTTTGTACATTCTCCGATAGGAATTGCCGGACTGTTAAAAAAAAGTAAAGATAACGTTTATTTTTTGATGTGCGTGATGTACTGTTTGTTCACCTTTTCCCAGTATACCAGGTTCCAGAACGCTTCGATATACTTTGCTCGGTCATTCTTATAGTCCACATAATATGCATGTTCCCAGACATCGAGCACAAGCAGGACCCGGAACCCCGGGTAAACATTGACGTTGTGCTTTTCGATCTGGTTGATGAGCAGCCGGGGTGTTGTCATACTCGCGGAAAGGACTGCCCATCCGGAACCTTCGACACTGGATGCTGCCTGCGTGAATTCTTTTTTGAACCGGTCAAACGATCCGAACTCTTCATCGATCGCTTTTGCAAGTTCGGCTTTCGGCGCCCCGCCCCCGCCTTTCCCGGCCGGTGCAAGGTTCTCCCAGAACAGGTTGTGGAGCTTGTACCCCCCGATATGGAACGAGAGTTCCTTAAGGGTCGCCTTCATGTCAAGGTCTGCTTTCTCCTTACGGGCTTTGTCGAGTTTTTCGAAAGTTGCGTTTGCACCGGTTACATACGCCTGGTGGTGTTTTGTATGGTGCAGGGTCAGCTGTTCCTTTGACATGTACGGTTGGAGCGCCGCATAATCATACGCCAATTTCGGAAGTGAAAATGTTCTTGCGTCTGTCATAGTCTACCTCAATAATTAATATAAATAGTAATATTCATGCGCCCCTGTTTTATAATCCCTTTTGTGACACGGGATTTTTGCATAAAAAACAAAACCCATTCAACTCAGGCAGAGAGTATCCCTTGTGGGGAAGATTATAATCCGGTGATCAATCGGGATTGGTACGAAAAGATCAGTGTTGAAACGGGACGCAATGCGCCAGCGCATTGCACTGATTTATAATAAATTCAGTATGGTTCATTTATGTCAAGACCGGGATTATGCTGTCATTACCGGACTATCGGTGTGCGTATCTCCGGAGTATGGAGTGAATGTTGTGAAAAAAATGCCAATTATCCTGACCCTGATGGCCATCTTCCTGCTTGTCGGTACAGTCTCTGCCACGGGCCCGATTTCCTTTAGCCAGGACGGAAAGATTACTGTAACGTTTGTTTCAAAAGAAGCCGCCAACCAGGCTGAATTTGGGATTAGTTCCCCGGTAAATTATGAACTGGGGGAGATACACGCTAATGCAGTCGGCAGCCAGTGGACGTATGATTATACCGCAGGATCCCCGGTTGTCTTGTATATTAAGACCCACGTCTCAGCACACGAGAAGTATATATTTTATTCTGATGGCAGTGGTGCAGATGCCAGCAAATGGAATGTCGATCATGCCCAGGTGACCAACTCAGAGGGGGTCTATACCGTTGCATTTGAAGACCTGTACGGCGGAGCCGTGGATTATAACGATGCAATTTTCACCGTATCATTCACACCAAAAGAAATACCAACCACTATCCCGACCACTGTTCCGACCACTGATCCCGTTTCAGGACCTGTCGCGACACCGGAGTTCCCGACTGTTGCACTTCCGGCAGTACTTCTTGTCGGCATTATCGGCGCAGTACTAGTTCTCCGACAAAACATTGAAAAATGACGGGCAAACGTATAACCCACCTTTTTTTCCGGAGAATCTCCATCCATTTGAGGAAAAATCAGACCTGGCTAAAGGGGAGCCCGTAAATTATTCTCCCGGATGATTTCCAAAAAAAAAGTTGCGAAATGTTTTTGGATAAAATGATGGCCCCCTTGTAATCGTTTCCAGGTTTTTTAGGGTTCCGTGTGATCCTGATCGACAGATGTGCGATTCAACAGGATACTTCACCAAATCAGGCGCAAAAACCCCGGTAAAACCCGGGCGGGAAAAATCAAAACTTATTCGAAGAGCCGGTAGTTCGGCGCTTCGTCAGTGATAAGGATATTGTGCGGATGACTCTCGGTCATTCCGGCATTTGTGATCCGGACAAACCGGGCTTTCTTGTGCATCTCTTCAATTGTTGCCGCACCAGAATATCCCATCGCAGACTTGAGCCCGCCGACAAGCTGGTAGATTACTTCCCCTACATGCCCGACATAGGGGGTTACACCTTCCACACCTTCAGGCACAAACTTCGTAGTCCCGATGCCCTTCTTCTGGAAATACCGGTCGCTGGACTGTCCCGAACTCATGACACCAAGGGAACCCATGCCACGGTACTGCTTGTAGCGCCGGCCCTTGATGGTGATAACCTTGCCCGGTGCTTCATCAGTCCCGGCAAACATGCTCCCCATCATGACGGTGTCGGCACCGGCAGCAATCGCCTTTGCCACATCGCCCGAGTACCGGACACCGCCATCGGCGATGATCGGTATATCTGCCTTTGATGCCACATCGGCAACTGCTGCAATCGCCGAGATCTGCGGGACACCGGTGCCGGCAACGATACGGGTCGTGCAGATCGAGCCCGGTCCGATCCCAACCTTAATACCGTCAACGTTTGCAGAGACAAGCGCTTTTGCTGCTTCGGTTGTCGCAATATTTCCGGCAATGACATCGGCTTTGACACTTTCCTTGATGTTTTTGACTGCTTCAACCACCTTCATGTTGTGACCATGGGCACAGTCAACAATCAGTGCATCGACACCGTGCTCATCAAGGAGTGTTGCACGGGCAAAATCAAACGGTCCGACAGCTGCTGCAACCTGGAGGTTGCCTTTCTTGTCACGGGTCGCACGCGGGTACTGGCGTTTTTCAAGGATGTCCTGCATCGTGATGATGCCGATTAGCCGGCCGTTCTTGTCGGCCACGGGGAGACGCTCGACCTTGTTTGTATACATCAATTCAAGAGCCTTCTCGGAAGTTATGTCCTCATCAGCCGTGATCGGCTTTTTGGTCATAATCGTCCTGATGCTTTCCTCGCCGCGTCGCGATACAATCGCCCGCACATCCCGCCGGGAAACGATCCCGATGATCTTTCCTTTCCCGACAACCGGGACGCCTCCGATGCTGTACCGGTTCATCAGTTCTTCGGCATCGGAAACTGTTGCGGTATCCTCAACAAACAGGACTTCACGCTCAATAAGTTCATCTGCCTGCTTGACAGTCGTAACTTCATGAAGTTCATTCTCGGGGGTCATGTTCCGGTGAATGACACCGATCCCGCCCACCCGGGCAAGCGCAATTGCCATGGTGGATTCGGTCACCGTGTCCATCGCAGCAGAGACCAGCGGAATATTCAGCGAGATATTTTTGGAAAACCGCGTCCTGGTATCGGTCTCTGAAGGTTCGGTCCACGATTCCAGCGGTTCCAGCAGCACATCATCAAATGTGAGGGCAAGGGGAACTTCCAGTTTTTTTGAGTACATGTTTCACCTGTTCGTATGTTACCCGGACGGGAAATCTTCGAAACTTATCCGGTATTTACCGGATCATCGCCATTGCAGTTTTTACGAGGTCTTCGCGGATGGTTGCATTCCTGTCGCCCCCGCAGACCATGCCCCGGACACCGATGATCTCCGGGTCAATGCGTTTCAATGCATCAAGATCGTCGAACCTGATCGAACCGGCAAGGGCCGTGCCGATACCGAGTTTCCGGTTTTCTTGGGTAAAACGGCCAAGCGTAGCCTCGTCCATGAAGGAAAACGTGCTCCGCCCGTCTTTTATTCCCGTGTCAATCATTGCAAAATCGGCACCGCAGTCAGCAGCGATTGGCGAGATGTCAAACGGTGAGATCGAATCCATCCGTTCATAATCGGAATACCCGGCAATGACAACAAATTTTTGAGGAAATTCGTCTTTTACGGCTTTTGTTACCGCTTCGATCACTTCGCGGGCCTGTGCTTTCCCGGAAAACGCAAGCCCGATCTTGATATAGTCAGCCCCGGCGCAGGCAGCGCCGTATGCAGCAAGGGAAGCCTGGCCCGGTTTGTACGGGAAATCCCCGATAGCTGCACTCACCGGTTTTTTCGCAAACGATTTGATCTCTTTAATCACCCAGGGAAAATTAGCCCCAAGAGAGCCCTCGGAAGGTTTTTTGACGTCGACAATATCAGCGTCAACAGCACTCCGGGCCTCGGAAATAGAGCTGGGGCTGACCAACAATTGCATAAACTTTAATGATCTTTTGTACTAATAGTGGTTGCGTTACCGATGGAACTGGTGCTTGCGATGGATTTGCGGCGCAATACGGTCGTGCACGGGAAATCCGGGCATCGTGAGACCTACAAACCGCTTGACTGGGGACTTTCTCCGACGGCAGATCCAATTGGATTTGTCAGGGCAATCGCGCCAAAATTTATTTACATCGCAGACCTCGACCGGATCGAAGGCACCGGATCGCACGATGAAATTATCCGTAGCTGTGCCAGCGTTGTTGAATGCTGTTATGTCGACCGGGGGATTCGCACACCGGGCGATTACCTCTCCGGGTCGCACATAAAAAATATTGTCGGAACGGAAACGGGTGGAGCCGATCTTTCCCGGTATCATGGCGGTTACCTGAGCGTGGATGTAAAAGACGGTAAAGTTATTCCATCAGGGGCCTCTCCAGAATCCGTCCTGAAATCGGCACGGGACCTTGATTTTGAGGGATGCATTCTACTGAATGTCAGTTTTGTCGGCACCGAAACGGGGTTTGCATCAATGACCGACACACTTGAATCGTGGAGATCTGCATATGACGGCCGATTGCTTTACGGCGGCGGTGTTGCATCAACCAGAGATCTTGAAATTATCCGGGACGCCGGGTTTGATGGCGCCATTATCGCGACTGCACTCCATAAAGGTGCGATACCGACTGAATGGATCCGGAGGGGACACTATTGTTAGTCACGATTGAAGGCATTGACGGGACAGGTAAGAGCACGCTTGTCGCCGCACTAAAAGAACAGCTGACTGATCTCGATCCGGTCTTTACCCGGGAACCGGGGGCAACGTGGGTGGGGGAATCAGTCCGCCGGGCAATTGCCGAGCAGATTGATCCCATCACCGAGGCGACGCTCTTTGTCGCCGATCACGCTGCTCATCTCGCAACGCTTGTGCGGCCGGCGCTTGCGGAGGGAAAACTTGTCATCTCCGACCGGTATTCGGACAGCCGGTTTGCCTACCAGTCGGTCACGCTTGCCGGTGTGATTCCCGATCCGGAAAACTGGCTCCGGGCGATGCACAACGGGTGGTCAATTGTTCCGGACAAAACGATCCTTCTCGTGATCCCGGTTGACGATGCACTTGCACGTCTTTCCAAAAAGAACGGCCGTGAACATTTCGAGCAGCGGGAAATCCTTGAAAAAGTCCAGAACAGGTATCTTGAATTTGCCCGGGCGGAACCGGGCCGGTTTGTCATTGTCGATGCCATGCTGGATAAGGATGAACTTGCCCGGTTTGTGGCGGATGCGATCCGGCTGATCGTCTCAGAAGGGAAGAACCGGAAGAGGAAATGATTTGGGAACCCGGTTCTCCTCAAATAGTCCATACCGGTTCCTGCAATTGCGTAAGGACACCCCGGACATTCCCTGGAAAGCAACGGCCGGCATGCGTGACAAACTCATCCATCACTACTTTGGTGTGGATTACGAAGCGCTGTGTGAGAATATACGGCAGGATTTATCGTTTGTACACTTTCTTTCGAAGGCCCACTTTGAGGACTTCCATTGTTAGTGCAGTATCATCGATATCGAGAACAACGCGATAACTTCCGACCCTTTGATGATACCAGGGGAATCCTTCACACTGCTCCGCTGTACGGTGTGGATTCTCTGTCATTGATTCGATTTTGTCAACAATTCTTTGAGAAATAAAAGGAGATAATTTGGAGAGAAATTTCTCAGATCGATGAGACCATTTCAGTACGTAACTCATTCGATCCCAAGTTTTGCCCGTAACTCTTTGGTTGTGTAAAACTTACCTTGGCGAATCTCTTCTTTTGCTTCTGCAATGTCCTTCAGGTCTTCTTCGTCAAGGCAGGCATCGGGTTTTTTGCACTTTCGACGGGCAAGTTGGGGCATAGATGAACATCTATCTGTTTCTCTCATCTTAAATTTGTATGTCTCCATGCAGAAATGCTGAATGCCGGCAATCATGAGGGATGCACCATCGTTCAATTCCATCTACAGGACGCTGATCAATAAAGCCAAACGAAAGAAAACGAATGCGTTTTCTCCGGCAAATGGACCAAACATCTTACCGAAAAATCAACCGTTCACCCCGATCCAGGAATTAGATTAATTATTGAGCTCCGTTTTGAAAAATACGCCAAAATTGAGCCTCATATAATGCCTTTAACCGACCCGTAAACGCGTTTTGGCAGCACCTTTTTCCCATATCCATCAAGTGCCTGTTTAGCATAAGATCGGCCCGCAAAACGCGTTTATATGGGCCATATAATTCTCCCGTTTGCCAAAATAAGGCTGATTTGGGCTCATTTTGAAAAGGAGCCCGATACGGGCTCCGTTTGGATCCAGAAAAGGGCAATCCGGACTCAATTTGGGCTCGGATTGGTGCATGTCAGATCGTGGGGGGTGGGGGCGGTCGCCTCCTTACGGAAGAGGGCAGTTGCCGCACCTGACAGAGCACCCTGCGGAGGATTAAGAACCTAAATAATTATATTCGATTAATTTTTATTCTCTGAATTGCTTTATCCTATTTATTAGCATGATCTCTGATAAGCAGTGGGATGTTTTTATCTCTCACGCCACTGAGGATAAACCAATTGCAAGACAAATTGCGGTAAAACTGAATACCTTGGGATATACTGTATGGTATGACGAATGGACACTCAAAATAGGTGATCGTCTTTTTTCAACAATTAATAAAGGCTTGGCAAACTCGCGATATGGTGTGGTTCTTTTAAGTAAAAATTTTTTCAATAAAGACTGGCCCCAAAAGGAACTTGGCGGTCTTGTTGAATTAGAAAAAAATGGAAAAAAAGTAATTTTACCCATCTGGCACGAAATTACTCGGGATGAGATTGAGACATATTCTCCTATATTGGCGGATCTTATGGCTGCCCAAACAAAAAACGGCATAGATTCCGTTGTAACGGGTATCGTAGAGGTACTTGGCCCAATAGATGAGCCGATTGCTAATGAACTACTACCACCTCCACAACCAATAAAACCTAGTGAAAGTAGAGATCGAAAAATAACCTTACTCCTCCAAACACTCAGAGACGATTATGACGATAAAAAACGCAACTCATCTGCCAGAGAACTCCGAACATTTAACGAGCCAAGAGTTGTTGATGCACTTCTTGATGCAGTAGAACATGATGCTAAAGTCAGGTATGAAGCTCTTGTATCTCTCTTTGAATTAAAAAGTGAAAAATCAATTGACTCCTTCGTTCACTACTTGGAAGATAGATCAGGTCGTATTCGTCATATTTCTATAAGGGCACTGGGGGAGATGGGACGAGAATCTGCGATTAAACCTCTTATGAGTCTTATTTTTTCTTATGATCACCACAACTGGGAGACAAAACGTCCGAGAAGTAAAGGCTGGACAAACAACTGGGGAAAAACCGAAAATGTTCAAGCTGCAAAAGATGCACTTGGACGGATCTTACATCGATTAAACCACCCGGTTAAAAAAGTTAAAGAAATAATGACCCCGGATCCCATTGTTGTCCCTGGGAAAACGTCAATCTCACAAATTAAAGAGATTTTAAAGAGGAACAAAATATGGTCGATATTAATTGGAGATTCTTACAAATGTATTGGAATTATCACACAAACCGATCTCAAATATAGAGGCAGACGTAAAGGATCAAATACCCCTGCATATGCAATTCGGTCAAAAAATGTATATTCTATTGATAAAGAGGAAGACGTCACTAAAGCGATATTTTTGATTCTTGAAAAGGATGTTAATGGTCTAACTGTAACCAGTAATGGTATCCTATGTGGTGTCGTTACGCGATACGATATTCTGAATCGATATGCTGGGGATTTCTCTACTTCGGACAAATCACATGATTTTTTTTCAAACACAATAAACGTCAACATCTTGCCCCGCCGTGCCCCGTGAGGGGCCCTGAGGCGGGGAGCCATCGTTAAAAAATATAAAAAAACTCACACGTAAAAATAAAATATTTACTTTATCGCCACCGTCACGATCACATCGCCGACCGTGATCACGTTGACCTGTGCACCCTCTTCCATGTAGGAATATTTCGGCACAAACGCATTTTCCGGAACCGCAACTTCGGTCCCGTCAAGCTTGATCGTTTTTGGCGTGTGCGCCAGTTCTTCCGGAGAGAGAGCCTTTACGGCTTCCATGAACGCTCCTGCCTGTTTGCGGAATGTCGGACCGACCACCGAGCGGTTGAAATCAATGCCGGAGATCACCTTGTCAAGGTGAGCCTTGTCGGTCCTCCAGTGGACATCCGCGTTCAAGGTCCGGGCCGTATCGCTCTCATCATTGACCGTATGCGGTGCATAGAGAGTGACTTTCCCGAGCGGGGCGTTTAACGCAAGACCGTTGTCGTGCTTGTACTTGCGCACTTCGGCAACCACTTTCACGAGCAGGTCACCTTCGGCACGTGCCGCAGGATCGTCAAAGGTAAACGAGACCCACGGCTGCTTGTGGACGCTCCCCTTGTTGAGGTACGAATAACACTCCTCGGCAAAGTACGGGATAAACGGCGCAAGCATCCGGCAGAGCGAGTCGTAGGCGACATAAAGCACGCGGCAGGCGCTCTTTCTTGATACGCCTTCAGAATACAGCCGGCCCTTCGCGAGCTCGATGTAGTTGTCGGCAAGCACGTCCCACGCAAATTCCCTGATGGCCTTAAGCGCCTCATCGAACTCGTAGTTCTCCATCCGGGCGCTGACCGTTGCAATCGTGTCCGAGAGCCGGGCGAGCAGCCACCGGTCGGCAAGCGCAGTGACCGGCGCGTTCTCATCGATACCCTCCTTCTCGAACTGGATGAGCGCAAACCGGAATATGTTCCACATCTTGGTCTGGAACCGGGACGCGGCAATCACATCGTTCCACGAGAACATGATATCGGAACCGAGTGCCGCACCGGTCGCCGCCCACTGTCTGAGCGCATCGGCACCGTACCGTCCCACAAGGTCCTCGGGAACAATCACGTTGCCCCGGCTCTTGCTCATCTTGAAACCGTCCTCGCCGAGCACCATGCCGTTTACAAGGATCTGGTCCCACGGTTTGCTTCCCGTCAAAGCAACCGAACGCAGGATCGAGTAGAACGCCCAGGTCCGGATGATATCGTGGCCCTGCGGCCGGATCTGCGCCGGGAAGATCTTCGGCTTCCCTGAACCGTCCCAGCCGGTTACGTTCAGGACAGAAACAGACGAGTCCATCCACGTATCAAGCACATCTTCTTCACCCTTAAACTCATTCCCGCCGCACTTCGGGCAGGGGTGTTTTGGTTTTGTGAGCGTCGGGTCGCAGGGGAGATCCTTCTCGTCCGGCACCACGATCTCACCGCACTTTGAACAGGTCCAGACCGGGATTGGGGTCGCAAAGATCCGCTGGCGGGAGATACACCAGTCCCACTCCATCTGGTCGATCCAGTTCTCCATCCGGAGAAGCATGTGATCGGGATACCATTTGATCTGGTGTGCAGCGTCGCGGATCTCCTGCTGCTTGATCCGGATAAACCACTGCCGGTTCGACAGGATCTCAATCGGCGTCTTGCAACGCCAGCATGTGCCGACACGCTGCTCCAGTTTCTCCTGCTTTTTGAGGATACCGGCAGATTTCATGTCCGCGAGAATTGCCTTGCGGCATTCGGTTGTCGAAAGGCCGGTGTAATTCCCGCAGATATCAGTCATCCTGCCCTTGCGGTCGATGGCCTTCCTGAGCGGGAGATTGTGCTGTTTCCACCAGTGGACATCCTGCTTGTCACCAAATGTACAGATCATGACAGCACCGGACCCGAACTTCGGGTCGACTGCTTCATCCAGCACAATCGGGACTGCGTGGCTGAAGAGCGGCACCTTCAGGGATTTTCCTTTCAGGTTGTGATACCGGTCATCTGCCGGGTGTACCGCAACGGCAACACACGCGGCAAGAAGTTCGGGTCGGGTGGTCGCGATCTCAACACCGTCAAAATCAAAATAATTAAGCTGCGTCTCGCGGTCTTCGTATGTGACTTCCGCAAACGCAATTGCCGTTTCGCACCGGGTACAGTAGTTGACCGGGTGCTCGTCCTGGTAAATATAGCCGGACTTAAGCATCCTCAAAAACGAGAGCTGGGTCTTTGAGTAATACTTCGGTGTCATCGTGATGTACTCGTTACTCCAGTCCGTTGAGAATGCCATTCGCCGGAGCGTCAGGCGCATCTGCTCGATATTTTTGAGCGTCAGCTCGCGGCACATCCGCCGGAACTCTTCACGGGATACATCGTTTTTCGTGATGTGGTTGAGCTCCTCAACCTTTACCTCGGTCGGCAGGCCGTGGCAGTCCCACCCTTGCGGGAACATCACGTTAAAACCTTTCATCCGTTTGTACCGGGCGAAGAAATCGATATAACACCAGTTCAGTGCATTACCGATATGGAAATTGCCTGTAGGGTATGGCGGGGGTGTATCGATCACAAACTGTGGCTTTTTCGAGTTCGTGTCAAAATAGTGGTCCTCGTCACGCCAGCTCTTCCGCCAGCGCTCCTCCACCTCGGCAAAATCATAATTTTTTGGCAGTTGATCTGACGAAACCATTCCGTACCGGTTTAGTCGTTTTATAAAATATAGTGATCGTCCCGGTAGCAGATCCTTGTTAAGATAATCAGATTCCCGGCTTTTTAAAAAAACGACAAGGCTCTTTTTATCTAAAAAACAAATGACTAACTAATGGCCAAACAGCGGGGACTGGGATATGCAGCGGCTCTCGCAGGAGGCGTCGTTCTTGCCGGCCCCTACATACAACCGCACTGGCTGATGGCGTTCATCATCATCATTTTTTCACTGGTTCTCTGGCGCGCCTTTAACACAAAATACCTCACGTACGTATTTTGCATCCTCTCCGGCCTTTACGCAGTTAACCTTCTCCCGTTTATTGTCCTTGCAACGACACTTGCAATGATATCCCTTGGAGAGCTGGTTTTCCAGACAGGGGCTGATGATCTCAATACCTACTTTTATTATATCATTTCAACCGCATGGGCGGGAATGCTTGTCATGGTCTATCTCCATGAAGCAGCATTTTTAATGGTCGTCTTCGGGATCATTGCGGCGGTGCTCCTGAAAGTGATCCTGTTGAAATTCGAGGACTCGCTCGTCCTTGAAGGGATCGGGATCGCGATGACGATGTACCTGATAAAGGAACTCAACTACACGGTTGATATCGAAATAGTTGTTATCGCGGTTTCCATCGCATTTGTTTTCGGGTATTTCGCGTTCCGGGCAAAGACCGCCGATCTCTCGGGACTTTTCTCGATCGCGCTTGTCGGTGTAATTCTCCTTGTCTTTGCTGAAGCCACATGGCTGCTTGTCATGCTCACGTTCTTTATTCTCGGGTCGGCTTGTACGCGGTACAAATTTGAGTACAAGAAAAACATCGGGGTTGAGCAGGGACAGAGCGGGGCGCGGGGATACAGGAACGTTTTTGCCAACGGAATCATTGCATGTGCAGCGGCGGTACTGTACGGTGTTTTTGTTCAGCCGATCTTTATCGTAATGTATGTCGGGTGCGTTGCAACAGCTGCGGCTGACACTATGGCAAGCGAGATCGGTGTAACCGGAGGTATTCCCTACCTGATAACGACGCTGCGTAAGGTGCCGATCGGGACAAACGGCGGTGTTTCGGTCAAAGGGGAACTGGTCTCTTTAATCGGGAGTTTTGTCGTATCGTTTGTGGCACTGGGCTTAAACGTTATTACGCCGTGGATGATGGTCGTCTGCACGATCGCGGGATTTGTCGGCACAAACCTTGACAGTCTTATCGGTGCGGTCCTTGAAAACAAGGGATTTTTAGGAAACGCGGGAACAAATTTCCTTGCGACACTGGGCGGGGGGTTCTTTGCGGTCGTACTCTACTGGTTCCTTATCACACAGGGGATTGCGTGGTAGATAGCAGATTAAAGAAATAATCAGGCTCGGTTTTCATATTTTTTTTCGTTTGGGATTACACGGTTGATTGATTAAAAAAAGAACTCAAAAGATCTCGTGAATTTTTTCTCTCAAAACACAACAGGTCACCTATTTTTGAGGTTGTTTTAGGAAACCGGTACTTCGCACCGTACGGCAGAGCAAGCACGTGCCCCCCTGCCCCCTTGCGCTCAATGGGTGGCATCGCTACACCCGTCTCGCCAGGGGAGGACCAAGCAATGCTAGGGATGACAGCCGCTGTAAACGATGAACCTGATATTACTCGGACAAGAAAACTCCACTCATTCCCTTTTTGGATACAGGTAATTGAGCATCATCACAATGCGGGGATACCACAAGCGTGTGGAGGCGAAGCCCAAAAGAGCGTCACAATTCAAACTGCCTATCCTGCAAAAATTTTTATGGCGTAAAAAAATTGGATTTCTTAAACTCCCTCGAAAAAATTATTTCATCCTGATGAACCGCAGGACATCCGCAAGGCCGGCCCGCTTCCCGTAGGTCAGCATCCCCATCCGGAAGATCCGGCCGGCAAGCCGGGTGAGGACGACAATGGAGATTACGAGGATCGCCATGCTCAGGATAATTTCATACGGCGGCACGGAAACAAGCGTGAGCCTGACCATGCCGATGAACGGCGCGGTGTAGGGGAAGTACGTGAGAAACTGCATCGCAAGGGAGTTTGGATCTGCGAGAAGGAACTGTAAAAAGACGAGCGGGAAGACGGCAAACATCGAAAAGATCGCCGAGACCTGCTGGGCCTCGCGGACTGACGGGGCAAGCGACGCGGCGCAGGCAATCGAGACTGAGAAGAGGAAATAGCCAAGGACAAAGTAGACCACGGCAACAAAGACAAGGCCGGTCAGCTGCAGCCCGGAGAAAAGTACCGCAAGGGGACTTACTGCAACCGCAACAAGTGCAATCGCGATCCAGACCCCCATCTGGAGCAGGCTCACTGCGGCATACCCGAGGATCTTTCCCGAAAGCAATTCCTCAGCCGAGCAGTACGAGAGCAGGAACTCCCCACGCCGGCTCTCTTTTTCCTCACCAATGCCCTGCATCAGGTAACCGGACGATGTCAGGATTCCGAGCGCAAGCACCATCGTCATCGCAAACGGCAGGATAAAGCCGGCGATCTCCTGGCTTCCTTTGGGATTGCCGGATTCGTCAAGCACGATCACGGCAGGTGTCGACGGAGATACGATCTTCTGCACGGTCCCTTCGGATACATTTTCATGCCACAGGAGGTTCTTTGCCATGAATTCCTGGACTGCCTGGCTGGAGCCGGTTGACCCCATCAGAGAACGGTCCATCGTGTAAACCGTGAGCGAGCCGGTCGCGAGATAATCATGAGGGACGAGGAGCAGGCTGTGAATCTCCCCCTTTACCAACGCCGTTTTGCCGGATTCAATATCAGGGTACGGAACATAGCCGGGCGAGGTCTGCACAAACCCGGCCCCATCGACATACCCGACGGTCTGGTTTGCCGCGCCCATCGCAATCCCGGCGCCGGTGTAGACAGAAAGGCCGATCACAAACAGCATCAGGAGAGGCAGCCCGAGTGTGCCCAGAATAAAACCCCTGCGCCGGACGGTTTTTACAAATTCAAATTTCGCGACGACAAGCGATTTTGCTGTCATTTCCTGCACACCTCCAGGAAGATCTCGTTCATCGAGCGTTGTTTGATCTCGAACTTCCGGATCGACACATGCGCTGCAAGGGTCTTCAGGAGAGCCTGCGTATCGGTTTCTTTTGCGACAATCAGTTCAGCGGAATTACCTGAGTCGTTGATGCCAAGGATATTGTCGAGATGCGGGAGCCGTCCTTCGTACTGCACCTCAACCGAAAGCCCGAACTGCTGGCGGATTTCATCAAGCCTGCCGTAGAGCACAACTTTCCCGGCATTGAGCATGAGAATCCGGTCGCACATCCGTTCGACCTCGTCCATCTGGTGGGTGCTCATAATGACCGTGGTGCCTTTCGCGCTCAGCTCAAGAAGGATATCCTTGAGTGTTTTTGTGTTGAGAGGATCGAGCCCGGAAAACGGTTCGTCAAGGATGAGGAGAGGGGGTTCGTGGATGACCGCAAGGATGAACTGGAGCCTCCGGTGCATACCTTTGCTCAGTTCCTGGATCTTTTTGTTCCGGTATTCGCTCAATGCCAGGACTTGAAGCCATGTATCCATTTTTTTGTCAATATCCCTTACATCTTTTAGTTCGGCAAAATACCGGATACATTCCGCGACACCGGTTTCCTTGTCAAGGCTCCCTTCCTCAGGCAGGTAACCGATGGCATTTTTGATATCGTCTGAAAACGTCCGGCCAAAAAACGAGATAGTCCCTGTATCGGGCCGGAAGATATCGAGAATCGTCCGGATAAGTGTGGTCTTGCCTGCGCCGTTTGGGCCAAGCAGGCCGAAGACCTCGCCTTTACAGACATCGAACGTGATCGTATCGAGCACGGTCTTACTGTCAAATGTCTTTGTGAGCCGTTCGATATGCAGTACAGACGATTCTCCTTTTGATTCCATGGGAACTACCGTCATGATGCACCTTTCCTGAAATGAGAGGGGTTTTGATTCTTCACGTATTCCATTAGTATTTGTACCATCGGCCTTTGCTGTCATACTCCCCGGTCATCTGCTGGATGGGAGCGGCACCGCTGCCGGTGAGGCTTTGGTAGAATGTCGCCTTGTAGGTTATGAGGAGCGGCACCAGGAATACAAAGCCAAAAAAGATCATGACAGCGGTGACCCACATACCGTCTGGCCCAATCATGGATACCAACTGGTCCGGAGTAAAGGTTGCAAGCTGGGTCTCGTTAAAGCGCGTCAACGGCTCGAGTTTGTTAAAGAGAAGGGCCTCCCAGATAACCGCAAACACGAAGAAGTTTACAAACGCGAGAAGACAGCACGTGACAAAGAATCCCATCACTTTCCAGGTGTTGCGGGAAACAACAAGGATGCTCTGCCGCAGTGAGGCAAAAACCCGGAGATCACTAAAGACTGCCGCAGTATCGCAGAAAAATACCATGACAACGGTTGGGATCATGAAAAAGAGGGCGCACACCCCGGCAGTTGCATAGTCCACAACGCCCCCGGAGAAGATCATCATCAGGGTCATGACTACGAAAAAGACAAGCATCAGAATAAAGAAGATGACAAGCCAGGGAAGCAGCACCCGGAAATAATATCGCGCCCCGTCAGTCACCAGCGTGCCGGCACCGCCGTCATTTTTCTTTATGATACAAAATGTTCCGGCTATAAAAAGTACCATCACAAGGGCAAAGATAATCACTAACCGGGTGGTAAAAAAAGAGCCATAGAGATTATACAGTACCCAAACGAGCGCGCCAAGCAGCCCCGCGACAATACCGGGTATAAAGAGTACCGGTGTCCGCCCGGTAACGCGGACAGCTTCCTGTAATTCTTTAAAGACCATGTTTACCGTACCCGGGGCATGGCCACGATTTCCCGTACCTGGAGATCAAAGAAACTCGCCGTATATGACGGCCGGATGACGCAGACTGTATCCGCACCGCTTGCCGTCCCGCCGACAGCAATAACTTCCTTGTCGATCCCGATTGCACCCTGGTCGGCAGCGATAAGTACGCACTCAACGGCAACCTTGAGACCGACCGCAACAACCCGGCGCAGCGCTTCGGCAATCGCTTCTGTCCGTGAAGCACCGCCAACCTTTGGTGATTTTGAAAGGGCACGCTCAAGACCGGAAAGTGCATGGGTGCCGGTGACGATCTTTACGCCCTTACTCCGGAGTTCCTGTGCGGTTTTTGTTGAGAACTCCCATTCGCCGGGCTTTGAGAATCCCATGACATGGGTCACGACAACGAGGGAGATGCCGGAACCCTTCATTGCGTCAAAGAAGACCTGCGCGGTTTCGCCAGACGTGCTTGCGACGACAATGGTTGTAATGTTTAATTCCTTAGCCCGCTCAATGGCAAAGTGCGCTGAGTCCTTTGTATTAACAGGCCCCGGTTTATCAAAATAATAGCAGTTTTTTGCTGTAAAGGTCATAAGTATGTTTTAATAAGCAGCCATGAAAAAACTTTGTCAGTTTTAAAAACAAGAAATTTTCAGATTATCCGACGGATCCGGCACGTGCCTCCCGTTGACAAAAAAAAATAAAGAAACATGAGGAAATACCATGATAACCCTCGCACTTGCAGGAAAACCAAACTGCGGAAAGTCGACCTTTTTTAAGGCGGCAACCATGGCGAACGCAGAGATCGCCAACTATCCATTTACGACCATCAACCCGAACTTCGGCGTCGCATATGTACGTACGACCTGCCCCTGCCATGGCCTTGACCTTAACTGTGGCCACTGTGTGGACGGGGTCCGGTTTGTTGCGGTCAATCTCATTGATGTCGCAGGACTCGTTCCCGATGCACACAAGGGTAAAGGCCTTGGAAACCAGTTCCTTGACAACCTCCGGCAGGCCGACGCGATCCTCCACGTGATCGATGCAAGCGGCGGAACGGACAGCGAAGGAAACCCGGTGGGTGTTGGCAGCCACGATCCGACAGAAGACGTAAAGTTCCTTACGTACGAAATGACGATGTGGGTCTATGGCATTCTCGACAAGCACTGGTCGCGCCTTTCCCGCCAGGCTTCAGTAAAATCGTTTTCGATCCACCAGGGAATCGCCGAGGTTTTCACCGGTCTTGGGATCACCCCGGAAGATATCCGGGACGCGGAACTCAAGCTCAAACTCGATCTTGCCCATGCCCAGATGGAAAACCTTGTGGAATTCTGTGCCGAGATGGTCAGGATTTCAAAACCCATGCTTGTTGTAGGGAACAAGATTGATGACACGCCCGAAGCGCTGCGCGAGAAACTTGCAAAAGAAAAAGTCTCGTTTGTCAGTGCTGCATCAGAACTGGCATTAAGAAATGCGGCAACGGCAAAAGTGGTAAAGTACCTCCCGGGCGACAAACAGTTCTCGGTTCCTGAGGGAGTGACACTTTCTGTACCACAAAAGGCCGGATTAGTAAAAATTGCCGAAGTCATGAAGAAAAACAACGGCACCGGAGTCCAGGACGCCATCAACCGTGCTGTCTTTGAACTGCTCGACCGGATTGTCGTGTACCCGGTTGAAGACGAGAACAAGTTCTGCAACAAACAGGGCGATGTCCTGCCGGATGCATTCTTGATGAAACGCGGCACGACTCCCCATGACCTTGCGTTCCAGGTTCACACAGAAATCGGTAAGGGGTTCCTGTATGCAATCGATGCCCGCACGAAAATGCGGATCAAGGAAAACCACATCCTCAAGGATGGGGATATTATCAAGATCGTAAGTGCCGCGAAGTAGGCGCCTGCGGGTAGCAGGGTGTGACGGGTGTCATCCCGTTGTCAGACACCCGCGCCGCTCCTGCGTTAAATTTTTCCTTTTTTTGCCAATTTTCGCCCAAAACAGGCCCTGTTTACCACAAACCTTATAACATGCCGCAGATTATAGGGGAATTACCAGGAAGCAGGTACAGGAGGTGAATCCATGGGTGGAGAGATATACCAGGCACAGGTGATCAGGAACTTCTTTGACACCATCACCGGCACTGACAGGAACCTGACACGTATCTACATGTGTGTCATGAGCCTTGCAAAGCTCCGCATGGAGTCCCCTGAAAAAATGGCATCCCTGCTTGACCAGCTCAAGAAGAGCAAGATCAAAAAGGAGCTCTCGGTTGACCTCCTTGATTATGTCTGTGATGCAGCAAACGAACTGGAACTGGCAAGCGTCCAGACTGCGTTTGGTGTAAAGGATATCAAGGATGTGGCACAGGACTTCAATGCAGTCAGCCTTGACAGCCTGTAACTTTTTTTGGATATAGTACCATTTCAACTACCGACTTGTAATGGAAATTACGACAGATACTATTATCGAATAGAGTTCCAAAAATCAGTACGAGAAAGTGTTCCCAATCTGTAACTAAAAATGTTGACGCTCCCAGGGCTTCGCCTTGCCGCTACGGCGCTCCCATTGCGATTACGTTGTATTACCCGGATCTAGATTTCAGGTAATAGAGGAATCGCATGCGCCCCCGCCCCCAACGGGGGCAGGGTTGGTGCAAGGGGGGCTTTTTTGGTTAGAGAAAAAATTTAGTCGCTAAAATATGCCTGTACCTTTTTTTATTCTGATTTTTCTGTTTTGAGGAAAACCTGTCCCGGAAGAGATTATCCCGGTAACAAAAATCATGCGGAATCAAAAAGCCGGTTCCTCATGCGGAATACTTCCACATGTGTCATGTGCAGGGATACTGTCGCCGGGAGGGGATGCCTCATTCTCCGTCGTAATTCTCCCAAATGGCTTTTATAGCCCCATAGTCGCGTTCTGCCAGATCCTGGGTGCGCCAGCACCTTTCAACAGTTATCGGCCGCTGGAACGCTGCTATTTAGTGCCTTGATTCTCCGAAGTGAAAATGGCTTCCGGACCACCAATTAGTGCCGGTTTTGGCCTTTATAGTGCCTCATGGCCAGAAAAACCGGATAATCGAAGCCCATTTGAGCCCAGAATACCCGGTGCTCTGAGATACCAAGGATTTTTCCAAAGCCTGTTTTTTCCATACCTACCTGATCTTGTCTGGTACATGTAACGAGTCTTTGTATGCAACTATTAACTGCATACATTCGGGATTTGGTTTATCCTGAAATATGTAAAGTCGGTGTCATTTTGGCAATTTAAAAAAAAAATGTGCCGTAATTCGGCAGTTTTTGCGACTCCGGGAATGCGGAGACATCCAAAAAAATGGGATTGTGATATATAACTGGTACTTTACGGGATCCCAAGCGCCCGCTTGTAGGTCTCAAGTATTGTGAGAATATTTTTTCGGTGTTCTTCCAGCACTTCCCCTTCCTCATCCGGAGATGCGATCATCGCTGCTGAGTATATCAGGATGAGCGCATTATCAAGGCCGAGAGTATCAGGATCGTCAATCCGGTCCGGAGGCAAATTTATCGCAAGGAACGCATGCTCCGTTTCAGGAAACGTAATCGGGAAATCCGGTTTAACCCGGGAATTTACAAGGGCTTCTGCATATCCGCTGACAATTGAAACAGCCCGCTTGAGTGCTTCACTACCATTACCGGCCGGGATAAGCGGAAGGGCTGCAGCACATTCCTGAAGAGTCTTTGTGTACAGTCCGAACCGGAACGAGAGGAATGCCGATGCAAGTGCATGAGCTGTTTTCTTTGGGATCCGTTGGTATGCAGGCCTTATCCGTTCAATATAATCGTCAAGATACTTTTCCATGGAGATCGCGTCCGTGTTTTTATATACAAAGCATCCCCGCCAATGGTTTCTCCAGCCGGGATTGTCGTGGTGAAACTGCACAGTTATATGTGCAGAAACCTGACATGAACATATCCGTTTGATGTATAATATTCATAGATCTAACCAGAAGTATCACGGGTATATAAGACATTAAACGACCAATATCCACACACTTGATTTATGGGCACTGTAATTTTTTCAGATGTACATGCCGATGCCGACTCCCTTCGGCTTCTTGCCTCATTTATCCGGAACCCGGCATTTCGTGAGCGCTTTGGCCCTGTCGATACTCTTGTCAATCTTGGCGATCTCCTGCACCGGGGCAACTGCCCGCAAAAGACGCTGGAGCTCATCCATGATCTGGCAAAAGAATTCCGGTTAGTATCGATTATCGGCAACCACGATCATGCGTTCTTAAACGGCGTCCCGGTTTCAGGAAGTGATGAGACAAGTACATTACGGCACGAACAGATCCGTGGTTCCCCGCTCCTTGACATATTTTCTGAAATGCCGATGGAATGGGTGGATAAAAAAGTGCTCTATGTTCATGGGGGACCCCTTGATATGGGCACCCAGACTCTCCGGCTCAAGTGCTGGCAGAGGTTATCCCATGAAGCCGGCGATTCGTTTACCGGTTTTCATTATACCGCACCGATGGCTTTTGAGGCTCTGGAAAAACGCGGTCTTTCCTACATGGTCTGCGGCCACCAGCATACCCATATCTGCTGCCGCAAATCCACGGACGGGATACGCGAACATGTATTACGGTTCGTCAGCGAACCCGGTGCCGGACTTACCAATGGAGAATTGTATGTCGCACAGGTTCCGCTTGACATGCCGACACTTTTCAGGCTTGGCGGATGCCAGGGGGATCTGCCGGAATTTGCCTATGCGGATGATACCTCCTTTTCATATATCCGGTTTGCAGGAAAGAGCCGGTGTATAGGATTACCGTAATTTTTTAGGGTAAAGTCGCGAACTTTGCTCCTAACTTATGGATCTGACAATCATTCGCCCCCCCCTTGCGCCAGCCCAGCTCCCAAAGGGGGCGGGGACGCATGCGATTCCTCTGTATTACCTGAAATCCAGATCCGGGTAATACAGCACTATCGCAATCGGGCGCCATAGCGGCGGGGCGAAGCCCCTGGAGCGTCAGCGTTTTCTGGTCCTTGAGCAGAATTACTTTTGGTAATTACTCAATAAAGACCACCACGAATCAGTACTATTTTGGAAAAGCTTCAAAGAATTTCGTTCGTTTTTTAGTTTAAAGACGTTCTTGGGGGCTTCGCCCCCGCCACTAGGGCTTCTCCCCTATTGCGATGATGCTGTATTACCTAATCTCATGAAATACTTTGAATTTTCTTGATCCGGCTCTTATTTCATGAGGCATATCAATCACATGAAAAATTTTGGTTGCACCAAATGATGAATCACCTGGAAAAATAACTGCGCCGGTTGAATGAATCGGCCGGAAAACTAAAAATTTTTCACATTTTTTGAAGTACGTGAATATTTCGTTGATATTTTTGAGATATATTTATATATTGTTACCACAAAGTGGTAATTATGCCTCGTGCAGGCGAGGGACGATCGATCCGGATTGATCCTGAGGTGTATGAGGCTTTGCTAACGCTGAAGCGTGGCAATATGACATTCAGCGATGTCATTGCAAAAATGCTCGAGGACTGCTATGGCTGGTCGGACGCCTTCCCGGCCAATCAAAGAGACCTTGAGGATTTTATCGACGACACAGACACAGGAAAATGAGTGAGATATCCGGTAGCGCCATGTAAAAACGGGCGCGCCGGTTATTGATCAGTCTGGTGCCAGTGTAAAAAGTGCATCAGTGATAAAATAAAACAGGAAAAACCCGACTCATTAACAGGACTCCTGAAAATTCGAGGCCCCAAAAAGAGGATTACATACAATCCCAGACAAGCGCGCCGGTTTATTACCCTCTCGCCGGTTCGTTAATCTGAAATTGCACTGTCTCCCCTGAAATCATTTTTAGTTTTTTTACCAGTTCTTCTTCCAGGAGCGGAACTGACGATTTGAGTTTCGATCTCCATAAAAGAAGATCCTGGTGCTCCGTTTCTTCATGAAGACGCATGCCATCCAGTTGTTCTTTTTCGCGTTCGAGCGAACGCTGGCGGGTAACAACCGGGTGTGACAAAAGAGCCTCTTCTGCTTCGCGGCACTGTTTCTCTAAATCGTGATACTGCGTGCACAACACGCATACTTCAACGGAAAAATTTTTGGCATCTGAAAAGGCCGCCCGTTCTTCCTTGTTTTTCAGGAGAATGTCGCCATCTTCAACCATCTTATTGACAACCGGGCACGCGCTGTCCAGAGCCTGAACAATGGCCGCCGGGGATGCAACCTCATGATCAGACAGGAGGGTCATTGCGTCTTTTAAGGCATGGACTTCTTTTGTGAGGTTCTTTTTTATCGCAATCTTCTCGGCCTTCCTGAATACATGAGAGGCAGTCATCGTAAGTGATGCATAGTTGCGCAGGAATGAATCACGCTGTTTTGCCAGTTCTGCGTATTGGGCTCGCACGCTTTCAAGCGCCACTAACGAGGGATCGGCAGAAAGCCGGGTCGCTTCGGCAGAAACCTTTTCGAGATTGCCGGTAAGCTCGGCAATGCGTGTTTTAATCCGCTCCTCTTTCCCAAACGATCGCTCGAGATCACTCCGGGCATCCAACACAGCGGCATATGCAGCGCGTGCACCCTGAATACCGGACATCTCTGTCTTGAACGTGCCAAGGGCCTTTGTCATCGCATTGATCTCGCGGCCGATTGCATCGATGCCGGTCCGGGTCGCTTTCATCTCATCCGGAAAAGCCACCGCAAGGTACCGGCCCTGCCCCCGGACTGCATTCAGGCAGCCCTTCACACATTCGACTGCGGTTGTGTAGAAAGCCTCCGGCTCTTCGGGAAATTCCTTTGCAAGAGAGGTATTCATGGCCCTGAGAAAAAGCGGCAGGGAATTTTTTGCGATGCTTTTAATTTTCGGGTGAGTCTCGGGGTCCTGATCTGCTCCGTTGAGATTGTTGACAATCAGCTGGAGGTTTGCTGCAGCATTCCGGATATTGTTCATCGGCTCCTGCACTTCCGCACTGACACGGTCAAGTGCAGCTTTTTCCCGCTCATCCAGCCACGCAGGAATTTCTGCGAACGTAAGGGTAATTTGATTGTCAGGCGCCGAGCCAAAAATTGATTTTAAAAATTTCAGCATGGAAAACTCCGTGAGACTTCATCAGAAATGTATCAGGTATGTGATCATTAGTCAGTGAACAAAGAAAGTGTTCGTGGTCACTGGTCATCACGCGCGATCTGGCGGAGCCGTTCTACTCCATCAATCTCTTTTATGACGGTCACGACAGCCGGGGGCACAAGGGACTCCCACGGTTCGCCACCAAGCATCCGGCGCCGGATCTCCGTCCCGCTGTGCCGGTCACGCTCGTACATCGCAGGAGACTGCACATTGACACCGGCTTCCCGGAACAACTGGACGACAAGGGGGTTTGACGAATAACAGGTATCAAACGGCGGCGTCATCGACCTGACATGCGCAGCCCAGAGCGCGTTTCTCTGTACATCCTCGATGGGGATCACATAATACGGGCACCCAAGCGTCGTGAGCGCCCTTGTTATCATCATGACACGTTCACCGGCGGTAAACGGGTTCTCGGTCGAGTGGGAAAGCTGTGCGCTCCCGACACCGATGATAATCTCGTCACATGTCTGTGCGAGTTCTTTTAAGACTGCCTGGTGCCCGTTGTGATAGGGCTGGAACCTGCCGACATAAAATCCGCGCTTCATGGTTTTGCTCCTGCGTTTGCGATCCGTGCGGCAAAAGCCCCTGCCGTAAACCCTGCATCAATATTTACCACAGCAATAACCGAGCATGACTGGAGCATGCTTGCAAGGGCTGCCCGTCCCGCGCCCATGTACCCGTAGCCGGTGCTGACCGGCACACCAAGGACCGGTTTGTCCACAAGACCTGCAACAACCGCCGGGAGCGTGCCTTCCCTCCCGGCACAGACTACAAAGACATCAGCGTCAAGCAGGGGTTTGAGCGCCGGAAACAACCGGTGGATCCCAGCCGCCCCGACATCGTACGCCGTCCTGACCGTGCAGCCCATCTCTTCTGCGATGATCTTTGCTTCTTCCGCGACGCGAATATCCGATGTCCCGGCAGTAATCACGGCAACCACCCCGCCGGTCGGTTCCGGTGCGGGACCACAAGAGAGGACGAGCACCTGCGCGAGCTCGCGGTACTCTGAAGTAATTCCTTTTTTTGTGCATTTGGCCTGCACGACAGAGACCTGATCCGGTGTCACGCGCGTGATAATGCAGCGGCCGGCAGACTCTGCGTGCCGCAGGGCAATCTCCGCAAGATGCTCCGGTGCCTTTCCCTCGGCAAGGATCACCTCCGGCATTCCGCAGCGGACCGCCCGGCCGAGATCGAGACAGGCAAAATCACCGACCTGTTCGAGACGGAGTCCCTCTATTTCCTGTGCAGCATCCTCAAGCGCGATCTCCCCGTTTTTATAGCGGTCAAGAAGCGCTTTGAGCGCCGGGTTTGCTCGCATAATGTAATAATACAGATATGGGGAGGCGTATTATAAGTTAGTTCATTGCCATGTCGTACCTGATCTATGTCGCATTTTTTGGCGCGGCTGTCGTAATCTTTCTCTGGCTCCGCGATGCGCGGATATTTTTCCGGACCGGTCTTTCCGGTTACCGTAAAGCGGCGTATCATGGCGTGCTGTATGGCGCTCTCGGAACATTAGGCGTTCTCCTGACTCTTGCTGGTGAAAGTATCGAAATCTTCGGGCTCGCGATCATCCTTGCCGCACTCTACCTCCAGGGACGGATTGTGCGGGAGAAGATCTGGACCGGGAAAGAGACCACACTTGAACGCACACTTGGCAGCGTGAAACGGCCATAAACGAATAAAAAATAATGCCTGATGCGTGACAAAAAGAATAAGGGAATTTTATTAGCATGATCCAGAAACCACGAGGCACAAGGGATTTTCTTCCTGACGAGATGGAAGCGCGGCGCAGTGTTGAGGCAAAGATGCGCGAGGCGGTGCGCCGGTATGGATACCGGGAGGTCTGCACACCGGAATTTGAGGACCTTGAACTCTTCACGCTCCGTTCGGGCGAAGGGATCATGCAGGAAATGTACG
>Ga0209099_1001126_pt1 | contig 28431 bp, 24 predicted proteins | sample AD_JPNHW2_MetaG_FD_184430 | JGI IMG/M metagenome (GOLD analysis project Ga0209099, IMG submission 184430) | Active sludge microbial communities of municipal wastewater-treating anaerobic digesters from Japan - AD_JPNHW2_MetaG (SPAdes) (version 2) | ecosystem: Engineered > Bioreactor > Anaerobic... | reverse complement strand
GCTCAAAACCTCGTGCCTGGCGGCAAACTTTTCCTGGAAACCATCGGCAAAGAAGTCGCCGTGCGCGATTTTGTGGAGTTTGAGGAATTCGAACGTTCTGGATGGCATGTGCGCACCGAATATCGCGTCGTCGGTCCTTGGGAAGGTTTGGAGAATCGATGGATACTCCGTGCAGGCAGTCAGCACAAAGATTATTCCTTTGTCTTGAGGCTCTATGCCGCCACCGAAATGATCGAGGCCCTGAAAACCGCCGGTTTTAGCGAAGTTTCAATTCTTGGCGGCTACGACGGGCGTCCGTACGACAACCACGCGCAATCCCTTGTGGCGCTTGCGCGAAAATGAGGCGTGGCACCATGCTTTTCTCTAACCATAGACTGCTTATTCGGCGCGCCCTGTCCCTTGTCGTCGTTGCAGTCATTTTCGTGCAAGCGCCGCTGCGGCTCCACGCACAAGAAGAAGTGCAACAGCCCGAAGAGCCCGATCCTATGGAACTACCCTTGGCCCAGGACAACCTAGGACCGGCCTCCTGGTATTTTGAGGCCAAGAAAATCGAACTGGGACAAGGCCTAGCTCAACAACGCCAGCTTGATTCAGCGCAAACCATAAACCTCATGGAGTTTCTCTATGGCCTCGCCTTTCGGTTCGGAGAAAAAGAAAGCGCAAAAGAAGCCGGTAACGCGCTTGCCTCGCTCTACCTGCGCCAAAACAGACTTGCACAGGCACAAGCCACCTGGCAGGAATGGCTCGACTATTTTGGCCCAAACCTGGACGTGTACCGCAGCCTTATCGACCTTGCAACAAAGTTGGGGGATATGCAAGGTGGGCTCGCGTTGGTAGGTGAAGTAAGAAAAAACTTACCCACTGATGCAAAAAAAAACGCAACAGAATTGAATTGGTTTGAGTATACCTTCCGGGCAGGGCTCGGGGATTATTCTTGGGCCCAAAACGCTTCTTCGCTTGTAAACCTCGCAAGTATCGATTCCTGGAACTCAAAGAGCCTGAACCTCTATGCCACGGCGCCAGGGCTCGATCCTGAAGTTGCTGAAAAAGCCCTGTTGCGCGCAAGCTACGCTCAGAAAGATTACAACGCAACTATTGGCCATGCCGTAAACCTTTCGGCGAGTTTTTACCAGCGCCTGTTGCCACGCGTTTTTATCTCTGAGACAGGCAAAGCATTCTTAAACGCTGGCCGTTATGACGAAGGCCTACAATTCTTCGCCGCGTATTTTGTGACCGCACAAGCCAGCGAAGCACAAGCTACCCAGCCACAAACCACTGAAGGGCAACCAGGCGAAGCAGAGCCCAACGGAATACAGCCTAACGAGGTACACCCAGACCAGCCAGGTGCACCCGCAGTCTTGGACTCGTCGCAGCTCCTTGAAACCATACGATTAGTCACCATACCCGGGCCCACAAAACCTGAACAAAGCCTCTGGATGGCAGCCTATTACGTTGCACGCTGCTTTTTGGCCCTTGGAAAGAGCAACGAGGCCAGCATCATTTTTCTGGAACTCTCCGATGTCGCACCAACCGATGCCGATGCAGACGGAGCACTCTGGTATTGGCTCGATATCACCATGAAGCAGATCGAAGCGAATTCGTTCGACATCCTTCCATCTAATGACACCAGTGACACTAGCTACACCAGTGACGCCAGTGACACAACAGCTCCACAGACCCAAACCTCACCCCAGAGCCAGCCATTTGTGGACACCCACCGCTCGCTCGAAATAGCCGCGCTCACCGAGGCGTCGTTACATTGGAAGGATCCATACTATTTTGACGACATTCTGGAAGCCTACGTGCGTCGCATACTTAAAGAAAAGACCTGGGATGATATCCAATCGCTTTTCATTCTTATTGGATCGAGAACATCGCCAAACATTCGAACTAAACTGATCTATGTGAGCGCAAGGCTTTTGGAAGAAGGTTTTGCAGCGCAGAGCCTCGACGCACAAGCACGAAAAACTGTCGCCTCTCAATTCTTTCATACGCTTGCTGATGATCCATCCGTGGACGACTATTATCGCGCAATGGCTGCATGGAGGCTTGGCATGGAGCCACCATTCCTTGCGGCCATGCCAGATCTGAGCCAAGCTTCAACCGACACTGAAACGGCACCAGCGACACCTTCCTTGCTGCCAGCGGAAATGTCGCTCATCCAGAATTACCTTGCGTTCGACCTCGACGACCTTGCTGCACAAACCGCGATGAATTATCTGGGAGCGATTGACAAGTACACAATTGCACAACTCGCATTGATACTCGAACAGGAAGGGCAATACTATCCAGCGCTAAGGCTTGCCCGCGATGCAATAGCGCGTGGTGCGGCAAATACTTATCCCGAACTTTATGGTATTCTTTATCCAAAAGCATGGAATAGCGCAGTCAGCCAAGAAGCGGCTCAGCTTAGAGTACCGGAAGCCCTTATTTACGGAATAATCAGGTCCGAAAGCGCCTTTAACCCAAAAGCAGTGTCGTACGCAGGCGCTGTTGGGCTTGCACAGCTGATGCCGGCGACAGCCGCAGAAACAGCAGTTGGCCTCAAGATGACATCGTATTCGCTCACAAATCCAGAAGACAACCTCCGCATCGGAATGGCATATTATGGCTACATGCTCGCCCGATTTGGCAACAAACCAATGCGCGCCATGTTTGCCTATAATGCAGGTCCATCCAGAATGAAAACCTGGAACCAGGAGTCTGGAGAACTGCCCGACGATGTCTTGCTGGAGGCACTGCACCTCGCCCAGACAAGACAGTATGGCAAGAATATCGTACAGGCCGCACTGGCGTACGCGAAAATTCACTATGGAATAGATCCGGATGCGATGCTCGATTATCTCGTCTATGCAAAGCCGCTTCCGGCTTCTGAACCCGCAGCACCCCAGCTTGCCACCCAGACGGCTCAAACAGCGCAACCAGGGCAGCAGGTACAACCGACCGAACAGGCGCAACCAGCACAGCCCGAATCTGCAGAATCAGAATAAGACCTGGCTGAGTATGCTTTGTTATGATTTTTTAGACGCGCGATAAAGCCGATCGTTTATTGCACGGCCAAGGCCTGCATCAGGAACCCGTTCCGCATAGAGCGTACTAAAACCAGCCTCATCAGCAGTACGCATGACGGCAAAGAGATTCGCCGCAGCTTCGAGTATATTTCCTTTAGGAGAAAGAACATAAATCATATCAAAACAAGTCGCTTCGCGCAGTTGTTCAGCCATCGAAGTGTCAAATGCTATAGCGGCAGCATGTGCGGGCACTGAAGCAGGATCGATTCTGGCCAGAGCGCCTTCTTCAAAAAGCAGCAAGTCAGCATGAGGCGCATAGTGACTCTTTAACTGGCCAGGGCTTGCAAACACCTTGAGTTCTTTTTCTGGAAAGGCGAGCTCACCTATGAGTTCCTGAATGCGCTCAAGAGGCATTCCACCCGGGCGCAGGACGATTGGGATTTCGTGCGTCATGTCGATAACCGTGGATTCGACACCCACGGCACAAGGGCCTCCATCGATTATCATGTCGACACGGTCGCCTAACTGCTTTGCGACATGCATGGCGGTCGTAGGGGAAATGTAGCCAAAGGGATTCGCGCTCGGTGCAGCCACAGCCGTGCCTGAATACTCAATGATCTTGCGTGCAACAGGATGAGAAGGACAGCGCACGCCCACCGTGTCCAGACCTGCGGTCACGATGTCGGGGATAGCCTCTCGTTTTGGCATAACCAGCGTGAGCGGGCCAGGCCATAACGCCTCCACCAGGATGCGGGCCTTAGGAGGCACAAGGCGGACCACCGTATCCAGCGCCGACGCCGACGCAACGTGCACGATGAGCGGATCGAAGGTCGGCCTGTTCTTGGCGGCGAAGATTTTGGCCACGGCCTGCGCGTTGAAGGCGTCGGCGCCGAGGCCATAGACTGTCTCTGTGGGTATGGCGACTATCTTCCCCTGTGCGATGGCAGAACCTGCAGCACGCAGGTTCTGGTCGCTGGAATCCAATAAAAGCATGACAAAAAAGTAGCGGATCAAACAAAAAATGACAATACTGCTGCGCTAAAAGCGGAGGACGGCTCCCAGATCCACTTGATACGCCTGGAACATCGAGAAAGACGGCTCCAAGGTAAGATTGGTAATCGCCTCGGCATAGGCACCAAAGAACAGAACGTTGGCCTGAATGCCTGCTTTTACGCTGTAGGTCTTAAACGAAATATCGAAGGTCGGCCAAGGCTTGCTTACGCTTATTGTGGGTGCGATGCCAGCATACAGAATGGTCGGGTCGACTTTGTAGTTAAAAAGGAGATAGGGAGCAATATTGACAGTTTGAATGTCGCCAAGATGAGAAACGAGATATCCAAAATTGTCAAAAACTGAGCCGGCAGGAGACAAGGTGCTCGGCGTTGTAGCGCTCAGCTCAAACCCAAGAGAATGACCGCCAAAGTTCCTGATTATAATGCCATAACTGTCGGGATTGGTACCTGCAGCTGCATTCATGTCGCGTTTGAACTGCAGGCCGACATCTGCGGCATAGACAGTCGATGCAACAAGCAGAAGTATCACAAGGGCAGCAAAAATCTTTTTCATAGCTATCTCCTTCCCAGTGTCACAGAATATTATCGGAGTTTAAGAAATACACTTTATTTAAAATTATGTTTCCTTCACTTTTGCGGGTCGTGGGACAACGATCGCCCAATGCACCGCCTCAGACTGCTCGGAAAGGAGCCCTGCCAAATGATCACAAGCCGATTCCAAATCTTGGCCCTCTTGCCCCTGCGGAGCATAGATCACGGCAATGGCGGAACGTGCACAGGCAAAAAGTTTCGTAGCCATGGAATCGCGCACGGGATTGGCCGTCGGGACACAGTCATTGCCTTCGTTCCTGCAAACGCAAACAAGGTCTTCTACGTCGATAACTTGCTCTCCTTCGTTAAAGACGTAGCATTCGCCTTCGCGGCCAAGCCTTAAGTGCAAGCTGGAACCAGCCTTTTCGCCGTCAATAAGGCTAATTGGGTAGCCGGATACCAGGCTCACCAGATTGGCGGCGTCAACAAAGAAGTTTACGACAGGGAAGGTCCCCTCCAAGGCCGCTGCAAAAAGATACTCGCTTGAGGGTTTGCCTCTGCCGGCAGGCCGATACTTGCCCTTGCGCAGCATGGCCCTCACTGCAGCCTTGCGCTCTTTGCTTACAATAGAACCATTTGTAGCGCGAAATTCGTTAAGGCACTCCTGGAATCGATTGTCCAGCCCAAGAGAGGCTCTGTTCCACGAAAGACCACTCGCTTCAACAAGACCTATCCGTACGTCTCTAAGTTCAGGATCGTCATCGAATCGGAAAACAACGCTCACGATGCACAACCTCCCAGATAAACTATTTTTGAAATGCGCGAAGTTCCTCACGATCGCGAAGTTCATTACGATATGGAATAGATTCCGCGGCCCCGAGGCGTGTCACACAAATGGCAGCGGCCCGTGAAGCCAAGTCCATAGCCTCCAGATTCGTCATACCTTCGGCAAGACCTGCCAAAAAGTAACCCATAAATGTGTCGCCAGCAGCAGTTGTGTCAACTGCCTGAACCTGGTAAGCCTTTTGATGAATCGCTTTGCCCTTTTCGAAACAGATTGAACCATTCACCCCAAGTGTCAAGACAATTTTCATATTCGGAAAGCGTTGCCCTAACACCCAAGCAGCACGCTCCGGATCCGACTCGCCGGAAAGGCCTTCACTTTCGATTTCATTGACAACAAGAATGTTGACTAGCTCCAAAGGATAGGACTGTATTTTGGCATCAAAGGGAGAGGGATTCATGATGATAGTCATACCACGCGAAGCTGCGCCGTTCATGATTGAACCAATACCGCTTATCTCATTTTGGAGCAAAAGCATATCGCCTGATTCAAAATTCGAAAGCACGCGCTCTATGAATGGTTCGTCTATGTCGGCATTGGCACCAGGAAAAAGCAGGATACAATTTGCACCGGAATTATCGACCTGAATAATGGTATGTCCGGTTGGAGCATTTGAAATATCTATATTATCGATATTTACACCACTTGTCCTGAGCGTATCGACCAAGAGGCCAGCCTCTGGTTCCCTACCAACTTTACCGGCGTGATACGCATTGAGCCCTGCACGGGCAAGAGCAATCGACTGATTGAGGCCTTTGCCGCCAGCATGATGGGTAAGTTCCAAAGCTGCCTTGGTCTCGCCTGGGCGAACAAAGCTGTCGACGCGATAGACGTGGTCTAAGTTCATAGAACCAAAGTTAAGTACGCGCATAGTGGGCATAATTCTGTCGCACGCGAGCTTTTCGGTAAAGGGGTAAAAAGTATATACTGCGGTGATGGGTGTTGATTTGTCGCTTTTTGCGAACCTGAAAGACAAGGATTTGTCTAAAGAGGGCTACATGGTGCTGGAAGGCCGCCTCGTCATCGAAAAGGCCATCCAGGCAGGCGTCCAGCTAGAGTCTCTGCTCTGTGGCGAGGAGGCGGCCGACGCCTGGCGCGCCAGGGCCGCCGGCCAATACCCTGTCACACCCGTGCCGCACGACGAGCTTGTGGCACTCTTGGGCTACAAATTCCACCACGGGGCGGTGGCCCTGGCGCGCCGCCCCACGCTAGCCGGCATCGATGCCCTACAACGGATGCCGGAAAAGCCGGACAACGAGAAAGCCGCCTGGCTTTGCCTCTGGGAAGTAACAGACCCGTCCAACGTTGGCGCACTTATCCGCAGTGCGGCAGGCTTTGGCGCAAAAGGCGTACTCTTGGGCCCGCGCTGCGCCGATCCCTATTACCGCAAGGCGATTCGCACCTCCATGGGCAACTGCTTTACCGTGCCGCTCTACACTTGCGACAAAGAGGACCTTCAGCCCTTATGTGACCACGGCTTCGCGCTTACCGCTGCAACGCTCAAGCCTGGAGCCGTCCCCTTGCGCACCTTTTCACCCTCGTATCCCTTAGTCCTTGTTGTCGGCAACGAAGGTTACGGCCTTCCTGCTTCGGTGCTCGACCTTTGCGCCCACGAAGTCAAAATCCCCATGGCTCACGATATAGATTCATTCAATGTCGTTGTGGCAGCCAGTATCTGCATGTATGCCCTTTTTGTGCCGCCGACCGAGCCATAAATTGGCCACTGAACCATAAATTGGCCACTAAACCATAAATTGGCCACTGAGCCATAAATTGGCCACTGAGCCGTAGAATCACGCGTCCGTCACGATGACGGCGATCATTTTTACCGGCACATCCCCAATCGTCTTGATACTGTGTTTGGCCCCATTGTTCGTCACAACGACATCGCCCGGCTTAACCTCTGTGTCCACCCCATTGTCGCGCACGATGCCTCGCCCTTCCAGAATGATGTAGTATTCAGTCTCGCCCGTGTGCTCATGCTCCCCAATGCTCGACCCCACGGGTATGACGATTTCCGACAGCATTCTGCAATGCTTCTGTAACGTGTCGCCGCCTAACATGGTCAGTGTGCATTCGCCTGTCCCGCCCCGCATCTTGGGGCGCTTTTCAATCTTCATGTCTTTGCGTTGAATTACCATGCCTGTATTTTAGCAAAAATGACGCCAAAATGACAGCTCTGGAGGGCGCAAATCACGCCACCCATCAATTACACTTCATGCTCACTAGCGGCGTTCCTGTGCTCGGCGCTACAATTAAGCCATGCAGCCGGAGCACCATCGACCCCACAATTCACAACGTCAAGCAGCACAGCATCGTGCCACGCACCATCAAAGCCCGCAGAACCACACGCGCAGGGTCGAGTTCCTCTACGAAGACCGAGATCTTATTGCCATAGAAAAACCAGCAGGTCTTGCAGTTATTGCAGGCTCTGGTTCCCGGGAAAAAACTGCGTACGACCTTGTGAGCGCACACATCCAACACAACAACCCTCACGGTAGAGCTGCACTTGTGCACCGACTCGATCGCGACACTTCCGGCGTCATGATTTTTGCAAAGAACCCGCGCGCAAAAAAAGCCCTTATGGACAATTGGAACGAGCTCGTCAAGGAACGAGTATACGTAGCGCTCGTCGAAGGCGAGTTCGATGCAGATGCAGGCACCTACGACACCTGGCTTGCTGAGAACAGAGCTGGTACCGTCTACCAGACTGAGCCCGAAACCCCCGGCTCGCTGCGTGCGGTCACCCACTGGCGCCGCCTTGCATCCTCATCCCGCTACACACTCCTCGAACTCTCTCTGGAAACCGGCAGAAAGCACCAAATCCGCGCGCAGCTCGCCGCAGCGCATCACCCGGTGGCAGGCGACCACCGCTATGGCGCCCGTAGCGACCCCTTTGGCCGGCTCTGTCTCCACGCCCAGCTCATCGTGGTAGAACATCCTTTTACCCATGAGATTCTCAGATTTGAGAGCAAAGAACCCGAATTCTTCTGGCACGATATGGACTTCCGACGCTAGCTTTTCCATCGCCGTCCTCACGTATTTTGCACAATAAACGAATACATTTATTTGCATTTGTCCCGTATCTGGCTTAGGCTAGAATTGATCTTCTTCTCTAGACCAGTACCATGATCAGTACCATGCAGTGGTATAGTACCATGCAGTGCTATAAGGGAGGAGCCATGTGCCACCAGACGAACCAATTACGCCGGTACTCGATTCCGGTCTTTTTGTCTTCATTGCTGCTCTTGAGCTTTTTTTCTACATCGCTTGCATTTGGGCAGGCGTCGCCTAATCTGCGAAGTATCACAGGATTGCAACCCGGGTCTGTACTTTTCCTGTCAATTAAGGGCGATGCGAGTGCCTCATCCTCGCTTTGGGGCACCGATATCTACACCCTGGATTCCAACGTAGCTGCCGCAGCTGTGCATGCAGGGCTCCTGGCAAACGGCCAGACCGGCACCGTGGCGGTGATTATTTGCGATGGTCTATCTTCGTACAGCGGCTCTACCAGAAATGGAGTCACGAGTAACTCCTGGGGCAACTTTGGCCTTTCTTTTAGATTTGTTCAGATATCCCAGGGGACCACCGTTGTGGCTCAAACCTCGCCAAGTACGCAGCCGGTAACTGTGCCTCCAACAACACAGCCCGCCCAACCTTCACAGCCTGCACAGCAACAACCTGCACCATACAAGCAGAACCTTTACGTCTTTGATGACGCCGATGTTCTTACCAAACTGCGAAAGCCCACACCAGGTACGATTGTCTATGTTCAAGTTACAGGTTCGACTTCCGGCTCCGTTTGGGGATCAGACATTTATACGCTGGATTCCAATCTCAGCACCGCCGCCGTCCATGCCGGCGTGCTTTCCAATGGCCAGAGAGGGATAGTGAAGGTGACAATATTGCCGGGGCAATCGAGTTACACGGCAAGTACCAGAAATGGTGTCACTACCAGGAACTATGGATCCTACGGGATGAGCTACTCGCTGCAGGCTGCCACCGGCGCTACCGACCGGGTTGTGTGGATGATTCCCGATCCCGGCGCCGTGCGCGACATTCCTGGCGCAGCACCGGGCAAAACATACGTCGTTTGGGTAACCGGAAGCAAGAATGAGTACACAATCTGGGGTAGTGACATCTACACTTCTGATTCCGTTCTTTCTCATACCGCGGTTCATGCGGGGATTCTGCAAGTGGGAGAAAGTGGCCCTGTAATCGTTCATGTTTTGCCAGGACAGCCCAACTATACCGGTTCGAGTCGCAATGGTGTTAGTTCGAACAGCTATGGACAATATGGACTGTCGTATAGTCTCGAACCAGCGCGATAGAAAAAGGACGAGTCTCGTTCAGCAAGGAGAGCAAAAACCGTGAAAACAGAATCGAAGGATTCAGCTGTTCCGCGCGCACGTTCGACGTTTTGGATTCTGTTCTTTTTTATGCTCATTCATCAGGCCGACAAGCTGCTCATTGGTCCGCTTACGACGCAGATAATGCAGACTTTCCAGATTTCACGCACGCAGATGGGCGCCGTAACAACGGGAGCCCTGATTGTCGGCGCCATCTGCTTCCCGGTTTGGGGCTGGCTTTACGACCGCTTCTCAAGGCCAAAGCTCCTATCGCTCGCTTCGTTCCTGTGGGGCGTATCCACCTGGCTCAACGCCATCGTCCCCACCTACCCGCTTTTTCTTGTGACAAGAGCAGGCACAGGAATCGATGATTCGAGCTATCCTGGGCTCTACAGCCTCATCGCGGATTATTACCCGCCCAAGAAACGCGGCAAAATGTATGGCTTTCTGCAGGTTGCCCAACCAATGGGCTATTTGCTCGGCATGATACTTGCACTCGTCTGGGGCGCCACGCATGGTTGGCGGAACGTTTTCTATATTACCGGAAGCCTCGGAGTCGTCCTGTCACTCGTCATTTTTTTCTTTGTAAAAGACAGGCCACGCGGTTCTACCGAACCTGAGCTTGCCACCTCGCAGAATCTCGAAAACTTCAAATTCAATTGGAACGAAGTGAAAGATCTCTTCAAGAAGAAGAGTTTGATAATTCTCTTCTTGCAGGGCTTTATCGGTGTTTTCCCCTGGAATGTGATAACCTATTGGATCTTCGACTATCTCAAAACTGAACGCGCCTACAACGACACGCAGACGATGCTTACCATGGTGCCTGCCGTGTTGATTTTGGCGGTCGGATATCCTCTTGGCGGCGCGTTGGGCGATCGCCTCTTCAAGAGAACACCCAAAGGGCGAATCATCGTCGGTGCCTCGGGCGTGGCTATCGGCGCAGTATTGTTGTGGATAACAATGAATATACCAATGGGCAATCCACTTCTCTTTGGAATATTCTTGTGCGCCACTGCCCTCTTTATTCCAATTGCGTCGCCCAACGTGCTCTCGTCGTTCTACGACGTGACAGAGCCGGAAATCCGCTCAACAACCAATGCAGTCCAAAGCTTTGTGGAAGCCATTGGTTCGGCGCTGGCGCCGCTTCTTGCGGGGATTATTGCAGACAGAAGCAGCCTGGGTAATGCAATCCTTGTAATCTGTACTGGTGCATGGGTGCTCTGCTTCGCCTTCTTTATCTTTGCTGCACGATACATCCCAAAGGATATCGAAGATCTACGAAAAAAACTTGCCGCCCGGGCCGCTCAAACCTAGCTTACTTACGCACTGTGTCTGCCATGCCTGCATCGCGCCGCATGCCTGCTGCGCGCAGCGAATTGAGGACGGCCAGGAGCGAGACGCCCACGTCGGCAATCACTGCCTGCCACATATCGGCGTAGCCAATCCCGCCCAGAACGATAAAAATTGCTTTGACGCTCAACGCGAACGCCACATTCTCCCTCACGATGGAGTGCGTATGTTTCGCGATACGAATGGCCAGCGGAACGCGGCAAATATCGTCGTCCATAATGACAAGATCTGCCGCCTCTATCGCGGCGTCGGAGCCTAAACCACCCATGGCCACGCCAACATCCGCGGTCATCAAGACGGGCGCGTCGTTCATCCCGTCGCCCACAAAAGCGACTGTCTTGTCTTGCGGCGCCTCACGCTTTATTTGCTGCAGTTTTTCGACTTTTTCCTGCGGTAAGAGCCCCGCATAGTAGGTATCGATCCCGAGGTCAGACGCAATCCTGCCCGCCACAGCCTCGTCGTCGCCGGTGAGCATCACAACCTTGCGCGCTCCTTCTCTCTTGAGTTCGTGCACCGCTTGGGCTGCGCCTTCTTTGACGATATCCGAAATCAGGATGTAGCCTGCATAGTGACCGTCCACAACGACATGCACGACGGTGCCGCCAGGGTTGCAGTTGTCGTGCGGAATCTGCTCGCCGTGCAACATCCGGTCGTTGCCGGCCATAACATCATGTCCATCCACGAGGGCACGCACGCCATAGCCCTTTTTCTCACTTGGGTTCTCTATGCGCGACATCGCAGACGCCAATGACTGCGCAGGCAGAAGCGCTGCAGCTTGCCGAATAGACCGCGCGATGGGGTGCGTCGAGCCATACTCAGCTGCGGCGGCGTAACGCAAGAGTGCTTCGCGCGAAAAACCATTGTAAGGCACAACGTCCGTCACCGAAAAAACGCCTTTGGTAAGCGTGCCGGTCTTGTCGAATACGACGCTATCGAGTTTGGTCAAAGCATCGAGATAATTTGCCCCTTTTACCAGAATTCTGTTTTTGGAAGCGTTGCCTATTCCGGCAAAATATCCAAGCGGTACCGACACAACGAGCGCACAAGGACAGGAAATAACAAGCAGTACCAGGGCTCTGTAAACGAATTCCGAGAAGGTTGCCCCAGGCACGACGAGAGGCGGGACAAAGGCGATAAATGAGGCCAAGGCAACCACAATCGGCGTATACACGGCCGCGAATTTCGATATGAATTTCTCCGTCGGTGCTTTGTTGGCAGACGCGTGCTCCATAAGCTCCAGAATTCTCGACACCGCGGAGTCACCGAACTCGGCACCTACCTGCACAAGCACGCGTCCATTGTCGTTGATGTAACCTGCAAGCACATCGCTGCCAGGTGCAACGCGCCGGGGCACCGACTCGCCGGTAAGCGACGAAGTGTCTACAAACGACTCGCCCTCCACGACCTTGCCATCGAGCGGAAAACGCTCGCCGGGCCTCACCTCAACATTGTCTCCAATTCTGACAGACGCAGGGGCTACTTCCCTAGTTTTTCCGCCTTCATAAAGCCGAGCAAAATCAGGGCGCAAGTCCATAAGTTCGCGTATCGAACGGCGCGATTTGTCTACCGCCATATCCTGTAGATATTCGCCAACAGAATAAAAAAGCATGACACCGACCGCTTCAGGAACTTGATGAATCGCAAAAGCGCCCAACGTCGCCACCGACATGAGAAACATCTCGTTAAAAACTTTGCCGTGCACAACGTCGAAGAATGCTTCTTTTAGAACCGGAAAACCGACCAGCAAATATGCGGGCACAAGAACAACATATTCTGCCCAAGAATAAGGAGTGGCGTGGAGTTGATCATGAAAAATTGCACCAATAAGGAAAAGGACACCCGAAATTATGAGCCGCGCAAGATGTGCACGATCAAATGCTTCGTTTTGCTCTTCCACATCGTGGTCCGCATCGTTGGCACTGCAACTCTTACACGACTGGCGCTCACAAACCTCACTGCCGCAAACTTCGTTCCCGCAAACTTCGCTGTCACAAACGTTTTTCATCGGTTCGTAGTTTCTTGCCATAGCGATTCGTCCTCACTTGAGCTCGATGTAGTGCTCGCGCGCCTTCTCTATGAGGTCCAGCACATGTTCGTCGGCAAGAGAATAGAAAACCATCTTGCCGTCCCTGCGCGGTTTTACAAGGTTGAGTGCCTTGAGGAAGCGCAAGTGGTGGGAAACTGCAGGCAGGTTCGTTTCCAAAATGTACGCTAGATCACAGACACATAATTCTTTTTGCGATAATAAATAAAGAATTTTGACCCGAGTCTCATCCGCCATCGCCTTAAAAAACTCGGACAATCCGGCGACATTCAGAAGCGAGTTGCGCAAGCCGGGTGCTTCGTCTTTGCACGAAATACTGTACTGACTGCAAATATCCTCGTTCATCGTCAATCCTCTTCCTTGCCTCTTAGCCAGTTCTGGCCCCGTGAAACGATTTATCAATTAAGCAATCGTTTAATCGTATAGTACTTCAATTTTTCTTCACGGTCAATAGAAAATCGATAAAACCGCGAACCTTGACAGGCAAAGCCCTGCACGACACAATGGCGGTGCGATACAATACTTTTTTATTAAAATAGCACCTGATACACAACAGTAAGAGCGGATAAACGTAACCGATATGTTCGCGTTAAGGAGGCTTTCCATGAAGAAAGGCATAGTGGGCGGAATTCTTGCGTTTGCATTGCTCAGTTTAATGGTGTTTCCTGCGGCCGCACAGACCAAGTTGCCGGACCTGAAAGGTCGAACCATCGTCGCCGTGACCGAGAATGCATATACGCCGCTCAATTTTATCGATCCCAAAACCGGCAAGGCGATGGGCTGGGAATACGACGCCGTCAATGAGATCGGCAAAAGACTCAATGCCAAGGTCGTGTGGAAGGTTACCTCCTGGGACACAATGATTCAGGCGATTCGCGATGGCCAGTTCGACGTTGGAATGGATGGCATTACCATCACGGATGAGCGGAAAGAACAGGTCGATTTCTCCGATCCCTATATGGTGAGCCAGCAATTCATGCTTGTGCGCGCCAACGAAAACCGATTCAAAAATGAGAAGGAATTTGCAGCCAATCCAAAGCTACTTATCGGTGCACAAGCCGGAACCACCAACTTCTACGTGGCGGTGTACAACGTTTTGGACGGCGATGAATCGAACCCGAGGGTCAAGCTTTTCGAGACCTTTGGCGCATCGGTGCAGGCGCTGCTCGCAGGCGACGTGGACATGGTGCTCATGGATGCCGCGTCCAGTAAAGGTTATATCGGTGCCTACCCCAATAAACTCAAGACCGTCGGCGGACCACTCGGTACGGAAGAGTTTGGCTTCATTTTCAAGAAGGGCTCGGATCTTGTGGCGCCCTTCAACGCCGCTATCGCAGTGCTTAAGGCAGAAGGGTTCCTCGATAAATTGAATACGAAGTGGTTTTTCGAATATAAACCCTGATGTTGGACGGGGCTCAGCCGGGACGTATAAGGCTCGCCATGAATTATACGGCATATAAGGCCAGACCTCCTTATGAGGTCGCAATTTTGACATTTAGCTGCAATCAATGAAGAAAAACAACATTGGCACAGGGCTCGACAAGGTTCCCTGGTGGCTCGTCGCGATTATTCTGCTCGGCGGATGGATGGTGTTCTCCGCATTCAGCTCCGCCGGCTATCGTGTAATCTTCGGCGCAGTGAGCCGCGGCCTTGGCGTTACCGTAACGGTGTCGCTCATCGCGTATGCGGCGTCCATCGTGCTGGGGCTTTGCCTCGGTTTGATGCGCACCTCGAACTGGCGCGCGTGCAGAGAGATCGCGACGTTCTACATCGAACTTGTGCGCGGCCTGCCGATGTTGGTTATTCTGTACTACATAGCATTTGTGGGAGCGCCTGCACTGGCGCAGGCGCTCAACGGGGTTCTGGCGCCGCTCATCAGTAGAGGGATACTGCAGCCGATACAGGCGCGCAGCTTCGACTTTGCCACGCGGGCGGTGATAGCCCTGACGCTTGGCTATGCGGCCTTTATTGCGGAGATTTTCCGCGCTGGCATAGAAAGCGTGGATAAGGGGCAGGTGGAGGCGGCGGAAGCGCTCGGTTTGAAGCATGGGCAAGTCATGCGGCGCATAGTTTTGCCACAGGCCATCCGCAACGTGCTTCCCGCACTTGCGAACGAATTTGTCGCTATTATCAAGGACTCTTCGTTGGTGTCGGCATTAGGCGTTCAGGACATCACACAACTTGGCAAGGTGTATTCCGCCTCGACATTCAAATTCTTCGAGACGTACAATGCGGTTGCATTTTTCTATCTCTGTCTTACGCTGACGCTCTCATTGCTTGTGCGTCGCCTTGAGAAGCGGCTCAAACAGACACAGAAGAGTCCAGTGTGTTGAATCGTTGGATAGTTGAATCGCGGAGCGGATGGCAAGGGTTGGTGGATTATGAGTGCGCAGGAACGTTATGAGTGCGCATGAACGCGAAGAATGGCGCCGGGTTTTGCCACTGGCAGTGAGGACGAGCATCCCTGTTCTGCTTGGTTACGTGCCACTGGGAATTGCCTTTGGGCTCACACTGGTTGCGGCTGGTTTTCCGTGGTGGTTGTCTCCGATCATGGGAATTTTCATCTTTGCCGGAGCCGCACAGTTTATGGCGATTGGGCTCATGCAGCAGGGCACGGGGATTCTCGAAATCGCGCTTTTTACACTTCTCATGAATGCGCGGCACATTGTCTACGGGCTTTCTATGCTTGTGCCATTTTCCAAGTCCGGCTCGTGGAAGCCCTACCTTATTTTCGGGCTCACTGACGAAACGTATGGTCTTCTCACGACAGTAAAACCACCTCAGGATGTGGACGGGATGAAGTTCTATGCCGCAATAACTATGCTCAATCATTTGTATTGGGTTGTGGGATGCACGGTTGGAGCGATTGTCGGTTCTGCGCTCACGCTGGACACAACGGGGCTCGACTTTGCGCTCACGGCGCTTTTTATTGTGCTCTTGGTGGAACAAATCCGTTCCGTACGGAGATTTGAGCCTTACGTTGCAGCGCTTGTGTCGTGCGTGGTAGCGCTTTTTGTGGGTCCGCGGAATTTTCTCTTGGTCGCCCTTGCGCTCGCCACAGGCCTCCTAGCCCTCTTACGGCCACGGATCGAAAAGAGGGAAACCGAAAGCAAGGGGGCAGCATGACGAATCTGCGCCTGACCTACCTCCTTCTTGTGGTGTTGGTGATGACCTTGGCCACGTACTTTACCCGCGCTATGCCATTCCTTTTCTTTTCCAAACGCAAGCCTCCGGCTTTTCTCAATTATTTGCAACGCCTTATGCCGCCTGTGGTAATGGTCGTACTGGTTTTTGCTTCGTACAAAGATATCGACTTCCGGGCGGCTCCGCATGGCGTTCCAGCTCTTATTGCAGGTGCACTCACGGCGGGCTTGCATTTTTGGAAACGCAATACGCTTTTGTCCATTGCCGGTGGCACCGCGCTCTACATGGTATTAATCTGGCTGATCTGAGTTCGTGCGTCGACACAAGCGCCATTCGTTCTGATAATTATTTATCAAATTAATCTGCTCTTTTGTTTGCTTTCCTGCTTGCTTTCCTGCTGCTATAGTCTATAATTAAACTGACTTAGTAAACAATCAATTCACAGGAGGGATGAACTATGAAGCGTTTTATAGGATTGGCTCTCTGCGTGGTTCTCGTCGTGACGGCAAGCTGCAGCCTCTTTAATCCGTACAAAGAGATGAACACCTCTTCGCTTGAAGATTCGGGAGGGACTGCACCGAGTAGCGAAGCTGATGCAATAGCCTTTGTCAACGATTTTTTGGGCATTATGGTGGAAGATGAAATTGCCAGCCTGTCACCTCGCCACGATCCCAAGGATCTTGATGGTGCACTGAAAGCTTATTTACTGTCGAAGGTACCTGTACCAAAGAATGGCGCTACAGCTACAGCGGACACTTTTCCGTTCAATGTGGATCTTGGCTATAAGGGGCCCGTTGGCGACAACGGAACTGCAGACGTAAAAGGCGGTCTAAAGGGTGTACTTCCTTATGATGGACTAGTAAGAGATTTGGAAGCCAGCACACACTATTCCTTAACTGGTTTGATGGCAAAGCTGCTCCTGAGTGGGGACCTGAAGAAACTGGAACATCTTGGAGACTACAGTCTCGTGCACGGTAAACTCAAGAATGATGGTCAGTTCGATACTGATGTCACCTTCACAACTGACACTGATGACCCACCTGCCGTTGACTTCGCCACTTTGGCGGGCAACCTCGAACTCAAACTGAAAATGAGCAATGGTTTCTCAGTCAAGAACACGGATTCCGGTGAGGGAGTCAAGTTTACTGTTTTTGCAGATGACGATGTAACGGATAAATGGGAGAATCTGGCTTCAGGCGGGACAGCCCTTGAGGACTTTGCCAAGAAAATCAAGTTTACGATCAACGTATACAACGACGCCGATAGTCTACTTGGCAGTGAAGAGCTTTCGCTTTATGATTTGATGTCTTAACTAGATTATCGACCGCAGCACCAGCCTTTACACATTGGCGAGCGATACGGCGGCGCGGAAACTGCGATAGGCGGTTGGCATGTCTGGCGATTCAAACTCGATGAGGCGGCCGTCTACGCGCCGTGCGCCGGGCAAAAGGGCGGCGCTGTCCGCCATCTGGCTGAACGCGAACTGGACGCGAATTTGGACAGGGGCCGTGACGCGCAAGGGGGCGGGCAGCGATGGTGCGGCGGGGGCTTCCTGGCTTGCGACCCAACGGCGCACGGCGCGCTCTGCGGCACTCTTTATCAAAGCGCCCGTTTTTGAGGGCGGAAGGCACCGGGCAGCGGTGCGTCCGTGGGCCCATTTTACGACTGCCGTCTCAATTCCAGGGATCCACGCCTTTGCTTCTTCGCACACTGCACTGTCGCCGGAGATCATCAGCACAGGCACTCCAAAAGCTCCACACACAGCAGCGTTAAGCCCTGTTTCTCCCACAAGCCTGCCATTGAGCCAAACGTTGGCCACACATCTTGAACTCCAGGTGTGATCCAGGATCGCATTCTGAGTGCCGATCATCGCATGGTAACCGACGAATATCGCCGCGTCGCAATCACCTTCCTGCACTCCCTCAACCATGGAAAACGGCGAGATTGTGCCGGCATTGAGTTCAGCCATAGGGTTGAGCTCTTCGATAAGGACATTACCGCCATTCCAGTGGCCATCCGAGACCAGGACTTTTTCGATACTTCCCCCAGCGCCGGCCAAGGCCCCTTCGATCGCCGCGTTCACATCAGCAGTGAGCAAATGCCTAAAACGGTTATATTCGGCACCCTTTGGATCGACATGATCCCAGCAGGTGACTCCCGTTGCGCCCTCCATGTCGACACTGAGCAGAAGCCTCATAGCATGTCTCCTTTGTCGTCATCATCGCCATCGCTGTCATCTGTATCCGCGCCGCGCCGCGCGCCCCCCGACCCCGCCTGAGACATCGGCGCCGAAGACCCCTGGCTCGGCCGGAATCCCCCCATCTCCGGGTTGTGCAGCACCTCGCGCGGCTTCGAGCCCTGCGCCGGCCCCACGATCCCGCGCTCCTCCATCAGTTCCACCAGGCGCGCGGCGCGGTTGTACCCGATTTTCAACCTCCGCTGAATAAACGAAGCGCTCGCCTTGCCCTGTTGCAGCACGATTTCCAGAGCCTTCTCAAAGAGTGGATCCCCGTCGCCGTCGTCAAAAAGCCCAGGCTCGGCGTTCTCTTCATCCTCGTCGTAGAAAATCTCGTCGTCGATATACTCAGGCTCCCCCAGCGTTTTGACATACTCTACCGCGTGCTCCACCTCTTCTTCCGAAACAAAAGCGCCCTGCATCCGCACAGGGAACGGGTCCTGCGCACCGGAAAACAGCATGTCGCCGCGCCCGAGCAGCTTTTCAGCCCCCACAGTATCGATAATAATGCGGCTGTCGAACTTGCTAGCCACCATGAACGCGATGCGCGACGGAATGTTCGCCTTAATCAAACCCGTAATCACATCGATACTTGGCCGCTGCGTCGCAAGCACCAAGTGAATGCCAACCGCCCGCGCCATGGCCGCAAGCCGCGCCAACGTCGATTCGAGTTCCTTGCCGGTCGTCGCCATGAGGTCCGCAAACTCGTCAATTATCACAACGATATAAGGCAATTTTTCCTGTGCAAGGTCGCGTTCCTTTACGCGCTTATTGTACGATTTGATATCGCGCACGCCCGCCTTGTCCAAAATCGAATAACGTCGCTCCATTTCGCTGATGCAGTATTGGAGCGCTTGAAATGCGCGTTTTGCGTCTGTTATGACCGGAGTGAGCAGATGCGGAATGTCGTTGTACAGCTTGAGTTCGACAATCTTGGGGTCGATGAGCATGAGTTTGACTTCTTCAGGCGAGCGTCTGTACAGAATCGAAAGGATGATGGCGTTAACGCACACCGATTTGCCCGAGCCGGTGGCCCCCGCGATGAGCAAGTGCGGCGCCTGTGTCAGGTCGGTGTATTGCACCTCGCCCGCGATGTCCTTGCCAAGGGCGATTGGAATTTCCATCTTGGCAGTTCTGAACTGCTCGTTCTCGATTATTTCGCGCAAAGAAACGATAGCGCGCCTCTCGTTTGGCACTTCGATACCGACCGCGTGCTTGCCGGGGATGGGCGCGACGATACGTACGCTGGAAGCAGCCAGCCTCAGGGCGATATTGTCTGAAAGGTTTGTAATCTTCGAGATTTTAACGCCATGTGCTGGCAGAATCTCAAACATGGTGATGACAGGCCCTTTGCGGATGCCAGTGACCTCAGCCTCGATGTTGAATTCAGCCAATGTGTCGCGCAGGACCTCGGCATTGTGCTTGGTCTTCTCGTCGATGATCCAGTACTGGCCGTCCGGATACGTGTTGAGAATACCGTCGATCGGCAGAGAGTAGGGCTTTGGCTTGGACCGTTGCAGAATTTTCTGAATAAGTGCCTGTTTTTCTGCTTCGCTTGCCACCACGCCTACGCTTTTCTGGGGCGGAACGGACGTGAATTCGATGTTTGCAATTGTTTCATCAGTTACAGGAGTTACAGGCGTGACAGTGGGGTGTGCTGCCGGTTTACTGGCTCCATGTACCAAGCCAGTGTCGGAGGAAGCGGAAGCGGAAGCTGTAGTAGAGCTCGCAGAAGTTGTGGAGCTGGAAATTCTAGCCATTCTGGAGGTTTGGTTTGCGCCAGACAAGGTTGACAACGTTGCCGACCCCGCGGACGAAACACCTGAACCCACTGGCGCAGCATTAGCATTTTCTGCATTTGTTTTCCCTGCTGCGACGGTCTTAAGTCCTTCTATAGGCGGTAGGTTCGGTAAATCAATGTCGAAGGTCTGCCCTGCAAGAGACTCGGATTTCTTGAGCCTCAACTCAGCTTGGCTGCGCTTGTAGTCGCGTCTGGCTTGAGCCCAATGACGATAACGGTCGTGCCAGGACTCATAAGCTTCAACTTCGATTTCGGACTCGAGTTCTGCTCCAGGTGAAGCCTCGAGCTTGGCTTGCCTGCCAGGCTTGCGGCGCGGACCTTTGATGTGGTCGCGAATCTTGACCATCCCCAAAATGATGAGTATCCAGCTCACGGCGAACAGAAAACCCAAAACCGCAAAAAGAGAAGACAATCCCACCGCTGCAAAAACTGGATAGTTTTCAAAAAAAGCGCCAGGCTGGGTTGAAATTTTCGCGTACGCCGCAACCACCAAAAAAGGCAGAGACGAGGCGCTCAAGAGAAATGTCATCCGCGGATAGAAACCAGGGAGCACAATCATGAGGGCAGCCCAAAGACACCAAACCGGCAAATACCAGGCCGCCCATGCAAAAGCCTGTCGCAAGAAGCGTCCAGGCACCACGAGCACGGACCAGCCCCCTGGCCAGACGGCAGCAAGTTCGATAGAAAGCGCTACATAGAGGCCAATAACGGCCATGCTCCAGGCCATCCCCTTGCGGAAACGACTCGCTTTGGCCTTTGGCTTGGGTCCATCCTGGGTCGACACGCCAGCCCGAGAGCGTCGCCCAGCCTTCCCTGCACTACCTGCCCTGGAAGGTTCGCGCGCGGTAACGACTGAGGCTTTTTGCGGCTTGGAGCTTTCGGCTTTTTGGCTTATCGGCTTCGCGCTTTCGGGTTTGGCGGACTGTATCATTCATGCTCCATCGGTGATCGTGTCATCAAAGGCTATCTTTAAAGTATCGGCCGAATTCAGTCGCCGATTTACGGGATTTACGGGGAGATAAGGAAGCCAGATGAACCAACAAAATCACCCGATAATGAGCCCAATAATCCCGATCAGCACAAGGTACGGCGCAAACCAATAAAGTTTGCCGTTTTTGATCACCTTGAGCAGGAATTTGAGCGCAAACCAGCCTGAAACAAAAGCCACGATAAATGCTATGGCGATATTACCCAACGAGACTTGCGTTATCATGGTTCCAAGATCTTTCAATTTGAGTAAGAAAGCGCCTAAGACTGCGGGAATTGCGAGCAAGAACGAAAATTCGCCCGCCCACTCTCTATCCAAACCCGCAAAAAGGCCTGCGGAAATTGTAAAACCAGACCGGCTTATACCAGAAAATACGCCGAGGCCTTGAGCCACGCCAATGAATGCTGCGCGGCCGACGCCTGTTTCCTCAGGGCCACGGCCATCTCCTTTGGCGTTGGGTTTGACGAGAACGGTAAGGGCAAGCACTACCGCTGTAATGAGTAATTCGATGGAAACGATGCGCACGCCCCCAGTAGGTAATTTGTCGATAAAGTAGCCCATTATGCCTGTTATTATTGTTGCCACAATCAATAATAGAATTATTGTCTCATTTTGGCGCTGGCGCGCATATCGGCTTACCTGAATGGTACTGCCGGAGGCTTGCTTTTGGGCTTTGGCGCCATGGCCGGTAACCCAATTCCATGCGGCGACGAGTAGCTCCGCTATTCTTGTGCGAAATTGTAGTATGAGGACGAGCAGGGTAGCCAGATGTAACACTATATCAAACACAAGGGGAACATCACTCAAGCCAAGCCATTCCTTGAAGATTTCCAGATGTCCACTGGACGAAATGGGCAAAAACTCGGCGATGCCCTGAATCAGTCCTAGAATAACAGCTTTTATGGGTGTCATAGGTCCTCCCGAGACGGATGCCATTCGCTTACTGCGCTCTGATAATACTGAATTGCTGAGCCCCCTGCAATTGTGTTTGGGTCTATTGGCAGCCTGAATTCTTCAACAATTCTCTGGTTTTTTGGTTTTCTGGCAAAGTTGGCCTAAAAGGCCAGTTGCTTCAATCAGGAAATATCGACTATATTTGAAAAGAATAATTAACTACGTATGGATGTTTGTCCAAACATCGTACGTAAAAGGAAAAGCTATGAATATTTCTAAGAACAAGGTCGTCACGATAGACTACAGCTTGCACAATGAGACAGGAGAACTTCTTGATTCGTCTGAGGGCGGCGAGCCGCTCGTCTATCTGCATGGGAATGAGAATATTATCCCCGGGTTAGAGAAATTCCTGGAAGGAAAGACAACTGGAGATTCTATTTCCTGCACGGTCCCTGCCGCTGAAGCCTATGGCGAACGTGACGAAAGTCTTGTTTTCAAGGTCTCCAAGAAGGACTTTGGCGACAACGTCGAGGTAGCTCCAGGCATGCAGTTTGAAGCCCATGGCGAAGATGGAGCGCAGATCGTCACCGTGGTCGGTGTAAATGGAGACGAAGTTACTATTGACGCGAACCATCCACTCGCCGGTGAAAACCTCCATTTCGATGTCAAGGTTGTCGATGTTCGCGATGCTACAGCAGAAGAAATCGAGCACGGCCATGTCCATATGGATGGCGAGGACGAGTGCTGCGACGACTGCGAAGATTGTGAGGATGGTTGCCCGGACGGGTGTTGCGATTGACGAGCATAGAGAAGAGTTATAGTTTTTGCCTGAATGAAACATACATCACTGTTTAAGCCACTCGACATTACCGCCATTGTTCTTGGGATAGTGGCGGCAGTTTTTATCTCTGTCAAAGTTTATTCAAACCAAAGTGGTACGCTTTTTGCCCACATAACGGGGCCAGGGGGCGAATGGATAGAACCGCTGGACAAAGATAAAGAAATCGATGTGGAAGGGCCGTTGGGCATTACAAAAGTTAAGATTGCAGGTGGTGCTGCCTCAGTCATTGACTCGCCCTGTGCCAACAAATTGTGTATAAGCCAGGGCGACATCTCAAAGCCGAATCAATGGATCGCATGTTTGCCGAACAAGGTTTTTGTGAAGATCGAAGGGCGAACGCCGAGCAAGGATCAACCAGATGCCTCAACGTTCTAATACACAAAGTACAGCACAAACTAACGTACAAATATCTTCAAAAATCTTGCCTGGGACGCTACTGTCTACACACAGTCGTTTTACCGATACAGCGGATGTCACGGCGCTTTTAGGCGCTTTCTGCTTTTTCCTTTCCTCAATTGAGTATATGCTGCCAAAGCCCTTACCTTTCATGAGGCTGGGGATCGCAAACCTGCCTATCTTGCTAGCGGTCGATATTCTGCCTTTCCCCTGGTACATTCTGCTGGCCATCGTAAAAGTGATAGGAATGAGCCTGATATCGGGGACTCTTTTCTCATTTGTGGCACTTTTTTCGCTTATGGGTACGCTGACCGCGGCGCTTGTGATGTGGGGAGCACGCAAACTAGGCGGCAAGTATATCTCCCAAATAGGCGTCTCGGTGTTAGGAGCTATTTCGTCCAACCTGGTGCAAATGGTCATAGCAAGGTATGTGGCGTTCGGTGAAGCAGCCTGGCTCATAGCGCCTGTCTTTGTGGCAATGGGCCTTATCACGGGCCTGGCGCTCGGGCTTTTTGCGGAACACTTTGCCAAAGTGTCACGGTGGTACGCCCTCGCTTCCGGCAGGATTCTGGCCGCACCCGATACCCCGTCCGACAACCCAGGCGCCGCGCCGCCCCCCGCCGCCCAGCCCACCTCCCGCCACCAGCGCCGCCCCCATACCGAGCACCACCAGGCGCGCCACCAGCGCCGCACCGCCAAAAAAAACGCGGCGCGGGCGGCGCGGCAGCTTCGTCGCGCTCGGTTCGAGCAAACCTTTGTGCCGTGGCAAATTGGCCTCGCGGGTCTTACGGTCGCTATTCTTTTTATTTTGGAAAGGAACCTTGCGGTTAAGCTTGGCCTTCTGCTTTTTTTCATCCTCGCAACCTATCTCGCAGGGAAATCCTTCTCGCTACTTGTTACGCTCATGGTCTCCGCAGGCATAATCCTTGCCAATCTTTTTGTTCCCTCTGGCAAAGTCCTTTACCAGCTCGGGCCGCTCACTGTTACTCAATTCGCTTTAACAGATGGAATTATAAAGGCTATGACCTTTGAAGGTCTCATGTTCCTTTCCAAGGCGAGTATCTTGCAAGGCCTAAAGATTCCCGGAACGCTTGGCAATATCGTGAGTTCGTCGTTTCTCTACTATGATCGAATTATTGAGTATAAGGGCAGGATTCACGCTGCAACGCTGAGTGCCGATGTGGATGAGATGATGTTCACAGTTTGGCAAAAAGAAACCGCTCAACAAGAGCCCACCACAAGCGCCAGCGTCGTCTCTGGTCTATCGCCAAGTTCCAAGACCAAGCAGGGTGCAGCCATATTACTACTCGCTGTCGCCATCGTCGTGGCCCTCTTTATTTTTGTCTAGTCGCTGGCTAATCCCTATTTTGGTCGCCCTCTGCACTCCCCGCGCAACCAAGGTCATGCTGAGCAACCATAGAAAAGGCCCACTGCACTGCACACACCGGCAGGTACCGGCACACGCCCTGCACTGGGCCCACCTCCTAAGCGCCCCTAAAGGGCAAAGCTCTTTAGACGCCGCTTTCATTTATCGGCCGACTCCGCGCCAAACTTAAGAGTTGGCACAATCTGCCGCACTTAGCGCTTCACAGGGTGCAATTTGCACTCTTTGGCGCGCATTCTTGCACATCAGGCCTTGACGACGATATTCACCAGCTTGTCCGGCACCACAATAACCTTTACGATGCTCTTCCCCGCCGTCCATTCCTGAACCTTCGGCAATTCAAAAGCTTTGGCTTTGAGCGACTCCTGGTCAGTGCCTGCCGCCACGGTAAAGCGCTCGCGCACCTTGCCGTTGACCTGTACTACAATCTCTTTTTCGTCGTCCTGCGTCATGGCCTCGTCGTATTCCGGCCACTTACTCTTGGAGATACTCTCGGTGTGCCCCAGTTTTTCCCAGAATTCCTCACACAAATGCGGCGCATAGGGCGACAGAATCTGCACAAAAGGCTCCCATAGCGAGCGCGGCAAGGCCGGCAGCTTCGCGATCTCGCCCAAGTAGATCATCATCTGAGAGATCGCCGTATTGAAATTGAGCGTATCGGTGTCATGGGTCACTTTCTTTATCGTCTTGTGCAGGAGCTTTTTGAGTTCGAGAGGCGGCTCCACCAGGCCGACCTGTGCACCAGGCCCGAGCTGCTCGTCTCGTCCACCCTGCTTGTCTTGTCCGCGCAGCCCGCCCAGCCCATCCTGCAAAGGCCTGTCCTGGACAAGTGGCTTTTCCGACACAGCCCAGGCACGCTCCAGGAATCGGCTCACACCGATGAGCCCCGCAGTCGACCACGGCTTAGACACTTCGAGCGGCCCCATGAACATTTCGTAGACGCGCATGGAATCGGCGCCATATGCCGCCACGATATCGTCCGGATTGACCACGTTACCGCGACTCTTGGACATCTTCTGGTTGTCCTCACCCAAAATCATGCCCTGGTTGATAAGCCGCATGAAGGGCTCTTCCGTATTGACCACGCCGATATCGTACAGGACCTTATGCCAGAACCGTGAATAGAGAAGGTGCAGCACTGCGTGTTCCGCCCCACCAACATAGAGATTGACGGGCATCCAGTAATCGATTTTGGAACGGTCTGCGAGCGCCTTGTCGTTATGCGGATCGAGATAGCGCAGATAATACCAGCACGAGCCCGCCCATTGGGGCATGGTGTTGGTTTCCCGCTTGGCAGGGCCGCCACACTCTGGACAGGTAGTGTTTACCCACTCAGGGATGGTCGCAAGCGGCGACTCACCCGTGCCAGACGGCGCGTAGCTCTTCACTTCAGGTAATAAAAGAGGCAACTGATCTTCCGGCACCGGTACGATGCCGCACTTGTCACAGTGCACAAGCGGGATGGGCTCGCCCCAGTAACGCTGGCGGCTAAAAAGCCAGTCGCGCAGCTTGTAGTTTGTGGCCTTTTTGCCGATTCCCTTGGATTCGAGCCAGGCAGTGATTTTCTCTTTGGCTTCACCGGTGGGAAGTCCTGAGAATTCTCCAGAGTTGACCGTGACGCCGTCTGCAGCCATGCAGTGGTCTGGCTCCTTGTCAAATGGCCCAGCCGCGCCCTTTTCGGCAACAACCTGTACGATGGGCAGGCCGAATTTCTTCGCAAAGTCCCAATCACGCTCGTCGTGAGCAGGAACGGCCATGATCGCGCCAGTTCCATACGAAATAAGGACATAGTCAGAAATCCAGATCGGGATTTTGCGCCCATTCACGGGGTTTATGGCGTAGGCGCCGGTAAAGACACCGGTCTTGTCCTTGGCAAGATCCGTGCGCTCGAGGTCGCTCTTTCGGGCGGCTTCTTCCACGTAATTGTGGACTTTTTCCCGCTGTTCAGGTGTCGTGATTGTGTCTACAAGCGGATGTTCCGGCGCAAGGACCATGTAGGTCGCACCAAAAAGCGTGTCTGGCCTCGTCGTGTATATCTCGAGCGCTTCTGCGTGCCCCTCGATGGGAAAAACCACCGAAGCGCCTTCGGATTTGCCAATCCAGTTGCGCTGCATCAGTTTAACCGGCTCGGGCCAGTCCAAATCGTCGAGTCCGTCAAGAAGCCTGTCGGCGTAATCGGTTATTTTGAGCACCCACTGGCGGATGCGTTTGCGCGTCACTTTGGTGTGGCAGCGGTCGCAAAGCCCGTCCTTGACTTCCTCGTTGGCAAGGCCTGTCTTGCAGGAGGGGCACCAGTTGATGGGCATCTCTGCTTCGTAGGCAAGCCCTTTCTTATAGAGCTGAAGGAAAATCCATTGGGTCCATTTGTAGTAGTCGGGGTCGCAGGTTGAAATTTCCCTGGACCAGTCGTAAGAGAATCCGAGCGACTTTATCTGGGAGCGGAAACGGTTGATATTGGCTTCGGTGGTTACGCGCGGGTGGGTTCCGGTTTGAATGGCGTAGTTTTCGGCGGGCAGGCCAAAAGCGTCGAAGCCCATTGGGTGCAACACATTGTAACCGCGCATTCGCAGGTATCGGCAATAGATATCGGTAGCCGTATAGCCTTCCGGATGGCCTACATGAAGCCCTGCACCGGATGGATACGGAAACATATCGAGGACGTAGCGACGCTTTTCTTTTGGGAAAGAAGGGTCTTCGGCTGCCTTAAAGGTCTGCTCGTCTTCCCATCGCTTTTGCCACTTTTTTTCGATACTCTGAAACGGATATTTTGCCATAACAACTCCAAGCTTTGTCTAAAAGGCCATGAGCGTTTTAGCTGCGTTTATGGTTTGAATGATAGTATCAATAAAGAGAGCCCGTCTTCAAGCCACTTAAGACCCCCACAAGCTCGACCTATCTCCCCCGGTCCGCGAAGGTGCCGGCGAAGGGACAGGTTGGAGGGGCAACTCCAAGGTGCAACTCGAAGTGGCTACAGAAGCCGAAACGGAAATTGCAGTCAGATGGCAAGCGGCATATAATAGCCGCATGAGTACAAGACAAGCCAATGCAACCGAAAATGCGCCCAAGGCGCTCGGTCCTTATTCACAAGCCATAACAGCAAGTGCCCAGAAGACGGTCTATGTCTCTGGTCAGACACCAATCGATCCCAAGACTGGCGAACTCGTAAAAGGCATAGAAGCCCAGACTGAGCAGTGCATCAGGAACATCCAGGCTATTCTGGAAGCAGCAGGCTCGTCGCTTGCAAATGTGGTCAAAACGACGGTCTATCTTCAAGACATGAACGACTTTGCCGCGATGAACGCCACCTATGCCAAGCTTTTTCCTGAACCCTGCCCTGCCCGCGCAACGGTACAGGTTGCGCGTCTTCCAAAGGACGCCATGGTAGAAATTGAGGCTGTGGCCATTGTAGACGAACGTCGCCCTTCAAAACCCGCGTTTGTCTACGATTTCAAGACAGCCCCCACCAGGCGCGGCATGGGCTCCACCAAGTGGGAACAGATGCTGCAGATAAAGCCCGATGTTGCTCCGGATGTGATTCCCTTCTCGGTGGCAGACATGGAGCTCAAAAACCCACCAGACATAGTCCAGGGACTCAAAGATTTCTT
>Ga0209099_1001123_pt1 | contig 28549 bp, 12 predicted proteins | sample AD_JPNHW2_MetaG_FD_184430 | JGI IMG/M metagenome (GOLD analysis project Ga0209099, IMG submission 184430) | Active sludge microbial communities of municipal wastewater-treating anaerobic digesters from Japan - AD_JPNHW2_MetaG (SPAdes) (version 2) | ecosystem: Engineered > Bioreactor > Anaerobic... | reverse complement strand
AGCACCACGGGGACGAAAGTCACCTTTATGCCGGACAAGACGATTTTTAGCACAGTAGAATTTTCCTATGATACTCTTGCGCAGCGCTTGCGGGAGCTGGCGTTTTTAAATAAAGGCCTGAAGATTGCCCTTAAGGATGAGCGTGCCGACGAAGAAAAAGAAAGTGTTTTTGAATTTAACGGCGGCATCAGTTCATTTGTTGAATATCTGAATAAAAATAAAATTCCGCTGCATAATAAAATTATTTATTTTCAAAAGACTCAGGACGGTACCATCGTCGAAGGAGCTTTGCAGTACAACGACGGGTATGCCGAGACCATGCATTCATTTGCCAATAACATCAATACTATTGAAGGCGGAACGCATCTTTCCGGTTTTCGTTCTGCGCTAACCCGCGCGATCAACCAATACGCAAAATCAAAAAATCTTTTGAAGGATGATATTGCTATTTCCGGCGATGATTCGCGTGAAGGTCTTACCGCGGTTATCAGCGTTAAAGTTACGGAGCCCCAGTTTGAAGGGCAGACAAAAACAAAACTCGGGAATTCCGAAGTCGAAGGGCTTGTCGCTTCCTCAAGTTTTGAGGCGCTCTCATCATATTTTGAAGAAAATCCTTCAGTCGCCAATAAAATTATCGATAAGGTTATTCTTGCGTCTCGCGCCCGCGAAGCTGCGCGTAAAGCGCGTGAATTGACCCGTCGTAAGGGAGCACTTGAAAGCGGCGGTTTGCCGGGTAAGCTGGCGGATTGTTCGGAACGCGATCCCGCGCTGTGCGAAATGTATATTGTAGAAGGTGATTCTGCAGGCGGGTCCGCTAAGCAGGGTAGAGACCGCAGGTTCCAGGCCATTCTCCCCATTAAAGGTAAAATTTTGAACGTTGAAAAATCGCGGCTTGATAAAATTCTCTCCAATGAGGAAATCAGGACGATCATTACCGCGCTTGGGACCGGGGTTGGCGAGGAATTTGATATTACAAAACTTCGTTATAATAAGCTTATTCTCATGGCCGATGCCGATGTCGATGGTTCGCACATAAGGACGCTTTTGTTGACGCTTTTGTACCGGCAAATGTATCAACTTATCAAGGATGGGCATGTCTATATTGCGCAGCCTCCGCTTTTTAAAGTAAAACGCGGGCAGCGTGAACAATATATCCAGACTGAAGCGCAAATGGAACAGTTTATCCTAGAACTTGGGCTTGAAGGACATAAATTGGTAGTGCTCAAAGGGAAACATACCTTCACGGACAACCAATTTAAAGAGCTTTTGAATCTTTTGGTTGAGTTTGAAAAGATTGGGAAGCGTCTTGAAAGAAAGGGAGTTGATTTTGTTAATTACCTTAACTTAAGACATTTAAAAACCAGAAAAATGCCAATTTATAGGATAAAAGTGGAGGGAAAATCCCATTTTGTCTATACTGATAAGGAATTAGCAGAGTTCGCTGAAAAGGCGGGAAAAGAAGGAGAACCGGACGTTCTTGAACTTTTTGAAGCGCAGGAAGTAGATCAAATTATTGAAAAAATTGAAAAACTCGGCTTAGATATTACCAATTACAATGTACCCGCACTTTCTGTTGAAGCAGTTGTTAAAGATGCGGAAGCAGCCAAGCGCAAGCCGATATACAGAATCGAAAATGAAAAAGATACTGCAGATATGTATTGTATCAAGGATATTCTGGCATTTGTCAAAGAAATTGCCACAAAAGGCATGCATATTCAAAGATATAAAGGTTTGGGTGAAATGAATCCTCAGCAGCTTTGGGATACAACCATGGATCCCGAGAAACGCACGGTTTTGCAGGTAACCCTTGAAGACGCCGTTGAAGAAGATAAGATGTTTACGGTATTAATGGGGGATCAGGTTGAGCCGCGCAGAGAGTTTATTGAGAAATTCGCGCATCTGGTGAAGAATTTGGATATCTAGGTACTTGCTCCGCACATGACAGTTGCATATTTAAAAAATTGTGCTTTTTTGCGGAGCGCTACTACATAAAAACAAGAGAGTTCCTCAGCGATGAGGAATGCCAGTTAATAAAAGCCGTAGGAGTTCCATGTATACTCGAAACGAAAGAATAGTTCCCCGTAATATAGAAGAGGAAGTAAAGGATTCGTATTTAAATTACTCGATGAGCGTTATTGTCGGGCGTGCACTGCCCGATGTCCGCGACGGGTTAAAGCCTGTGCATCGCCGTGTTTTGTATGCGATGCAGGAATTGAACCTTGAACACTCCAAGCCGTATAAAAAATGCGCCCGTATCGTCGGAGAAGTGTTAGGTAAATATCATCCTCATGGGGATGTGGCGATTTATGACACCTTGGTGCGTATGGCGCAGGATTTTTCACTGCGCTATCCGCTCGTTGATGGGCAGGGGAATTTCGGTTCTGTTGACGGTGATTCAGCGGCAGCTATGCGGTATACGGAAGCGCGCCTTGCTTCGATTACCGAGGAAATGCTCGCCGATATTGATAAGGAAACCGTCAAATTCGGGCCAAATTTCGACGCATCATTAAAAGAACCGCTGTTATTGCCTGCGGCATTACCGAATCTTTTAGTCAACGGCTCAAGCGGTATTGCCGTTGGCATGGCAACAAATATCCCGTCCCATAATTTAAATGAGGTTTGTGATGCCATTGTGTATTTGATGGATAATCCTGACGCCCAGGCAAAAGATCTTATGAAATTTGTCAAAGGGCCTGATTTTCCGACGGGCGGAGTTATTTGCGGCAAACAGGGGATTAAAGATGCGTATACGACGGGCCGCGGGAAACTGACGGTTCGCGCCCGCGCGAGCGTTGAGCACCAGAAGAATAATAAAGATTTGATTATTGTGACGGAAATTCCGTATCAGGTGCAGAAGTCGTCGCTTATTGAATCGATTGCCGATTTGGTGGAAGACAAGAAGATCGAGGGGATTTCCGATATCCGCGATGAATCGGATAAGGACGGCATGCGGATTGTTGTTGAGCTCAAGCGCGACGTTGAAGCGCAGATAGTTTTAAACCAGCTTTTTAAGCACACGCAGCTTGAGACGACGTTCGGCGTGATAATGCTCGCGCTTCTTGACAACAGGCCCAAAGTTTTAACATTGCGGCAAGTGCTTGATGCCTACATTTCGCATCGCAAGATTATTATCCGTCGACGTACGCAGTTCGAATTGGATAAGGCTTTAAAACGCGCGCATATCCTTGAGGGGTTAAAAATCGCCCTTAAGTTTATCGACCGTATTATTAAAGTCATCAAAGAATCTAAAGATGTAACGATTGCCAAGTCGCGTTTGATGAAAGAGTTCGATCTTTCGGACGTCCAATCGCAGGCAATCCTTGAAATGCAATTGCAGCGGTTGACCGGCCTGGAACAAGATAAGATTGAGGCCGAATACAAAGAATTGCTTAAGAAAATCGATGAATGCCGCGCGATCCTGGCTTCAGAGAAAAGAATCGAAGGCATCATCAAGCTGGAACTGGAAAATCTCAAACAAAAATACGGCGATCCGCGCAGAACCGATATCGTCGGGGAAGTCGAAGAGCTTGAGGTAGAGGATTTCATCGCCGATGAAGACGTGGTCGTAACCATCAGCCACGGCGGTTATATTAAAAGGCTTCCGGTAAGCGCGTATCGGAAACAAAAACGCGGCGGAACAGGTTCTTCGGGAGCAGATCTTAAAGAAGAAGATTTTATCGAACATTTGTTCGTTGCTTCAACCAAAGATTATCTCCTGATATTTACCGACAAGGGACAGGTGCATTGGCTGAAGGTTTATGAAATTCCCCAGGCGAGCCGGACTTCAAAAGGCAAGGCGATCGTTAATTTAATTCAGTGTGAGGCTGCCGCTAAAATCAGCTCAACGGTTCCCGTGAAGGAATTTGTCGGGGATAAATATCTTGTTATGGTTACAAAACTCGGCAATATCAAGAAAACGCGTCTTGATGCCTACGGCAATCCGCGAAAAGGCGGTATTATCGGCATAACGCTAGAAAAAGATGACGAGCTTATCGGCGTTGAATTAACCGATGGTAACCAGGAAGTGCTTATCGGGACCCGTGAAGGTAAAGCCATCCGTTTTGTTGAGTCGAAAGTACGTGATATGGGGCGCGGGGCAAAAGGTGTCCGCGGCATTAGCCTCGCCAAAAAAGATGAAGTTATTGCCATGATCGTTGTGCAAAAAGACAGCTCCATTCTTACTGTTACAGAGCTTGGTTTTACCAAAAGAACACCGGCTGAGGAATACCGCTTGACAAGCCGCGGCGGCAAAGGCATTATTAATATCAAGGTAACTGATAAGAACGGCAATGCCGTAAGTTTAAAGAGTGTTTCCGATAAAGATGAACTTATGGTTATTACGCAGAACGGCATGTTCTTGCGGTGCGCGGTCAAAGATATCCGCACCACGGGACGTTCCGCGCAGGGTGTGCGGCTCATTAAGTTGCAGGATAAAGATCGCGTTTCCTGTGTCGCCCCTGTTATTGCCGACGAAGAAGAATAATTTGCGTCCCCATCGTCTAGCCTGGTCTAGGACAAGAGCTTTTTCCCGCCAGGCGATTAAGATATGAGGGCGGGATCCCGCCGTAAGCAAGAAACAATGGCGGGACAAGCTCTCAATAATATGTATTATGTGTATGTTTTGGAAAATGCCCTTGGTCAGAAATATATTGGTTATTGCGCTGATTTAGCAAATAGATTGCAGGAGCATAACCAGAATAGTGTTCGTTCGACAAAGCACAAAGGGCCGTTTAAGATTGTTTTGACAGAAGTTTTTGAAAATAAGACAGATGCTCGAAAACGTGAAATTCAGCTTAAATCGTTTAAGGGCAATAGTAGTTTTAGAAAGTTATTGAATAAATTTGCGTCCCCATCGTCTAGCCTGGTCTAGGACAAGAGCTTTTCAAGCTCTCGACACCGGTTCAAATCCGGTTGGGGACATTTAATTCCGGTTCCCCCGTTCGTAGCGCTCAAAAAATTCTCGCAGAATTTTTTCGCACTCACGGGGTCAATTCGCACAGTAACTTATGTACATTCGCTTTGCTCGTTCCATAAGTTACGTGCTCATTGAAAATCCGGTTGGGGACATTTAATTCCGGTTCCCCCGTTCGTAGCGCTCAAAAAATTCTCGCAGAATTTTTCCCATACGTATGGGACGTCGCTTAATAAGAAGAGTAGGTGCTTCATGTGCGGCATAATTGGTTACATAGGGGACAGACAGGCGCAGGGAATTTTACTCACCGGTTTAAAACGCCTGGAATATCGCGGCTATGATTCAAGCGGTGTTGCGATTCTTGATCCTATAAGCAATCTCCTCGTTGTCAGAAAGACTCCCGGCAAAATAGCGGAACTCGAAAAACTCCTCAAGAATAAACCGTTACGTGGCACGGTTGGTATTGCGCATACACGCTGGGCAACACATGGCGCTCCGACACAAGTTAATGCCCATCCGCATACGTCTTGTAACCACGACCTGGCAGTTGTCCACAACGGTATTATCGAAAACTATGAGACGTTGAAGGCACGACTTATCAAAGAAGGGCATCGATTTGTCAGCCAGACAGATACCGAGGTCATCGTTCATCTTATCGAAGGCCATCTTAAAAATATGGGATTTGAAGATGCGGTGCGAAGCGCCCTTCGTCAGCTTGTCGGTTCATTTGCGGTAGGGGTCGTTTCAAAAAAGTTCCCCGGAAAATTAATTGGAGCTCGGCAGGGCAGCCCGCTTATAGTTGGCGTCGGGAAAAACGAAAATTTTCTTGCCTCCGACGTTCCCGCAATCCTTGATGCGACAAAAGACGTTATTTTTTTAAATGATAATGAGGTCGCTGTCCTCACCAAGGATCGCGTGCATATTACCGATTTAAAAGGGAAACCCGTTTCGGCAAAAATTGTACGCGTGCATTGGGATATCGCTCAGGCGGAAAAGGCGGGGTACAGGCATTTCATGCTTAAGGAGATTAACGAGCAGCCGGGCATTATCCATAATCTCTTTACGATGCGTATTGAAAAAAAATCCCAGCTCGTCTGGTTTGACGAACTGGAAATTACCGAACGAAAATTGCGCAGTATCAAGGAAATCACGATTGTGGCTTGCGGAACCGCGTATCATGCGGGTGTTGTGGGGAAATATATTATTGAATCTCTCTGTAAAATCCCTGTTTCCGTCGATGTTTCAAGCGAATTCCGTTATCGGGATCTCCTTATCCATAAAGATACGCTTGTTGTTGCGGTCAGCCAATCCGGTGAAACTGCTGATACGCTTGCCGGAGTCCGTCAGGCCCGCGCAATGGGTGCGACGGTATTAAGTATTTGTAATGTGCTCGGCTCTACCTTGACGCGCGAGTCCGACGGGGTGATTTATACGCATGCGGGTCCGGAAATCGGCGTCGCTTCGACAAAAGCGTATACGGCGCAGCTCTTTGTTTTTTATCTTTTGGCGCTTTATTTGGCTCAGCTGCGTAACTCTCTGCCCGTGGCAACGATTAAGAAATATATCCGGGATTTGCGAATAATTCCCGCGTTGCAAAAAGAGGTGTTGTCCCGCCAGCATGAAATCGGCAGACTTGCACAGAAGCATTCCCACTTCGGTTCGTTTTTATATTTAGGGCGCAATGTGAATTTCCCGTCGGCGCTGGAGGGCGCACTGAAGCTGAAAGAGATTTCGTATATTCCCGCCGAAGGATACGCCGCCGGAGAAATGAAGCACGGGCCGATCGCACTTATCGACGAGTACCGTGCGGTTGTCTGTATCTGCCCCGAATCAAAGGTCTATGAGAAGATGTATTCGAATATCCAGGAAATAAAAAGCCGGCTCGGGAAAATTATTGCCATCGCGACAGAGGGCGATAAAAAGATTAAAAAATTAACGCCCGAGGTTGTTTATATCCCGCGCGTTGACGAATTTTTCTCGCCGCTTCTTGTTGCTATTCCCTTGCAGCTTTTGGCATATCATATTTCTTCTAAACGCGGATGCGATGTTGATCAGCCGCGTAATTTAGCGAAATCGGTGACTGTTGAATAATGCTTTATATTGTTGCTACCCCGATAGGGAATCTGCAGGACATCACGTTCCGCGCAATTGAAACCTTGAAGTCTGTTGATTTGATTGCGTGCGAAGACACCCGGCACACAAAAATTCTCCTGGATCACTATAGCATTACAACTCCGACGACCAGTTTTTTTCAGCACAATCGATTTACCAAGGGGGAATTTTTGCTCGGATTGCTGAAATCAGGGAAATCGGTTGCGCTTGTTTCTGACGCGGGGATGCCGGGGATCCTGGATCCCGGGTATAATCTAGTTAATTTAGCGATTAGCAACGCAATTGAAATAACAGTGATTCCCGGAGCAACTGCTTTTGTTAACGCACTTGTTTTATCGGGAAAGCCGGCGCACCAATTTTATTTCGAAGGATTTTTGCCGAATAAGCCCATTTCCCGTAAAAACAGACTGCAAAAATTGCTTTCCTTGGAATGTACAATAATTTGTTATGAATCGTGCCATCGTATTATTGCCACGCTGGAAGATATTTCTTCAGTTTTCCCCGCAAAAGAAGTTGTTGTAGCCCGCGAACTTACTAAAAAGTTTGAAGAAGTAAGAAGAGGCCCTGCCAAAGCAATTGCTGAATATTTCACTAAGAACAAGCCAAAAGGTGAGTTTATTGTTTTAATTTAAACAATGTCCAATCTGCATTAATGTCCAATCTGGATTTATCTAATTTTTTGGCAATAATTCCATTTATATCATTGCTGCACCCGTTATCGCTCCTCTAAAAAACTGTTTTTACTTGTACTGTTGTGACCCATGACTTTGTGCCCGCGTTTGTTTTAATGAGAAGGAACCGCTTTCCCGAAAACCCCGAAATGGCATTGATCCTTACCTTATATTAGTACATACTTTTAATTGGCTGATAAACCTAATTATTAATATGAATAACCAATTAAAGAAAATTATTTGTATTGTTTTATCCATTAGTTTCCTTTTGCAGCAGGCTGGCTATGCCCAGGTTGCCGGCGAGATGAATGTCGCCGCTTTTTTATCTGCCGCAAAAGGAGCCAACGTATCCGACAAGTTTCGTCCGCTTCATTTACGCTATCTTTCACTGGATCCCGTAAAAAATAATTTCCGCCTCATGCTGGACCGTGGTGATAACAAGCAACTCAAGAAAGAAGAAATCGCACAATCCAGCAAAGAGCTTTTAAACTATTTTTTAATTGGGGTTAGCCTGCCGGAAGATAAATTCTGGGTTAACTTGCGGCCTGATCAGCAGGGTACAATTATTGATCCGGTACTTGAGTTTACTGATATCGGTAAAATTTATTTGGAGGCTGATCTGCAGTTGAAAAAAGATACCGCCGCGATGACTTCTCCGGCTACTCCGGCAGGAAGACGGTATTGGGATGCGCTTTATAAAAAAGCGGATGAGCTTTTTGGCCAGCAAAATATTACGATTCCCACTATAACCAGACCCTGGATTGTGCCCGGCGATATTGTTATCCGTGAAGCACCGGACAATGCCTATATTTATAAGGCAACGCTCAAAGTCATGCTTGAGGAAGATTATTTGAAGGATTCCGCGCAATACAATTTTAGCGACCCCCGTTTAAAAGCGCTTAACATATTTGCTTCTGATTGGGTGCGCAAAAATATTATCCCCCAATTGACAAGAGAGATTAACACCTCGAAGCGTTATGCTGCACTGCGGCAGGTATATTATTCATTAATTTTAGCCAAGTGGTTTAAGATGCGTTACCGCGGTACAAATAATAAATATGCGCAGTTAATTGACAGCGGGAAACTGGATGGGCTAGGCTCAAAGACTGCCTGGACCAAGGATAGCTATTATAAGGCCTACCAGCAGTCATTTAACGACGGAGAATACAATATCCAAGAGCCTGTTATGACGCCGTTTGGCCAGGTTATCCGCCGCTACACGAGTGGCGGAATTGCGCCTTTAACTGAGATGCGTTGCGAAATGCCGCTGAGAGGGATTGTTGCCAGCGCGTTGCCTGCGGGTGGAAATTTTGTAGAGGTGGGAGGAGATGGTGCTCCTGTTTCTTCGGGGGAAATTATTGCTGCTGAAATTAGCGGTGATGGGAGTGCGGTAATACAACCTATGGAATTTCCCGCACGTACTCCTCGTCTTGGAGAAAGCAGAGGAGAAGGTATTGGTGCTAAACCCCCAACGCTTATTTTGCCGCAAAACGAGGAAAAATATAAACATCTTTCGCCGATAAAGCGCGGCTGGGTTGCAGCGGTGAAAGAAACATTTCAGAGTTTGATTGGTTTATGGAGTTTTGTGCCGCAGCATGGCTATAATCAGAGCGCCGCAGATTTACTGGCACGTAATCGTGGATATCGCGCAATGAAGATTGCTACACTCGGAACCATTGTTTTAACCGTCCCGATATTAGCGGTGACAACGTCGTGGGCGTATCCGATAGTTTTTACAGCAGCGCTTGCTAGCGGCGTAGGGGCAAATATCATTTCGCACGGAACGTATAATACGCTTGCTGCGCTATATGGTTTTGCGGTTCTTAAAGCTGCTACCTTAGAAGACCCATTTATTATTCCTCAGGGATTGCAGTTTTTATCAATAGCGCAAATCGGCGGAGAAAAAGATAAGGAGTTTTGGGCTGATGGTCAAGGCAATCTCTGGATTTTTAAAAACAATCCGTATAGCAAAGAAGGGTATCGGCCGTTAGGAACGCAGCTCTATAATCGGTTTCTCCAGGTTGTATTGCAGCGTCCTGTTGAGGCATATGAAGTAACGTTGCCGGATGGCCGAGTAGGTACACTTGAGAGAGCGCTTTTGAAGGGTGGGGCGCAAGAGCTTGATTGGAGAATGGTGTCCCCTGGACAAGTCAATACGGTTTTCCGAGCGAATGCGCTGAGTAATTTTAGAAAACAATTTGGTAATGTTGCTTCTCTTTCAAAAGAGCAGTTGCAATCTTTGGGAGAACAAGTCTTGGAAGAAATGGTTGTGGATTGGCTTTTCTCAAATCACGATACGCATATGGCCAATTTTCTTGTCGATGATCAAGGGAATGTTGTCGGTATTGATAAAGAGCAGGTGTTTAAATATTTTCCGAATGATGTGTTAAGCTTGAAATATTTACCGAATGGCGCAGGTGAAGCATATACGTCCCTCTACTACTATCTCCTTGTAGCTCTCGCCTCTCAAGGCCTTTTGAATGATACCTTGATTGATAAGGTTTGTAAAAAAATCGACTCTATTTCTGACGGCCAATTGCGCGAATTTATGCATCCGTTTGCCGCAGCGTACGTAGCAGCGCATCCCGATCGTTTTGCAAATGAACAAGCTTTTATCGAGGCTTTTTTAACTCGCAAGGCAAATTTGAGAAATGATTTTAAGACGTTTTTTTTGAGCATCCAAGCCAATTCCGTCTTTGCAGCGAATACGTCAAAAATGATAACCATAAGCACCGATTTCATTAAACAAATGCCCCTTGGTAATAAAATGTTTAAGAAAATTGCTTTAACCGCGACAACACTATGTACTGTAGTGTTCAATAAACAAGTGGAATTAAATAGACGACTTCAGAATATGTACGAGATTGGAGCCGGCGTGGTGTCTCAGATTAAAAATGCGGGATCTGAAGGGCAGCGACATGAGATGATAATTTCAGAAATAGAAAGAGAATTTCAGGATCTTGTCCAGGGAGCGACCATCGAAGAGGCGGACGCATTGCGGCAGGAAAAAGAATTATTGGTTGCTCAAATCCGAGCGCCTCCGTCATCTGTTCAACGGTTAAAAAAGACACTGGTTCTTTTGTCTGCTTGGATCAAGCTTCTGCGGAGCGAAAAAGGCGATTACCACCGGCTTTATTTAGCGCGCGACGGAGGATATTTTCATTTGATAGATAAAGCTATTGCGGAAGCCGAGGGAATGAATCCCGAATATGATGCAGGCTCCTCTGTTTATATGTTAAGTCGAGCGCGCATGTCTGGCAAGGCCGGATGGCAGGTGTATGAAACCATGAAAACGATTATTGCGCAAGCGCAACAGGACTCAGGGCAAGATATAAAATCATTTATAAGAAGATTGCGGCAAGAATTTCAAGAGCAGTATTCACAAGATGCCAATTTTCGATACATCGTTGATAAAACAAGGGAAGAGTTGATAGAGTTGGGATATACCGATATGAAAAAGCTCGTTATAATAGATACCGGTTTTATTGGGACAATTCCCTTTTTTATCAAATGTGTTTTAGAGCAGGGCAAGAATGAAGAAGATCTGTTTGATGAATCCGGCGAAGAGCTTATTAGTCTTGCTATCGTTGCTCCCTCAAGTATCAGCGATTTTGCTAAGCAGCTGTTTGGTTTTGATTTGGAGATGTTTTCAGATGAAGAAAGGGCTTTTTTGAGCAGAGTAGCGCCGCAAGGAGGCGGTTCGTTGGGGTTGGAACTCGAAGGGATTAACGATCACCCGATTGAATTTGATGATAATTCCTGGAGTATTCAAGAACAAGGTCTTGTGAGTAAGCTCAAAGTATTTTTTACCAAGATGGTTGCACTCCAGGCTCTTCTTGCCATGCTTGAACAAGCGACGGAAATTGAAAGAATTACCGGTAATCCGTTGTTGGGCCGCGCGATGTTTATTTCATTAATGAAGTCAGACTTTTCCGATCTCATTCATAGCTATTATCCGAAAAGCGAAGCAGTGTTTAAAAGTTTTAATTGGGGTTCAAAAGAAACAATCTCCTCGCAGATTCTTGAATCCATGGAGAATTTAGGAAGTTACCAGTCCGAGGCAATGATAAAAAAACAAAACGCTTTTGTCGCCTTTACGAATGTTCTTCTGCCGACTGCGATGACAATTAACCCCGCGACAAACATTGCAATTACGACGCAGTATTTAGCTGTGCCTATTCTAGTGCGTATCGTCCTGTGGTTTAAAAATATTAGGGATCGAATTTTCGCAGCATTCACACACCTGGTGCCCGCACCAAATTTCTTAGGGGATTTTCTATCTTTGAGTGCTCGTGAAGGTCTTTCTATGAGTATGCCCGCATCAAACAATGCAAAGGCTTTTGTTTTTGGCGGAAAGCAGTCACCTATTATCTTTAAACCAGGAAAGAATAGGCGGGTGGATATCATTGTTACAAGAGGTTTTTTCTTAATGCAGTATTTGGCTCTTGCGTCTCAAGGGGTAAAAAATCCGGAGAAGGTTTTGGCTGCTTTTTTCGAGCTGGTTATTGCATATGCTCGTGGTCACGACGTAATTGCTGCTCGGCAAGCGATGGAGGTTCGTTGTATGACGCTGGGGGTAGATAGTCGCGAAGTGGTTCGTTTTATGAAAGCTCTTGCGAATGAAATGCTTTTAGTTCGTTCCGATGATCTTGTGGATGGGGAAAAGATAAAAAAGGGGATTGAGGTGTTTGATGTGGGGGTATTTATCCCAAATAATTCTGGGCATACTATTCAAGGATCTGCTCGCGCGGGAGAAGATATCGATCAAAAAAGCGGTGCCTATAATGAAGATTTAGCCACGTTTGATGCCTCGCAAGGAAGTGATGCGGTGTTTACGGTGGCCGATGGGATAATGCCGGAGATTTCGCAGTCGCTTGATACGGCTGTAAGCGCGTTGCAGACAGGCGGCGGCACGATAACGGTAGGCGGGGTTGCGATAACCGTGCAAGAAACAACGTTATCCCAAGGCGATGAAGCATCGGCATGGTATGAAAATGGCAAAGGAGTTATTAGTATCAATACAGATGCGTTACGCGTACGGCTGGAAGCTGCGGGGTTGTCAAAAGAAGATATCGCGATTGTCCTGAAACTGGTATTGGCGCATGAGCTGGCGGAAGTAGTATCCCGGCACCACGGGTTATCAACCGCGGATTCACATCAGGCCGCGATGGTAGTGGAGGGATTATGTGCGCAGCAGTTGGGAGTGAACGCAAAGATAAAAAGAGCGGCTTGGCAGGCCAGGGAGGAAACATTGGGGATGCGGCTTCCGGCAGACGCCATTATTTATGACGATATAGTCAGGTTTATCCAAAACACGGAAAATCCCTGGTTGGTATATGCGGATATGTTAAAGTTGTCGCTGCGTGACCGCTATTACGGGAAATTTACTGCGGATTATCTGATTTTTGAAGCGGAACGGGTTGCCCGGTCATATTTCCATAGGGTTACAGGAGCGCCGTTAAAGCGTATGGGGAGCATGTCTGACGAGATCGCCGCAGCGGCACAGGGAAAAACAACCGAAGAGATAGTGAAGCTTCTGCGTGGTTTACAGGAAGAGCTGGAGAAAGAATTTTCTCAGTATGTCTACGTTGAAATCCCTTTGCAAACGGAAGAGGCAGAGGCAGAAAATGCAGCGTTGCCGGCCATTACGTTTGATGACATCCGCGCATTGAATAAGGCTGCGCGGCAAAAGGATTCTGACGGCATCCCCCAAACTGAAATTCTTTCTTTTGACCGGCTGTCAGGATATTTGTTTGATGATGAGGGAGTTCCGTTGATGCATACCGCTCCGCATCAATTCGCCACTATGCTGCTTCGTGTCCGGCAGGGAGAGACGGCTGCCGATACGATCAAACGGATTTGCGGCAATGCCTGGGGCATGGAGCAGAATGATACAACCTTACAACAGAAACTGGCACACGTCGTATCGCAATATATATTTATCCCGTATCTTCCTGCCGCAGCTGTTTCTATCGCCGATCCGGGGCAGTTTGGAAGCGGTGAATTTAAGAAACAATTCGGCGCGGCAGAAATGATGCAGCGTATTGTCAAAGAATCATTGGAATTGTCCGGGGTAGTGCAGCCTGAGCAGGTGACGGGAAGGCCGCATGATGAAGGGACTCCGTTGCATGGGGTGCGTCAGGGGCAGCTTTTGCATCAGCGGCAGAATGCTATCCTGGGGGTTATCAATACGGGCGCGCAACGGCAGGCGCTTCAGGGGCTTCAGCGTTTTATCGAGGAACGCGAAATAAAAACCCGCGGTGAACAAGGGGCAAAACTTTACGCGGAAAAGGCGGTTGAGCCGCTCATGAGACAGCAGCGGTTATATCTTGAGCGCGACCATTTGTTTGCGGTGCTTAGTTATCTTATGACAGTGCGGGATATGGGGAAAGTCACCTTTTTCGTGCGCGGGCCGCCGGATACTTTTTATTGCGTCACTGCAACCGGATATGGGTGGCAGATGTTTATCATCCATCAGGCTATTATTGCCACCGATTACAATGATGCCAGCGTTCCCCCCGAAATAAGTTTATTCCGGAAGTTTGAAAAGGTGATGAAAGCGTCGGGAAGGCAGACGCTTGGGGAAGAGAAAAACCGGTTTGGTTTTAAAGTCATTAACGATTCTTTTGGCCGTTCCGCCGGAGACCAGCTTGTGAACATGGACGCGATTTTTCTCTGGGAAGCGTTGCGGGGGATGTCCGAAGAAGACCTTCTTGATTCGCAGAAAATCCTTCAGATGCTGGCGCAAGCCGCGAACCCCATTAACAGTATTGTGCAGGACAACGGATTTCACTTTGAGGTTGCTTTTGAGGCCACGGAAATCAATAGTCACGACGGCCTGGTGTTTCCTACCTCAATTCTTGATCGAGCCGAAGAATTAGCGGAAAGCCGGGCAGCGGGCGCCGAACAGTCTGGTTCGCACCGGGTCAAAAGGGCTCAGCAGAATACATCCCCTGAAATACAAGCCCGTATTAATGAAGAAAAAATGCTGGCGCAGGCGCATCGTCGGTATCGTGCCTTTGAAGAGCTGGCACAGACGCATGTCAAATTTATGCCTGCGATTGCCCGTCATCTGAGGGAAATAGCTGATTTGTCTGCGCGCGAATCAAGTATCGAGAAGCTTGCGCGTATTTATATGCGTTCCTTGCGTGCCGGTAAGACAATTAAAGATTGCGAAGCGGATGTTTTAAAAGAAGCCGAGGGGTTGTTCGCAGCTGACCGAAAGACGGCAGGCGGCGTTCAGCATAGAGAAGAGCCGGGGCGGGCTACGCAAGACTTGGAACAGGGAGAAGGTTTTTGGGATGTTGCACAAGAAACGCCTGCGGCGCGCGCAGGGCGGCTTCCGGGAATTTTCACGAAAGCGTTTAATAAGATGGCGAATATTGTTTTAGTTGGAAAGCTGCGCGCGGAATTAAAACGCGCAATTCCCGGTAAAGAATATGCCTTGCTGCGGAATGAGCTTGCAAAAAATATCGCGCGCGCCGGGAACGTACGAAAAAGTTTACGGGAAAATGCTGCTTCCGGCTACGGAGAATTTATCCGCTTTTTGTCTGTCAAAGATAGCGGATTTTATCATTCTGATATCGAGGAATTTATGCGGCTGCTCGTGAATAGGGCTGATCAGGCAGAAATAGAGGCGAGCACCAAGACGCTCATTGGCCAATTGCGTGAATTGGGGGTCCGTCCTTTTAGCGTGCGAATAGCCATAAGAGCCGCTCTGTCGCAGCAAAATCCATTGGCACTCCTGCATGCTTTTAGCAGATTGGCTGCGGAACTGGAGAAATTCCGTGATGCAAGCGGAAATTTCGATTTCTTCCGTAACCCAGAACAGCTTATCGGCGCGGTTGTAAGGACAGAAGATCCTGTGCATGTGTGTGACAGGCTTATCCAAACAGGTATTACGGGGAAGGTCCTTGATTTTAGCTCGGCACTCATTGATCGGGGAATTGATCGGGTTGCATGGATAGAAGAGATTACGGCGTATTTTATTAGTACCCCGGATCCTTTGGATGGGATGCGGCGGTTTCTTCCTCAGAAAGGGCAGGCAGGGCCGGTTGATCTTTATGCAAACCTGATACGGCTTCTTGCGCGGGTAGGGGTTACGAGTGACATGCGCGAACAAAAATGGATTGCGCGGGTAAGAACGTTTCTCCGCAATGATCCCTATGCCGAAAAAATGCCGGAGTTTATTACCTTCTTGATGGCAGACGAGAATCAAACAATTTCCCTGGAAAAAATAAAACTCATTGAGTATCTCGACATGCTTAATATTATTTCCGAAAAAGGAGATATCCTCGATGGTATCATGCAATGGTGCGGGAAACTACCTCGGGAAAAAGAGCTTGCTTCTTTGCGCGGGTTGAACAATATTTTATCCGCGCAGGCGATGAAAGAATCCGATGAGGCTTCTGATTGGAGGATTTTGTTCGATTCCTATATACCGGAATTCGGCTTTTTTGCTAACGGGACGATAATTTTTCTGCATCGCTCTTTGTCTAAAGGCGTGCCGGTTTCTTCAGAGCTTTTAGCGGAATTCAATTTACCTGGTATCGGGGTAACAGAAACGGGACCGGAAGGGATCGCGCAGCTTAAGAAGATACTTGAGACGTTACGGATGGATATTTTTGAAAAGAAGGATATCCCTGAAGCATCTGTTGATCATCCGGTGATAGGCCCTTTGACGGGAGCGATCACGGGTTTTCTTACGGCAATATGGGGGCATGGCTCAGCGCGGGGGAAGAATCTGTTGGATTTCGTGCGGGAATTTCACGAAACAGTGTCGCGTCAAGACGGTTCCGGCGGCGTGAAGATTGATGCAGATGTTTTAGCGACAGAAAGCGATTTTCCTGTTGCGTTCCTTGGTCCCAAAACGTTCTCTCCCGATGCCGGGAAGGCTTTTGCGTGGTATCGCGGAGTTATTGATTACGTATTGTCGCTGGATCAGCAGAATCCTTTTGAAGGTTTGCGCCTTCGTGTTCGTGGGATCCTGGCAGATCTTCGTGACCAGGCTATGGCGGGTCTTGAACAGGCTCCTCATCAGAAGGCACGCACAAGCCTTGAGGATAAAATTCGTCTCCTCAATAATGGTTTGAGTGCGGTTGTTAATGCGCGGTCAAGTCTTGATTTGGCAATGGCAATTCGCAGCAGCGGTATTAATCTTGATAAACAGCGTCAGTTGCGGGAACTGGTTATAGCCGCGCTTTGGGTTGAAATTCTGAGCGTCCGGCCTATACTCCGTCAGCAAGTAGCTGAAAATGACATGAAAACGCTCACCGCGCGGAGTATAAACATGATTCTTGAGTGTGCGTACGATATTTTGCCCGAGCATGTATTGAAGGATAGGGTCGGTACGAGTGACGCAAAGGAATTAACCAAGATCTTCTTCCCCAAGATATTCGAAGATGAGGTGCGTAAACAGATTAAAGCGGGAGAGACGACGCCTGTACATGCTTTTGCCACGCGCGGAATTCTCGGTGAAATGGCCGGCGATATAGGCGACGCTTGTTATACCGCGGTATCCGGGCTCATGTTTTATCCATCTCTGGTAACGGCAGTGCTGTTTACATCCGGCCAAGGATTTGAGCGGCAATTCGCAGGCTCCGTGCTTATCCTGGAAAATTATTATCGTGGTGAGAAGGTATGGATCCTGCGGGCAATTAATCCGTCGGCAGATTTTCTTGCTACGCATGACGCCGATGATTTCTTTGCCGGAATTCTTCAGTATGCCCAGAAACTCGCGGATGCCTATAATAGGCTGCATCCTGATTCGCCGGTCCGGTATTTGTTGGCTCCTACGGGAGAAGAGGGCGCGCTTTCTAATAGACCGAAGATTAAAGATGCTGTTGTAAAAAAGGCCGAGGACGGTTTTATATCGTTAGACAAGCCGGAAAATCTAAACGGATATCCGATTAAGGATACATGCGCTATTCTTGCCCGTCTCTCAATGCCGTTAGAAAACAATACGTCTCTTTCGTCCGATGCGGATGAAGAGAAAGCGGCAAAGGCTATGCTGGAACATGAGCTTCGGAATCTTGCTGGTCAACCGATATCGTGGGCTGAAGTTGTCTGTGATGATTTGCCGCCGGATCTTGCAGTGAAAGGGAAAGCCTTTTTGGGAGAATTGCAAGACAGAGTGGCCGCGAAAAAGAGCCGGGGCGATAAGAATTCGGAATTTGATATGGAGGATATTGAAGTTTTGTTTCCGCTTGCAGCCGAATTCTTTGCGGATAAAGAAGTAAGGGAATTCTTGATCGAATTTTTCGGGTCTCCGGAGAAATGTGAGGACTTCCTCGGCCAGATGCAGCTTTCAATCGGGATTGCCCGCGAGCTTCTGGATAATTATCACAAGGGCGATACTTTTGGCACAAAAACTAAGAATGCAATTGACGTTAATTGGTTGTTGGAAGCGCTTATAGCATATTTAAACCGGTCACAGGGTTCAAGTAAAGTGGAGCGGGAGGAACGTATTGTGAGCAACACGCCTGTCGAAGGAGGTGTCACAGTAACAGGTTCATGGTTGGGGCTTTGGTTATTATTCGATAATTTGATCCGCAATGCGCGCGAGGCGACACATAACAATGCGCCGATAAAAGTGCGGCTTTTTGTTGATGGCGGTTCTGTGGTTTTAGAAGTGGAGGATAAAGGCGCAGGAATTGATATATCCCGTTGGGAAGAAATATTTGCTTTAGGTGCGACATCGAAGGTGGAGAGCGGTAACGATACTAGTTTAAGGCATGGCATAGGCTTGCGTATATGCAAAAGAATCGCCGAAAGTCATGGCGGCAAGGTGTATGTACAAGAATCAAAAGTGGGGGAAGGTTCGATATTCCGCGTTGAGTTGCCGTTGGCTCGTCCGGTAGTAAATGCGCCGACGGCGATTTCTGTGTTGACGAAAAATGCCGATTCCGGGAAGCCTGTTGCGCCTGTAGCTTCAAGCACGGAAGAAACAAGCGGTAGCGGGTCACGTGCGGATGCCCGAGAGCCGATGCATGCGTCTCTTGCCGATGGGGTAGAAAGAGTTTTAGATCAAGATTATCGGGTGAGGCAGAAGCCGTTTATATTTTCAAATGAAGAGAATCAGGAGGATGCCTTGCAGGAGCTTGCGCAGGCTCCCGGGCGAGGTACGGGGGTTCATGTTGGTTTCGGCAGCCTTTTGAATCTCGATATCATGGTTGCCCGTCAATCACAATATGGCTTTATTGCCGATGTCAATGATTTAGAGATTGCCGCTTGGCATGCTCTTAAACGAGCGCTTGTCGAGGTTGGAGAAGGTCCCGGCGCCAGGGAGAATTTTAAGAAGCTTTTTTTGAAATATATTGAAGAAACTATTTATTCTCCCGTTGGTTCTGCGGTGCCATACGCGGGATACCATGCAGATCACTTGCGTGATATCGAGATGCTTTTGGAAGGCACCCAGCCGCAAACCCGGTGGTTTGCCACGGAAGAAGGGTTTCGATACGTGCAGAGGATGTTCCTTGAGGGAAGAATTGCAATTTTCCGCAGGGACATTAGAGACTTTCAGGGGTTTGGGGAGCTTTCCGGGTTGCTTGCCGATAGAAATTTGCGTATCGACTCTTTGTATACAACTAATATTTTTAGTTGGTTCACGATGTCCATGGTTGGGCAGGATTCTCCGGAGGTCCGTCAGCGCGATTTTGCTCGTACTATGGTTGCATTAAGCGTTCGCGCAGATACGCGCACGGTGTATGTTGATGCAGCGCCGGGTGAGCGGATCGGCGGGCGTAGACCTCTTAATTTACGCGTGGCGTCGTTTGATAGAGCGGTATGGGAAGAAAAAGCCGGCGTAGGTAATCAAGAGGGCACAGGTGCAGGGAATAGTGTCCCCAGGGTTACGCCTTCAGCAGATGCTACGGGTGGTATTGATATGCGCGCGTTGCCGGTGCAGGTGCAGCCTGTTCCGCAGGCATTGGTGGGTGTCGGGAAGCAGCTTTCTTTACAGGAACTCGATAAAGAGTGGGCGCAGATCGAGAATATGGTTAATGCCGGCATTATTCCTTCGGGCGTCCGCGTGCAGGAGTATGCGCAGTCATGCCGTATGTCTCAGGACGCAGCGGCGCGTATGAGAAAGATCGGCGCCTGTGTAGCTGAGATCTTAAAAATGGAAGAAGACCAGGTTGTTGCTACTGATGAGGGGATAAGCCGCGTATTGGTTTTTCTTGAAACAGGAGAATCTGCGAGTATATTGAAAAAAGCTTAGAGGCGCATGCAGTTCTGTCTCGGGTTTATCAGCCGTAAGCCCCTGCCAAATCAGAACTCTGCGCCTCGTTTTTTGTAGCAAGAGAGTCGTTTTAGCCCGTAGCTCGTAGGTCGTAGCTCATAGGCTAAGTTCCGCCAGTGGCGGGGTGGAAGCTAGATTGCCACGCCCATCTTTAGTTTTATTGCGGGTAAATCGGGCTCGCAATGACATATGGCATGTCGTCGTTGCGAGGAGCATTTAGTTTAATCGCAAGCGCGACACGGCCTGCCTGACGGCAGTCAGGAAATCACGTTTTTACTTGTGACGTTGTGACTTTTTGACTTTGAAGCCCGGATTATTTTGATTTGTACGAAGCTTGACAATCGCTCTTTTCTCGATAGAATATAACTATGTTTATCCTCGCCAATTTTATTACCGCGTTTGCCGGTATCGTAAACGTTGTTTTAACCGCACTCTATTGGCTTGTTTTGATCCGGGCGCTTTTAAGCTGGGTCAACCCCGACCCGTTTAATCCTTTGGTGCAGTTTTTGAACGCTGTCACCGAACCGATCCTGTATCCTATCCGTAAACTTCTGCCGTTTAGCCTTAAGATGTCCATTGATATTTCTCCCGTTATCGCGTTTTTGCTTATTCTATTTTTGCAGTCATTCCTGGTCCAGACATTGCACGAATTAGCCATGCGATTGAAGACTTGAAGAACGGGTTTTGTTGTCGATAAGAAAAGGTAAAAAAAAGGAGGAGACGATGAAAAATTGGGGATTTATTGTGGTCATTGCTCTTATCACGGTTTTTTTGTTCGGCTATAGTTATATTCGCGCCAATGAGCAGGAACGGTTTATTAAGAATAACCTTCTTTTGTTTAATGACCGGGTAAATCTGTTTGAGGCGAATGTCAAAAAACTTGATGTCCGCATCAGGGATTTTACCGATAAAGTCAATTCTCTTGAAGGGAACCTCGGCCTTTCTGCCAATGAGAAAAAAGAATTAATGGCAAAAATAGATGGCATTGTCGCCGACATTCAGCAACTTAAAAGCGCGCCGAAAGCTGTTGAATTAGCTCCCGTAGAAGTTAAAAAATAGTAGGTTGGCCCGTAGCTGCTAGTTCATAGGTTGTGTTCCGCCGGTGGCGGACACGTAGTTTTAGATTGCCACGCCCATTGTTCGATTTGTTGTGGGTAAATCGGGCTCGCAATGACGCTTCTTTTTCGTCATTGTGAGGAGCGATTAATTAAGTAGCTATCGCGACGCGGCCTGCCTGACGGCAGTCAGGCAATCACGTTTTTACTTGTGACCTTGCAACCCGGGTCGTTTTTAAGTTGAACTACCCTTGACAAAAGCCTGCCGGGGTGGTATATTTAAAGAAATACGAGCAACCTTTAAACTGGCTCTGCGAAGCCAGAAAGGTGAGGAAAATGCATACTAAAAATTACATACCCAATCATTGCAAAAAGCAGTGGTTGGGTTTTTTTATACGGTTTAGCCTCTCGTAGTTATATGTGTGCGGAAAGCGTCGCGAAGGAACTCCTCTACGGGCGCATATCTTATCGGGAGGAGTAAGCCAGCAGGACAGTAAAAGGAGCAGCGGTATGGTGGAAAAATCAAAAATCCTCGATGAAGATTCGCTGAGCCGCGCACTTATGCGTATGGCACACGAAATCCTTGAAAAGAACCACGGGCTGGCCGATCTTTGTTTTATCGGTATCAGGAATCGCGGGGCATATTTAGCCAAGCGCCTTGCGGCATGTGTTATGAGCATTGAAAAGCAAGCTCCTTTTGTGGGGATTTTAGATATAACTCTTTATCGGGATGATCTCACTCTTGTTTCTGCCCAGCCGGTTGTCCATAGCACCGAGATTGATTTTGATATTACCGGGAAGAACGTTGTTTTAGTCGATGATGTCCTTTATACCGGCAGAACGGTACGAGCAGCGCTGGATGCCATCGTTGATTTAGGAAGACCGAAGTTGATTCAATTGGCAGTGCTTGTTGACCGCGGGCATCGCGAGCTGCCGATTCGTGCCGATTATGTCGGGAAAAATATACCGACAGCTCCGAATGAGCAGGTGGAAGTGAGATTAAAAGAAAGCGATGGAAAAGACGAGGTTGTGCTGACGGAGACGCAATTATGAGCGGACTGGTTTGGAATAAAAAAGACCTGTTGGGTTTAGACGGTTTGACCCGGCACGAGATCGAACTTATTCTTGCGACGGCAGAAGGGTTTAAGGGGGTTTCAAGCCGCGATATTAAAAAGGTGCCTGCTTTACGGGGGAAAACCGTGGTTAATTTATTTTTTGAGCCGTCAACGCGCACGCGTATTTCTTTTGAAGTCGCGGCCAAACGTTTAAGCGCCGACGTTATCAATATCGCGACGGAAACATCAAGCGTAAAAAAAGGCGAGACGCTTATTGATACGGGAAAGAATATACAGGCTTTAAAAGCCGATATCGTGGTTATGCGCCATAATTATTCGGGAGCTGCCGTTATCCTGGGCCGGACACTTGATATCAGCGTTGTTAACGCGGGAGACGGGTGGCATGAACATCCTACGCAGGCGTTGCTGGATATGTTTACCTTGCGGGAAAAACTTGGCAGGATCGAAGGGCTCAAGGTGTGTATTATCGGAGATATCGCGCATTCCCGGGTTGCCCGTTCAAATATCTGGGGTTTGACGAAGCTCGGCGCCCATGTTACGGTATGCGCACCGCCGATGCTTATTCCGCCGGCAATTGAAGAGATGGGCGTTACGGTTGCTACCAATATTGACGAGGCCCTGCAAGACGCCGATGCGGTCAATGTCCTTCGCATGCAGTTTGAGCGTGATGAACAGAGTGCTTTTCCCAAACAAATGGAATATTTCCGTAATTACGGCATTACGCAGGAACGGCTTGCCAAACTAAAAAAGAACATTGTGGTTATGCATCCCGGCCCGATCAACCGGGGTATTGAGATGTCAAGCGAGGTTGCTGACGGAGCGAATTCGGTTATTTTAGAACAGGTTACCAACGGTATCGCAGTACGAATGGCGGTTTTATTTTTAGTTGCGCAGGCGAGGGAACGACTCGATGAAGATGCTCATAAAAAACGGTAGGATTGTTGATCCGGCGCGTAATCTGGATGCGGTCGGCGATATTCTTGTAGACAACGGTTGTATTGTGCAGGTTGCCACGGGAAGGAGCGGGAAGGTCAAGACAGATACAACTATCGATGCTACCGGTATGATTGTTTTGCCGGGGTTGGTTGATATGCATGTTCATTTGCGTGAACCGGGCAGAGAAGATAAGGAGACTATTGCGACCGGCACAATGGCTGCGGTAAAAGGCGGAGTAACCAGTGTCTTGGCAATGCCCAATACCGTACCCGCGATAGATGCGCCTGAGCATGTAGCGTTGGTGCGGCAGATTGCGGATAAAACCGCGCATTGCAATGTTTATGTTGCAGGCGCGATTACCATGGGCAGACTTGGGAAAGAGCTAACCGATATTGCGCGATTGAAAAAAGCGGGCATCGTAGCAATTTCCGATGATGGGGCTTCGGTTGATGACGGGATGCTTTTGGGGAAGGCACTGGGAAACACACAAGGGCTCTGCGTGATCTGCCATAGCGAAGATAAAACCCTTTCCGGCCACGGGGTGGTAAATCGGGGGCTTATTTCCACGAGACTTGGTTTGCGCGGGATTTCCAGCGAATCGGAATATGCGCGGGTAAAAAGGGATGTTGAGCTGGCACGGCTTGCCGGTAGCCGGGTGCATATCGCGCATGTGTCGTGTCGTGAAAGCTTGGAGATTATTGCGCAGGCAAAGAAAGAAGGGGTTGCAGTTACCTGCGAAACCGCGCCGCACTATATTGCCTTAACCGAAGAGGATGTACTTGGATATGATACTAATTTTAAAATGAACCCGCCGCTGCGTAGTCGGACAGATCGGGAGGCCATACGGCAGGGTTTAAAGACAGGCGTGATTGATGCGATTGCATCGGATCATGCGCCGCATACCGAAAATGAGAAAGATATCGAATTTGACCGTGCGGAATTCGGCGTTGTTGGGCTTGAAACAGCACTTTCTGTTGTTATAACAGAACTTCTTGAACCGGGGATACTTGATTGGCAACAAATTGTACGGTTGATGTGCTGGAAACCCGCGGAAATCCTGGGAATTGATAAAGGTACGCTGAAAAAAGGTACAGACGCCGATATGGTTATTGTTGATCCGGCTGCTCAATGGACCGTTTCAAAAGAAACGCTGGTTTCAAAATCGAAAAACTCTTCGTTTCTTGGCAAAACCCTTCACGGTAAAGTCCTGTATACGATTTGTAAAGGGGAAATCGTATATTCAGCAGCGTGATCGCTGTTCTTTTTGTTATTTCGACCCTGCCTCTGGCGGCAATCAAACACAATACGTATGGCATCTGCCTGCAGCAGGCAGTTTGCGGCTAAACGTGTGACTTTGTAGTCCGTATAGTTTTAGGTTGGTAAAACAAGGGCGAAAAGCATTGAAACATAAGACGGTTAAGGATATAATATTATTTTCGAAGAGGTATTCTAGAAAGGCGTTTTAATGGAATTTATAGCCGACTTTCATATCCACTCTAAATATTCGCGCGCCACAAGCCGCGATATGGATGTAAAGCATTTGACTGAATGGGCAAAACTGAAAGGTATTTCGCTCATGGGCACCGGAGATTTTACGCATCATCTCTGGCTTGAAGAGCTTAAGCGGAATCTTGAAGATGCCGGGAATGGTCTGTATGTGCATGATGGCTTGCATTTTATGCTTACTTCGGAGATCAGCAGTATCTATTCGAAAAACGGCAGATGTTATCGAGTGCACAACCTGATTTTCAGCCCGTCATTTAAGACTGTTGATAAAATTAACGCGGTGCTTTCGCGCCGGGGGAATCTGGTTTCTGACGGCAGACCGATCTTGGGGATTGATCCCCAGGAACTGGCGCGCATTGTTTTTGATATCGATGAGAATTGCATGCTTGTCCCCGGGCATATCTGGACACCCTGGTTTTCAGTTTTTGGTTCCATGTCAGGGTTTGATCGTATTGAAGATTGTTTTGAGGACCAGACCGAGAAAATATTTGCTCTTGAAACAGGGTTGTCGAGCGACCCGGCAATGAATTGGCGGCTTTCAGCGCTTGACCGTTTTAGCCTTATTAGCAATTCCGATAGTCACAGCCCGTCGAGAATAGGCAGGGAAGCTAATGTTTTTGACTGCGATCTTTCATATGCGGCAATCCGGGATACGTTGCAACATAAGGATGGCGACCGGTTTCTCCACACAATTGAATTTTTTCCCGAAGAAGGGAAGTATCATTATGACGGGCATCGTCTCTGCGGGATGCGTCTTTCTCCGCAGGAGACCAAAAAAAACAATAATAAATGCCCGAAATGCGGCAAGCCGGTAACGGTCGGCGTTATGAACCGGGTTGATCAGCTTGCTGACCGGCCGGATGGTTTTAAGCCGAAGAACGCGATACCGTATAAAAGCTTGATCTCTTTCGATGAGATTATTGCGGATGCAAAAGGTGTTTCTAAAACGTCGGTGGTTGTTGAACGGGAGTATCGGGCTCTTGTCAGCCGTTTTGGCAATGAATTTGATATACTTCTAAGGGCTTCCGAAGCTGATCTGCGCAAAAATTTACCTCAGAAAATCGCCGATGGGGTTCTTCGCGTACGTCAGGGCAAGGTGAATATCAAGGCCGGCTATGACGGGGAATATGGGATCATCTCGATTTTCGGAGATGACCCGCAGCAGGAAAACCGGAGCGAAAAACAGCTGAGTTTGTTTTAACCAGGATTTTGTATTTGTAAAATCCGGAATAAATTTTGCGCCTGTGGCCCAATGGATAGGGCATTAGCCTCCGAAGCTATGTGTGCAGGTTCGATTCCTGCCAGGCGCATTTTATTGAAATAAGATGCAGGGTTTCAAGTCACAAGTAAAGACTAGAAACAAGGTTGTTTCTTGTTGATGCGTTAGTTTAGAAAAACATCGACAGATTGCAGGTTCTCCCGCTCGTTGCACTCGCACATCTTAGAATGTGCTCGTATTCGCGGGATCAATTCGCACAACAACTTATGTTCATTCGTTTCGCTTATTCCATAAGTTGTGTGCTCATTGAGATTCCTGCCAGGCGCATTTTACTGAAGTAAGATAGCAGGGTTCCAAGTCACAAGTTGCAAGGTCACAAGTAAAGCTTTTTGTTCCGTGCGCTCGTGTGTTCTTGTTTGTCCGCTATGCTTTGTGGCGGATGCTCGTGTAATTCGTATGTTTAGGGAGATCAACTATGAATCGTAAATCAATCGTAAGTGTAATCGGCGGGAGGCGGTGTACTCCTGAAGCTGAAAAATTTGCATGTGAGCTTGGTATGAGATTGGCTCCTTGTGCCGATATTGTCTGTTGCGGCGGTTTAGAAGGGTCGATGAAAGCCGTTTGTCAGGGTGTGAAAGAAGCGGGCGGGATTACTATGGGAATTCTCCCGGGCTACGATAAATCGGTTGCCAATCCCTTTGTTGATATTGTCATTCCGACGGGATTAGGGTTGGCGCGTAACGTTCTGGTCGTTAAAAGCGCGGATGTCGTGGTTGCTTTACCCGGTGCGTCGGGTACTCTCTCCGAAATTGCCTATTGTTTGCAATTCAGTATCCCGGTAATCAGCCTTCACTCGTGGGATATCCCGGGTGTTATAAAAGCAGATTCCATCGAAGAAGCTGCGCAGCAGGTTACGCAGTACTTAAAAAAGAATGTAAAAGAAAGAGGTTCTCGTGAGTAAGCGAGTTGTTATTTTAGGCGGCGGCCCGAACAGGATCGGCCAAGGGATCGAATTTGATTATTGCTGTTGTCATGCTTCGTTTGCCCTGAGGGACGAAGGGGTTGAAAGTATTATGGTTAATTGTAACCCCGAGACTGTTTCGACGGATTATGATACTTCAAGCAGGCTTTATTTCGAACCTATTACTATCGAAGATGTTTTAAATATTATTGACCGGGAAAAACCTATCGGGGTGATTGTTCAGTTTGGCGGACAGACCCCGCTTAATCTTGCGATTCCTTTGCGTAAGGCAGGGGTTCCGATTTTAGGGACGAGCGCCGATAGTATTGATATTGCTGAAGATCGAAAACGTTTTAAGGCGATGCTTAATAATCTTGGGCTTTTTCAGCCGGAGTCCGGCACGGCGTTTACCTATCAAGAAGCGCAGGTGGTCGCTGACCGTATCGGGTATCCGGTTTTGGTGCGGCCTTCGTATGTCTTAGGCGGCAGAGCTATGGAAATCGTGTATGAGAGAAATACGCTTGAAAGGTTTATTTATGAAGCAGCCAAGGTTTCCGGGGAACATCCTATTTTAATTGATAAGTTCCTTGAAGATGCGCTTGAAGTTGACGTCGACCTTATCGGTGACGGCACGAACTATGTTATTGGCGGGATCATGGAGCATATCGAAGAGGCAGGGATTCATTCCGGGGACTCAGCGATGTCATTACCGACAGTATCCCTTTCTTCGTCGATCTTGGCAAAGATCCGCGAGGCGACCTATAAAATGGCGAATGAACTTGCTATAAAAGGTTTAATGAACGTTCAGTACGCCGTTAAGGATGATACCGTGTATGTCCTTGAGGTTAATCCGCGTGCATCCAGAACAATCCCTTTTGTCTCAAAGGCTATCGGCGTGCCGCTCGCAAATTTAGCGACAAAGGTTATGCTGGGGAAATCTTTACGGGATCTTGGACTTACGAAAGAAGTTGTGCCGGGATATGTTTCAATAAAAGAATCGGTTTTTCCTTTTACCCGGTTCCCCGGGGTGGATATCATTCTTGGCCCTGAAATGAAATCAACAGGCGAAGTTATGGGGATTGATACTGATTTTGGCGGCGCGTTCGTGAAAAGTCAGCTTGCTGCCGGTCAGAAACTGCCCACCAAGGGGAATGTTTTTCTTTCTGTGCGGGACAAGGACAAGGCTGACGTGGTGCCTGTTGCGCAAAGACTTATCCGTCTCGGCTTTCATCTCTATGCGACGTCCGGAACCGCTGAAATACTGCAGAAATCAAAGATTGCTGTTACCGTCTTGCCGAGGATATCAGAAGGAAGGCCGAATATTCTTGATCTTATGAAAGACGGCAAAATCCAGCTGGTTATCAATACTCCGTCGGGAAGGATCCCCCGCCAGGATGAAGTTAAGATCCGTTCTCTGGTTGTAGTATATGGCATTGCGTATACGACGACGATGTCAGGCGCTCAGGCAACGATGAGCGCTATCGAATCTTTGGTGCACAAGGGGGTTACCGTTAATTCATTGCAGGAGTATCATGCGGGAAAATATTCGGCACCCGCGAAACGTTCAATTGCAAAGAAGACACAGAAGAAAACGCGCAAGAAATGATGGAACAGATAGCGATTCATACTGCCAAACGGGTAGAGTTCATTGATATCACGGCGCTCGTTTCGAATGCGCTGAAGAAAACGAAGCGGGCCGATGGCATGTGTGTTATTTTTTGTCCGCATACAACCGCGGGGCTAACGATTAACGAAAACGCGGATCCGGCAGTTGCCGGTGATATTGCCGTACGACTGAGCGAGCTTATCCCTGAAAATGCGGGGTATCGGCATGCAGAGGGGAATTCCGACGCACATATTAAG
>Ga0209099_1001122_pt1 | contig 28571 bp, 23 predicted proteins | sample AD_JPNHW2_MetaG_FD_184430 | JGI IMG/M metagenome (GOLD analysis project Ga0209099, IMG submission 184430) | Active sludge microbial communities of municipal wastewater-treating anaerobic digesters from Japan - AD_JPNHW2_MetaG (SPAdes) (version 2) | ecosystem: Engineered > Bioreactor > Anaerobic... | reverse complement strand
CCTACTTTCGCTATGGCCTGCTCTTTATCCATGGTTGACTCCTTTCAGCCAAAGATAGATGAGGATCGGCGGGGCGTCAAGATTATCCGGAACAGCTTGCCGCCGGGACGCGCCTCGGACTACCATGGTCGGAAGCAACGCAGGGAAGGTCGATGGCGAAGGACAGGAAGAAACCGTTGAACGCGGCAGGAAAAAAGGGCGGTCCGGCGGGCTGGGACAGGGCCAGTCGCGGCCCTTCGGGCGCGTCGGGGGACAAAGGCGACGACGCGGGAGCGGAAGGCGTTGATCTCAGGCGAAGGTGGGAGGGCAGGGTAGGGCCCTTGACGGGCGAAGCCGGCACCCAGGGCGTCAGGGCCGACCGCTACGTGGCGGATGAGCTTTGCCTCCTCACCCGTTCCCAGATCAAGGCGCGCGGCGCCCTCTTCTTCGTGAACGGCAAACCGGCCAAGGTCTCGACCCTTCTCAAGGGCGGCGAAGCCCTCGTCATCGAGTGGACCGAGGAAGCCTCGTCAGACCTCGTTCCCGAGGATCTCCCGATCGAGGTGCTCTACGAGGACGAGAGGGTCATTGTCGTGAACAAGGGCCAAGGCATGGTGACCCATCCCGGCCACGGCAACCGCAGGGGAACGCTTGCGAACGCCATTCTCTGGCGCTTGGGTTCCGCCGAAAGTTCCTCTCGCGCCACGAGCCCTGTACGTGCCGCGAGCCTTGCTCGCGCAGGTATCGTGCATCGTCTCGACAAGGACACTTCCGGCGTCATCATCGCGGCCAAGGATACCGAAGCCCAGGCCTTCCTCGCCGCCCAGTTCAAGGAGCGCAGCACGAAAAAGGAGTACCTGGCCATCGCGAGGGGGCAACCGCCGGGCTCTGAGGGCCGGATCGAGAACCGCCTCGGACGCGACAGGCGGGACCGCAAGCGCTTCGCCGTCGTGGGCAAGGTGGATGAAGTGGGCGCAGGGGGACGTATCGCCGTGACCGACTGGAAGGTCTTGGCCACCTACGGCCCCTTCGTGCTTTTCTCGCTCAGGCCGCGCACCGGACGGACCCACCAGCTCCGCGTCCACCTTGCAAGCCTTGGCATGCCGATCCTTGGCGATCCCATCTATGGCAAGCCGGACAGGGATTTTCCGAAGGCCAGCCTCATGCTCCACGCCTACAGACTCAGGATATGGCTGCCGGGGAAGGCCGAGCCGAGCCTCTTCAAGGCGCCCATGCCGGAGCGCTTCCGGCGTCTCATCGCAGTCCTCGAGAAGCGCTACCAGGGGAAGCCCCGGTTCTGACTCCGGCCTGGATCTCCGAGTTTGCCTTGCTCCCGGTCATCTGCTAGCATTGAGGCAGCCCAATACCAGGAGGAATCATGAAGAAATCCCGATTCATTGTAGCGTCCTGCCTCGCCGCAGCAGTCCTCGTTTCCTGCATGACGCTTTCTACCGTCCGCTACAGCTCCAATCCGATCGGCAAGCCCGTCGTGCTCGGCATCCAGATCTCGGAGAGCGTCGACAGCGCCAAGCGGATGCTCCAGGATCCCTTCGGAAAGAACTTCCTCAGGTACATCGACTGGCCCCTCGTCGTCGATCCAACCTACAGGCAGCTCAAGGAGCCGGCCGCCGTCACCCTCTCCTTCGGCGACAGGCAGGTGGGCGGGGTCACCTACGGCTCGGCTATCCTCTCGGACATGGGCTTTGCCGAGGATGTCCCCGGCTTCATCCTCGTGCTGGACCGCCACCAAAGGGTCAGGGGTTTCTGCCGCGGCTTCATAGCCGACGGCGAGCGACAGGACAGGATGGAGCGGGAGCTCAACCGCCTCGTCGAGGACCTCCTCCTCAACCTCGACGGCACCGAGAGGATCACCTACGCCGAAGAAGGAATAAGCCAGCAGGGGATCATATCCTTCGGCGGGACCAAGGCCGCCAGCGCCGACGACACGGTGATCTTCGATTTCCAGACCGACCTCAAGAAGGCCCTGATCCTGGAACAGAGGAAGAAGATGGGCGTGAGCCTCATGGAGCTTCCCTTCTTCAAGTACCTTGGCGGGCAGCTGCCGGATTACGCGCTCAGGAAGCCCGACGGGACCGAGGTCAGCCTCCACGGCCTCCTGGGGGCCCAGGTGACCATCCTCGTCGTCTTCATCAGCCCCGAGAACCCGGGCATGCGGAACAGCTACAATGGCGTGGGCCTGACCCTCCAGACTGCGCGGAGGGTTTCCGACAACTTCGCCAAGGGCATGGCAGGACCCGGGCGCCAGACTGTCGTGGAGGCTCGGCCCGACGCGCCCTGAAGTCAGAGTGATCTGTTAACTTGTTTCCAGGAAACAAAAAGGCCGTGCGTGGCGGTCACGCACGGCTAATATGACCCGGTCATGCCGGACCGTTCCCGGTCCGGCTGGAGCGCTCGCTCCGCCGGGCGCCTCCTTGGGCCCTAAGGCCGGCCTGAAGGCAGACCTCGCGCAGCTCAAGGCCCGCGGGGCGGGCGTTCTTCAGTTAGAAGCGGCGGGGACCGTTGGAGCGGAAGCCGTCGCGGCGGGGCTTGTCCTCAGCCTCGTTCACGCGGAGCTGGCGGCCCATGAACTCGAAGCCGTTGAGGGCCTCGATGGCGGCGCGGGACTCTTCCTCGGTGTTCATCTCGACGAAACCGAAGCCCTTGGCCTTGCCGGTGTAGCGGTCGACGATGATGTTGACCGAGACGACCTCGCCATACTGGGCAAAGAGATCCCTGAGCTGATTCTCCTGGGTGCCGTAGTTCATGTTACCGACGTAAACCTTCTTCGACATGCGAAAACCTCGTAAATGGCCTGGCGCCTTGTGCGCCTGCGACCTAAATCCGTCCGCCCAAGGCGAACGCGTCCGCAGCAGGGCGGACGTACGGCGGCTTTCTGGAGAGCTGTTCAGAGATCCCTACTGTCTTCAAGGAGCCGAAAACGGGCGAGGGAAGAAGGAGAAGTGCTCTTTCTTTACCTGCGACACGTGCACCGCGGAGGCATCCGGGCCCGACCGCCGGGCCTGGAGATTTCTCCGCGTAGGTACGGACTAAGTTGCGGACCCAGTTTTCTACCTCAAAAAAATTAGAAAAGATGAACTCATCCCTCCGAAAACGCGCGGAATCCGATTCAGGATTCCAGCTAGAGAATATACATGAATGTCAACAGGGCCGTCAACTCTAATTCTATTAAAAATAAGGCGTTCCGTGAAAACCTTGACAAAGGCTCCCTCATCCGTATAATCGAAACGGACCAGTTGTTACTCTGTAGGAGGAATTCATGAAGGCTGTATGGTATATAGCCCTTCCTCTTACTGGTCTGATTCTTGGATGGACGATCCGCTGGCTTTACGCCAGATTTCAACTCGCCGCCGCCGAGCAAAAGGCAGAGCGGATTAAGCAGGACGCGGTCAAAGAGGCCGAGGCAGAAAAGAAAGAGATCCTGGTTGAGGCGAAAGATCAGCTCATCCGTGAACGGAACCAGCAGGAAAGGGAGATCAGGGACCGCAGGGCGGAGCTCCAGCGCTATGAACGGCGCGTCATGCAGAAAGAGGAGAACGTCGACAAGAAGGTCGCCACCCTCGAGAAGCAGGAGCAGGGCCTCGTTGCCCGCGAGAAGGCCGTAGGGGAGAAGGAAGACTTCCTCGCCGGCCAGGAAGAGCGTTACCGCCAGGAACTTGAGCGGATCTCCGGCCTCACGGCCGAGGAAGCCAAGAAGCTCATCATCCAGGGCCTCGAGAACGAGGCCAGGCGCGACGCCCAGGTCATCATCAACAAGATCGAGCAGGAAGCCCAGGTAGCCGGCGACAAGAAGGCCCGCGACATCCTCGTCACGACCATCCAGCGCCTCGCCACGGAGGTCACCACCGAGGTGACCATCACCTCCGTGAGCCTGCCCTCGGACGAGATGAAGGGCCGCATCATCGGCCGCGAGGGCCGCAACATCCGCACCCTCGAGACCCTCACCGGCGTCGATGTCATCATCGACGACACGCCCGAGGCCGTCGTCATCTCCTGCTTCGACCCCGTGCGCAGGGAAATCGCCCGCGTCTCCCTCGAGCGCCTCATCGCCGACGGCAGGATCCATCCCGCCCGCATCGAGGAGGTCGTCCAGAAGGTCACCCGCGAGATCGCCCAGAAGATCTACGAGGAGGGCGAGAAGGTCGTCTTCGACCTCGGCCTCCACAACATGGCGCCGGAGCTCATCAAGGCCCTCGGCCGCCTCCACTTCAGGACGAGCTACGGCCAGAACGTCCTCGCCCACTCGAAGGAAGTGGCGGTCATCGCGGGCATGCTCGCCGCGGAGATCGGCCTCAACCGGGAGATCGCCAAGCGCGGCGCCCTCCTCCACGACATCGGCAAGGGCATCGAGACGGATTCGGACCAGAACCATGCCGAGCTCGGCATGGAGCTCGTGCGCAAGATCGGCGAGGATCCGAGGATCATCAACGCGGTAGGCTCCCACCACAACGACGTGGAGCCCACCTGCCCCGAGGCTGTCATCGTCCAGATCGCGGACGCGATCTCGGCGGCCCGCCCCGGCGCCCGCCGCGAGACCCTCGACAACTACGTGAAGCGGCTCGAGAACCTCGAGAACATCGCGGAGTCCTTCTCCGGGGTCGACAAGGCCTACGCCATCCAGGCCGGCCGCGAGCTCCGCATCCTCGTCAACAACGAGCAGGTCTCGGACGAGAGCGCGAAGCAGCTCTGCAAGGACATCGCCAAGAAGATCGAGAGCGACCTGCGCTATCCGGGCCGCATCAAGGTCACCATCATCCGCGAGACGCGCATCGTGGAATACGCGCGTTAGGCGGTACGATCAGTACTTCAAAGGCCGGCGGCGACGCCGGCCTTTTCATTGGCCCGGTTTCAGGCCAATTCCCATTCGCCGTGGTGAATCATTTGGGGTATAGGAGGAGTCGTGACAAAGGAATCCCTGCTTGCGGCCTTGCCGTTCACGATCGGCGACTTCACCGTGAGGGCGGCGGTCCGCGAGGACATCGACAGGCGAGCTGACTGGCCCTCTTATCCTTCGCCCTGGGACATGTTCGATGCGCATTCGAAGGGATGGGAGGCTGCGCGACGGGAACGCAACTGGATCGGCATGCGTGATCACGCTCCCGACGAGGTCTTCCTCGCCTGCGAGGGAAGGGGCGAGCCCCTGGTCGGCTGGTTCGTACTCCGCGAGATCGATTGGGAGAGGGGCGAGATCGGCAACATGTCGATCCGTCTCCATCCGGACTTCTGCGACCGCGGCATAGGCAGTCTGTTGTCCCGCGGCATTTGGGGTTGGTGCCATGCCCAGGGCTTCGCCCGCCTCAGGCTGGACGTCCTCTCGACCAATCTGCGCGCAGTCCGCTGTTACGAGAAGGCCGGCATGCACAGGACGGGCGAATTTGAAAAGGACGAAGCGGTTTTCTGGTGGATGGAATCGGTCAAAAAGGAATGATAGGTTCCGGTCTTTTCATTTCCCCCTCCTTCAGGCACTATATGATTCGCAACAGGGTGGCGGAATCTGAGCCCATCCCGGAACGGACGATCAGGCGAAGGCCGGTCCGGGCGAGGCTGTAAGGCGAGAGGCAAGGAAGGCAATCCTTCATCGCTTTTCTCTCCTCTCCGTGATCTAGCGCTTCGCTATACTGCGTTCCGTCTTCCCTCCGTGATCCCCGTGGTGAATCGTTGTTTGCTTGGTGAGGAGTCTCCATGAGCGAAGTACGTGCCCTGATGATAGGTGACGTGATAGGCGAACCCGGCCTCAAGGCCATGTTCGCGGGCCTTGGCGAGCTCGTCCGGCGGCTCAAGGTGGACGTCGTCGTGGCCAATGGCGAGAACGCGGCCGCGGGCTTCGGCATCACTTCCGAGGAAACGGCCAGGCTTTTCTCGTACGGCGTCCAGGTGATCACGAGCGGCAACCATGTCTGGGAGAAGAAGGGTGCGACCGAGCTCCTCGATTCGGAAGCCCGCCTCCTCCGCCCGGCAAACTATCCCGAGGGCGCACCGGGTCGGGGCCTCGCCGTGATCGAGGCCGCGGGCCTGACCTGGGCCGTGCTCAACCTCCAGGGACGCGAGAGCCTGTATTCCATCGACTGTCCATTCCGGAAAGCGGACGCCGTGCTGGCCGGCCTGGCGGCCGATCATCCTGGCGCCATCGTTCTTGTCGATTTCCATGCGGAATCCAACGAGGAGAAGGAAGCCCTTGGCCTCTACCTCGATGGCCGGGTGGCCGCCCTGGCGGGGACACATACGCATGTCCAGACGGCCGATGCACGGATCCTGCCCAAGGGAAGCGGCTATATCACGGATCTCGGCATGACCGGTCCCGACGACTCCGTCATCGGTGTGAAAACCGAGATCTGCGTACGGCGCTCCATCACCCAGATGCCGCTCAAGATGGAAACGGCCGAGGGAAAGGCCTCCATCCACGGCGCCCTCTTCACTATCGATGGCGAGACGGGCCGTTGTCTTGCCGTAGAGGCTGTCCGGGCCTGACGCCATCGGAAGCCGGCGCCCCCTCGACATTTGAAAAGCCCGCGGGCCATGTACGATAGTTGAGGTACGCGCCCGCGGTAATGCCGTTTAAATAGCCATCCTCCTAGCCAAGGGCGTCCAGGAGGTTCGACCATGAAGCTGACGCTCAAAATAAGCCTGACAGTATCGGTCCTGATCGCCGCCATCCTTGTCAGCGTCACGGTAATCGTGGCCGCGGTCGTGAACCAGACCTTCCTCGCGGAGATAGAAAAACAGAGCAGCGCGACCGTGGAAGCCAGGGCCGAGGCCTTTGGCGAGATGTTCGGTGGCCTCAAGACCCAGCTTCTCTTCCATGCCGCGAAGAAGCAGTTAAGGGAAGGGGACGAGGCCACGGTCCGTGCCGCGGTGACGGAACTCGGGAGTCTCCTTCCGACCAACGTGAACATTGCCTTCTTTGCATGGTCCGACGGAAGCTTCTTCACTTCCAAGGGAGGCTCGGGCTCCATAGCAGATCGCGACTACTTCAAGGCCATCATGGGGGGGCAGGACTACGCGATCGGCGGCGCGGTTCTGTCCAAGGATACGGGATTGCCCGTCTCAAACCTCGCTGCGGCGGTGAAAAATGCCCAAGGCAAGACGATCGGCCTCGTCGCCTATCAGGTGGACCTGGGCAAGCTGAGCGACATCGTGAAGAACCTCAAGCTGGCGCAATCGGGCTATGGCTACATAGTCGACGAGACAGGCCTCATGATCGCCCACCCTTCAGCCGACTTCCTCATGAAGTTCAACATAGCCACCTCCGACAAGGACGGCTTCCGCGGCCTCAGTACCCTGGCCGAACGAGTCCTCAAGGAAGACCAGCTCATAGGCAGCTACTACAAGCCCGACGGGACCAGGATCCTCGCCATCTTCCATACGATCCCGAACACGCCCCGTTGGACCATCTCCCTCGCCGTACCCGAGGTCGAGCTACGCTCCGCATCCATCCGCGTCGTCACCATCATGATCATCACCCTCGTGATCGCCCTCGTCATCGGCGTGATCGTATCCGTCATCTTCGCCCGCTCCATCGTGAACCCCCTCTCCCTCGTCGTGAACGGCATAGGACTCATCTCCAAGGGAGATCTCGCATTGACCGATTTCGACATGGAGGCCACTCGCAAGGTCATCCTGCGGAAGGACGAGCTCGGCACGGTGGGCAAGTCCCTCGACGAGCTCCTCAAGGCCCTCAACTCGGTGGTCGAGGAGATCAGGACCGCATCGGGTCAGGTCTCCGACGGCTCGCAGCAGCTCTCCGACAGCGCCCAGGGCCTGTCGCAGGGCGCGAACGAACAGGCCGCGAGCATCGAGGAGCTCTCGGCTTCGGTCGAGGAGCTCGCTTCCACGGTGAAGCAGAACGCGGACAACACATCGCAGGCGGACTCGCTCGCGCGCCGCGTATCGCAGAACGCCGAGGCTTCAGGGAAGGCAGTGTCCCAGACCGTCTCGAGCATGAAGGAGATCGCGGGCAAGATCTCTATCATCGAGGAAATCGCGCGCCAGACCAACCTCCTTGCCCTCAACGCGGCAATAGAGGCGGCCCGCGCCGGCGAGGCGGGCAAGGGCTTTGCCGTAGTCGCGAGCGAAGTGAGGAAGCTGGCGGAGCGCTCCGCCACGGCGGCGGGCGAGATCAACGAGCTCTCTACCTCGAGCGTGAACGTGGCTGCGGAGGCGGGAAAGAAGCTCGAGGAACTCGTGCCTGACATCAAGAAGGCGGCCGAGCTCATCCAGGAAATTGCGGCGGCATCGGCCGAACAGTCTTCCGGCGCGGAGCAGATCGCCAAGGGCGTGACGCAGATGGACAGCGTGGTCCAGGAGAACGCCTCCACTTCCGAGGAACTCGCGAGCACCGCCGAGGAGCTCGCCGCACAGGCCAAGCATCTGCAGGAGACGATCGGCTTCTTCAAGACCGGCGCGACGAAAAAGACCATTTTCGAAGGCTCTGCAAAGGGGCCTTCAGGAAGGGGTGTTGCGGAGAAGGTAAAGGCCGCGACCGCTGCCAAAGCGCCGGCCCCTCCCGCCAAATCCCCCGTCCGGAGCCGGTCGATAGCCCTGCCAAAGGCCGAGACCCAGGAGCGGAAATCCAGCTCTGGTGATTCGGTCGATGCGGACTTCGAGGAATTCTAGGAAGCGCGCAATCGGGCCCTGGAGCGCTGGAACCCTAGTCTTCCAGCATGAATGAAAGCTCGTCCACGAGGAGGACGCGGGGAAGGCCGCGTCCTCCCTTTTTTTCGCGATCCTGGACAAGGTCCCGCCAGGCCTCGTCGTTGGTCAGCATCGCCTGCGCGCTCGTCACGATGGCGGTGGCGATGTGGATGGCGTCAGCCAGCTCGAGGCGCCCTGCGGCGAGAAGGGAGGCAGCCTCCTCAGCCACGGCGACGTCGAGGGGCTCGAGGCGGATGCGCGTCGAGTCCGCAAGGAGGCTGCGCGCCGCCTCCGCCGCGCCGCGATCGCCCGAGGCGAGACAGCCGCGCAGGACCTCCGTCCAGACGAGGGTGGAGGCTTCGAGATCGAGGCCAGCCGCTTTGGCCGCTTCGAAAAAGGCCTCGACCGTCTTCTTTCGCCGACCGGCAGGAACCTCGGAAAGGTAGATGAGAGGACCCGAGTCGACAAGGACGAGGCCGCCCGCCTTGAGGCCCAGGGCCGTTAGGTCGATCATGCGGCCAGTATAGCCCCAACCTGACAGCAGGGATACGAGCCGTGTATAATCGCCCTATGTCCGATGCGCGGGGCTTCATCGTCGCAGCCTGGGAATCAGGCGACCGCCTTTTCTTTTCCGGCCGCCTCTCCGATGGGCGGAGCTTCGCCTGTGCGGCCGGCCGCGGCGACGGCGCGGTCTTCGTTCCCGTCCGCGACGCCGGGAGAGCCCTGTCCGCCCTCGCGTCGGTGGGCTTTTCGGACAGCGAGGAGTGGGCAGACATGGCGGGCAAGCCCCTCCTCCGCATAACGCTGTCCGGGAAGAGGATCGCGGCAGCGGAGCGCATCCTCGCGGGAGCCGGCATCGGCGTCGAGGGAACGGAGCGGGGAAGGGCGGAGGACTACCTCGCAGCGAGGGCCATCCGCGGCCCCGTCCTCATCCACGGCGAGGAGCGGCGCGGCCGCAGGGTCGATGCGGTCTTCGTCGAGCCCGGAATGGAAAGCTCCGAGGAAGCGGTTTCGCTGCGCTGGCTCGCCCTCGACATCGAGACCGACCGCGCGGGCACTGTCGTCGCCCTCTCCCTCGTCTCTGACGCGATAGGCGACAAGGCCCCGGTCCGGGAAGGCTACTTCCTCGGCCCCGCGACCGGCCTTGACGGCGTGAGGTCCTTCCCCGACGAGGCTTCACTCCTCGGCGCAGCCGCCGAAGGCATCCTCCGGGCGGATCCCGACGTCATCACGGGCTGGAACGTCATCGACTTCGACATGCGGGTCCTCGCCGCACGCTACAAGGCCAACGGCCTGTCCTTCATGATCGGAAGGAGCGACGAGGCCGCCCATCTCGTAGAGAAGGGACCGCGACGGATCGTCGTCGCCTGTCCCGGCCGGGCAGTCCTCGATGCCATGCGCCTCGTGCGCGGCTCGGGCGAGCGATACGACGACCTCAGGCTGGAAACGGTATCGCGCAACCTTCTCGGCGAGGGCAAGAGCGTGGCTGACGAAGGCGAGGACAAGCTCGACGAGCTCGACCGCCTCAGGGCCGAGGAGCCCGCGGCCTTCGTCTCCTACTGCATCCGCGACTCGGAGCTCGTCCTCCGCATCCTCTCGAAGACCGGCTTGGACCGCCTGACGCAGGCGCGTGCAGGCCTCACGGGCCTGCCCCTCGACCTTGCCTGGACGAGCATCCCTGCCTTCGAGCGGGTCTATGCGGCGGGCCTGCGCGCGCGGCGCGTGGCCGTGCCGCGCAGGGAGGAACGCGCAGTCTCCGGCGCGGCGGGCGGGACCGTCCTCGATCCCATCGCTGGGCTCTTCGAGGGCGTCCTCGTCTTCGACTTCAGGAGCCTCTATCCCTCGCTCATGAGGACCTTCAACATCGATCCCCTCGCCCATGCGCGCGCCCTGTCGCGGTCCGTCTCCCGGACGACTGCGCCCGGCGAGATCGTGGCGCCCAACGGCGCCCGCTTCGATGCGGAGCCGGGCATCCTGCCCGCGATCATCGCGCGGTATGCGGCCGAGCGAGAGAAGGCCCTGGCCGCGGGCGACGAGACCGCGGCCTACGTGTACAAGATCCTCCAGAACAGCTTCTACGGAGTCCTCGGCGCAGAGGGCTGCCGCTACGCGCGTACGGAGCTGGCGGGTGCGGTCACTTCCTTCGGCCGGAAGTTCCTCGTGGCCGCCCGCGACTTCTTCGAGGCGCGCGGCTACCGCACCCTCTACGGCGACACTGATTCGGTATTCGTGGAATCGGGCCGCGGGGCCTCCGCGGATTACGCCACGCTCTCGACCCTCGGCGCAACGCTTGCCGAATCGCTCAACGCGGAGCTCGCGGCGTCGATCCGCCAGGAGTACGGGAGGGATTCATTCCTCCGGATCCGTTGCGAGAAGATCTACCGGCGTTTCTTCATTCCTCGCCTGAGGATCGATCCCGAAGCCGGCGCGGGCAGGGGCAGGGCCTTCCTGCCCGCTGCCGGCGCTGCCGCGGAAGCTGCTGCCGGGGCCGGATACGGCGCTGGGCAAAGGAGCTCCGACGGTCTCGATGACCGCGTCGTGACTGCCACCGCGCGGGGGAGGGCCAAGGGCTACGCCGGCCTCCGGCTCGAGGCCGACGGGAGCGCCGCGGTCGAGGTGAGGGGAATGGAGGCGGCGCGGAGCGACTGGACGCCCCTCGCGCGCAATTTCCAGGTGGCCCTCCTCGGCCTCGCCTTCGGCGGCGACGAGGGAAGGGGAAACTGGGCCTCGGCCGCGCAACTTGCCGGCTACTGCCGCGACGTCTCCCGCGCCCTGCGCAGCGGCGAGCTCGATGGGGAGCTCGTCTACCGGAAAATGCTGAGGCGGCCTCCCGAGGAGTACGCGAGCGCCACGCCCCAGGTGCGGGCGGCGCGCCTCCTCGGCATGGAGGGGAAACGCGGCTCGGTGTCCTTCGTGATGACCAAGGCGGGGAGCGAGCCCGCGACGAGGAGATCCGGCTCTCCCCTCGACTATGACCACTATGTGGAGCACCAGCTCCTCCCCATAGCCAAGGCCGTCGCCGATGCCCTCTCCGCGATGGGCGACACCGATCTGGCCGGCGGCTCCCGGTCCTTCGAATGGGACGTGGAACGGTGGTTTGCCGACCGCCCCCAGATGGAGCTCGATTTCGCGCCATGATCGTTTCGCGGGAGCTTGAGGAAGCGTCGAGGGACTATCGATTCCTCCTCGACCGGGGCTATCCCCCTAAGGCTTCCCTCGCCCTCGTCGGCAACCGGTGGAGACTCGATGCCGAGGAGAGACTTGTGCTCTTTCGCGGCGTGGCGTCGACGGCCGATTCGCTCGCCCGCTCTGCGAAATTGCAGACGCCCGGGCGGGGTGAGGTGGTCCTCGTCGACCTCTACAATGTCTCCTTTACCATTGTCCACTACCTCATCGGAAAGCCTTGTTTCGTTTCGAGCGACGGCTTCCTACGCGACGCCGGCGCGAACTATGGCCGAATCGCCCATGACGCCGAGCTTCTCCGGGCCTTCGACCTCATCGCCTCCGCGTTGATCGGACTCTCGCCCTTCAAGATCGAAGCTTACCTCGATGCACCTGTCTCGCGGTCGGGAGAGCATGTGGTAGCTTTTCGGGGAGCCTGGGACGCGGCCCGTAAACAGGCGGAGGCCGGTACTGCGGATCCGGAAGCCGTGGCGGCAGAAAACATGGACTGCGTCGTCGAGGCCGTCCATTCAGCCGACGGAGCCATCGCGGGCAGGCTCGCTGCCTGGCGCACGGACGGCCGCGAGGCCTTCGTCCTGAGCTCCGATTCCGCGGTGATAGACAGGTCGGCAAAAGCGCTCGACCTCGCGCGCCAAATCATCACCTCGGTCTTCGGAAAGTGCGGTGGCGAGGCCGATGGAATTCCATGGATCCTGCCCCCGGATGGTGCCTGAATCCAGCCGTCACTAGAAGCGCACAACGCGCAATGATGGATCTTCCAGGCGGGGAATCGGCGTCCCGGAAGGTACGAAAAGGCCGCCCCGTCGGAGCGGCCTTTCCTGTCATGGCGCCGGGATCAATCCCGCTTTCCCGTGAGCTTGATGATGTGGTAGCCGAACTGCGTCTGCACGATGTCCGATATCGATCCGACGCCGATGCCCTTGCAGGCGTGCTCGAAGGCCGGCACCATCTTGCCCGGGCCGAACCATCCGAGGTCGCCGCCCGATGACTTGGACGGGCAGGTCGAGAACTCCCTAGCGAGACTCTCGAAATTCGCTCCCTGCTTTATCCGTATGAGAAGTTGCTGCGCGAGGGCGCGATCCTTGACGAGAATGTGGCTGGCTCTCCATTCCATGGTTGATGATCCTCCGATAGGTTCCGTGCTTCGCCCGCGATTATAGCGCGACGCGCTCCTTGCGTGAAAGGCCGGCGCCACCCGAGCCGCCTGCGTCTTCCATGCCGGCCAGTGGCTCGGCCGCAGCGGCGGCCGAGGCCGGAGCATCCGCGCGGCCCTGGCCGCAGGCGCCGAGGCCCTTCACCCAGCCCGCCTTGTTCCAGAGGGCGCAGCCGCCCGAGGTCTCCGTGAGCTCGCCGTGGCGCTCGCGTATGGACTTCATGAGGGGGCTGTCGAGGGCCGCCCTGAGGCCGGAAGCCGCGGCGTTGCTGTCCGAGAAGGGCGCGAAGGGGCAGGCCTCGAGCCTGCCGTCGGCCGCGAGGTGGATGAAGCCCCGTCCCGCCGGGAGGCATCCGCCGTAATCGTCCTCGTCGCCGGGAAGGACGACGACGGGGTAGGGAAGGCCCGCAAACCCGCCCTTCGCCTCGAGGGCCTCCTGCTGTGCGGGCGTGAGGACGAGATCCTGCGTTCCCGGGGCCACCGGCACGAATTCCACGAGGAAGAGTACGCTGATGCCCTCCGCAGCCAGGGCCGAGAGGTAGGCGTCCGAGAGGACGAGGTCCGCGTTGCGCGAACTCAAGGTGATCGAGGCGCCGTAGAGGATGCCGCGTTTCCGCATGGCGGCAATGCGCGCCTTCACGCTGTCGTGGATGCCGGCGCCGCGGCGCGTGTCCGTCTCGGCCTCGCCGCCCTCGAGGCTCAGGACCGGCACGAGGGAGCTTTTCGCCGCGAGGTCGATGAAGGCCTCGTCGACGAGGGTGCCGTTCGTGAAGACGGGGAAGAGGACGCCGCGGAGGCGGCTCGCCTTCGCAAGGAGGTCCTTCCTCATGAGGGGCTCGCCGCCCGCAAGGAGGATGGTGCCGACGCCGAGGTCCATCGCTTCCCTGAAGAGGTCCATGAAGGCCTCATCGCCGAGTTCCTCGCCGTTGCCTGGCCGCAAGGCCTTGGAGTAGCAGCCCACGCAATCGAGGTTGCAGGCGCGGGTGATGCTCGCGATGAGGACGGGCGGGACCACGAGGCCTTCCTTCGCGTTGCGGGACCTGCGGACGGCCTGTTTCCGCTGGAAGAGGGCCGCCTCGAGGATGCGCAAGGGACGGCGCGCGCCCGCCGCGCCTTTGCCCGCGCTGCGGAAGAAATCGAAGATGCGTCTCGTGAAGATTGTGCTGGGATCCATCGGGAAACTCCTTCCCCCGGACCCATGACTACCGGGCCATCGCGCAAAGCGCGCGCGCCCTTCGGCGCCGCCCCGATGGAAGGCCCTGTTTCAGGCGCCTTTCGGATCCGTGGATGCGCGGATTCTCCGTGGAGGAGCTCCGCTGTCCATAAAATCGCAAGAAACGGGAAAGTAATCAAGGTCTTCCCGCAGGAACCCCGGAAAGGCCCCTTTAGGCCTGCGGCGGCGCATCCCTGCGCGAGGTCGAGCAGTCATGAAAGCCGCCAAAAACAAACGGGCCGGGGAAAGCCCCGGCCCGTCAACAGCATGCCGGCCCGTTGGCCGGCCCTATCCTAGCGGTATCCCGCCTGGAACTTCGCGATGAGCGAAACCACTTCCTTCATCTTCTCGGTCGGGGGGAGGATGGTCGTGCGGAAGTGGCCGGTGCCGGGGACCTGGCCGAAGCCGGTGCCGGGGACCACGCAGATGCCCGTGGCCTCTAGGAGGGCCATGCTCCACTCCTCGTCGGTCTTTCCCGCGGGGAGCTTCACGGTCGGGAAGGCGTACATCGCGCCGGTGATGGGCTCGCAGGAGATGCCGGGAATGGCGTTGAGGCCCTCGGCGAGGAGCTTGGCCCTCGCGCGCATCTCGGAGAGGATGCCGTCGCGCTCCTTCACGTAGAGGGCGTAGGAGGGATCGCCGGGCCGCGGGGGCCGCACGAGGACGTAGGTTGCCACCTGGCCGGGGAGATTGGCGCAGAGGCTCACGGACTGGAGCTTGGTGATCTGGGCCACGACCTCTGCGGGGATGTTGCGGATCTCCATGTAGCCGCCGCGGAGGCCGCACTCGCCGAGGAAGCCCTTGGAGCAGGAGTGGAAGCTGAAGAGGGAGACGTCGCCCATCTTCTCTTCCTCGAGGACGCGGGCGAAGGACACGAAGCGGTCGCCCTCGCGGTAGACGTTCTCCTGGTAGACCTCGTCGGCGAGGACCGCGATGCCCTTCTCGCGGGCGAAGGCCAGGATCATCGCGATGTTGTCGCGGTCGAGGATGGAGCCCGTGGGATTGCCGGGGTTGATGACGCAGATGGCCTTGATGCGCGTGCCCTGGGCTCCGGCCTTCTCGAAGGCCTCCTCGAGCTTCTGGCGCGAGAGCTTCCAGCCCGATGACTCGTCGAGGTAGTAGCCGACCATGCGGCCGCCATAGAGGGTGATGGTCGCGGAGTAGAGCGGATACTGCGGGATGGGCACCATGATGCCGTCCTCGGGATCCGCGATGAGGATGCGGAGGGCCGTCTGCACGCCCTTGGAAGCGCCGTCGGTGAGGTAGATTGCCTCGGGGTCGGCGGCTATGCCGTCGCGGGCCTTGATGAAATCGGCCACCGCGTCGCGCACGAAGCGGACGCCCTTGGAATCCGAGTAGGCGCCGATGCCGTGCTTCGATCCCGCGATGAAGGCCTTGGCCGCGGCCACCGCGTCTGAGGGGAAGCGCGGATCGGGCTTGTCGAGGAGCTCGGGCCAGCTCACGAGGGAAAGGACCTGGCGGAGGTAGGTGAGGGGCTTCTGCTCGAGGGCCTGGGGGTTGCCGATGTTGCAGTAGATGATGCTGCGGCCCTGGCGTTCCAGTTCCTGGGCCCTGGCGACTATCTTGCCGCGGACCGCGTATTCGGTCTTGATCACGGAGGCGCCGAGGTCGGCCATGCTGATGGGCATATCGATGTATCTCCTTCTTTGATTGTGCGCGCTGTGCTGTGCGGGCGTATGGGATTGTAGCACCGCGGGCCGCCTTGGTGAAGGGTGGGGCCCGCGGCCAGGCTCACGGCCCCAGCCTCCGCGTCGCGTCTCTCCGCGAGAAAACGGCGCGCCGGGGCCCTGCTGAAGGCGCACGGAGGCGGAACGCCGTACCAATTACTCCGATTGACTTTGATTATCCTGCATGGTAGCATCGTCGAATCATGGTGATGTAAGTACCCTGGAGCCGCGACCGCGGCGTCCCGCTCCCCGTCTCCCCCCCCAGCCGCAGTAGTCCTCGTTCCGCCGTTGCGTTGTCGTGCCGGCGTGTCACCGCAAGAGAGCCCTTGCCTGTCCATGCCTTGTCGGCGCAGGATGGGGCTTCCCGATCCCGGAAGGAAAACATGGCTGAACTGAAAGATACCGCTACCCGCGCGGAACGCGCGTTTCTCGTCGGAGTGCAGACCGACACGATCTCGAAGGGGGAGGCCGAGAGCCTCCTCAGGGAACTCGGCGGCCTCGCCACGAGCCTTGGCCTCGAGATAGCAGGAAGCATGCCCGTGAAGGTGCGTGAAAGGACCGCGGCCCTCTTCCTCGGCACCGGCAAGGCCGACGAGGTCGTAGCAGCGGCCAAGGCCGAGAACGCCGATTCCATCGTCTTCGACCACCCGCTCACGCCCGTCCAGCAGCGCAACTGGGAAAAGCTCGCCGACCTCAAGGTCTACGACCGCTCCGAGCTCATCATCAAGATCTTCGCGAGCCGTGCCCTCACCAAGGAGGCCGCCCTCCAGGTCGAGCTCGCCCAGCTCCAGTTCTCCCTGCCCCGCCTCGCACACTCCTACGAGGCCCTCTCGCGCCAGCGAGGCGGCCGCTACGGCACCAAGGGCTCGGGCGAGCAGAAGATCGAGCTCGACCGCCGCGCCATCGAGAAACGGATCCACGACATCGAGGAGGAGCTCAAGGTCGTGCGCAAGAGCCGCGAGGTGCAGCGCAAGCGGCGCGAGCGCCTCGACGTGCCGCGCGCCGCCGTCGTGGGCTACACGAACGCGGGCAAGTCGAGCCTCCTCAACGCCCTCACGCGCGCAAGCGTCCTCGTCGAGGACAAGCTCTTCGCCACCCTCGACCCGACGACGCGCCGCCTCGGCCTCTCGAAGGGGGGCAGCCTCCTCCTCACCGATACCGTCGGTTTCGTGCGCAACCTGCCCCACGGCCTCGTCGAAGCCTTCAAGGCCACCCTGGAGGAAGCCTCCGCAGCCGACCTCCTCGTCCATGTCGTCGACGCCTCCGACCCCGAGGCCGAACTCCACATGAAGACCACGGACAAGGTCCTCGCGGAGATCGGCGCGGGCGAGGTGCCGCGGATCCTGGCCGTCAACAAGGTCGATCTCCTCGATCCCGCGATGCGCGACGCCCTGTCGGCCCGCTTCCCCGGCGCCCGTATCGTCTCCGTGAAGACGGGCGAGGGCATCCCCGAGCTGCTTTCAGCCATCGAGGAGGGCCTCACCGCCAACGCCGGCATCCTCCGCGTCCGAATACCCGATACGGACTACGGTCTCGTGGCCCTCTTGCGCCGCGAGGCGCAGATCCTCGACGAGGAGCGCGACGACGAGGGAACGACCCTCTCCTGCCGCGTGCCGGACCGCCTCGTGTCGAAGTTCGAGAAGTACAGGGTGGAATGAGGCGCGCTACTGATTCGCGCAACGCGCCATGAAGGAAGGGGCGGCCATCGCTGGCCGCCCCTTCCATTTTCCCCTGCCCGGCATCGCGCCCTGAGGCGCGACGCGAGGGCCGTGCTAGTTGCCGGAGCCCGCGTCGCCGTTCCCGGCGCCGCCGGCCGCGCCTTCCTCCGACGGGCAGCACTCGTTCATGCGCTCGCGGATCACGCGCTTGCGCTTGCGCTCCTCCCTGTTGCCGCCCCCGTGCGAGCCCGTGCCCTTGAAGAGTATCGAGGAGAGGATGAGGAGTCCCCATCCCTGCCAGTAGCCTATCCTCGGGAGCCCGAAGATGGCCGGCATGAGGCCGTTCCAGAGCCACATGAGCACGAAGCCGAAGAGGACGGCGAGGCCCGCGCACCCGATGACGCCCGCTACGATGGCCGCGGCCTTTGCGCCCGTGCTCCAGTCTTCCCACCTCTTGCCGTTCATGGTAGCCTTCATCGATCCTTCCTCCTTCACGATCCTGCCCAGTCCCTGAGGGTCCGGGCGAGTTTCTCAATCGCATAACGCTTTCGCGCCATGAGGGTACTGACCGGCACCCCCGTCCGTTCCGACAGTTCCCTGAAACCGATGCCCGCCAGGGCCTGTGCCTCGATGACCTCCCGCTGGTCGGGCGGGAGGGCGCCTATCGCGTCCGCAAGGGCCGCGGCGAGGGCGTCCATGACGGACTGGTCCTCGGGGTTAAGGCCCGTCGCCTCCGCGATCTCGGCCAGGGTTTCCGCCGAGACCCGCAGCTCCCCCGCATGCGTCCGCACGGCCTCGCGCCGCCACAGGTCGGAGAGGCGGTTGCGGAGGGCCGTGAAGAGCCAGCCGGGGAGGTTGCCGACCGCCGCGAGCAGGTCGAGGCTCCCGAGGGCCGACGCGAAGGCGTCCTGGAGGGCGTCCTCCGCGTCCTCGCGGTTCCGGGCGAGGCGCTTCGCCCTGGCGAGGAGGCGGTTCCCGTCCTTGCGGTAGGCCGCCTCGACCTCGCGCCGCAGTCCGGCCTCGTTGTTGTTCCCGTTCATCGTTACCAAGTATGACGCGCGAGCCGCCCTTTCCGTGTGGAAAATCGCCTCGCGGGGCGTCATCCGCCGGGGCGAGGGCTATCCGCCGGCCGATTCGGGGCTATACTTGAGGCTCATAGGAGGCATTCATATGTCCGTCACGCTGACCGTATGGCTCTGGGTCCTCGGTGGCCTTCTCGTCGTAATATTCTTCTCCGGCATCCGCATCGTAAGGCCGACCCATCGCGGCCTCATCGAGCTCTTCGGCAAGTACCACCGCTTCGCCGAACCGGGCTTCCACTGGATCATCCCCATCGTCGAGCGGCTCTTCCTCGTCAACGTCACCGAGCAAATGGTCGATGCCGAGCCGCAGGAGATCATCACCAACGACAACCTCAACGCCCGCGTCGACGCCCAGGTCTACTTCCGCATCAAGAGCGAGGAGGAGAACGTCAAGGCCTCGACCTATGGCGTCAACAACTACCGCATCCAGATCGTGGCCCTCGCGCGCACGACGCTCCGCAACATCATCGGCACGATGACGCTGAAGAGCGCCAACAGCGAGCGCAGCAAGATCAACTCGGAACTCCTCCGCACCCTCCTCACCGAGACCCAGAGCTGGGGCCTCGACGTTGTGCGAACCGAACTCAAGGAGATCGACCCGCCCAAGGACGTCCAGGAGACGATGAACAAGGTCGTCAAGGCGGAGAACGAGAAGATAGCCGCCGTCGATTTCGCCACCGCGACCGAGACCATGGCCGACGGCCAGAAGCGGGCTGAGATCAAGAAGGCCGAGGGTGTGAGGCAGGCCGAGATCCTCAAGGCCGAGGGCGAGGCGCGCGCCATCCAGCTCGTCAACGAGGCTGCCGACAAGTACTTCGTCGGCAACGCCCAGCTCCTCCGCCGCCTCCAGGCGGTCGAGGAATCCCTCAGGAACAACTCGAAGATCGTCCTTCCGCAGGACGGCCAGCTCGTCAACGTGATCGGCGACCTTGCCGGCATCTCCGAGCACAAGGGCAAGTCTTCCCAGGGGCCCTCCGGACAGCAGGGCTGATCTCCTCCGGGGTCTGACCCTGGCCCTTCCGCCCGCGGGGGGGCTTGGGGTCTGACCCCTGCATGGGGCCGACATTTGTGAGTGAATAATCACTCTTGACGTCTCGTGAATCCTGCTTTAGCCTCAACTTCAGGTTGAGCTCCTCCGTTCTACACCAGATCTATCCCGGATCTCTCAAAGTGGAGGAAGCATGGCTACCCGAAAAAACGTCCGCCTTACCGTCATCCTGATCTTCCTTTCTGCTCTCGTATGCATCCTTTCGACCTGTCGTTCCCCGCTCCAGCAGAATTCGGCCGCATCAAAGGATCTCCCCGCATCGCGTTCGGTCTCTTCATCCGACGCCAGCCTCGTCCTGACCTCGCCGGACGGGAAGGGCAGGCTCGCCGTCCTCGACGAGGCGACGGGCAAGTACCTCCTCCACCTCGAGGGCTCCGCCTACGCCATGGGCTACCAGCATGGCTACCTCCTCGCCAAGGAGGTCCGCAACACCTGCTCCCTCGACTTCTTCAGGTCCATCGTCCTCGACTTCCTCGGGAGCGATCCGACCCTGGCGGCGGTCATCAACAACGATGCCCTCTTTTCGACCCTCCTCAACACGGTCAACGCGGCCGCGGTCACCCAGGCCGTCTATGCGACCTACGACATGCGCCAGGAGATGAAGGGCATAGCGGACGGCGCGAAGAAGCGCCTCGCCGAGCTCGGCGAGTCCCCAGGCTCGGTCTGCTACGAACGCATCATCCTCACGAACCTCGCCTTCGACGTGATCCTCTCCTACGTCTATCCCATCATCGTGAGGGACTACCTCTCCGCCGACGAGAAGGCCTCGCTCGACACCAAGGCCCTCGTCGAAAGCATGCACATGTGCGACGGCTTCGTGGCCGCGTCCTCCGCCACCGCGACAGGCGGCTCCCTCATGGCGCGAAGCTTCATGATCAGCGACTGCATCGGTACGCGGTCCCTCCTCATGGAATACGCCCCCGCGAGCGGCAACGCCTTCATGGCGGTCAACATCCCCGGCTTCGTGGGTACGCCGGCCGCCATGAACCGCTGCGGCGTCTCCATCGGCATGGACATGGTGCCGGCCCTCCAGACCAATCCCGTTGCGCCCGGCATGGGTTGCCTCCTCACGGCGCGTTATGTGATGCAGAACTGCGCGTCCGTATCTTCGGCCCTCTCCGCCATAAAAAGCAGCGTCACCCGCGGCGTCTCCTGGATCTACCTCGTAGGCGATCCGGTCACGGGCGCCGTCGCCGAAGCCGCCGCCACTACGGGCCTCGGCTGGATGCCGAGCCAGGCGAAATACTTCGCCGCCCGCGGCCTCGACTACTTCTTCGACCCCTCGGCCTATCCAGCGGCGGGCATCGACCAGCTCGAGACAAGGCCAGACCTCGTCGTGACCTCGAACCACTTCATCGATCCGACGGTGCGGCAGGCGAGCGGCAGCTATGCGGTCAAGGAATCGACGGCCCGCTACGACTACCTCACGGGCCGCGTCCTCTCCGCCGTGGACTCCGGGCTGGGCGTCGCGGCCGCCGAGCGCCTCGTAAACTACCTCTCGCCCCTCGCGGACAATCCCTACGCGAACGACCTCATGGCCAACCCCTTCGGCAGCGGCACGGCCCGCGTCGGCGACTACTACGCGGGCAAGGAATACGTCCACGGCATCCGTGCGGTCTTCGAGCCGACGACCCTCAGGGCCCATGTCCTTTACGGCCACTGGACCGATCCCTGGATCGACTACGGCATGCGGAACTGAGTCATGGGTTGATCCGGCGGCGCCAGCCCGGAGACGCGCTGGAGGCCGCCGCGTGCGGTGCCGCTGCAAGGAAAGGACATCGAGCAGGGGTGGAGAGGGATTGGCACACGGAGGCACAGAGACGAAGGAAAAGCCTGAGTAGAGGAGAACGATATGGAGAATTTCCTTCTCCATTCCTCTCCTCTTTCCTCCCTGTCCCTGTGCCTTGTGTGATTTTCCCGAGCGGCTACTGCTTGCCCTCTTCCTTGGCGTAATATTGAAGGAGCTGGACCATGTAGTAGATCTTCTTGTAGACCTCGACGAGCCAGTCGCGGGGCGGGCGGGGAGATGCGGACTCGATCTCCTTCCAGTTGAGGACCACCTCGTGGTGCGGCCTGTCGTGGTCCTCGATGAGGGACTTGAAGTGGCGCCCCATCGTGATGAGGTTGGCGCCAGCCCTGTTCACGAAACCCAGGGCCTTTTCGTTCGTGTCCTTCAGCATGGTCCGGAGGTACTTCACCTGCTCCTTGTCCCGGTCGCTCTTCATGAGCGAGCTGTGGATCCTCGAACCCGTCTCTCCCTCGTCCCCGAGCGACTCGTCGAACTGGAGGATCTGGTCCGAGATCTCGAGGAGCGCGTGGTAGGCGTCCGAGAGCTGCTGCATCTGGAGGTTGGTCGTCCACTGGCCCTTGATGATGAGGATGTCGACTATCTCGCGGATGTCCTTCTTGAAGTAGTCGATGAGGTATGCCTTGAGGTAGTTGAGGGCCTGGGTCTGGGTGTATCCGCCGAGCATCTTCTTTGCGAAGACGACATTCGCCTTCTCCGTATAGTTCTTCATCCTGAGCACGATGGTCGTGCCGAAGATCTGCTTGGCTACCTCGTCGATCTTGGCGTTGCGTTTCTCCTGGACGAGCCGCTGGATGAGGGTTTCGATCTGGGCCTTGAGCTTCTGGAGGAAGGGCTCGACGATCCGTTCTCCCGGATAATGCGCTATCGCCGCCCAGGTCGGATCATGCTTCACATGGCGGACGATCTGCTCGAGGATCTGGCTCTTGCGTACCTCGGCCATGGCCGGGAGGAGCTTCATCCAGGCGTCGACCTGGATGACGTCGGCGTTGCGGTAGGCCTTGAGGGCGGCGAAGACATGGGGCCAGTCGGCCTCGACGTCGAGGGGCAGGAAGACCTCGAGGAAGTCCTGGATGTCGTCTGCGACATACTCGCCGTTGATCGCATCGAAGCGCGGGTTGCGGTTGAAGGTCCTCTCCTGGAGGCCGGAGTCGAATTTCTTGAGGAGGAAGTAGTAGTCGAAGGAGACGAAGTTCACGAAGGAGAGGAGGGTGTTGTAGGCCGAGTCGATCTGCTTGCTCATCTCGCCGTCGAAAAGCGCGTAAAAGGAGGTCATGTCGGCCTTGACCTCGTCCTGGAGCTCCTTGAGCCCCAGGGTCTTGGCCCGCTCGAGGATGTGCGCCTCCGTGAGGCGCTCCGAGACGGCTTTCTGCTGGTCGGTGAGGAAGCTTTCGATGATGAAGGAACGGAGGGCTGCCGAGCCCTGGGCGTTACCGAGGAGGAGCTGGGCCGGCGCAGTCGTCCTGTAGAGCTCAAAGAAGAACTTGGCGAGGCCGGGCAGGGCTTCCTGGCCCTTGGGCCGGTAGAACTTGAACTTTGAGCGGGAAAGGTCCTTCCCGATCGACTTGAGGAGTTTCTTCTTCTCGGCGTCGGGATCGCCCATGCCTGCGAAGAACGAAAGCAGATGCTGTATCAAGCCGCCGCCCGAAGCCGGCTTCTGGGTCTTCGCACTCATATCGTTCACATTATATGATCGGAGCCATTCCGGTCAACTCGCGCCGGCCGCGCCGGACACGCCGGCCAGTCCACGATGAGCTCGCCCGCGGAATAGGCCAAGGCCCCCGAGGCTTTCCCGGCGTCGATGAGGAGGGCTCCCGTCGGATCGAGGCCCTCGAGAATCCCTTCCACCACGTCATCGCTTTCGGGAAGGCCGTTGAGGAAGCGGACCCTCTCGCCCCTCATCCAGAGGATGGCCTCGGCTTCTTCCCTCCAGCGGGAATCGACAAGGACGAGCCTGATCTGGCCCAGGGCCAGCTCGAGGATGCGGAGGCGGTCGAGTTCTCCGGCTTCCTTGCCCAAGGCGAGGGCCAGGCTCGTCGCCTTGTCCGCGAGTTCGGGCGGGAAGCTTTCCATGCCCACGTTGATGCCGAAGCCGACGAAGGTGCCCTCGGGCGAGGCTTCGCAGAGTATACCTGCCACCTTCCTTCCCCCGAGGAGGACGTCGTTCGGCCATTTCAGGACCGAAGCCGGTCCGCCGGGCCGCCCCGCGAGGCTATCGATCGTCCTGCAGAGGGCGAGGCCTATCCTGAGGGGCAGGGCGGGGATGCGGGCGGCTTCGGGTCCGAGGATGAGGGTTGCGAGGAGGCCCTTGGCGGGAGGAGCCCGCCAGGCCCTGTCCGCGAAGCGTCCCCTGCCTGCGCTCTGTTCGTCCGCCATGATGACGCTGCCCGGTCCGACGCCTGTCCTTGCGAGTCTGCGGGCCTCGTCCATGGTGGAGGCGGTCGTCTCGACATGGAAACTCGAGGCGCCGGGGAAGGGATTGGCGATGGCGAGGGGCTTCATGGAGCCCGATTCTACCCCCAGGCCGGCAGCACAGGCAATGCGTTGCCCGACTTGGCTTCCGCCATGGCTGGACGCGGACCTTCGGCCGTGATAGCTTCTGTTCACGACTTGAACGATGCCCTCCTTTTCCGAGGTGGTGGCCGACATTGGGCGGTCCACGGGCCCGGGAATCGAAGGATCGGAAGGAGCATCTCGTGTGCGGAATCATCGGTTACGTAGGGCCGAGACGGGCTACCCCCATCATCCTGGAGGGGCTGAAGCGTCTCGAGTATCGCGGCTACGACTCGGCGGGCCTGGCGGTCTGCCAGACCTCGGCCGCCCAGCCGGCGGCATCGTCGGCCGGCATCGGCGCGCCGCCGGCCACCATGACGCTGGTGCGCAGGATCGGCAAGATAGCCGAGCTCAGGCAGGCCGTCCCGAAGGAGCTTGCCGGCACCTGGGGCATAGGCCATACGCGCTGGGCGACCCACGGCGGCGTCACTGAGGCCAATGCCCATCCCCATCTCGACGCCTCGGGCAGGATAGCCGTCGTCCACAACGGCATCATCGAGAATTACCGCTCCCTGAGGACTGCCCTCGAAAAGGAAGGCGTCGTCTTCAAGAGCGAGACCGATTCCGAGGTCATCCCCCACCTCATAGCGAAGTATTACGAGGGCGACCTTGAAGCGGCGGTGCGACGCGCCATTTCCCGCCTCGAGGGCACCTACGGCATAGCAGCCATCCATGCGGACCTGCCCGGCGTCATTGTCGGCGCCAGGAACGGCAGCCCCCTCCTCATCGGCGTGGGCGAGGGCGAGATGCTCCTCGCGAGCGACGTGGGTGCCCTCGTGGCCCATACGCGCCAGGTCGTCTACCTCAGCGACGGCGAGGTCGTCTCGATCGACGCCTCGGGCTTCAGAACGACCGACCGCGAGGACCGCCCCGTGGACAAGACCATCGAGTCGGTGTCCTGGGACCTGGGCGCCATGGACAAGGGCGAGTATCCCACCCACATGGAGAAGGAGATCTTCGAGCAGCCCGAGTCGATTGCGCGGGCCCTGGGCGGAAGGCTCGAAGCCGAGAGCGCAAGCGTCAAGCTCGGCGGCCTCAACCTGGATCGGGCCGCCCTCCGCGCGGTGAACCGCGTCAGGGTCATTGCCGCGGGCACGAGCTGGCATGCCGGACTCGTGGGCTGCCAGCTCCTCGAGAGCGTGGCGCGCATCCCTGCGGGAGCCGAGCTGGCGAGCGAGCTACGCCACCGCAACCCCGTCGTGGAACGCGACAGCCTCTGGTTCGCCATATCGCAGTCGGGCGAGACCGCGGACACGTTGCACGGCCTCCGCGAGGCCCAGCGAAAGGGCGGCAAGGTCCTCGGCATCTGCAACGTCGTCGGCTCGACCATTGCGCGCGAGGCCGATGGCGGCATCTACGTCCATTCGGGCCCGGAGATCGCCGTGGCCTCGACCAAGGCCTTCACGAGCCAGCTCGCCGCCTTCTACCTCTTCACCCTCCTCATGGCCAGGATGCGCGACATGTCGGCCTCCGAGGGCGCCCGTTTTTCCGACGCCCTCCAGTCCGTCCCCGCCAAGGTCGCCGACGTCCTCATGGATCGCGACCATATCCAGAAGATCGCCAGGAAATACTCGCATTGCCACGATTTCCTCTTCCTCGGCCGTGGCCTCATGTATCCCATAGCCCTCGAGGGAGCCCTCAAGCTCAAGGAGATCTCCTACATCCATGCCGAAGGCTACGCCGCCGGGGAGATCAAGCATGGGCCCATAGCCCTCATCTCTCCCGAGGTGCCGAGCGTCTTCCTTGTGCCCGACGACGAGCTCCGCGCCAAGACCATCTCGAACATGAAAGAGGTCAAGGCGAGGGGAGGCCCCGTCATCGCAGTGGGCGTGGAGGGCGACGAGGAGACGGCTGCCCTGGCCGACGACTTCATCGCGACACCGCGCATGGATCCCCGCTTCTATCCCTTCACCATGGTGGTGCCGCTCCAGCTCTTCGCCTATTTCTGCGCCCTGGAACTGGGTCGGGACGTGGACCAGCCCCGCAACCTGGCCAAGTCCGTGACCGTGGAATGAGATAAAGGAGGGATGATGACGCCGACCTCGAGCCCTGCCTTCCCGAGCCGGTCGCGGGCCGGCGTCCTTCTCCTCTCCCTTGCCACGGTCCTGTCCCTACTCGCCCCCTGTAGCCTTGCGGCGCAGGCGGGCGGCAAAACCATGGGCAGCGCCACGGGCGCCCCTGCGGCGATCCGATCGCCGGCCCGCCTCCTATCTGGTCCAGCGGCCCTCCGCGGCCTGCCCTTCTTCGCGCCCAACGCCATACGCGTCCTCCGGGGCGAGTATGACCTCGGTTCCTTCCGTGTCACCCTCTGGTATACGAGGGAAGCCCTCGTCTTCGGCGATGCCTGGAAGATTCAGCCGGCGGGCAGGGGAGGACAGGCTAAGTCCTGGCTTCTCGAGAGACCCGAAGGCCCTGTGCTGGCCATAGCCGAGTCGGGCTACAGTCTCTTTGTGGAACTCCCCTTGGATTCAGCTTCACTGCGGCGTTTTGCCTGGGCCCTGGATGAGAAGTTCCGCGCCTTTTTTCTCAATGCGCCGACGGATGCGGAGCTTTCCTTCCCTGCCTTTGTGGACTTCCTTCCATAACAATACCAGGCAGCCTCACCTATCTCCAATATATCTAAATAATATGATACTTCCAGTAAAATCAAAATAGATAGACCTATAAGCCCTCCCGAACCAAACTGTCAATGGTCATAATGCAAATGATTGAGCGAAGCCCTGTCATTTCTGGGTTTTTTTCTTGTGCCGCCACGGAACCTACCGTATACTGCCTCCAGAATCTTCACGAAGCAACCAGAGGAGGAGAGACTCATGCGCACTCGTTCCGTGCTCTTTGTCGTCCTGATCCTGTGCCTCGCGCTCGTTGGCTGCGGCGGAAACGCCAAGCAGGACAACGTAATCAAGATAGGTTGGCTTGGTCCGCAGACGGGCGACAGCGCCCTGTGGGGACAGGCCGAGCTTGCGACCGTCCAGATGATGGCCGATGATTACAACAAGGCCGGCGGCATCGACGTTGCCGGCAAGAAGTACCAGATCCAGATCGTTCCCTATGATGACAAGGGCGATTCGGTCGAAGCCGTCAACGTAGCCAAGCGCCTGACGAGCCAGGACCACGTCGTCGCCATCGTCGGCGCCCAGGGCTCCGGCGAGGCCATCGCCATCGCCCCCTACGTCAATGAGGCCAAGGTCCCGACCGTCGCCTCCACCGCCACCAATCCCAAGGTCACGGTCACCGAGTCCGGCGCGGTCAACCAGTACATGTTCCGCGCCTGCTTCACCGATCCCTACCAGGGCAAGGTTGCCGCCTATTTCGCCTACCAGCGCCTCGGCAAGCGCAACGCGGCCATCTTCATGACGATCGACGATCCCTATTCCACGGGTCTCGCCCAGTACTTCAAGGAGAATTTCGAGAAGGCCGGCGGCAAGATCGTCGCCACGGAGAACTATACCTCCGGCGAGAAGGACTTCCGCGCGCCCCTCACCAAGATCAAGAATGCCAATCCCGATGTCATCTTCATCCCTGCCTACTACAACGACGTGGCCCTCATCGCCAAACAGGCCCGCGACCTCGGCATCAAGACCCTCCTCCTCGGCGGCGACGGCTGGCCGTCAGAGAACGTCATCGACCTCGCCGGCGGCCCCGGCGGCGCCCTCGAGGGCTGCATGTTCGTCAACCACCTCGACATGCAGGGCGACCTCGCGAAGCCCGTCCGCGACGAGTACAAGGCCAGGACCGGCAAGAACGCCGAGCTCAACTCCTACATGGTCCACGATGCCCTCCTCATGGTCATCGATGCGATCACGCGCGCGGGTTCCCTCGACGGCGAGAAGGTCATGAAGGCCCTCGAGACCTGCGATCTCGAAGGCGTCACCGGCCACATCGTGATCGGTCCCCAGCACGATCCGGTCAACAAGACCGCCTGGCTCATCAAGATGGAAGGCCCCGTCATGAGGCTCGAAGAGCAGTTCTCCGCCAAGGACTAAGCCCGCTTTCAGAAACGCCGCCGCGGCCCTTCCGCCGCGGCGGCTCTTTATCCATGGCCCGCAACCGAGGACGGCGCCTCGCGCTGCCAGAGCGGGCCGTGGCAAGGACTTTAAGGACGATGAACCAGTTCTTCCAACAGCTCGTCAACGGATTATCGATAGGCTCCATCTACGCGTTGATGGCGGTCGGGTACTCCCTCGTGTACTCGATCATGAACTTCTCCAACTTCGCGCACGGCAGCGTCATCATGCTCGGAGCCTACTTCGGCTTCTTCTGCCTCTCCCTCCTCGGCCTGCCCTTCGCGCTGGCCTTCTTTCTCGCGGCCTGCGGCACGGCCCTGGTCGCCGTCATCCTCGAGCGCCTGGCCTACAAGCCCCTGCGCGACAGGAATGCGCCCTTCCTCTACTTCATCATCACCGCCATGGGCGCCTCGATCTTCATCGACAACGGCGTGATCGCCACCATCGGTCCCACACCCAAGACCTTCCCGCAGCAACTCCTGCCCGACTTCCTCAAGAGCGGGACCATCCAGCTCGGATCGCTCAACATCGGCAAGGTGGACGTGGCGATG
>Ga0209099_1001120_pt1 | contig 28583 bp, 22 predicted proteins | sample AD_JPNHW2_MetaG_FD_184430 | JGI IMG/M metagenome (GOLD analysis project Ga0209099, IMG submission 184430) | Active sludge microbial communities of municipal wastewater-treating anaerobic digesters from Japan - AD_JPNHW2_MetaG (SPAdes) (version 2) | ecosystem: Engineered > Bioreactor > Anaerobic... | reverse complement strand
GCAGACGGTGCGGCTGCCACTTTCGTGAGGAATGAGCACACTCTCGATGGCCAGGCCGTCCTGTGTCAGGAACAGGTTCTTGGTGGCGCCATCAGGTGAGCGTCGGGACGTTTCCAGCCGCAGTTCATCGAATGGCATCCTGGCTGCGAGTTCCTGCCGCAGTGGGCGCGGGATGGTGGGGATGTCCTCGTACCCCTGCGCCAGGTCCCGGTACACCGCCAGCTTGATCTGCCTGGCGCGGTAGGCGGGTTGTCCCAAGTCCTTCAGCACCGTGTCACATCTGTCCAAGTCCATGATGTCACTATAGCCGTGTTCTGGCGGAGTGGCTGAAGAATGACTCGTGGGGGCTGTAAATGGACTTGTAGAATCCCGTGACCGGAGCCCCGCATTGCTCCATGGTTCCTGTTCCATTGTTCATGCTGATGAGCCAGAGCGACACCACCGCAAGGGGTGCTTCTGTCTGGACGAGAACAAACCCATCGTCCGCGCCGCCGCTTCCATACAGGACTTCTACCCATACTTGTCCAGGAGGACTGGGAGCAGTCAGGATGTTGTCCTTGGGTGGGTCACTCACGTCTGGTGACTGCCACATGCTCTTCTGCATTGCTGGGGGAGGAGTGTGAATCACAAGACCGTTGCTCGATGATGGTGCCGTCGTCAGAAGCGGCAGTCTGCTCCTGGAGCTCCACTGCTGGATGACGACGATGGACGTAACGGGCGAAGCAGGTAGCCAATACAGCTTCACTTCTCCATCGATGTTGTCTGCATGCAATACGATCGTTCCAGGACTCTACAGGGTGTTCCTATTTCATGCCTCCAGGGCATGTTGCTGAGTGTCTGTTATTCCGGTCACTGATCCTCGTCGTCGGGAGCAGCATTATTCAAGCGCCTGTGGTGACGCAGTCTCTCCAAAGCGGTCAGGAGCAGTCCTCCAACACACCAGATGCTGCCACAAATAACCCACAGCATTGCAATGATTGACGAAGTGCTTGATGGGTTGAAGATGAGCCATGTTGCGGCGCCAGCCAGCATTGCGGCACCGAGGCACAACGCGAGAGTTGCCATCTTTGTTTCCTCCTTCGGTCGGAACTGCACGTGCAATGGTTACGGTTTCTCCCGCTGACATTATAACGCGGAGCGGATTTACTTCTCTCCTGATACAACGCGGGCTGGAGTCGTTGCCTGCACCGAAGCCTAACAGTCTCAATGTCAACGCTTGGCCCCATGCGCCAGTACCCATTTCCATGCCCTCGCCGGCAGCACGACGTACAAGATGCTCAAAACGACCCACAGCCAGTAGACGGGAAGGGCGAGGAAGTGCGGGACGATGAGGAGGAACAACAGAATGGGAACCGAGGTCATGAGCGCATACGGAGTGAAGATTGTCCATCTGAGTACTGGCACGAATGCTGGAAGTCCGAGAAGGATTCCAGCTATGCCTTCTGTCTGAATCTTCGTGGTCATCAGGCCCTGGGCAGCCCAACGCGCCAATTCGTAGAAACCACGAGCGTTGAACACTAGTCCAACAACGAGAAACATGCACAGAAAGGGGCGCATCTCTGCGCGTTTCTTGATGGCCATGAGCAGGAAACCAAAGCCAATGAACGGAGCAACATACGGCGCGATGGCCAATATGATGTCTGGACTGCCGATTCCGAACATGGCAAGCATGTACCCCAGCACAGTTGCCACAGCTGGCCACAACCAGAACCATGTGATGGCTCTCCTGCAGGCACTGGTCATGTTGCCACTTTCGCGCTACGTTGCATCGCGTCCATCCGTTGCAAGGGTCCCATGGATCCTGCGTGAGAACCCTTGGACGTACGCGAACGGAAGGACAAATGGCACAACCAATGCGGAGCACAAGAGCTGGGGTGTGCCATTGGGCCGCCCGTACATGATCATCGCGTACCCAACGTCGCTCTGTGTCATAACCCAGCAGTAGCCCCAGGCACCAAGAACGAACATGCAGGCCAGGATGATCACGCGTACGGATCGCACACGGATCCGGGACGCAAAGAGGACACCTGCGTGGATGATGCAGAGCAGAGACAGCCGTGCCATTGCTTCGCCGGCGCAATCCCTCAGGATTATCCCATTGAGGTCGGCTGGCGCGAGATACGAGAAGAGAGAAGCCTTCGTCGTCAGATAGTACATGAAAGAAGACGCACAGGACCAGGCAAAGGCCAGGACGATGAGAAGGGCAAACGACAGGGACGGAACAAGAACCGATAAGAGCCTGGGAGGCAGTGATTGCCGGGTCCGGTGTGTCGATTCCGTCGCGGTGTCGGCAGCAGTGAGAGCTTGTCGGTCGAGGGAGAACGTAGGTCCTGCAATGAAACAATCCACGAGACCAATAAGCACGACACCACCCACATTGTCTTGCCCGACCGACCACAATCCCGCAACAAGAACAAGTGCCATGAATACATGCGCAGCATAGAGCAGACCGAGGGAATTCCGAAGGAAGCCGGCAGCTGACGCATACAAGGTAGAGCGGGATGCGACCGCCAGAAGGACCGTTACCCCAAGAAGGACTGTGACAGCAAACCACAGGTACCCATGCCACGGATCTGCTCGGTGAGAAAACTGGCAGACGATGCCTTCCAGGATGAGGAACCCGAGACTGGTCAGCGCAAGAGCAACAGCGATCATCTTGCCACCGTCCCGGTTTTCACGCCCGTTCCGCGCGTCGATAACCGCTATTTCAGGTGTCTTCCGATCAGGCTCTTCGTGTTCCATGGCCCCTCCTTCGGTGCCATGACTTCGTGTGCCTATCATTTCCTGACTCCGTACTCCAGTCAGACGCCGGAGGTGCTGCATCCACGCGGCATCGCAGCGGAGCAAGAACCCTCCGTAGAAAGTATAGCGCCAGGGGAAAGAACGTGTATGTTCGTGAAACAGGTCAAGCAAGGCACATCAGAGTGGTTGTGCAGCGAAACGCTTCTCAAGCTGTTCCGTCGGATGGAGTTGACAGGATCCCGGACTGATCGACTCGATCGACCAGGAGCGCTGCTGCGAATTGTGGCACCGGCGTCATCAATTGGTCGACTCAATCCGAAATTGGTCGGCTCTAATCACATACCCCAAAATAGGGTATGTGATGAGAGTCCACCAATCTCGTGTCTGGAAACAAGCATTGTGCTGTTGGCATTCCGGAATTGGCCGACTTTCCGCCTTCAGGCGAGTGCGGACGATCTGTCGGAGTTGATCGCAGATAGCGGGTCTATTCGCGATCGGAAAAGCAACATAAGCAAGTCACAGAATGGTGTCATCATTGATCAATCGACTTGCTCAAAAATCGGCGAGTCTTGCAGGAAATATCTCGTAGGTTCAATGGCCGAAGTGCAACATGGTGTAGTTGCTGTATTAAGATTGTACAGCCTTGCTGTACTGGTGTCGTGCAATTGGTCAGGCTGATTTCACGGCACTTGGGAGCATGTTGGGAAGTGGGATGTGACCGGAAGCTGGCCAGTGTTTTCCAGCGGCACGAACTCCATTGGCGGTCAACAGAGATCCTCGGTGAAAACCTCATTCACTCTGGAAGGAGGCTCATGGCCTCGGTGAAGACCGGCGAAATCCGAAAAGGCTTGGCTCGAAAGCAGCGGAGCAGGACATGTGTCATGGTGTGTACATCAGGGACGCTAGCGCCTTGTTGCCATATGGAAGCGGGACAGTCCTATCTGATCTGCTTCTTCGTGTCTGGTTGTGCCTGCCAGGGTTCTACGACCACCTGCCGGTCGCCTTGGATGGACACGTGTAGCTGGGATTCCGCATGTCTGAGATCGGCCATCGAGAGATGTAATCGAAACGGGAACAGCGACTGGTCGTCGGAGAATCGTTCCAGAAAGACCACCTGGGGATCGTGCGTTAGACAGAGAGCCATCAGCAGGAGGCGCTGACTGTCCTTGCTGATGGAACGTCGTGGCGCCACGTGGTAGACCCCTGGTCGCTCGCGGACAATGACTCCCCAATCGACCATCATGCCAAGCACCTCCGAAATGGAGATGAGGGTTGTCCGCCCTCCGCCGTAGATGTCTGTGAGCCGGCTGGCAAATGCATGACTGGTAAACTTGGGTGCAAGCTCTGCCAGACGCCCGGTGACCGTCCATGCCTGAGCGACAAAGGGAAAGGCGACCAGGAACAGCGACCAGTAGATGGCAAGCCGATCACTGTCTGCAAGTGACTTGTTCTTGGCGAGAGCCACGGCCTGAGGGACAAGCGGCTTCGTGGCGGTACCGAGGAATAACTCCCGGATCTCAGCAACCGCCTTTCTGCGCCGATTGGCGCCGCCAATCTCAGCAGCCAGGAAAGTATCCAGAGCCAGCGATGGTACATCGCCAGAAGCGAGCATGTGCTCAAGGGCGAAGTCAAGATGTGCCAGGGGCAACTTGCGACTGAATCCAAGTTTGTGTTGCATTATCTCTCCTTCGCAATGCGGGCGAACGGGACCATGACTTCCAGAAGCGATATGCCACCGTGACAGTTGACCGCCTGATTCTGCGGTGCAAATGCTCGGTTCCCTCGGCACAGAGCAGCATGCACTCCTTCCGGCAGGCTTGCACTCTCCCACGCTTGGGTGAACTGGCTCCGTGCCTGCACGAAATCGTCGCGGACGACCTCCGACTCGAAGATGCGGGCGCGCCGTCCGTTGCTCTCCGCCAGAATGCCAGTCGCGCACGGTCCGATGCCCAGGGCAGCGGTGTTGCCGTGGTCGGCTGTGAGATAGATGTCGTATCCTGCGTCGAGAAGGGCGCCGAGGTAGTTCGCAAGGTCTCCGTCAGCGACCCATTTCCGAATCGCTGCAGCGAGCATCCGGGGCGTGAGGCCTTCGCCGTGAATGAGTTCGTCGACCTGTGGCACGACAGCCCCAAACACACGGACCGATGACAGAAGCGCTCGTTCCAGCGACTGATCCAGGCTGGATGTCGGTCCGACGACGTGCAGCAGCGCCTGTTCGGGTGCCAGGCCATTCCCGGTCCAGAAGCTCTGCCACAGCGACGTTTCGTCGGGAGTCGAACCCAGGTGGAAGTAAGACCGTGGCAGGCGTCCGGCGAAGATCGCTGAACGCGAGATGGATGTGATGGTGGGGATGCAAGCCAGAACAGACGCGAGGTCGTCGACGTGAAGGCCGTGCTCTTCCAGGCCCCGGGCCAGAATGCTCCATTGCCACCAGTTCATGCCGTCCATGACGATCAGAGCGATGCGGCCCTGTCTTGCCGCTGCAAGGTACGGGGCGATCTGGTGCACCGAGCTGGGGCGCGGAACGTAGGCCAGCGACAGAGAAGCGTCATAGTTCGTCCGCAGCCATGTATCGAAGTGCTCGTTGATGCTGCCCAGCAAGGTGCCTACGTCTGATGCCATGGTGCCGGTTGCATTCTGCATTGCGTAATAGCGTGCGAGCAGCAAACCAAGATCGCGCACGACGGCTCCCCACGCTGCAACATCCCATGACTGCCGCGGGTCGTCCAACATGGCGGTCAGCTTGTCGATGCGGCGGCTGACGTACTCGCCCTCATCCACCATAATGCCGCACCGGGCCCATGCCGGAATGCCGTCCCTGCTCACTGCGTGGACCGGCTCCAGAAGGCTCATGTCGAAGTAGTCGTCGATGACGGTTCGGACAGACAGCGATGCCCATGGAACGATCGGGGTCGCGCTGGTTGCAGAAGGACGCCTGTATGCTGCAGCAAGAGAAGCATCGGACACCGTGGACACTGACAGCTGACCGCCGAGCTGCGCGCTGGCCCATGCGTTCCAGTGCTGCTGCAAATAATCGAGGAATGCGCGGCGATTCCGAATCAGCCGTTCGAGTGGAATTTCAGCGTACCTGGCATCCTGGCGCCATATCCCGACCACATAGTCCGCCACGCATTCAGGCAACGGCTGCTCGTGCAGGTGCAGGCGGAGCAGGGTGGCATAGAGGGTCTCCTCCGAGGAGACAGAGGCTGCAGAGATGTCGTAGCCCTTCTCCGCGACAATCCGGGCGGTCTCGCGCACGGTCAGGTCAGCAGTCTGCAGGTCCTGCGCGTCGTAGAGCCTGGCGAGGATGGCGTATGGGACCTGGCGCAGAACTTCTGTGGCGAGGTGTGGAAAGAACGTCGAGAGCTCAATTCTGACGACACGCGCACGGGACAGGACATCGGCAGGAACGCGGCTGATGTCCCCTTCTGTGAGGACGACGAGAACATTGCTGCCGTGACGGTATTGCGTTTCATACAGGTAGCGGAACTCGACGGGCGACTCAAATGGAAGCACGGCTGCATGCCGTGCCAGGAGCGCGGCAGCAGGTTCCTCCTGCGAAAGGATCCTGTCCGGGTCGGCAGCGACGAACAGGCGCACGTCCGGAGTGTCAACGAAGGCAATGACGCGGTCAGTCAGATGGCTGCTCATGCTCGCCTTCGATGCGGACGGCCAGGAGACATTCCAGCACCGGTGCGACATGCCGGTTATGTTCGACGTCGGCCTTCCACTTCTCCCGGACAGCGTCCAGATCGCGCTGTCTCCTGGTGCGGACGTTGTCCAGCGCAACGCGGTCGATGAGTTGCTGCTGGGCTGCAAACGCCGACTGGCGGGCCTCGTCGTCCCGCTCGACATCTTGCAGATGACGCTGGACAAGATTCTGGTAGACCTGATATGTCAATGGTTCGACCGCCGTGCGTGCAGCGTCGATGAGAGCTCCTGTCTGGTCGGGGGCAAGCGTGCGGATCACAGACGGTGCTGTGTCGCCGCACAGTGCATCCCAGATCTTGCGCCCGGAAGCAACCAGGGGGTGCCCGGCATCGTCTACCAGAATGGCCGCCATGGCCGCCAAATCGCCCGTCGCCGTCGTGGCCGTGATCTGCCAGAGAGACCAGAGACCGGAGAGCCCAGGAGCGAAGCCGGTGGCGGACACGACCGGGATGCCCCGGTCAGCTCCGAAGACGAACTCATTGTCGACGATGTGCCGCAAGCGGTCGCTGTGTGCCGTCAGCTGCTCATATCCGTGGTCGACAGCAGTCTGCGGCTGGAACGTCACGCCTGTCTGCCGGACGCCATCCGGCCAGACAAGGTCGTATGCGAACAGGTCCTGGGACATGGTGCCGCCCTCTGCCGTCAGGTATGCGCGTACCATCCGCTCGCACCAGATGGGCATCGGATTGTGCGCGATGGCGCTGGCTCGCGATGGGTCGGCCTGTGCAAGCGTGGGCAGAGCCGATGCCGTCGACTTGTAGTCGGCGAGCTTGTCCCGTACGGTTGTCAGAAACTCGTCGCTTGCTGTTCCCGACGCGTCAGGATCCAGAAGCGACCGCAGGTACAGATGTTCGACGTCGTCAGCGGCGATCGACGAGTCCAGGACGTCGCCCATCTTGTCGATCCCCAGTTCCGCCAGGATGGTCGCGAGTTTATCGGAGAGGACCCGCTGCACGCGGTCCTCGACGCTGCCACTCGTCACCAGGTTCACAGCTTCCACGTCATGCGCCTGGCCGATGCGGTCGACCCGCCCGATCCGCTGCTCGATCCTCATGGGATTCCATGGCAGGTCGTAGTTGAAGACGATGTGACAGAACTGCAGGTTGACGCCTTCTCCTCCAGCGTCTGTGGAGATGAGGACCTGGGACGTGCCTGCGAACTCCTTCTGCGCCGCCGTGCGTTCCTCGGCGGACATCTCGCCGTTGATGAGGACGACCCGGTAGCCCCGGTCGCTCAGAGCGCGCTTCAGCATGCGCTGCGTGGCCTTGAACTCCGTGAAGATGAGCACCTTGAGGTCCGGATCAGCTTCCTGTGCACGGAACTGGTCAATCTTGTTTGCCAGCTCCTCCGTCTTGGCATCCGGACCCTCTGCTCGTGCTGCGGTTCCCAGTGTGACCAGTTCCTCGATCCAGGACTTCTCCGAACGGAGGTCCGCGGAAGGGGCATCGATCACGACACCAGCATCGAACAGATCGTCGGCCTCGAACAGCCCGTCACGGGCGGCTCCCCCGCCAAGGACAGCCAGCCTGTTGGTCAGGCCGTCGAGACCTGCCTCGGTGGAGCTGTTGGCCATACGCACCAGGAGCAACACCAGGAACCCGAGCATGGGTTTGTGTTGACGAGTGGCCTTGGCGTACATCGTGCGCGCAAACTCCTCCATGCGGGCGCTGAAGGCCGCCTGCTGGCGATGAGACCCGTTGTCCAGCGCTACCGGGCACAGATGTGTGTGCCGGGCGTGGAACAGTGGCTTGCCGTCGTAGTCGAGCGCCTTCCGCTTCTCCGTGCGCAGGACGTACCGCGTGAGCAGGGCCCGGTCGACGTCTCCTCGGATCGTGAAGGCCTGGGGATCCAGAATGTGCAGCAGCCGCTTGAACTGCCCGGTCTTGCCCTGATGGGGCGTCGCCGAGAGCAGCAGGATACGCGGGGCGGCCTGTGCGAGGGCGTCGCCCAGGACGTTGCGGGCCATGCGGTCGCCATATCCAGCCATCTTGTGGCACTCATCGACGACGACGAGGTCCCATCCGGCCGTGACCAGTTCATCGAACCGCAGGCGGTTGTACTCGGCAACATCCGGGTCTTCCGGTCCGCTGCGGCCCAGGCGCGGCTTGACTGTATCGAGCGGGACGATGACCTGGTCGAAGAGCCGCCACGGGTTGGACGCCGTTCCGTGCTGGTCCTTGCTGTCCATGAGGCGGGCGACAGCGGACAGGTCGCCTGGCGTGATGATCTTGAAGTCCTCGTTGAAGCGCTGGGACATCTCGGATTGCCACTGTCCGGCCAACGCATGGGGTACGATGACGAGCACACGGCGGACCTTGCCGCGGAGCTTGAGCTCCTTCATGACAAGGCCGGCTTCGATCGTCTTGCCCAGCCCGACCTCGTCGGCCAGGAGAAACCTGGTGTTGCGTGACCCGAGAACCCGCTCCAGGACGAGTACCTGGTGCGGCAGGGGCAGCAGGCTGGCGCCGTACGCTGCAGCGATGTCCTCACTGTCCAGCTCCTCCCGGATGCGCGCGGCGAGAGCCAGGTACTGCAGACGTGCTCCAGTGAGGGTGTCGCGCTCCGACCTGAGTTCCTCTTCCGCCACGACGGCGACGGAGCCATCAGCCTGGAGCACTTTGCACCAGGTTGTGCCCCACAGCGTATACCGGTCGAGGACACGGACGACCATGTGCTACTTCCCCTGCATCATCTGTGCGTTGTCGTAGTACATGAGCAGCTGGGGGTCCTCCTCGATGACGTCGGTGGGCAGGTGCTCGGCCATGAGGATAATGACGCTGTAGGCGCGCTCCTCCCAGCACTGCCGGAAACCGGCGCGGATGGCCTCGATCCGGAACTCCTTCAGGCGTTTCTGCCCGTGCACGACCTCCTGATGGTACTGCTCGAAGTCCTTGAGCAGGGCGCGGTCGCGCAGCTTCTGCAAGTCGCTCTCCTTGTGCGGGTCCGGCACGTACCACTGTCCCCGGTCATCCTCGAGGAAGTTCTGTTCCAGCAGGACCTTCAGTTCAGGGATCCTCTCGTGTTTGGCGATGGACTGTGCCGCCTTCATGTACGGGCCGACGATGTCCGCGTACGTGCGCCGTGCATGTCCCAGCTCGCGGCGCAGCCATCCGATGGCAGTTGCTTCATTCGCGACAAACAGCTCTTCGACTACGACCCTGTCCGCCCTGAGCTTTGCCTTGTCATACGCAGAGACCTGGTGGTCCAGGAACAGCATGTCGTCGCGCTCCGGGAAGCGGTCCCGCGCCTGTCGCTGGAAATCGGCTGAATCCAGGGGAACATGGGCGCCATGAGCAACATAGTAGGCGACCAGACGGTCGTACAGCGACCGTGGTGTGCGTTCCTCGACCCGGTGCAGCACGGACCCGCTGACCGAGGTGATCGGCAGGTGCTCCAGCTGCATGCGCACAAACTCCCAGACGCCCTGTTCGGTACCTGCGTCCCTGGCGAACTGCGCTGTCAGTTCCTCGGTCGGCTTGTACGCAGAGATGACCAGGTCCTGCCTGACCGCAGTTGGCGTCGTCACCGCCTTGAAGCTGAGCTGCTGCTTGTCCAGTGCCGCTACGTTGGCGATCACGAAGCCTGCCTGCTGGATCGCCCCTTGAATGGCGTTCCAGACACTGGCCTGTGTGTTGGAGAACTCGACGGTCATCCACCGGCCGGGTTTGAGGACGCGGCAGGCTTCCTGAAAGCAGGAGAGCATGAGCTGGCGGTACTCGTCGATGCCCTTGTGCTGTGTCTCGTTCTCGATGGCCTCCGGCGCGTTGTTGGTCCAAACCTTGAGCCAGGACTCCCAGAGGAAGTTCATTTCAGAATACATGATGTTCGAGCCGAAGGGAGGATCGAGAAACAAATAGTCGAAGCTATTCTCTGACATCATCAGCGATGTTGTCGATTCGGTTGCCGTTATACTGTAGATGGGCGCAACAAGAGCCTTGGCGAAATCCTGCAGTTTACCGGCAAACACTGACATTGGATTGGTTTCCGCGTTGACCGAGGAGATATACAGAGTCCCTGACAATGAGCCATTGCCGCGCTTGCCAAAATTGTAGCGTACAAGACGCGAACACAGAGTGGCAGATACGGATTGGTGAACCAACCTGTCCTGGACGTTGGTACTAGCATGAAGAATTGTCGCCAGTACCCACAGATTCCGCTTCGTGTAGAAATGGTGGACATGTGTGCAACCGTGTGACTTTCTAGGTTGTTCAGTGTTGAACCCATAGGGCATGGGAGTCACTGGGAACCAGTATGGGATCGCGCTCTGATCGATCTTCTCGATGAGGGCCAGGTCTGCATCATCCGGCGTCTTCTCGTACCGCTTGCCGCCGCAGGTATAGTTGATCAGTACGGGCACCTGCTTTGTCTGGCCGACGGTCTGCTGCAGAGCGTCATCGTAGCGTGTCACCGTGGCATGTTCCATGGCTCTCTTGGTCAACTTGGCACCGCAGTTCGGACAGGCAAACTCATCTAGCACCTTGCCGGCCTGCTGGTCCACCGCCGCGTCATAGAAGACGATCTCGTGTCCACACGTGGGACAGACGAAGACATCGGACCACACGGTATAGTTGATGGTGCCGGTGCGGCCGTCGGTGTGTTTGGTCTCGTACATCCAGCCACATTCCTTCTGTACCTCTTCCAGAATGCGGGTTGCCTCGCGCCGGAAGGCATCGACGTCCACCGGGGTGTTGTAGTTGTATGCAATGAACGTCGCCGCGGGAGACAGGTCATTGAGTACGGCATGGCGTGCCCCCAACCGGGAGAACGGCACCCAGGACTTCCTGCCCTCTGCGTCGGTCTCCTCCCGCAGAATCGTGCCATCCGGCTTGACCTGGTATCCCAGGGACAGGACCTGGTCGCGGTCGCCGCACAGCTGCGCGGCAATGCCGGTCATGCCAGTGCCGCAGAACCCGTCGAAGACGATGTCACCCGGCTCCGTGTAGTGCAGGATATAGCGCATGATGGCTTTGTGCGGCACCTTCGTATGGTAGGCATGCGCATTGTAGATGGGGTCGTTCTTGCCCTCACTGACGTCGGCAGCAAATGGCTCGCGGCTGTAGCGCCAGTTCCTGGGCCTGGCCGGCTTCTCGGACTCCCACGCCTGGACGAAGTCAGCAATCCAGGGGTTGGGACAGGCCGTGTAGTAGGGTGGGTCGGACAGGGCAATGATGTCATCGTCGGTCCCGACCGGGAATCCTTCCATCTTCTTCAGTTCGGGCAGCTTTGCGCGCAGTTCGGCGCGGTACCACTCCCGGCGCTCGTCGTCGGATGCAAACTCTCTGCCGAGGACAACAACCTTTCCTGGTTTCCTCTCCTCGAACACGTTTTCCTCCATGGACTATTCCACAATGATGCGGACAGTCGAGCGGTCCTTGCCGGCAAGCTTCTGCTCCAGCAGACTCTGCACCCGATTCGTGAACTCGTCGATTGTCAGCGCCTGGTTGTGTCCCACCTGCTCGACCAGTTCGGCTGACGTGATGATTACCTTCGTCATGTCCTTCAGGGCGAGGAGAACTGCCTGCACGAACGCGGACGCATCCTCCGGCCGTTCACCGGTTGTTGCGAACTCCTTCAGCAGTGTCTGCTGGCCCTGGTCCAGGAGAGCGACGTGCTCGGCGACCGTGGGGTCGCCCAGTTGTGTCTGCAACCCCTTCAGCCAGTCGCCGAGCAACGCCTCGGCATCGTCCTGCAGGTCGTCCAGACTGCGCTGCGGACCTGCCTCAGATGGATCGTACGTGCAATGCGGACACACCGGGGCAGACGCGAGCTCTTCCACGTCAAGCTCTGAGCAGGTCCGAAGGCTGCCGAGACCATTGATAAGGCTCGCGTACTTCTGTTGCGGCAGGACGGAAATGGACTTGAGCTCTTTGAGCCACTGCATCGTGTCGCTTTCCAGGAGCGCCCGTTTCTTCTTGTCGTCGGCTTTGCCCAGGCGTGCCTTCGTGTGCTGCTGCACGTACCACTTGACGTACTGGTGCTTGAGCAACTCCATGTCCTGCTTCAAGCGCTGGGCGCTGGCGGCGTCTTCTGAGCGCAGTGTCGTCACCGCGCTTTGCCGAAGTTCTGACCAGGATTGCTTCCACTCGTCCACCGTGCTGCGGTTCATCGCAGCGTCCAGATAGTTGACGAGCGGCCCGCACTCATTGACTGTGTCAACGACGCGCTTCAGGCGTTGGACCTCGCCCTGGATGCCAAAAGCCTCGACGATGGTGTCCTTCGTCATGTTCAGGTTGGCGAACTTCGCGGGCGTGTCATAGTGCGCCAGCTCCTCGAGCAGCCTCTTGAGCGTCTGCATCTTCGCCCTGGTGTCGCGGAGCTCCTCGACAGGGTAGATGTTCAGGCTGCCGCATACGATTCCTCCTGCGAACTGCGCGTCGAGCGTCGCCAGGTCTTTGGCCCCTGCGGTGGCATGCTCCACGATCTGCCGTACGGCCTCTGCATCATTGGCGGCATAGAGCCCTTCGGGCAGCCCAAGGCTCCTGAGGACTGTCTTGATGAGTTCCGGGGAGGGGACGCGGACCTTCTCGAGGTGCTTGAAACTATCCCACTGATCGGCCGGCATGCTGGCCAGTTCTTTGAGATTCGTCGCATCGAAGCGCCCTAGCGGGTGAACGATGGCAAGTTCTCCTTTGGCATGGATGAGCGCTGCAATGACGACGACCAGCAGGGGAGATTCCAGAGCGAATCGGCGCGATCGCGCGATGCGGTACTCCTGGGAAATGTCCGTCACCAGCTCGTCGCGGGTGATGACCTTGCCCTGCGGCTTGGCAGCCACGATATCCTGCACCCATGCGGCGTATGGTGAGTCCGTGACGTCCACCTGGCCACCCTTCAGCAGACCGAGGCCTGCCAGGATGGCAGAACCTTCTGTCGACGTGAAACCTGCCAGTCTCTTGACCGCGTTGGCACATGCACCCGCCATGTTCTCGTGCGTCAGAGATGCATTCAGCATGGTAAACCGGGGATAGTCCGGGTAGATCTCCTCGAAGTACGTGCTCAGCTTCGCCGAAGCCACGGCTTCGACCAGTTCGCGGACGGTGTCCACGGGTCCCACGGAGGCGGCGCCCAATGCTTCTTTCTGTCCCTTGTACGTCAATTCGAAGTTGCTGGAGAACGTCTGTTGCAGCTGCTGCACCAGCCAGCGCCGGGCTTTGTCTGCAATGTTCCGATATTCGGTTTGGTCATTTCCGCTGCTCCGGCTCGCCAGGTCGCTGGCGGCGGCATATGTCCCCAAGTGGCTGTCGAAGTCCTCGGTCCGTCCGTGGAAGGCAAAGAACAGCTCGTCAGGTTTCTTGTCGTCGACAACATGCTTGTGCGTGTAGACATGATTGAAGTACAGATAGTAGTCGAGTGGCGGCTGAGTTGTGCTGCGTTCCTTGGGATCACCCAGGAAGATGTACCCGCGCCGTTTGACCTTGTGTCCAGCCCATTCGATCTCGCTCTGCCAGATCCTGAAGTGATCACGATAGGTCGCGTCCGGCAGTTCCAGCGCGCTCGCCAGCATAGTGTAGAAAGCTTGGTCCTTCTCATCGTCGCTCAGGATCTCGGCCTTCGCGTCCACCTTCGCGATGTAGTCGACGGCGCCGGGGCGTACATCGATATACCACTGGCCGTTCTCGGCATTCTGCATGATGAACTGCCCAACCGTGGTCCGCACATCCTTGAGCACTTTCTCCACCGTGATCCTCAGGAAGTCCGGATCCTGCTGCGGCAGGTCGGGGAGATAGAGCATCAGGTCGTCGCGCAGCTCCGTGCTGCTTGCGCCGACCTTGCTGTCTGCATCGGAAGTGGTCAGGCGAAGTACTGCAAGAGCATCGACGATGCGCACTGCGAGCGGTTTGTACAACGGTTGAGGGAAGGAGCCGTCGATCCTGCCCTGGATGGTGCCGACCCGGTCGAAGACCGGGCGTACAGCGGGATTTGCCTTGAGGGACAGGTTGCTGGAGAGTGTGGACCAGTAGGCGTCGTATGTAATGAGTCCCGGGTGGTCCTCGGGAACGTCCTGGTCGAGCAGCTGCGTCATGGCAGCACTGAGAGTCTGGAGGGCCATCCTGTTCTCGCCGACCAGGACACGTTCGAAAACGCTCAGGAATTCCGGATGCACGGGAAAGAGCTCGACATATTCCTCCGTCCGGCGCGGTATGTCCGGGAAGACCTTCTCGAACCGCGTGATGTAGTCGCGGATGATCGACTTCTGCGATTCGTCTTTGCGGAGCAAGCGCTTCTCGACGACATAGGCGATGTCCTCACGGACGATGCGCACTTGCTCGAAACGGTCTTTGATGCGGACGAGCTGGTCCGCTGCAAACTGGAACGACGGGTTGCCGAACAGCATTTCCTGCACGCCGGTCACGAAACGGAACCGTGTCGCACTGCAGACCTCGCCGATTTCCCGCAGGAAGCTCAAGTCCATCACGAGGGCTTGATGGTCACGGGCCCGGAGGTAATCAAGGAGTTCATCAAGGACGAACAGCAGCCCCTTTCCAGGATACTTGTCCTGAAAGGCGCTCATCATGCGCGTCAGGTCTGCCTTGTTTGTCTTGACTGTGGAGGAGGGCGGAAACTCGAATGCAACGCCCATCTCCTCAAGTCCCTCCGACAGATACCCCGTGACGATGTCTCTCAAGGACATCTGTGTCGCGCCGATCTCGCTGCGGATGACCTTGAACTGTCCGGCAAACGGCTTGAACTTCTCCCTCACCTTCTCGCTGCGCACCTTGTCCAGCAGCGATGCGTCTTCGGCCACAGCAGAGACAACACGCATGAGATGTGACTTTCCACTGCCATAGTTGCCGACGACAAAAACACCCTTGTGTTCGGCTGGAGTGGCAAGCTCCAGTTGTGGCGCCAGAATGTCACAAAGCTGCCTCGCCATGCCATCTGAGATGACGTAGGTCGACACCATGCGCTCTGCGTCTTGCGTGGAGCCAGCCAGTTGAATGACGCTGGTGATGGGCTCAAATTGAACCAGGTCCTTGTATTTCATTGCGCTCCCTCCGTGTCCAGATTCACGACTGCGGCCGTCTGGACATGACTGTAGATTCTGTATTCATCGTTGTCAGGATTCGCGTGGCTGAGGGTGTGGACGGTGCCATCGTCATGGAACGTGACGGCGCCAGGCCACGAGACAACCAGCGGTGTCACTCGCGAGACGTCTTCCACGAGGTCCAGCGGGCTGAGCTGCAAGGAGCTGTCAAACAGGAGGCCGATGTTGTCGACGACCACGGCCGAGCTTTGCGAGCACTTTCCGACAAGCGCCTTGAACACGGAGGATGCTTTCAGCGGTCGTCGCGCCTCCGGTATGAGCATGAGCTCTCTGCTCAGCTCGATCCCCACGTCCAGTACTGGGTATGCGGCACGTCTGGTGACCTCGCCAATGACTGCGGACCTTGTTGTCTCATCCTGTCCGACAATGAGCACCAGTTTGTAGCGTGCCGGCTGGCTGATCAACTCATCAACGTAGTTGATGACGTTTTCCGCCGCCTGTTCCAGGTTCATCCACGCCTCCCTCGGTTTCTGCTGTCGCCGTGTGCGATACTCGTTGTCATTGACAGCAGGCCGTCAACAAATCATGTTAGTCCTTCGCACGGCATGAGCAAGTATGCGATCGACGCCAGTCTCCCGATGCGGCAGCAAACACGAGTGACAGTGATTCGGAATGATCGTGTGGAGAGCCATGTGTGAGAAGTGCGGTACGCCAAGACTACGCCGGTGGTTCTCCTGGAAGCAACGGTTGGAGTCCGAAAGCGATGCCAGCGAGTACGGTTTGGACGGTCTCTTAGTACGTCCTTCGCCTTGCGTCGGTGTTAGCGGCATCCATGAGTACAAGTTCTGGAAAGGTCATCATCAATTGGTCGACTTATTAGCGGGATTGGTCGACTTAATCCCAAATTGGTCGACTCAAACCGAAATTGGTGGACTTAATCCCAAATTGGTGGACTCAATGCGAAATTGGTCGACTCTAATCTGATTCCCCACAAAACACGTTCCCTCACCCTTGACACCATGTAACGCAGAGTATAGTGTAACGCTGGTTACATATGCGCGGACATGCGCAAGCAGCAAGGGGTGGCTCATGAGTAAGAGCAACGAGGCAGACATACAAACAGTGCAGGAAGGGGGGCCGGAGCGACGGTTCTTCGGGCTGAGTCAGAACGTGTTCGTGCTGGGATTCGTGTCATTGCTCACCGACTTCAGCAGTGAGGTGACGATCAAAATCCTGCCGCTGTACCTGTCGAACGCACTGGGAGTCCAGCCCTCCATCATCGGATTCATCGAGGGGATGGCCGAGACGACCGCGACCATTCTCAAGTGGGTGTTCGGGTGGTTGTCCGACCGCATGAAGAAGCGGAAGTGGCTGGCGTTTACCGGCTATGCCATCTCCAATGTGACCAAGCCATTCCTGTACTTTGTCGCCTCATGGCCGTCGGCGGCGTTCCTGCGCTTTGCCGACCGCACGGGCAAGGGTGTGCGCACGTCGCCGCGCGATGCACTGCTGGCGGACTCATCGGAGAAGAAGAAACTGGGGCGCTCGTTCGGCTACAGCCGGGCCATGGACACACTGGGGTCGGTGTTCGGCATGCTGGCTGCCGCGGGCACCGTGATTGCCAGCGGCTCGGCAGCGGCTGTCGCGCTCACACGCCCGCTGTACCAAAAACTCATCCTCATGGTCAGCATCCCCGCCCTGCTGACCCTGCCGCTCATTGCCTTCTTTGTGCGGGAGAACGCTCCACAGGGGGGCGACCGGCGCACGCTGAACCTGTCCCTCCGGGGGTTCGACTGGCGGTTCAAGACGTTTCTGGCCATCATGGTCGTGTTCACGCTGGGCAACAGCAGTGATGCCTTCCTTATGCTGAAGGCGCAGAAGGCGGGTTTGGACATCGTTCAGATCTTCCTGATGCTGGCGATGTGGAAGGGCGTCACGTCGGTACTCTCGATTCCTGCGGGCATTCTGTCCGACCGCATCGGACGCAACCGCGTCATTCGCGCGGGGTGGCTCGTCTATGCCCTTGTCTATCTGGGATTCGGGCTTGCGACGCAGACGTGGCAGGTATGGGCGCTGTACGCGCTGTACGGCGTCTACTACGCCATGACCGACGGCGTGGCAAGTGCTCTGGTGGCTGACCTGGTGCCAGAATCGGAGAAGCGGGGCACGGCCTTTGGCCTGTACAATGCCGCTGTCGGAGTCAGCGCCCTGCCGGCAAGTCTGATTGCGGGAATCCTGTGGCAGCACATCAATCCCAGCGCTCCCTTCTTCTTCGGGTCGGCACTCGCATTCATCGCCATGCTTGCGCTGACGGCCCTGATGCGCGCGTCCGGTCGCACGCCTGCTGCGGCATGAGGACCTGGCTGCTGGTTACATACAAGGTGCCGGCGGAACCGTCGCGCACGCGGGTTTTTCTGTGGCGCAAACTCAAGGAGCTGGGCGCTGTCTACATTCAGCAGGGGGCGGCAGTCCTCCCGATGACGGAGGCGCTGCTCAGTCAGGCCCTGTCACTGCGGGAGGACACGACGGCGGGTGGCGGCGAACTGCTGGTGGGCAAGACGGAGTTTGTCGACGAACAGGACGACGCGCGTATCGTCGCGGCCTTTCAGTCCCAGCGCGACAGCGACTACAGTGAAATCATTGAACAGTGTGAGCGCCTTGTCTGCGAGCTGGACGGCGAAACGGCGAACGGAAAGTTCACGTACGCCGAGATAGAGGAGAACGAAACGGAACTGGCACGCATCCATAAGTGGATGGAACGCATTGTTGCGCGTGACTGGTTTGGGGCACCCGGGCGCGCCGGGGCCGAACAGGCTATCGACCAGGCCGAACAGCGCTCGGCCCTCTATACGGCAGAAGTCGAAAGGCGACAGGGGCAGGAACCCGACGTTCCCCTGCCTTCCTCCCGCTGACCGGGCACCCTTCTGTCCGGGTCAGCGGCCCTCCGGCGGCTGCTTGCGGTCCCTTGCATACTCGGCCGCTTCCTTGCCGGTCAGGTGGTCGATGTCTATGGCGATGATGCAGGCTGTGCTGCAGTCGGCGGCCTTGCGCCTTCGCTCGTCCTCGGGCTGGTCTCGCGAGTACTTGTCGACGAGTGCATTGAAGGCCGCAGCGCGCTCGTCGCCCTGTGCGATGCGCGCCCTGCCGAAAGCGATGACACTGCGGAAGTACGAGGTGTACTCCGCACCCACGACAGTGTCCTCATCGACGACCGCGAAGGATACCCTGGGTTCCCGTGCGATAGCGTCCATCTTGTGCCCGACCGGGGCGGCGTGGATATAGATGGTGCCACCGAGGGCCACGTAACTTACGGGGACGGCATAGGGATAGCCGCCGTCTCCGAGACAGGCCAGCACGCCGTGACTGCCTCTCCGCAGGACCGCCTGCGCATCCGGTCCGGACAACAGCTGCGCCGCCCGTCTCATGGGCCGGAAGATGGCACCTGCCTGCTGTTCTGCCACTGCGACCTTACTTTTCCACGTAGCCGCCGTAGGCGACCCAGGCATCGTATCCGCCCGTCAGCCGGTAGACGGTGTTGAATGAGCTGTCGAGGAACATCTGAGCACCCTTCTTGCTGGACTCCTCGTCGTGGGAGTAGACCACGTAGTGCTTGCCCGAGCTCAGGCTGAAGGTGTTGTTGATGGTGGTCTGAAGGGTATCGAGGGGAACGTCGAGCGCCCCGACGAGATGCCCGTCCGCCCACTTGCCGGAAACGTCCACAATGATCAGGTCCGCGTCGGTCTGAATCATGTCATCAAGCTTCTGGGGAGAGAGTTCGACGATCTGATGGCTGTACTCTCCAGTCCCAGTACCACCCGACGGCGTACTTGGCGTGGCGCTCCCTCCGCAGCCGGCAAGCGCGACTGCCACTACCAGCAGGACTGCAACAATCAGGGTTCTCTTCACAGGGCATCATCTCCTCATATCCCGGTTGGGACCTCTCTGCGGCACCGAAGCAGCAATATGTCTGCTCTTGGCTTAGCTGCACTATAGAGTTTCAGAGGATTTTGCAAGCCCTGCGTGTGGGATGGGATTCACACCGAGATGGTACGCGGAACCTGCGTGCGTTCAAACTACGTGCGTGAGAGACCCATGGGCCCCAGAAGGTCCCCCAGCTTCCAGTACTTGCCGCCGATGTAGCACACAGGGTCATGCAGGCCCGAGCCGCGCCGAGTACCCTCGTCCGTGTAGCTGGCAACTACCTCGCCGAGGAACAGGTCATGGCTCCCCAGGTGCACGGTTTCGCGCACGCGGCACTCCAGATTGAGGGGGCACTCCGCTACCATAGGTGTTCCCGTGACGGTTCCTTCTTCCCGTGTCAGCCTGGCCAGTGCCCACTTGTCATGTGCCTTGCCGCTGACCGTTCCGCACAGGTCAAGTTCCCGCACATGCTTCGTGTCCGGTACATTGACCACAAAGGCACCCGTTTCGACGATAAAGTGGTGCAGCCATCGTGCAGGCCTGACGCCGATACCGATGACGGGCGGCTCCGAACACAGGGTGCCAATCCACGCGATGGTCGTCACATCGGATGCGTCCATTGTTCCTGCTGAAATGAGGACAGCAGCACCCATGCCCGGCGCACTGCCTGGCGTCGTGACAGTCTTGGCCATTCTTCCTCCCGGGCAGTCCGGCCTGTGTGCTCCGAGCTGCTGAAAGCAGTATACACCACGCGGTTGCGCGAACGTGTGCGGCAGGTAGAATAGGTACAGCAGCAGGCTTGGTTCAGCAGCACACACCTTCCAGGAACAAGGAGGCCACGTATGTCGACTGTTATAGGAGCACCGGACCGCTACATTCAGGGGCGCGGCGAAATGAACAGGCTGTACGAACACGCATCACGGCTGGGCAACAACTTCCTGGTGGTGGCGGAAGAATTGACCATGTCCAGCATGCACGGTCGTATCGAACAAGCGTTTGACGGCACCGGCGCAGTCCTCATCTACGAGGACTTTTCGGGCACCTGCTCGGCGCCTGAGATTGACCGCCTTGCAACGGTGGCGGACCTCAGCTCGTGCGATGCTGTGATGAGCGTTGGGGGAGGGCGTGCCACCAATGCGGCGCGGGCGGTGGCGGCGCTGCACGGTCTGCCGCTCATCGTCGTGCCTACGACGGCTGCCACTGGTGCGCCGTGCAGCTCCGTGGCCGTCGTCACAGATGAAGAGGGCGTCTTTCAGGAGCTGCGCATCTATCCTGTCCATCCGGCAGTGGTCATTGTGGACAGTGAGGTGATTGCGCAGGCGTCCCTCCGCACCCTGGTGGCGGGAATTGGCAACACGGTCGGCGCGTGGCTGGGGGCGCGGGCGCATCGGCAGTCGGGCGCGGACAACCTGCTGAGCGGCAAGGGGACGCTGGCCTCGTATGCTGTTGCCACACTGGGGTACGAAACGGTGCTGCGGGACGGCCTGCGGGCAGTTGTCGCATCGCAGACCGGGGTGGCGACCCGCGCCTTCGAGGACGTTCTGGAAGCGAGCATCTACTGCTCCGGCGTGGCCTTCGAGAACTGCGGCCCCGCTGCGGCACACAGTGTGGGAAATGCGCTGACGCTGCTTCCAGAGGCGCGGCAGCACTCCTACGGCGAACTGGCAGCCTTTGGCAGTATCGTCCAGCTGGTGCTGGAGAACGCGCCGCGGGACGAAATGGACGACGTGGTGAATCTCTTTCTGAGCACGGGCCTGCCACTGACGCTGGAGGACCTGGGACTTGGGGATGCGCCGCGCTCCGCGCTGGAGCACGTGGCGGATGCGGCGTGCGGGCCGCGCAACTACATGTCCGTGATGCCGTTCGAGGTGTCGCCCGCTGACGTTCTGGGCGCCCTGCTGGCCGCCGACGCGACTGGCCACCTCTACGAGGAGGATGAGGAACACGGGGAACACGAAGGAGAGGAGGACGACTGAGATGGCAGTAGACGTCCACGACATGAACGCGGCCGACCAGCTGGTCAGCGAGGAGATGACGCAGTACTTTGCTACGGTAGACGGTCAGACGGGCACATATGTGCTCGGGGACCAGCGTGCGTATTCTGTGCGGGCGCCTCATGTGGACCGCAACCGCATCTTCGGCGTACATCTCACCGCTGAAACCGCAGACGAAGGTGTTGAGCGCCTGCTCGAGCCATTCCGGCGCGCAGTTGTTCCTGTGACCTGGTACGTTGATCCGTGCTCGGCCCCACGGGACCTCGCCACCCGTCTGGCGGGGCACGGGCTCGAGCTGCGCTACTCATTGACCGGGATGGTCAAGGGGCTGACGAACGGACGAGGAGAAGAAAACCAGGAGCCGCCTCCGGGGACTGTGGTTATAGAGGCACGTTCTGCCAAAGAGCGGCACGAATGGATGAGGGTGGTGCTTCAGGGCTTCGGTCTGTCCGAGTTCCGCGACATGGAGTCCGTGCTCACCGACACCGGGGTGACCTCCGGACGGTGGCGCCGCCTGATGGCACTGGAAAATGGGACGCCTGCGGGCGGCGTGCTGCTGTTCGCCGGGGATGGCGTTGCCGGCCTGCACTGGCTGGGCGTCCCTGGCAGCTTCCGCAGCCACGGCATTGGCGCGCTGCTCAGCAGAGAGGCTGTGAGACTTGCGGCAGAAGCAGGGTACGACGCTCTGGCCCTGCAGGCCAATCCCGAAGTCGTTGCTCTGTATCTCCGGATGGGGTTTCAGAAGGCAGGGGAGATTGCGGTCTTCGACTGGCGACCCGGCATCGGCGTGGTCACCGTGGAGCCGGACTAGTACACGAGTGGCCGCTCCGGAACGAGACGGCCGGCAGAGAGGCGACACATGAAAAAGACAGGCGAACGCGTTCTTGGCAAAGGAAAATGGCTGATTCTGCGAGATGAGACCTTTCTCAGTGAGAGGGGCGAGGAGGTTCACTGGGAGACCATCACGCGCACCTCCGACAGCTATGTGGTAGTGGTCGTGGCACGGCTGGTGCCCAGCGGGAAGTACGTGCTTCTCAGGCAGTACCGGCAAGCAATCGAGAACACGGTCATCGGATTCTGCGCGGGCGCCGCGCCGGCGGGCAGTGACCCCGAAACCGAGGCTCTGCGCGAGCTGCGTGAGGAGACAGGCTACATCGGACGCATCGTCGGTTCCAGCGGTCCCCTGCGCGTCAATGTGGGCATGTCCAATGACATCCAGTACGTGTTTGCCGCTGAGATTAACGAGGCGGAGCCGCTCAACCGGACGCCGCAGCAGCAGCTGGAACCCAGCGAGGAGATTGAAGTAGTCCTTGTGGAGCGGGATGAGATTCCTGGTTTCCTGCTCCGGGAGCAGGAGGCGGGTGGCACCATCGGCTCAGGCGTGTGGTATGTATTCGGTGTCCTTCCCATGTTTGGGGACCAGACTGGCCAGGATGCGCCTGCTGGCGTGAAAGGAGCGGGGCATGCATAACTTCGAGTTCTACAATCCGACGCGTGTGCTGTTCGGACGCGGGACGGTACCACAGATTGGGGCGGCTGCAGCGGGCGAGGGCATCAGCCGCGTGCTGCTGGTGGCCGGCGGGGGGTCCATCCGTGAAAACGGCGTGTATCAGGCGGTCATTCAGTCGCTGACGGCACAGGGCATTGACGTGGTGGAAGGCTGGGGTGTGCGGCCGAACCCCGATGTCGATACTGCGCGGCAGCTGGTTCAGATGGCCCGCGACCAGGCAGTGGATGGGGTTCTGGCTGTGGGCGGAGGCAGCGTCATCGACACCGCGAAGTCAGTCGCCGCTGGTGTCTATCTTGAGGACGTCTGGGATTGCTTTGCGCGGCAGAACGGACCTGCGAAGGCGCTGCCGATTCTGGTGGTACTCACGATCTCCGCTTCCGGCAGTGAGATGGACTCGTGGGCGGTTCTGACGGACAGGGAGCAGCACAGGAAGTGGAGGATATCTTCCCCGGCGCTGTTCCCGCGCGTGGCCATCATCGACCCGAGCGTTCAGACCAGCCTGCCATGGCGCCAGACCGTGAACGGGGCGATAGCCGTGCTCAGTCATCTCTGTGCGACGTACGTCGTCGGCTCGTTCGAGGAGACGACGCTTGCCCTCGAAGAGTCCCTCATGCGCAGTGTTGTAAAGATGGTGGACCGCCTCCAGGCGGACCACGCGGACTACGGCGCCCGCGCCAATCTCGCATGGGCGGCGACGCTGGCCATGAACGGCCTCAGCTCGTCGGGCATCGAGGACGGCGACTGGTCCGCGTGGAGTATCGAGTCTGCCATCAGCGCGCTGCACCCGGACGTGGCCCACGGAGCAGGCATGGCCGTCATTCTGCCGGCGTGGATGACCTACCTGCACGACAGCAATCCCGGCCAGTTCGAGCGGTGGGCTGCCTCCCTGTGGGGAGCAGCGACGGTCGAGCAGGGCATTGCGGCGATGAAGACGGCCTTTCAGCGATGGGGCGCACCTGCGACCCTCAGCGACCTTGGGGTCGGTGCCGGAGAACTGCGGGAGATTGCCTTCAACGCCCTGTCGCAGGGACCGCTGGGCAAGCTCCAGACCCTGACTGCACGTGACGTCGTCGAACTGTTGAAGCCTGTCCTGTAGGGGTTGTCAGTCGCAGACACGCAGGACCGCGGTGACTGACCCGGTATCGCTGCCCGTGTCTCCGGCCACGAAGCCGAGGCGCTGAAGCATCGCTGCGGCTCCGACATTGCTGCGCTGGTACGAGACCTGTACCGACGTACATCCCGGCATGTTCCTGAGCAGCTGGATGGCCGCCTGCATGGCAGCGGTTCCGTAGCCCTTGCGACGTTCGCATGCATCAATCATGAGCTTGCTGAGCCAGTAGCTGCCATTCTGCGCCCGCTGTCCTACCATGATGAAGCCGACGAGCTTCCCGTCAGCGTTCATGATGGCGTAGGATGCGTACTCTGCGTCCGGGCCAGCCCCGGCCAGACTGTCAAGGTTGCGCGACATGAAGCGTTCCAGTTCCTCTGAAACGTCGGCGTCCATGTATTCTTCCTTGTGGTGCCGGTCGATTTCTCGCAGTGTGACGTTCATCGATGCCTCCTGCCCATGCGGGTCGCCAGAATCATAGCGCGCCTTCTTGTTTCAGTATGACGAGTGAAGGGGCAAGGTGGTGATGAAATTGCGGGTGGCGTGAAGAGGGCGATGGCCGTATGCTGTACGCGTGCACGGGAACGATTCGGGTGCGAAAACGTCATAGAGGCTGAGCGGGAGGAACGAACCATGAAAAACGTATGGGGCAGGCGAGAGGGCATATTGCGCCGGAAGGCAGCGGTCGGTATCATCCTCGGTATTGTCGTGGTTGGCGTGCTTGCTGCCGTCAGTGTCGCCATCCGGTTCAATCATGCCGTGCATGCTGCGGCACCGGGCGATGTGGAGCAGGCGCCCCCCGCGGTCACCGAGCCCGTAACAGCGCCCGCGACGCATCTCAACATCCTCGTGCTCGGGTCGGACGCGCGGACCAAGGACGACCCCGGGCGCTCAGACAGCATCATCCTTGTTGGGCTCGATACTGTGGCCCACACTATCACCCTGATGTCCATACCGCGTGACACGCGCGTGACCATCCCGGGCCACGGGGTTGGCAAGATCAATGCGACAACGAACCGGGACGTCTACGCGGATGGCGGCATTCCTCTGCTCAAGAAGACCATCCAGGGCCTCATCCCTGGCATCACAGTCGACTACTATGTCCGCACGAACTTTGCTGGCTTTGTCAAAATCATCGACGCCGTGGGCGGTGTCACAATTGACGTGGAAGAGCGCATGCTGTACCGCACCAGTGACACAACCATCGACCTCCAGCCGGGGCTGCAGCACCTGAATGGAACCAAAGCCCTGGAATACATGCGGTTCCGCGACGATGGCGTAGGCGACTTTGGCAGCTGGGGAGGCGAGGAGCACGGGCGCGTGGCGCGACAGAAGAAGCTGCTCAAGGCCGTCATCGCGCAGACGACTGACCTGCGCAATGCCTGGCGTCTGCCGAAACTCGTCGCTGCTGTTGGCGACGCGGTAACGACGGACTTGCCGACGACGCAGATGGTTCAGCTGGGGCTGGCGTTCAAGGATGCCACAGACAAGGATGTGACAACGGTGGTGTTTCCCGGAATTCCCAAGTGGGTGGACGGGGTTTCCTACGTGGTGCCCTACACCGGGCCCATGGCTGAGAAGGTCGCCCCGCTGTTCCGGGAGTCGCCGGCACCCGTGGACAACCCATCCGCGGCGGCCCCGGGTACGTAGACCGACAGCCTGACCGGAATCGGCAGTCGAACGGTATACTGGTAAACGAGTGGCCTGGCATGAATATGCGGAAGAACTGGTTCCATAGGGTGTTTGCTGTGGCACTGCTTGTCGTGCTGGCGGGGGCAATGGTGGTCCTGCCGCGCGCTGTTCCTGCTTCATTGCTGCCTGCCGCACCCACGGACGGCGACGCTGCAAATCATCCGCCGCCCGCCCAGCGCGTTGTGCCGCCGATACCCCTGCTGCCGCAGAAGGCCCTTGACCAGCCGCTCAACATTCTCCTCATGGGTGCTGATTCGCGCGTGGCCAGCGACCCCGGCCGCACGGATGCCATTATTCTGATGCGTCTCGACCCAGCGACTGGAAAGGTGCGCCTGCTCTCGCTGCCCCGTGATACGCGCGTGACTGTTCCCGGACATGGAATCAACAAGCTGAACCAGGCATCCAGCGGCTACTGGCGGGATGGAGGAACTGCCCTGCTCGTGAAGACAATCGTGACAGACCTGCTGCCGGGTCTCACCGTCGACTATACCGTCAAGACGGACTTTGCAGGGTTCGGGGCTATTATCGACGCTCTGGGGGGCGTCACGATTGACGTCGAGGAGCGCATGTATTACAAGGCGAGCGATATCGTCATTGACCTTCAGCCGGGTGTTCAGCACCTGAACGGCGAACAGGCTCTGGGGTACGCGCGCTTCAGAATGGATGCCGTGGGAGATTTCGGTTCATGGGGAGGTCAGGAGCACGGCCGCGTCGTGCGGCAGAAGAAGGTGATTGCGGCCGTCCTGGACCAGACCAGGGATGTCAGGACACTGCTGCGCCTTCCTGCCATTATCCGCGCCGTGCGTGCCGCCGTGACCACGGACATGCCCTTCGACATGATGGCGCGTATCGGCATGACCTTCCGCACCGCGAGCGCAGCTGACGTCGAAACGGTCGCATTCCCTGGTATCCCCAGGTACGTGGACGGGCTTTCTTATGTCATTCCGGATACAGTGGCCCTTAAGGCGACGGTGGGGCCGCTCTTCGGTGTTCGGGCGGGGAACTGACCTGCCCTTCTACCACTGGTTGAGTACCTTCTCGGCGAAGCCGGGGAAGTGGTCGAGACGCACGGGCGTGCCGTCGTCCAGGAGTGCCGTTCCCGTAAATGTACCAAACACCTGATGCTGCACGGTCCTGAGGATACCGATGTCCGTCCGCGAATGCCGATCCAGCGTGGGCTCGAAGTCCATGTCAAACCGGTGGTCGGAGCTTACAAACCTCCAGGGTTTCAGAAAGGAATCCGGTGGAATCTGAAACTCGACACGGTCGAGCTTATGGATGTGCCCGTCCCAGAACAGCACGTTCTCAGTCGCGGCGCTGGTGTCGCCGAATCCGTAGCCGACATTGAAACCGAAGGAATGCCCGTCCACGTGCCCTGAGCCGGAGCCCCAGTACCACATGTTGCGGTATGGCCAGACGCCACGCCCCCAGTCCAGAACCCCGGAAGCAGTCTCGGGACTGAACGCATGGTCTACCCCGCCCACGGTGATGGTGCCCGTCGCCGGCATGCAGTTGAGCTTCTGGTTATAGTAGAACGCCTTCGGGGCGTTCGCGAAGGGAGTCATGATGACCATGCGCTCCTGACCGGGGTCCTGGTCGAGGCGCAGGCTTCCTCGTATGCCCCTGCCATGGTCAAAGCCGGGGAAATCAATGCTGAGGACGCGCGACGCAGGGTTGCGCGTGAAGCGGACGTCCACGCGCTTGTCATGGTAGGCCACGTCGCCCTCGTCGACCGACCGCGGCAGATTGAGGGATCCGCGTGACAGTGGCTTCATGATGGTTTCCGTGACCTCGGTGCGCGCCTCGAAGTCCAGCCAGCTGACCGAGATGTCGGCCAGATAGCCAACGTCAGAGATGGTCAGGGCAATGCCGTAGCCTGGGGCCAGCACGCAGTAGTAATCCCACTCCTTCAGACGGAACCACGGTGCAGCGATGCGCTCGCGGTTGTATCGTGCCACGGGATGGCGCGCCCAGCCCCTGAAATTGAGTTCGCCCGCATCGTTCAGCAGGTCCCCGGGCGCGGTGCATTCAGTCTGCATGAGATACCATCCCCAGGTGTCGCATGACGGCCGTCACTGGCAGCCAGTACGAGTGAGACCGAAGGGCTCCCTGCGTTCTATCCACTCCTTGCAGGCCCATTCCTTCGACTTCCAGGGCAGGTGCTGCGGCGTGACCATGGGCAGAATGTCCTGGAAGAACGCCAGACGCTCGGCGCTGGTCATCGGTGCGAATCCCTCTGCGAGGTCGATGTCCCGGTTGAGCTGATCCATGGTCGAGCAGCCGACGATGACACTCGTGACCGGCAGGGCCAGACTGTACCGCAGGGACCTTTCCCAGTGGTCTGCCAGCACGCCGTCGCCGAACACCTTCATCCCGATGACACCCATGCACTTCTGCAGAGCGAAGGGCAGGAACTCCTCCGCGAAGCTGAAGATGAAGTGATCCAGGACTGACAAGGCGCACAGAGCGGTGTCGAAGGGAAAGCGCCGTATGGCTTCGACCAGCAGTTGAGGATTGGTATGACCGGAAACGCTGATGAATCGAACCAGCCCCTGGTCGCGTGCCTCGACAAGTGCCTGCAATGCGCCATCCTTGCCCATCATCGCGTCAAGGCGCTCAAGGCTGTGGACATTGTGCAGACGGACTTCCTCCACGTGATCGGTCCGCAGGCGGACCAGGCTTGCTTCGAGCTGGCGCATGGCACCGTCGCGGCTTGTTTCCCCCACCTTGGTCGCTATCCACATGTCGGTGCGTCTGCTCATGGCTACGAGTCCGACACGCCGTTCACTTTCTCCGTCCGCATAGACCGGGGCCGTGTCAAAGTACCACACGCCACGCTCGAGAGCGCGTTCGATGATCGCAACAGCCTGGTCCTGCGAGCAGCCCTCGGCATCCACAAGCCGCTGGCACCCGAGGCTC
>Ga0209099_1001118_pt1 | contig 28618 bp, 17 predicted proteins | sample AD_JPNHW2_MetaG_FD_184430 | JGI IMG/M metagenome (GOLD analysis project Ga0209099, IMG submission 184430) | Active sludge microbial communities of municipal wastewater-treating anaerobic digesters from Japan - AD_JPNHW2_MetaG (SPAdes) (version 2) | ecosystem: Engineered > Bioreactor > Anaerobic... | reverse complement strand
TATGACGTATTCCAGGTAACAGTGGCAGCAGTGGCAGTATTGGCAATGGTCCCGGCTTCGGCTGGTGTTAGTTTCCAAATGTACTCAATGGTGAAAGCAACCGTTTCAACGGTGAGATCGGTAGTGTTTACATAATAGAGGTCAGCACGATTTGGCCCGGTTGGAGCAGTCGGCACACCAGGCAGCACATTCACTGCAATTGTTGCAGCATCGGTTTTGCTGCATTGTGTTGTGTTAACAGTTTCGGTAACCGTAAGGTTATATGTTCCGGCAACATCGAAAAGCACCTGTATCTCGTTGGTGTTTTGACCGGCTGAGATGGTTGCACCACCGGCATCCCAGGAATAGCTGTTACCATTAACAACGGGGGTTGTGTATGTGGCGCTTTCGCCGGCACACAACTCAACATTGCCGCTGATTTCGGGCTGTGGTGCTGCATTTACCAATACGAAGGTAGTCATAACACTGCTGCAGGACGACGAATTGGTTTCGGTAACTGACACTGTTCCATTGCCAGCCTCTGTCCATGTTACAGCTATCTCGTTGGTATTGGTTCCGGAAGTAATTTCACCACCTATTACTGACCAGTTGTAAGTGTTGTTTTGAACCAACGGTGTAGAATAAACCGTGTTTGGTGCAGCCTGGCATGCCACCGGCTGACCAGTGATGACAGGAGCCGGCACCTGATTAACTGTAAGTGTAATTGATGACGAAACCGTGCCACAACCCATATTTACGGCGTTCATGGTTAAAATAACGCTTCCGGCATCAGCATCTGCTGCACTTGGTGTATACACAGGGTTTACCTGGTGGTTGTTCTCAAAAACGCCTGAACCGCTGGTTGTCCATTCAATTGAATTATAGTTTGCAGCACTTGCTCCTGTGTGAACATAAGGTGTTCCTTCGCAGGTTACTCCGTTAGCACCGGCAGTAGCAGTAGCAGGCTCTACAATAGTAAGAACCATATTGTCAACAGAAGTGCCGCTAACTCCGGTGGCAGCAAGTGTAAGCGTTACAGAACCATCTGCTATATCTCCGGCACTTGGTGTATAAATGGGGTTTAGTATTGCCGGGTTGCTGAAAGTTCCGCTTCCTGTTGATTCCCAGGCCAGTGTACTGTAATTTACGGCTTCACCCTGGCATTGATAGGGCTCACCCTGGCAGGAATAACCATCGTTTCCTGCAATACAGGCTGTTGTTGGTGTTGAAGGCAGAACGATAAAATCAACCCACGCACAATCGCTGCCCGAACTGCCTGAAGCATCCTTGCTGTAGATCCATTTCAATGTATGGCTTCCGGCAGTAATGGGGAATTTAGCCAAAGTCCAGCCGTTAGTCCCGCTGAACTGTCCTTTTTCAATTACATCGATGTAAAAACGCAGCTTATCTTTCGAAGCTTCTGAGGAAGTCTTGTAGTAGAAGCTGATTGTGTCGTTTGCCGGAACATTTACGTTCAGTATTAGTTGTGAAGTCTGGCTGTTATTTATCACACCGGATTTTGCCGAGAAAGTTCCTTCGTAAGGTGCAACATTGGTGATAGTCCAGGGCTGGTTTCCACCGGCAATCCAGCTGAATTTTGAGAAGTCTCCTGTTTCCCAGTCTTCAACAATAGCTCCTGCCTGAACGTCATAAACACGCTGGGCTGAGTAAGCACCTGCTGTAACGGTATAGTTTAGTGAGATGTGAAGGCCAGCAGGTGTATTGGGATGAACAGTTACGTTGAAAACAGCCGAAGGAGATGAGAGCGGGGCTATTGTACCTATTATATAAGTACCACTGTTAATGGTAATCCAGCCGCTTGAGCTGAGCAATGTTCCGATTGCCTCAAGGGCAGCAGCTCCACCTGTATTTCCGTTTGGAATGATGATATCAGCAGTTTCACCCGGGTCGAGCCTGCCATTGTTATTGCCGCTCTGCAAATCATCAATATCAATGATTGAAGCTGTCAGAACAGGAGCATAGCAGGTAAGCTGGAAATTGCTTGTCCAGGTATCAATTCCGTTGGTAGAGACCGACTGAATATTCGTTGTATAGCCATTGGGTACGTTATCAGCAATCTGAACCTGGAAACCGTCAGGAAGAGTAACCGTTGAATGGGCTGCTATTGTACCATAGTTTTCGATGTTGTCGGGTATGCTGATATAAGGATCACTTACGCTGATCGTCACGTTGGTATTCTGTGAATCAGTATTTCCGAGGTTTTCCTGGCTGAGAGACAAGTATGAAGTTTCGCCAAAATCAAGTTTCTGATTGCTGTTGCCCGAGAGATCATTTACCGATACTCCCGATGTGATCACATAAGGATTTTCAGGAGAAATGACGATAACGGTGGATGTATGCCGGTAATAATTTTGTTTGGTAACGACAATCTTTACTATTGTGCCAATGGCCGGTGTATTAACAGGTATTGCAACAGGATTTCCGGTGCCATAGCCTGTGCCAATGATCTGGCCGTTGGCTGTCAAGGCAATGAAGGCACCTTCGTTGGCTGTCACATCAAATGTTGACAAACCACTTAGCATTACCTCATTATGGCTGACGGTAAGCTGCTGGGGGACTTCCGAATATACATCCAGGAAAGCATCGCCATGGCAATGGAACAAATTGTAAGTAACTTCCTTATCTCCACTATTATAAGGCCAGGAAGATTGCTGGAGGAAGATTTTTCCTGCACACATTCCGAAAGCCGGCATTAAATCCCTCTCTTCGAAAAGTGCTCCGTACGAAGGAAGGAATTCAGGCCACATATTGTCGTACATACCCCATACAAATGCATCGTTAACAAAGGAATATGACACTTCGGATGCAGCCAAGATACCAACTGCGCCTGCATATTGATTGTTGTATGTGTACCTGTGGAATTTTTCGGCAAAAACCTCGCTGCTGTAATTATATTTACCGGTAAGGCAGTTGACCGACATGATATATGACAGTTTGCCAACATTGGTAAGTCCTGAAATATTTGATGAAGTGTAACCGGGTTCACCCCATCCCTGCTCAAAGCCGTGATCGCGGTGCTGTAGCATGAACGAGCCGGCATTGAGAGCATCATTTACCTGCTGTGGCGTGCCTCCTTCAAAGCCACCAAGTTCCTGAGGAGTGGCAGGAATGTAGGCACAACCATTGGGCCCGAAATAGTTCAGGACCGTGTTTGTGTTTGATGCTGTTGACCATGGGTCTACTGCAGGATTGCCCTGATATACTGCGTTAATACGTACAGGTTGTTTTCCAAGAGAGTTTTTCCAGAACCCGCCGACGACTTCAGAACATAACTGGAACCAGCGTTCAGTTTGCCAGCCCAAAGCTGTAATGGGATGATTATAAAAATCAGCACTGGTGGGCGGATTGGTTTCGTAACCGATGAATTTTTCAACCATTGTTTTGAGGTGAGCAGCGGTTTGAGCTGTCATGCGGGCATGAGCAATTTCCGGCATGTCATCATTGTCAACGTCAGCATAGATGTTATCCGAAACGCAGTAACTATCCCAAATGGGAGCAGGGATTTGAGTTGCGGCATTTGTACCATGGTCAGCCATCATAAGAAATGCAGCAGGCGGTATCGACCATGTATTGTATGCATTGTTGATGTAATTTTCGATCTGAGTGGTAGTGTTTCCGCCAATTTCGGCCAATGTAACTACTTCAGTGAGAATGCCCTGTTCGGTGCGAAATTTCTTGATTGTATCAGCCCATTGTGAGAAAACAGCATCATTGGGAACTATGATAAGATATTCACATCCGGTTTCACGGTTCCTGGTCTGGTAAGCCATACGGGCACTGTAATCTATCGGCTGCAATGACTCGCTGTTGAGGATATTATCCCTGAGAATCGGATCCCAGAAGCGGCTGCGAAGCCTGTCCTCACCAAAATGCCCGTTGCCGCCCACAAAGCTTACATTTACCTCCAGATCACGAATAACAACAAGCTCTTTTGTTATGGGATTGTATTGATAGGGTGTGATACTAACAAGCACCACATCTACGCCACGAATTTTTGAAGGTTGTGAGAGTATAACCGGTTGCTGGGGGTAATAAGCATTTTTTGAATATATACTCAGGTCCTTGTTATATTGCAATGGTCCGCGTTCAGTATCAAGTGGAATGCGTGGCGATGGCGCCAGGCTTATGTTTGCGATGGATTCAGTGCGTTGACGCTTGATTTCTACTACAGCTTGTGCACCCTGCGGAACGGCAATATACCGGCTTATAACCGGGAGATTCGGAGCGCCTTCACCGTTTGGCAGAAAGTTCCCTGTAAGATTGAGTTCCTGCATCATTTCACCGTTAAATGATCTGGTGTCGATATCGAATTCCTTGACAGAGAATCCAATAGTTACACCCTGTGCGTTCTGCTTTTGCAAAGAAATTCCCGGGCTATTCCAGTTTCCCTGGTAAGTTACCTTTTCGGCTGAACTGCTTATAGAAAGCACACTCAGGCAAAAAGCCAGCATAAGTGACCATTTGGAAAGAGTAGTTTTTAATACCATCGTAAATTGGTTTTGACAGTTTGTTAGTAATGGAATTAATTGTGGATCAATGCTAATCCAACAAATTTCAGTAACAAAGGTAAATAAATTCTATATGGGTAATTAATTGGTCGATTGCTTTTTAAGCAAAAAATGAATTTAGAACAGGTATAAATAACAACCAAATGGTTTACTGCTGCCTTAACTTACCGGTTTTCACAGGGGTTTAATGATAAAAAAGCCGGCATTGCCTGATAATGCCGGCTCCTTTTAATAATCAGGCGTATTAACATTGCGGGTTAACGGATCATGAATGCCCTGGCAATTCTTAAGGTCCCATCAGATACTACGCACTGGTAATAGCCGGGCTTGAAGGATGATACATCCACCCTGGACTCGGAGTTGCCATGAATATTTTGCTTGTAGTACAACTTACCATCTGAGGCAATAATCATGAGCTGATAGTGATCTGTTGCTGCTAATGAGGTTTTTACATTCAGAATCTTGCTGGCAGGATTGGGATAAAGGAACACATCCATTCCGGCAGCAATATCCTCAGCAAGTCCGCTGTAATTCCTAAAAGCAGGGAAAACAACATAATCGACCCACGCACAGTCGCTGCCGGCTGAGCCGTAAAAATCTTTGGTGTACTTCCAGGAGAATGAGTGGATACCTGCTTCTACAGGGTAGCTGTGGTGAGCCCAGGGTACTTCTCCCGACCAGGTTTCTTTTTGCTGCTGGTTAATAAAGAAGCGCAGGTAATCAAATTCGTGCTCGGATGATACTTTTGAATAGAAAGAAATGCTGTCGGTTCCCAGCACTTCCACTGTGATGCTGAGTTCTGATGTCTGGCCGTTATCAATTGTGCCTGATTTGGCCGAATAGATTCCTTCAAATGGTAATTCCGATGAAATGGTCCACGGGTATTCGCCCTGTGTCCAGTTATATTTCGCAAAATCCCCGGTTTCAAAATCTTCAATATTCACACCGATGAGCTGGTAATACTCGTTTTCGACTGAAAGGTTCCCGGTAGCTGCACTAAAATCAAACCCGACCAGTGAATACATCGGTATTGCACCACTAACTTCTGCCTGGAATGAAGCAGTAACATTTCCGCCAACCGGCAATGCTCCCAATGATACAGAAGGATTGATGATATTGATGAACGAATTTTGGGTATTGAGTGTTGCTGACATGCCGGCACAGCTGCTGTGGCCATTATTGCTGACCGGAATGTTTATTGTTGCAGTTTCGCCGGGGTCAAGCCTGCCGTTGGCAAGCACACTTTCATTTGTAAGGGTCATTTCGCCGGCTGCAAGTTGTGGAGCGTGAGCTACAAGCGAGAATCCTGAGTACCACGATGAACCTGACGTTGCTGTGATGTCAAATACCAGCTCATGCATATCAGGAATAGTGTCGCTAACAGTGAATGTAAAACCATTGTCAATTGTTACCCAACTACCGGCAGGAATGCTGGGATAAGCCTCGGTTGCATCGGTAATGTTAATATAAGGATCGGATGAAGCCAGCGACACAGTTACATTGGTTGCATCTGATACACCGTTGTTTTGCAGTGTAAGCGACAAACTAACAGTCTCGCCGTAATCGGGAATGCCGTTTTGGTTACCGGTGGCGTCATTAACAATAACCGATTGGTAGAGTATGTAAGCACCGTTGGCAGGAATAAATTCAAGGCTATAACTCGTTGGCTTACAGTTACCTCCCGAAACATAAAGATCAGCGGTGCCGGGCTCAGTCACTATTGGATCAAACTCAACATAAGCTATTCCTGATGAATTGGTTTCGCCCCTGCCGACGACCTGGCCATTCTTAATAATAGCACAGGTAGCACCTAAAACCGGCTGACTGTTGTTCTGAACAGTAACTGTAGTTGTGGTGCTTCCCACTGTGATGGCCTGTGAATAGCTTACATTCGGCGTAAAAGGATTATCAGTCCATACAGCCATGGCCGGATCTCCTAGAACATTGCAGTCGTAAAAACACCAGCGCAATGCACCGGGTTCCCATTGTCCCGGGGCGGTAACCCACGGCATGGTAGTAATTTTCGACTCCATGTGAGCACGGCCAATCCGGGTATAATGATCACTGAAAAGTGCATCCATAAATTCACGGTGCAGATGTCCTGACGGCCCTTCAGTCTGGCCTTCGTTAAACCATCCATACCGTGAGTTGCCAATAAATGCTGCAGCAAAGTTGTTGATGGTCACCATTTTCTCGGCAATACAGTCGTTGTAGTCAAATGCTCCGCAGAGGCAGCCATGTGTATAAACCAGGGTGAAATTGTGCGTTGTACCATTCAACTGAGAGAAATTGGCATTGGTAATATCGCTGTTGCTGAATTTCATCACATAGGTTTCGTTGGCATGCCCGCTGTGGTTAAGCATTGGGTTGCCCTGGTTGAGATGCGCCATCAGGTCACTGCTGCTCCAGTAGTTAACTTCGTCGTACAATTTGTCGAATGTATAGTTCTCAGGAATACCATTGGTAGTGTATCCGTTATCGTCATGATTCCCGATCAGCAGCTCAAGATATTGACTGCCAACTGTGTAAGGGCTTGAATAGAGTTCTTCTCCTGCCATCAGCACCTTACGCATTTCACCCAGCACAGGGTTAAACTGGTAAGAAACGCTCTTATTAATCATTGCGTTCAACTCATTAAGATTACTGAACGGCATACGGCCTACCGAGATGTCAGGAAGCAGGTCATCTTCACCCGGTTCGCCCCATTGGCTGTCGCCATCGGTATTCCAGTTTCCATCCAGTGCTGAATAATAGAGGTCTGCAGGAATATTTTGGTCCTGGTACCCGGATCCTGACTGCACATAACAGTAAAAACCACGGTGCGGGATCAACTCGTCATCGCCACCAAGTATTACGTGTTCAATTCCATTTTGCTGGTATTCATCAATGATGTAATTCCTTATTTTCTCCTGCAGGTCGGCTCCAGTGCCAGAGGCGCTGATGTCTTCAGTGGTGGCGACATGGCAAATGAGGCCTTCGGTGAGATAATGCGAGATGAGGTCGTCGAATGCATCACTGAAAGCGTTGGTAGTGATGATCAGCACCTGGTATTCATTGGTTGAAGATGTATTATCAGTGGCATAGGATGAGGCAGCAGACGGATTATCAACTGCACGCCTTACCAGGGATTCAATCTCGTTGTCCGACCGGAGGTTTTTCAAAGCTTCGGCACTTTTGGCTTCGTGAGCGGAATACACAGTAACTGTTACGCTTGTGTAATATGTGACCGCACCGGTAGCCGGGTTGTATCGCACCGGGGTGAACGATGACAGCGCTACTGACCTGCCATTGAGGTAAGATGTTATAAGTTGTCCGCCGGCATTGCCGGGATACCTGAGGTCAGCCTTGTAAAGGTCTTCGTTTTTGAGAAATATGCCTGAAGGCTCCTCTGATAATGGCCTGACCTGTTGTTGCGGCATCAGGACAAAAGTACCGGGTATGGTCACTTCGTTTGCCCACTCATATTCAATCCTCGTTGCTGTTTCACCGGGAGGCAGCAGCAGGCTTACTTTGCAGTAAGGCAGAGTCGGTTCGCCCGAAAGCCCCGTCTGAAGCGTCTTCTCGAAGCCAATAAGCTGGTAACTGCCGGTTTTGTAAACTTCCGGATTGCTGAAGGTGTATGTTTGCCGTGTTTCGGTAGCGAGTGAAATCTGAGCAAAGGCAAGCAGTAATGAAATAAGCGTAAGGTATCTTTTCATCTGAGATTAAATTGAGTAAGCGGATGATTTACTGTGACAAATGTCAGAAATAATTGGTTACAAGCAGGCATTAATAACATGAAATCGCACAGGAGTTGTTGAGGTATTCCAAAGCTCTCTGCAAACGTTGGTTTAACTTCATGCTTCTCCCGTATTATTAATCGCTCACAGAAAGAATCGTGATGTACCCCGCAAATGTTTTTTTCCGGCTGAAAACGCCGAAAGACATTGTTGTCCTGAGGTATGACGATCAAGGATGAGATGCAGGTAAAACTCTAGTTGTCTGTTGTTTCCGCTCTGCCATAAAGCTTTTTATAAGCAAGATATTCTGGAAGATTCCATGAAAGAACCCCCTTTTCTTCCCATTTCTGTTTGAAAAATACTTTTCTGCTGTCAATGACTGAGTGATAGGTCTCCGGAGTCATGTACCGTACTTTCTCGTAAGGGAAGTTGTGTTTTTGGATCGTATCCAGCTTTTTCAGCTCAGCCAATGGAACGTCAAGATATGGTAAGGCCTTGTCCGAAAGGGCAGCCATAAAATCGAGATGCAGGAACGAACGTTCGGCATGGCTGAAGTTGTATTTTGCAATAAGCGTATCCCAGTTTATCAATGAACTTAAAATCAGCACAATATATAGTACCAGCGCATTGGTGCGAAAAAGATAGAATGCTGTTTTCAATTCCTTCACTTTGATTATTACCGTAATAAGTCCGGCGAGGGTAAGTACTAGGAAAATGATAACTCCGATGCGTCTGTATGCAAGTGCATAATAGTAAATATACCAGAAGTTCCTGATTCCCACTGAAATGGCAAGTACTGCATTTTGGGCCAGCCAGGTATAGCCCAGTATTTTAAGAAATTTGTTACCCGGGTAGAAATTAATATTCCGCCTGAAAAAATAGAGTATCAGGACAATTGAAATCAGTATTGATAAGATGAGCAAATAGGTTCCTTCGTGTACAAATTGTTTCAGGTATTGGCCGTTCCAGCTGAAATTGAACCAGACCCAATATACATCCAGAATATTCACAATCAGAAGGATAACATTCAGAACAAGCAACAGGAAAACGCCAGCCCGGTACTCGTTTTTGAGCGAGATGGATTTAAACCGGCGGTAACGTTTTCCCCTGGTCCTTGACAATGTATCTACAGCTATGCGGTCCTTTTCTGCAATGCGGTTGTTCCTGTATCTGAATATAAGATAGCTGCATACAATCAGTCCGATAAGGAAGGTAACCACTATCATAAAGTCAAAATCCCTGAAAATATATTCAAACCAGTTACCAACTTTTACAAGCATGTTCCTTACCAGGTTATCGAACCAGGGATTGGAATTTCGATAGAGTGCGATAAAAACAAGGATGATAACCACCGGAAGAATAAAGATCAGAATGCGGCGAATTAAGGTGCCGATGTTTTTTCCTTTCAACCTGAGCCCCATCAATTCAAGCAGGAACAGCCTGTGTGAACTGCCGATATTCAGGAATGCCAGACCGGAAGCGGTAATAAGTGATTTTGCCTGAGGGTAGATCAGCATTCCTGTGAAGACAAATAAAGCCAGGTAATGAATGATATATCCGAATACTGAATGTGTTATAATTGTAAAAACCAGCGTAATACCCAAACCGGCAAAAGTGATGATCAGGTAGGGATTGCTGAAATCAACCTGTCGCCTGATGAGCAGCCATGCCAGGTAAATCAGTTCAAAAAATAGCAGGTTAAGCCCTGTTGCCTGATTATAGAACAAAATTGTGAATATGATTGCACCTATGGTGACAGGCAGGGCACCGCTATTTGGTTTCATAAGGCTGTGGTTTGCATAATTAACGCATCTCCGGCACTTTAATTATATGGTGAGAGGATTACATATAAAAGATGCCTTAGTTCCGAGCGGTCAGGGCTGAAATTGGGGCGGACTGCAAATAATTATCATGAAAAAGAAAAGGCAACCCGCCCGGGCTGCCCTTTCTGAAATGTTTTGAAGAAAGAATTATCTCGAAATAACTATCCTGATCATATCCTGGCGGTTAGCTCCGGCAACTTTCAGGAAGTAAACTCCTGAGGGAATGTCTGAAACGTTGAGTTTAGCCGAAGTTGTACCAGTTACAAAGTTGTTGAAATCACGGACGGTTTTTCCATAGAGATTGATCAGGCTGATACCACGTAAGCCACCAGTTTCGTGTGATACTACGTTTACCAGACTACCCGATGGATTGGGATACACCTGTATGTCGCTTGTTTCCTGTTTTGCATCTACGCTTACCCATGAACTGATCACATTCGTGGCGTTAACTATTTGTTTGGAAGATGCATCGAGGAGCATGCCGATAAAGTTGAGTTTGTCATATTTCCACTCGGCCGGCAGTGTGGCGGAATAGGTATGGGAATATTTAACACCCGCGCTGATCTGTGCAGGCAAACTACCGGTTGTGCCATATGGTGTATCCATAATTTTTCTTGCAACGTGGTTGTAATACATGTCCGAAGCAGGAATTGTACCTGGCAGAGATTCAAATCCGCACATGGCACCATAGCTTCCACCGGCATAGTAATTGTGTTGGTTATAACCTGATCCGGTTCCATGAACTGAATCTTCAGTAATGACGGCTACCAGGCGGTATTCCTTGTTCATATCCATAATGAACTCAGTCTGAACATCAAATGTTACCAGGCGTTGGTCAGGATCCCAGCTAAAGTTCTCAAGTGACACTGATGCAGGAGTGAATATACCCGTATGATCAAAATAAACATCCTCAAGTTCTGAAGGGTCAACATACGCATCGGTTCTGTCAACAGCAGCACTCGGGAATCCGGGGAATCCGGGCAGCATGGCCTGAAGGGCATTATCATACTCGGTAATAGCCATAGGATCACCATTATGCACGGCTATTCCGATCCATGTATCCGGGTAGGTTTCTTTCATGTAATCCATAAAACAGATGCCCCTTACACACCAGCCGCACCATGTTCCGGTCGCTTCTTCGCCTACCACCATGCGTTTTGGCAGGAAGGCAAACAGATAGATTTTCTTGGAGAGGGAGTCGTTGGTAAGGTCGTTGTCGCCTGAGGCGCTTCCGTTTACATTCGAAATCCATACTTTGAGGTTATAAGTACCGGGATCAACACTGATAGAATCATTACATACAAAACTGCTTAGCTGACCGGTGGTAAGATTAAGGCCGGTGAGGCTGGTGGTATGAATGTCGCCACTTTCGAGTTGCCAGTTAACATCAGCAGAATTGATGGTTTCGATACCTCCGTTGAAAATTTTTCCTTTTACAGCTTGTGTTCCCGATACCACAGCAGGAACGTCAATTGAGCCCAGGCCGGCATCAAATGCAGGTGGAACAATGATGGTAATATCGTCAAAAAACCAGTCAGTGATATTTGCTGAACTACCATTGACGTAAAGGCAAAACTGGAATTTATTTGAGCCTACGTCGCTGTTATTAATGGGGATTATTAGGGTTTCGGCTTCCACATTTCCGGTCGTATTATGTGTCCAAACATTATGCCAGGTACCATAATTTGCCCTGGTGTCCACCGCAAGAGTAAAGCTTCCGCCAACAAATGCGTGCTTGAATTTGAGGATGACAACTGTTTGCCCGGTAAGGTCAACCATTGGTGAAATGAGCCGCATATAACCTGTAAAAGCAGGAGTATTCTTGAATCGGCCTTCAGGCAAAGTGCCGCCTGCATTATTTGTTTGCGAAATCACCCAGTTGGATGTGTTTCCAAACACCATCCATCCGGTTGGGGGCATTGTTCCACCACTGAAATCCTGGGTAAACAGAACCTGTGCAAACAGGGAAGTGCCCATAAAGGCAAGAAAGAGAGAGAGTAACACTTTTTTCATACGGTGTCGTATATTTGTTAAGATTAATATTTCAGGGAATAAAACCGGAAGCAAAAATAGTATTAGTTCGTGCCCGAATTACAAACATGTAATAAAATTATTATATATCTTTCTAGTTGGATTTGATCATTTTCAGGCATTTATGATAAGTTGACCCATCGAGCACAAACGTATAGAACCCGGGTTGCAGTTTCCCTGCTTTATCATTAAGGTTTAAGGTAAATGAATGGAGTCCTGCTGTAAGATCTGTTTTTCCCAAAACCTTGGTTTCTGTGCCGATATTATTCACCAGTTTCATGGAAATATGCTGTGATTCAGGCAGGTAAAAACTCACTGTGACTTCATCAGTAGCAGGATTTGGCCATAATTTCGCTTCATGTCCTTTTGTCAAATCAGCGGTTTCCACATTCGGGTAGAGGTGAAAATCATGATTGGTGAGCGTTGCCGGAGCAAGGAAGATGGTATCGCAATGAGGGCCAAAGTTTTCGGCAACAGCCCATACAATTTTCTCGCCTCTTACAAGATAAATATCATAATTTCCGTTTGCATCGCCGTAAAAGGTACTGTCGCCCGATATGATTATTCCACCCGGTACCGGCAAACCTGTTTCACCGTTATAGATAACTCCGGCAAGATGTCCCAGCGTATCAGGAATAGCAGGATGCAGTGATGCAATGGCATCGAATTCAAATCCGGCATCATTCACATTGGCCGATCCGTTGTTATCATCAAGGATTTTAAAATACCTTGCCTGATCAACACTATAGGTCCCCATGTCGAATGACGTTGTACCTGAACCCGATCCCAGGCTGATCCAAGGGCCGTCCATGGTATTGCCGGCATACAATGAGTATCCTTCGGGTGAAGCGTCTCCTTCATAAACAATCACATCGTTGCCATCAGTATTATAAATGGTATCCTGCATATCCACAATAATGTAACCGCCTTTGCCAAGCGAATAGCTGACCTGATCGGGTGCCGAAAGGCAGGCTGCCGAGTATCCTTCATCACCGGGAGAAAAACCATCAAAGTTGGGAATATGTGATGTAATCACCCGGTAAGCGTATTGCCCTGAAAGTGGTTGCAATTGAATATCGACAGTGGAACACTGTTCGCTGCCAACACTAATTCCGTTGATAGTTTTTGGCTCGTAGCCGTTGGCAACAACCTTTAATGAATAAGTGCCCGGAATCAGATACCGGTGATAATCACCAACCTGCGGATCGCTGTATGAGGGGTAATTGCTGCCAGCAAAAATTGCCGCCGCCACAGGCTGTCCTGTAATCGCATCAGTGATTGTCCCCTGTACACCGAAGCCGCAATGCCTGATCAATGCCAGCATGGCCGGTTTGTTTATGTTGTAATAATATGATATCTGGCTGGCATCGGGTTGTTTATTGTTCGAAATTTCGATAGACCAGGAAACACTTCCCAAACTTCCATAGTCAAAATCTTTGGTAGCACCCTGTATCAGGTACATAACAAGCGCCCCTTGTCCATAAGCAAGGTATGAATACCCCGATGCGTTTACATAAACCTGTGCAAGCGCATTAAACTGGGCGTTGTCGGGAGCAAGCGTAACCCGGTTGCTCCAGGGATAGGAAACAATTTCGGTGCCGCTGTGATAATTGGTGTAAACGGCAAACTGGTTGTCGAGTTTGCATGAGCGCAAAGCTTTCGATTCTGGTTGTGAAAAAGGACTGCTGCTACCGCCTTCGAAACCCCACATATATCCAAAATCGCGGTTTATATCTACTCCATTCATGTTGTAACGGCTCATATTGTTCCTGCCCCAGGGATTCACACAGTAATAGATCCAAATCTCACGGTGGTCGATAAGGTCAGTAATATCAGCATTAGTACCATAATCCCTGCACAGATCCCGTGCAAACATGATCATGTTTTGAGAACCTCCGATTTCATCGCCATGAATACCACCATCGAAAAGAATTTCCGGTTCATTTTCATCAGCATCCACATTATCACTGATTTTCAACGCAGCAAGCTCCTCCATGGAAGCCGACTGTCCAAAAGTGACCTTTTTGCAAATCGACGGATAAGCTGCCACAAGGCTGTCGGCAATATTCCTGATCTGGTTAAATGAATAGTAACCTTGTGGTACAAGGGCATCACCAAATGATGCTGACCATGCGTTGAGGTCGGGTTTGACTATTTCAAAGTTCAGGCCAGACTGTTTTATGCGGTTTAGTTCTTCGGGCACAACATATGCCCAGGCATATGAGGTGTATATATCGGTGTTTAAATTCAGGCTGCCAAGGAGTTTTGCATCCTCTTGTGTGCCGAGCTGAATTTTCAGCTCCATTTCGCCTTGACGCCAGGCGGTTTTCTGCGAAAACACATTGAATGATGCAAGAAAAAGTAAAACAACAAATAATATTTTTTTCATTTCTGCCGTAGAGATGTTAACAGGCTGTAAAACTACTGATTTTTAGAATCGATTTTCATCCATTTATCCCCGAAAGTATTTCAGATCAAGCTCAGGAAGGTTTGCAAAAGCTTGATTACTAGTTTAATAACAAATAGTTTCAGACGTTTTCCAATTATTTTCGGTCTGTTCGTCTTAACAGTTACTTAATGTACGCTTAACAGGCTCGTAAACAACCCATAGTTCTTTTGTAGCCGAAACAAACACATAAAAATCATGAACCTGAGATTTAAATCCTTCACTGCTGTATCTCTTATAGCAATATTGCTAACAATGATTCAACCATCAGCCATAGCACAGGAATTTGATCCTGAACTTGCTGTAGATAGTTTGAACAATAAAATTGAAAATGTAAGAACCGATCTTGGTTTGCTGAACCGCCTGAAAGTTACCGGGTACATTCAGGCTCAGTGGCAGAATGCTGATACAGTTGGTATATCCTCATTTGCCGGCGGCAATTTTCCTAAATATTCCGACAACCGCTTTGCTGTGCGTCGCGGCAGGGTGAAATTTACCTATGATAATGAACTGTCTACCTTTGTTTTACAGCTTGATGCTACCGAAAAGGGATTGGGTTTGAAAGACGCCTACGTGGCTGTTCGTGAGCCCTGGGCCGAATTTGTGACCCTGACAGCCGGCGTCTTCGACCGCCCGTTTGGCTATGAAATCAGCTATTCGTCGAGCGCCCGCGAAACGCCTGAGCGTTCGCGCATGTTCCAGACACTGTTCCCGGGCGAACGTGACCTTGGAGCCAAGGTAACCCTGCAACCTAAAAAAGGCTCACGTTTCGATTGGATAAAGCTTGATGCAGGTTTATTTGCAGGTAACGGAATCAATTCAGAGTTCGATACCCGCAAGGACTTTATCGGCCGGCTGGGCATGAGCAAATCAAACCGGGCTGAAACTTTCAAATACGGACTCGGCGTTTCGTATTACAATGGCGGGGTATTCCAGGGAACCAAATTTATTTACACCCCCGGCACCATGGCCGACGGATCAACCACCGGGTTTCTCGTTGATTCAACATCCACCAACAAATTTGAGTTCGCCCGCAGGCAGTATATGGGGGCTGATCTCCAGCTAAGCCTGTTCTCAGCCATCGGGATGTCGAGCATAAGGGCTGAATACATCACCGGCAAACAGCCCGGTGGCAAGAGCTCAAATACAAGCATAGCATCCGGTACAGCACCTGATTATGACACATACCTGCGTGAGTTCAGCGGTGGCTATGTTTATTTCATACAGAATATTGGCCAGAGCAGGCACCAGTTTGTTGCCAAATACGATTGGCTTGATCCTAATACTAAAGTGGCCGGCGACGAAATCAAAGCAAAAAATGCCGATGGTAAAAGTACCGGGCTGAGTGCTGCAGATATCAAATACAGCACCCTTGGCCTTGGCTGGACATACAAGTTTAACTCGCAGGTGAAATTCATTGCCTACTATGACATGGTGACGAATGAAAAAACCGCTATTTCGGGAGCCAATTCAACCAACAATTACACAAAGGATTTGAAAGACAACGTGTTCACATTTCGTGTACAATATAAATTCTAACAAAACATAAACATAAATTAATGATGAGCTAATGGTTTAGTAATGCCATAGCCCTTACTTTACAAAAACGAAAACAAAGATGAAAAGGATAATGATAATGGCACTGGTAGCTTTTTCGGTATCAGTGTATGCACAAAAGGTAAACTTTAAGATCAAAGGAAGCGATACCGTACTTCCTCTCACCCAGAAAGAAGCCGAAGTTTATATGAAGAAAAACCCCGGCTCAACCATCATGGTAACGGGCGGCGGGTCAGGTGTTGGTATTTCAGCATTGCTCACAGGCACCACTGATATTGCCCAGGCATCGCGCAGCCTTAAACTTGATGAGAAAATGAAGCTCAACGATGCCGGCAAGGCATTTAAGGAAACTAAGATCGCTTATGATGCACTGGCAGTAATCGTAAACCCGGGCAATAAGGTAACGAAACTCACCCGCGAACAACTTGAAGGGATTTTTACCGGAAAGATAAAGAACTGGAAGGAAGTTGGCGGTGACGACATGGCCATCGTGGTTTACTCCCGCGAAACGAGTTCGGGGACCTACGAATTTTTCAAGGAGCATGTGCTGATGAAGAAGAATTTTGCATCGTCGGCGTTACTCATGCCTGCCACCGGAGCAATCGTGCAAAGTGTCGGCCAGACTAAGGGTGCCATCGGTTATGTAGGGCTGGCGTATCTCGAAAAAAGCGTTAAAGCTATCGAAGTATCATTTGATAAAGGAAAAACCTTTACCATGCCTTCAGTTGAAACGGCAAAGAGCAAGAAATACCCCATAACCCGTCCTCTTTTTTACTACTACCTCAAGACAACTGATAGCAGGGTTAGCCCGTATGTAAATTTTGTACTCTCTCCCGAAGGACAGGCAATTGTTCTTAAGGAAGGATATGTTCCTTTGAATTAATTCCTGGTTTTGATTGTTATAAATTCTGGTTAGTTGTATCCGGGGCGGCTTTGAAAAGCCGCTCCGGGTGTTTTCTGCCTGTTGGGCTCTTTAGTCCAGGCCATGGATGTCATGACAGATCAGCAAAACAGGATTTCAATCCAGCACTTTTTTACTCAGTGTTTTAATGGTAAAAATGATGACTATCAGCAATATCACCGCTATAAACAGGTACCATATATAGTGATCAAGAACATCGAAATATTTATGTACCAGGTGCCCGAGATAGTAACCCAATAACGAGTAGATGGTTACCCATGCAGTGATGGCTACCAGGCTTGAGATAATAAATCTGCTTGCCGATACTTTGCTCATTCCCAGCATGATAAGCGTAATCACCCTGAAACCATACATAAACCGGTAGAGAAAAAGTATCGGTCGCCGCCGCTGGTCAAACCGGTTGTGTGATTCGGCAACCTTAAGTTCGAGCGAAGGAAACAATTTATACAGGCCTGCACCCAGCAACCTTGAACCGAAAAAAATACCCCAGTCAACCAGGATTGTCGCCATAAGCGCTATCAGAATCACTATCCAGAGGGTGAAATGCCCCTTTTGTGAAGCGATGGAAGCCGTGATGAGGGCTATTTCACCCTCCAGTGAAATGCCTGTAAACGCAAGAAGATATGCATACCACGAAAGCATCCTTAAACAATGTTATTCTTTTGGCAGTTGATCAAATATTTGCTGACATTTCATGTAAGTCAAACATTTTCAAAGAGATTGAACAGGACTGCAATTTAATCATATTCCTGTTACACATGTTTAAACAAATTAAGCTGCTGGCAACGAGTGATAAAAAAGCACAAAACGCGCCTTTGATTACTCTCCGGCGCGTGGTTCCTATCTGGTTAGCTGGTTGTCAGTGATCGAGTTTGTAAAGTGCAAATGCATAGGCGCCAATGGAAACTGCCCGTGAAGTTCCGAGTCTTGAAACACCCACGCCAACCCGCTGCAACGGATCATAACTCACAGTAAGGCTTGTTCCCGGAACCGGGATTGTCTTAGCCTGGCCTTTGAGGAACATGGCTTTCTGCGAAATGTCTTCGAGGTTAAAGGCGGTAACCTCAGTGCGGCAGAGTGGCTCTCCGGCAATATTGCTTAAAGGGTTATTCATTTCGGCCACAAGTTCGGGAAGAATGAGATCGGCAGCGCCTGATAGTCCGCCACCCACAACAACCAATGCATCAAGCAGCGTGATGGCATTGGCAAGTGCATCGCCGGCATTAACGGCCAGTTGCCTGAATGCTTCCACTGCCGCCTCTTTGTTGCCGGGTAACTGGCCTTTGGCGATGGAGCAGATATCTTTCGGCTCGGGAGCATCATCAAAAGGAATGTTTGACCATTCGGCATAAACACGCCGTACAGCCCTTATGGCAACGCCTTCTTCGGCATATGCATGCGGATGAAGTTTGCTGCGCATTGCCCATATTTCGGCCCCTGCCGAATTGTCGCCAAGGAAAAGCTGTCCATCAATGACCATCCCGCCACCAAAACCGGTACCCAGCGTAATCCCGAAAAGGTTTTTGAACCGTTTGGGACTGCCTGCCTCTTCTAATTCACGGTTTATTTGTGGCAGCAATCCGGCAATGGCTTCGCCATAAACGAACAGGTCACCATCGTTATTAATGAAAGTAGGGATGCCGAATTTCTGTTGTAACATCGGCCCCAGTGCCACACCACCGCGAAAAGTGGGGAGATTCTTCAGGTCGCCGATAATGCCGTTGGGATAATCAGCAGGGCCGGGGAATGCGAAACTGATGGCTGCGGGAGTGCTGCTGAGTTTTGTCCTTACTTCGCTGAAACCGGTAATTATCGTGCCAAGCACCTGATCGAGGTTGTCGCCTTGGGCTGGCAGCCTGATGGGTTCAATTATTTCTTCGCCTGCCTGTGCTGCCGAGAAAACAAAATTGGTGCCGCCAGCATCAAGTGTCATCACTATGCGATTGTCGTGGTATATCTTCATGAATGTGGGTTTGTCAGTTGTAACCGTTCAAAAATACGACTTTCAGTCAATCAACAAAAAACCCTGTCAGGATTTTACATCCCGGCAGGGTTGCGGAAACAGAAACAGGTTTTAACTACTTCTTTTTCAACGCTTCAATCTTTTCCTTCGGAAGCGGTTTGGTACAGAAGAACCAGTCGTAGCATTTCATTTCTTCCTTACCTTCCATGCGGTCTTTGGCAACGCCGCATGAGCCGGCAGGAGGCACTATCACATCGTCACCGGGACGCCAGTCGGCAGGAGTTGCCACTGAATAGGCATCAGCTGTCTGAAGAGCAACAACCACGCGGTATAGTTCGTCGAAATTACGGCCGAGGCTTAGCGGGTAATAAATAATGGCACGTATAACGCCTTTGGGATCGATGAAAAATACTGCACGAACAGCCTTGGTAGTAGCTTCGCCCGGTTGTATCATCCCGTATTTCTTCGCTACTTCCATGGTGATGTCTTCGATAAGGGGGAACTTCACTTCAACGTTCTTCATGCCCTTGTACTCAATTTTCTCCTTGATGGTGCGCAGCCAGGCAATGTGGCTGTAAAGCCCGTCAACGGAAAGCCCGACGAGTTTACAGTTCACCTCTGAGAACTGTTTCTCCAGCGAAGCAAAAGTTATAAACTCCGAAGTGCAAACAGGAGTAAAATCGGCCGGGTGACTGAAAAGAATAACCCAGCTTCCGGTGTAGTCAGCGGGGAAATTAATAGGTCCTTGTGTTGTAACAGCTTTAAAGGCTGGGGCTGCATCTCCGATGCGGGGCATGGAGACTGTTTCATTTTTGATTTCGTCCATAGTTATCTGTTTTTAAAGGAATTAAGTCTTATTCCAGCGGGGCGCCGGCTACACGGCTTTTACTTCGTTCAATCGATTGAAGTGCAAGATATTTATCACCGAATTTCTTCAGGTTGTCAAGTTCAACATCATACTGGTCGTAATGGACTTCTTCCTCTTCAACCAGCAGTTCGAAAAGTTTCTTGGAAACAGCGTCAGCGTTTTTGGCGCATTCGTTAGCCCATTTGTTGTAATCGTCCTGGCTTTCCTGCTCCATTTGTGTGGCCAGCTTCAGCATTTCGGCAGGTTCATGTATTTTTTTAACGGGAACGGCAGTTACCATTTCGACCTCCCCTTTCAGGAACAAAATGCGCTCGGCCAGTTTTTCAACATGCATCATTTCTTCGATGGCGGTTTTGCGGAACAGGTTTGATAAGAGATCGTATCCCTGGTCGTCAAGATGGAAATGGAAATACATGTACTGGTGTACAGCCGATAGTTCATCGGCGACGGCTTTGTTGAGCAGTTCAATGCTTTTTTCTTTCATGGCAAATTGTTTTGTTTGGTGTTGATCCCGATAGCTATCGGGATTAATGTTTTGAATTATTACTTGGAGAACTTTCCTATGATCTGGAGTTTTATGTCCTGAATTTCGAATCCCGGAATTTGTTTATGTATGAAGTAATCCTTCAGTAAGGTGTTAAGTTCGGTATCGTCGTAGTCTTCGATTCGCTCACTTTCAGCACAGTACAAGTGATGGTGAGGCGTCATCACACCGTCGTATTTCATCACGTCGCTGTCGGTTTTTACCCGCCTGATGATGCCGCTGGCTACAAAAGTTTCTAGCGTTTTATAGATAGTACCGGTGGCAATATTGGGATGGGTTTTGCGTATGTAATCGGTAATTTCTTCTGCCGAAGGATGGTTGAGATGGCAAACAGCATCAAAAATAACCAGCCGTTGCGGCGTTACTTTGAGGTTGTTCTCTTTAAGGAAATTACTGATTGCTTTCATATAATTTATCCTAAATAGGAATAATTCTTATAGAGGAACAAAGGTAAACAATTTAATAAGAGCATACAAGCCTCTTAAGAAATTTTAATATTTCTGCAAAGTTGAAATCTCTGAAGTGGAAGAATCATTAACTGGTGCCCTCACGTGTCCCCTGCAAACTCATGCATGACAAGTATTAACCATCAAGGGATTTCACGGAATTGCAAACTAATCAATAACCATTAACTGATAACCATTAACCCATCTTAATGTGCCTCCAGCCAGTTGGCGCCGGTATTCATTTCCACTTCAATCGGCACTTTCATCAGAATGGCATTTTGCATGCATTCTCTCACAACAGATTTTACCGTTTCAGTTTCGTCGCGGTGGGCGTCAAAAATAAGTTCGTCGTGAACCTGCAGTATCATGCGGCTTTTCAGTTGTTTACGTTGAAATTCGTCATGGATGCGTATCATCGCTATTTTGATCATGTCGGCAGCCGAACCTTGTATGGGGGCATTGATGGCGTTTCGTTCGGCAAAGCCGCGCATTACGCCGTTGGCCGAATTGATATCACGGATATACCGCCTGCGCCCCATGATGGTTTCCACGTATTCGTGTTCCCTGGCAAAGCGTATGGTCTCATCCATGTACTTTTTAATTCCTGGGAACTTTGCAAAATACTGGTCGATGATCTCACCGGCTTCCTTGCGCGAAATGCCGATGTTTTCGCTCAGTCCGAATGCCGAGATGCCGTAAATTATCCCGAAATTCACACTCTTGGCATTGCGCCGCTGGTCGCGGGTTACTTCCTCCGGACTGATACCGTAAATGGTTGCCGCCGTGGCAGTATGAATGTCCATTCCATCCCTGAATGCAGCCATCATGCCCTCGTCGTTGCTGATCGACGCGATGATGCGAAGCTCAATCTGGGAATAGTCGGCTGATAGCAGGGTGAATTCTTCACCTCGCGGTACAAATGCCTTGCGTATCTCTCGCCCGCGCTCGGTGCGGATCGGGATGTTCTGAAGGTTAGGATTGTTCGAACTGAGTCTTCCGGTAGCTGCCACAGCCTGGTTGTAGCTGGTATGCACCCTGCCGGTGACCGGATTTACAAGGGTTGGCAAAACATCCACATACGTTGATTTCAGCTTGGTGAGCGAACGGTAATCGAGAACAGTTTGAACGATGGGATGCTTGTGAGCCAGTTTTACCAGCACATCTTCAGCTGTTGAATACTGTTTCGTGGCGGTTTTGCGTACATTTTCGGTGATTTTTAATCGTTCATACAGTATCTCTCCCAACTGTTTGGGCGACTGTATGTTGAAGGAAGATCCGGCCATCTGCCAGATCTGCTGCTGCAGCTCAAGGATTTCTTTGCCGAGTTCAACAGAGTAATCCGAAAGTGCTTTCGTATCAAGTTTCACGCCTTCAAGTTCCATGGCAGCCAGCACCGGAACCAGCGGCATCTCTATCTCATCAAAAAGTTTTCGTGTACCCGTTTGTGCCAGTCGTGGCTCGAAAACGTTTCGCAGTTGCAGCGTAACGTCGGCATCTTCGGCAGCATATTCCTTGATTTGTTCAAGCGGCACCATTCGCATGGTAAGCTGGTCCTTACCTTTTTTACCAATCAGTGTTTCGATGCTTACAGGCCTGTAATACAGGTAGTTTTGCGACAGCACATCCATGTTGTGACGCATATCGGGCTCCAGCAGATAATGTGCGATCATGGTATCGAAAAGCTTCCCTTTCACACGGATGCCATAGCTTGAAAGCATTTCAATATCAAATTTCATGTTCTGGCCGGTCTTTTCAAATTTTTCATTTTCAAAAACCGGTCGGAAATTTTCCAGCAAAGCCAGCGCTTCTTTTCGGCCTGCCGGAACAGGAACATACCACGCTTTTGACGGTTCAACGGCAAACGACAGCCCGACCAGTTCATCGGTGGCGGTCTCAAGGCCGGTGGTTTCGGTATCAAAACAAAAGGATGGTGAAGCCGACAAGATGCTGATCAGTTCTTTGATTTTAGCCCCGTCATCGGCCAGGATGTATTCATGCGGTGTGTTTTCGATTGTGCGAAGGCTGCTGTCGGCCAGTCCGCTGTCTGCATCCGAAAGTTCTGAAAACAGGTCGGGTGCCGAAGGTGTGCTTTTTGCCTGGGGTTGAGGTTGCCCGTGACTTTGTGCCTGCTCACCTTCCTGCAGCGAAAGGTCAGTAAAAACGCGTTTTGCAAAAGTGCGGAACTCCAGTTCTTCGAAAAGCTCACGCAAAGCTGCCGGATTTGGCGGGTCGAGATGAAGGTTTTCCTCGCTGAAATCAATCGGAACATCAAGGATGATGGTTGCCAGCTGCTTCGACTGTATTCCCAGATCAGTGCCGTTGATTATCTTCGTTCGCATACTTTCCGGCTCCACGGTTTCAATGTTGGCAAGAATGTTTTCCAGCGATCCGTATTTTTCAATCAGTTTCTGGGCGCCTTTCTCACCAATGCCGGGGATGCCGGGGATATTGTCCGCAGCATCGCCCCAGATGCCAAGCATATCAATGACCTGCAGCGGATCTTTAATTCCGAATTTTTCACACACCTCAGCCGGTCCCATGATTACTGGCTTTTCACCAAATTTACCGGGTTTGTATATCAGTACATTTTCGCTCACAAGTTGGCCGAAATCCTTATCGGGAGTCATCATGTAAACCGTGTAACCTGCTTTTTCGGCTTCTTTGGCCAGGGTGCCGATCACATCGTCGGCTTCATAACCATCGACAAACAATGTGGGAATGTTGAAAGCTTCGATGAGCCTTTTGATATAAGGAATTGAAGCGGCAAGGTCTTCGGGCATGCGTTGCCGGTTGGCTTTATACTCAATAAACCCTTCATGGCGGGCTGTTGGCGCCATGGTGTCAAACGCCACCCCGATGTGGGTGGGTTTTTCTTCCTTCAGCAGCTTGTACAAAACATTGGCAAAGCCTTGAACGGCTGAAGTATTCATGCCCTTAGAGTTGATGAGCGGGCGCTCTTTATAGGCATAAAACGCCTGGTAAATAAGCGCCATGCCGTCGAGGAGAAAAAGCTTTTTCAAATTTCCTGATTTTAATATCGGTTATAAAAGTAAAGATTTTAACGGGCACTTCGCCTGCCACTATTCAAAGAGGTGTTTCTTTCTGAAATTAGGGATTGACGCAAAAGCCACATTATCATGATACTAAAGTTGCAATTGGCTTGCTTGTTCATTACTTTTACATGTAAATAACCCGAAAAGGATGAAAAAACAGATACTCTTTCTGCTCCTGTTCTTCCCGTTTGGAGCTTTTGCCCAGTGGCTGCCTTATGGCCCATGGTCGGTGAGCGTGACCAATACTGCCACCATGCTGCCGCCGGCATCGATAACGGCGGTTTTCTTTCAGCCGGTTCACCCGGGAATTGCAGCTTCTTACGAATTCGGCTGGCACAAAAAGGAATACAGCAAATGGTTCCAGGATGCAGGCCTTTCTTATACCTATCACCGGTTTGCTTACCAGGCGGTGGTGCTAAATACTAAAGCCGGCTATCGGCGTTACCTGGGGAATCTGTCGCTCGAAGCCTCGCTGCAGGCGGGATATATGCACATGTTCCTGCTCACCGACCGGGCTGTGTGGGACGACGGAAGCTGGAAATCAAAATCAGGTTTCGGCAAGCCTCAATTTATCACCGGAGCAGGCGTAGGGCTTGGGTATAATATTGGCAGTGAGGACGCTATGCGCCGTATTTTCCTCAACTATGATTTCAGGCTGCAAATGCCGTTTGTGAAAAGCTACTCACCGCTGCTGCCAAGCGGAATATTATCCCTTGGACTACAGTTTACTTTGTAAAACCCCGTTTTAAACAAGCTGTCATGAAATCTCATATACAAGTTCTCATACCCGGACTATTTGCCATCTTGCTGATAGTAAGTTCCTGCCGAAAAACCGAGATAACTCCCAGTTCAAAGCTGGACTGCCCGCTTGAAGATGCATCGCTTTACCGGGTAAACCCGAAAAGTGCACAGTACCAGTCGTTGATCGAAAAATATGTGAACCAGGGATTGCCGGGAGTCATACTGCTGGTTAAGGATGAAGATGGATTTTATATCGGCTCAGCAGGCATGGCCGACATTGAAAAAGGCATAAAAATGCAGCCCTGCCATATCTCAAAAATTTGCAGCATCACCAAATTAATGCTTGGCGTAACAATCATGCGGCTTCAGGAGCAGGGGGTGCTTTCAATCAATGACCCCATCAGCGATTATCTGCCCGAAAGCACGCTCAAGCATATTGAAAATGCGGACCAGGGCCTCACAATTCGCAACCTGATGAACCATACTTCAGGGATTTATGATGTGATAGAAGACCAGGGGTTTTACCTGCAGGTACTCAACAACCCGGCAAAACACTGGACTGCCGATGACCTGCTGAAATATGTTTACAACAAACCGGCCAAGTTTCCGTTCGATCCCGAAGATACAGCCGCTTACTCAAACACCAATTACCTGCTGCTGTCAATGATTGTGGAGGCTGCTACGGGCAAGCCGCAATCACAGGTGATGCACGAGGAGGTATTTGACCAGGTTGGAATGCACGACAGTTATTATTTCTATCACGATGAGCTGCCCGAAAACCAGGTGGCACAAGGGTATTACGACCTTTACAACAATCATACGCTTGTCAATCTTTCAACATGGAATACCGGGAGCGGCAACGGTTATGGCGGGGTTTATTCCACCGTATGGGATATGTATCTTTTTGCTGATGCCTTGTTTGTAAAGAAAACGCTGCTCGAACAGACGTCGCTGGAGCAGATGCTTGTTTTCCACAAAACTATTGAATCGCGCAAGAATCTGGGTGTCGCCTGTTTCAGGGATTTCATTGATGTAGGAGGCGCATCCGATTATGCCTGGGGGCATCGTGGCCGCGACCTGAGTTACAGCGCCGATCTTTTTTATTTCCCGCATCACAAGGCCATCATGTCGATGATTGTGAATTACGGAACCGACGGCGACAGTTACCTGACGCCGGTGTTCAAAGAAATGCGCGACGAAATAGCAAAGGTCATCATCGCAGATTAACGGCGTTAACCGAAATTACCTCAGCTCAATTTTGCGGTTCAGGTAGGACGAATAATCAGGTACAGAACGTTCGTATGGCTCAGCCATGAGGTGCGATGAAATCAGGAAGTCAGCCGTGGACCGGTTGCAAGCCGAAGGGATGTTGTACAGCACCGAGATACGGAGCAGCGCTTTGATATCAACTTCGTGCGGCTGAGGTTCCATCGGGTCCCAGAAAAAGATCAGCACATCGATATTGCCTTCGGCAATCATGGCGCCAAGTTGCTGATCGCCGCCAAAGGGCCCTGACTTTAACCGCCTGAGCTTGATGTTGATAGGTTCACTTTCGTCCATCTTTGATGCAATGGCTTCGGCCACAAGCCTGCCGGTGGTTCCGGTGCATATCAGTTCATGATCTTTGAGCAGTTGCCAGTTCCATTCTACCCATTCAACGAGGTCTTTCTTGCAATTATCGTGTGCTACAAGGGCTATTTTCTTGATGTCAGTCATCTGTTTATTATTTGAAAGGCAAGCAGTTAATTGTTATCGGGCTGTTTGATTGTTAAAACATCCGTATGTAAAAAGCGGTGCAAAGGTACTCTTACTTTTTCTGTTCCCTGATCACGATCATGTAAAAGTCGTTTTCGAGGGGCAGGTAGCCGTATTCATAAACAAAGCGGTAGGTGCTTCCTTTCTGGGTGGTGTACAGGTTTGTGAAGTAGCTGAAATTGAAGCCTTTGTTCACAAGTTTATCTTTATGAACAGTCACTTTGTCGGTGGGATTCAGTTCGCTGAGTATTTTTCGGTTTTTCCGTAAAATGGTGTTTACATTCCTTACATAGGTGGTAACATCGGCATTCTGCCGGTTGTTGTAATTGTTGCGGCACTGGTCGGAGCAAAACTTTTTGTCGAGGCGGCCATAAATCGGCTCACCGCAATCGAGGCATCGGCGCTGTTCCATATATCGAAGATGTTAAAAATCAGTTCTTTAATCCCGTATTATCAGTTTCCGAATAGTTCCTGTACAGGCGTTTCCAAACTCAGGCATATCACCGTTACCTGTTCGTCGAGCAGGTCTTCGGGCACGTCGATATAAAGTAATCCGGGGTTTGAACTCCACCAGGGTTTCATCATTACGTTGAAATTGAGCGGGTTGCCTTTACCAACCACCCATGCCGATACCACCTTGTTTGGCATGCCTTTTACAACCAACTGCCCTATAGGCTTGCTGTCGATAAAGAGGTACAGCTTTTTGCGGTCTTTCGAAAGCGTTGAAGGACCGGCGTACCATTCGCGCGGAATACCGGCAACCGTACCGTAAATTGCTTCACTGTGCTTTGTTGTCCATCGACCGAGCTCCTTCAGAATGGCTACCTGCTCTTCGGGGATTGTGCCATCGGCTTTGGGCCCGATATCGAGTAAAAGATTGCCTCCCAGGCCAATACAATCGGCGAAGATACGGATCACCTGGTTGGGTGTCTTGTAATTTTTATCGGTAGGCTGGTATCCCCACGAATCGTTCATGGTCATGCAGAGTTCCCACCAGGGTGATTTTGGCCTGTAGATCGGGACGCCGTTTTCGGGGGTGTCGTAATCACCGTAACCCTGAAGGCGCGAGTTGATAATTGTATTCGGGTTGTATGTCAGCAGCTTTTCCCTGATCTGTTTTGCTTTCCACTGTTCGGGGCCGAATTCCCAGTCGCCGTCGAACCACCACAGGTCGGGATTGAAGCGGGTGGCGATTTCATCGAGCTGGCCGTTCATGAACGTAAGGTATTTATTCCACCGCAACGTGTCGTTCTTATATTCATAGCGGATTTTATTCTTAAGGAAGTTCGGGTAATCGGGCTGCGACCAGTCGAGAAGCGAGAAATAGAGGCCGGCTTTCAGTCCTTTTTCGCGGATAGCCTTATAGAACGGCGTGAGCAGATCGCGTTTGGCGGGAGTTTTCTTCACCACGTTCAGGTCACTCATTTTGGTGTCGTAGAGGGCAACGCCATCGTGATGCTTGCTGGTGATCACCGTGTATTTTGCCCCGCTTTCGGCGATGAGGTCAGCCCAGGCCACCGGATCGTATTTCTTTGCCGTGAAGCCGTTGAGCTGTTTCATATAGTTTTCATAGCTGATCTGTCCGTTGTGAAACGACCATGATTCGCCGATTCCGTTTACCGCATAAATGCCGTAATGGATAAAAATACCGAGTTTGGCATCGGAAAACCATTGCATGCGGGCGGCTTTCTGTTCAGGAGTTTCCTGGGCATTGGCAACCAGGCTGACTAACAGCAGCGGGAGGATCAATGATTTGATTTTTTTCATGAAGTGTATGTTTTTACCGTGTTTATGACTTTTTGTATTTCAGGTAAGTTCCATAGGCTGCCATGCGGCAAATAGTCAGGCCTGCTTTCCCGTCAAGGAAGCCCAGTTTGAAGATGTAATTCCTGGCGAATTTGACTGCAGTTTTGAAATATGGCTTGAACATGCCCGGCTTCTTTCCCCTGCTTTGCAGTTGGCGGGCTGCAATTTCTGCAAAATACCTGGTCTGACGGCGGAGTTCTTTTTCCGAATAATAGCTGTAATGCAGCAGGTCGCCGGAGAGCCGAAGGGTGTTTTTATCACCGCCGGTCAGTTCAAACCTGTCGTGCGGGTTTACGCCGCCCCATTTGCCTTTGCGCGCATCCCAGAGGCGAAGTTTGCGGTCGGGGTACCAGCCGGAGTGATGTATCCATTGGCCGCAGTAGTTGGTGAGGCGGTTCATGTAGTAGCCGTCGGCAGTCCAGTTGGTTTTTACTTT
>Ga0209099_1001115_pt1 | contig 28647 bp, 22 predicted proteins | sample AD_JPNHW2_MetaG_FD_184430 | JGI IMG/M metagenome (GOLD analysis project Ga0209099, IMG submission 184430) | Active sludge microbial communities of municipal wastewater-treating anaerobic digesters from Japan - AD_JPNHW2_MetaG (SPAdes) (version 2) | ecosystem: Engineered > Bioreactor > Anaerobic... | reverse complement strand
CTTGTGTTACTGAGCGACCTGGTAAAGATATCACATACACAAGCAATTGGCCCGGTGATGAGCTAGTTGGGAATCACCCAACAGGAAAACATCTGTTTTGGACAATGTTTAGCATCGTGATGTTGCTACTAGGTATCGGTTTGCTTGGATTTTACTATGCAAAAGATCAGGATAATGATACTCATTCACTACAATATCCCGATAACGATCCGCTAATTAACCTTCAGGCAACATTCTCGATGAAGGCAACCCTTAAGTATTTCTGGGTTGTGGCAGGATTGATCCTTCTTCAAGTAATTACAGGTATTGTAACTGCACACTACGGTGTTGAAGGGAATGGATTCTTTGGACTTAAACTAGATTCAATTCTTCCATACTCAATCTCTCGTACATGGCATGTTCAGTTAGCGATATTCTGGATTGCAACGGCTTGGTTGGCAACTGGACTATTTATTGCACCTGCGGTATCGGGCGTTGAGCCTAAATATCAACGTTTAGGGGTTAACGTTCTTTTTGGAGCTTTGCTGATAGTTGTTCTTGGCTCAATGGCTGGTGAGTGGCTAGGTATTATGCAAAAACTTGGTCTAATTCAAAACTTCTACTTTGGCCATTCAGGTTACGAGTACATCGATTTGGGCAAATTCTGGCAGATTCTTCTATTCGGCGGATTATTGATATGGCTATTCCTAATGATTCGTGCCTTGTTACCAGCGCTAAAAGTTAAATCAGAAAGTAGAAACCTGTTAATTCTTTTCACTATCTCTTCTATTGCCATTGCCGCCTTCTATGGTGCCGCTTTGATGATTGGTCGCCAAACTCACCTTTCGGTTGCTGAGTACTGGCGTTGGTGGGTTGTTCACCTTTGGGTAGAGGGTTTCTTCGAGGTTTTTGCAACTACCGTTATTGCATTTGTACTTGTAAAACTTGGCTTACTAAATATCAAGAGAGCCACCATGGGTTCGTTGTTTGCAACAATCATCTATCTACTAGGTGGTATAATCGGAACATTCCATCACCTTTACTTTGCAGGTGTTCCAATGTCGATTATTGCCTTAGGTGCTTCGTTTAGCGCTTTAGAGGTTGTTCCTCTTGTACTAATTGGAGCAGAGGCTTGGCACAATTACAAGCTAACTAAATCAACCCCTTGGATGGTTAAGTACAAATGGGCAATTTACAGTTTCATAGCTGTTGCATTCTGGAACCTAGTTGGAGCAGGTGTTTTCGGATTCCTAATTAATCCTCCGCTAGCATTGTACTATATGCAAGGGTTGAACACTACTCCCGTTCACGGACATACTGCTCTATTTGGTGTTTATGGAATGCTAGGAATTGGTTTGATGCTGTTCTCACTCCGCGGAATGACTCTCAAGGATGAGTGGAACGAAAAGGTAATTAAATTCTCCTTCTGGTGTTTTCAAATTGGTTTGATACTTATGGTGATGATTAGCATTCTCCCTGTGGGTATTAAGCAAACCATTGCTTCGGTGGATCATGGTTTATGGTATGCACGTTCAATGGAGTTTATGCAAAGCCCAACCATGCAAACCTTAAGATGGTTGCGAATAATTGGCGATACCATCTTTGCATTGGGTAGCGTTGGATTGGTTTACTTTGTCGTAGGACTAAAAACTGGCTGGTCAATAAAGAAATAGTATTATAATGTAAAATAATTAACCCCTTCCAATTCAATTGAAAGGGGTTTTTTATTCCTGTTTGTATATCACTTCAAATTTTTCTCCTAGGGCTTTTGCTATTTGCTTTTTATTTCTGCAGCAACTTTAAGTTCTTTCAAATTGTCTAGAACACCTGAGTCCAAATTTCTTTGAAAGTAGCCACGAAATAATTTTGGGAATACACCTTCAAGGCTCTCTTCGACGGTTACAATTGTTTTATTTCCTTTTTCTTCGAATGTCCAATTGTGTATTGCATTTGCTCCAATGGTTTTTCCTGTCCATCCAAACATTGATTTTGGTTTTGCTGTATGAATCTTCGATTTAAAGGATAAACCACCTGCTTTCCAGTTGAATCGAGCACCCTCTTCAATAGTACCCAAGACGACGGTTTCTGTTACCTTTTTTTGCCAATTTTGCCAATTCTTAATATCTGTGAGGATGCCCCAAACCGTATCTTGAGGCGAGTTGATTTCAATTTGATTCATCGACCATACTGGGGCGTTTTTATTAATTGGAATATTCATGTCTCTTTTAGTTTGGTTTCAAGTATACAAAGTTGGTGCGCGTTTCCAAACGAGTGCTATTCTGGCGGTTTCCTTCCGCACGCATCAGAGACGCACGAACAATCGTAAGTATTTAATATTCTCCTTTTATCACAAAAAATGAACCTCGAATTATTCCGGCAAGTTTTGACTTCTGCCTTGCAAACTTAAATTTGTTCTCCAATTCTTTGGGTATTTCCATCCCCTCAGAGAGTTTAAAGCCTACCGCCCTTTTTATGGGATCGTTTAAGGTGTACATGACGTTGATTGCTAGGCCGCTTTCGTAAAACACATAGGTGAATTTTATGTTTTCAACCACAAAGGATGATGTTTCAAGTGGCCTCGATTCAATAGTAATACTACGCTCTGTTTGAAGAATATTATTAACATAATCAAGCGCAGCCTTGCTCTCGGTTGCAGGGGCAACCATAAAATCGTGATTATACTTGTTTTTAAAATACCTCGATTCGTTAGCGCGTAAACCAGCAAGCGCTTTCGCAACAGGCGACGATTCCAGACCCTTTACGGACACATTCTCAAAGTCAACAATATTTGGCATAGCTATTATTATTTAGTTATATACCAACACTTTTACTTTGATATTGTTCGTTCACGCTAGGTTAGATAAAGGTTGACTTTATTATAAGTACTCACTACAATTCCCGGCAAACGTAGGCTATGAGGCTAAAGCCAAATTTCCACATTTGAACAATTACAGTTGGCTTAAGCCAACTGTAATTGAGATTCGGATAGGTTTTGACTTTAGTCACATATTTATTTGCAAATAAATGCTTAGAAAATGGTTAACCCTGAGCAGACATGCTTGATCGGCTACGACGAAGTCAGAGACTTTGCCCAGCTGAGGATTTTTATTCACCTTCAAAAAAATCTTCGTCAAGTTCTTTTACTTCATAAATCTCTTTAATCTGTACCCCGACATTATATTGATGCATCAAATCAACCAATTTAGTTCCATTAATCAAAATAATTGTATGATGTGCATCATGAGCCTTTTGTATTGCTCCTTGGTCAAAATGTGATGTGGTTACAAAAACTCCTTTTGTGGTGTCCCCACTCATGGCACCGATAAAATTTCGAATGTCCTTTTCTCTTACTTTATTTTCTCCGTATCGTTTTGCTTGTATGTAAATCTTATCGAGTCCTAGCTTATCCTCGTTAATTATTCCGTCAATCCCTCCATCATTGGATTTTGTAGTCTCTATAAAATCGCCATATCCCATTCTCTTTAACAAAATCAAGATGACTTTCTCAAAGTAATATGGATCAATTTGTTTTAGTTTCTCAAGCAAATCTGTTTTTACTTGCAACTCAATCTCATTGAAACCTCTGTCTATTAAATCCTGTGGTGTAGAATTTTTAATTTCAGAGGTTTCTGTTATTCCTTTTGATTTTTCTTGCGTGTAGAAAGCCATAAACCCAGCCCCTTCTTCGACATCTTTAAGTAAAAGCCTTTGATTTACCGAGTTTTTACCTTTATCTGTTATCTGAACAGTCCCTCTTTCCGGATAGTGAATGTACCCACCTTTTTTAAGATATGACTTACCCCAAGCAATCCTATTATAGATCAATAACTCCCCACTTTTCATTTTTTGTTCTAATAATTCTTTGGGTAAATCTTTATAATACCTCTCTATTACTCGTTTTAGTAATTCTCTATGCCGTATAACCTCTCCATCACTTAATATATTAAGTATTGGATTAAAAGTCTCATGAAATTTAGGTAACTCTTGTATCATAAAAGATTTTTTTTTACTTCGTAAATAAATGCTACGATGCTTTTTCTATTGCACACAACTCATTTATATTTTTATTAAAATATTTTTGACTCAAATAAGTTATGCTTTGTAATATTTTTAGCGATTCTTATCCCAAATTTAACCAAAATAGCAAACAAGCAAAAGATTTTAAGTCATTTACGTTTTCTGTAAAATAAAAAGCGCTTGCCATCGCAAACGCTCTGAATACTTTCTAGTTACTACTCTCTACTAAGCTTTATACACAAATGCATTAATATTCATCCCCGCACCAACTGAAGCAAAAATCAGAATATCGCCTTTGTTTATCTTATGTTCGGGAAGTTGTCCTTTTAAAATCATATCGTAAAGCGTCGGTATGGTTGCTACAGAGCTATTTCCAAGATCATGAATGCTCATGGGCATTATTTTGTCAGGAATTTCACGGATTTTGTAAAGTTTATAGAAGCGTTGAACTATCGCCTCGTCCATTTTTTCGTTAGCTTGATGAATTAGAATCTTTTTAACCTGTTCTATGGGAATTTCGGCCTTATCTAAAGCAACTTTCATTGCAACGGGTACCTGAGAAAGGGAGTATTCGTAGATTTTTCGACCAAGCATTTTGATATACCGAATTTTTGGGTCGCTATCAGGTTCGTTCGATTTGCCGAGGTAAAGGTAACCCGCCTCCTCACCAGTGTGAGATGCCATTGATATTGACAAAATTCCACATTTTTCATCCGATTCAACGCCCTCAATAATAGTTGCTCCCGCACCATCAGAGAAAATCATAGAATCCCTATCTTTCTCGTCCACAACTCGCGATAATGTTTCTGCACCAATTACTAGGCATCGTTTTGCCAAACCTGATTTAATGTAGCTATCAGCCTGAATAACACCCTGAACCCAACCAGGGCACCCAAAAATAATATCGTATGGAATGCACGATGGATTTTTAATCCCTAGATTATGCTTAATTCTCGATGCTATACTTGTGAGTACATCTGATTGTATTGTTCCTTTTACAACATCACCAAAATTTTCTGCAACAATAATTTGGTCGATTGTTTCTCTGTCAATCCCTGCATCCTGAATCGCTCTTTCGGCTGCAATTGTGCCTAAATCAGAAGCATTTTGATCATCCTTTGCCCATCGACGTTCTCTAATACCGGTTATATCTCTAAATTTTTCAACAATATCATGACCGCTTCCCTCAATTATTGTTTCATCCTTTTCATAAAAGATGTGCTTAACAAAATGTTGATTTGGAACCTTTATTTCAGGTATATAAGAACCTGTTCCAGTGATGATTGTGTTGATGTTCTTCATAGCTAAAAGATTAGTTGTAAGTTTTTAAAAGCAAAAAAACCTTGCAAGGTAAATGAAATTAAATATTAAAAACAAGCATCGAAGCTAAAAAAAAGATTGGTGAAAAATCTATAATTTTGATTTTTATAAAGATTTAAAAAATGGGTTAACTTTGCCGCGTTCAAAAAGATAAACATAAATCATTTATACTATGAAGTTTTTTATTGATACCGCAAACCTTGATCAAATCAAAGAAGCCAACGATCTTGGAGTGCTCGATGGCGTTACAACTAACCCATCGTTAATGGCAAAGGAGAACATTAAAGGTGAGGCAAATATTAAAAAGCACTACGTTGATATTTGCAATATTGTAAAAGGTGATGTTAGCGCTGAGGTTATTGCTCTTGATTACGAAGGAATGATACGCGAAGGGAAAGAGCTTGCTGCTCTTCACCCACAAATTGTTGTCAAGGTACCAATCACCAAGGATGGTATTAAGGCAATTAAGTATTTTAGCGATCACGGTATCCGAACCAATTGTACATTAGTTTTCTCTGTAGGGCAAGCTTTGCTTGCAGCTAAGGCAGGAGCAACCTATGTATCCCCATTTATTGGCCGTTTGGACGATGTTTCAACCGATGGCGTTGAGTTAATCCGCCAAATTGTAAATGTTTACAACTACTACGAGTACGAAACTAAGGTTCTTGCTGCCTCAATTCGTCACACAATGCATATTGTACAATGCCTAGAGGCTGGTGCCGATGTTGCTACCTGTCCGCTAAGCGCAATTACTGGTTTGCTAAACCATCCACTAACCGATATTGGTCTTAAAAAGTTTATGGAAGACTATAAGAAGGTGAATGGATAGGATAAGTTGACAAGTTTATAAGTTGACAAGTCAGCAAGTTAATTTGTATTAACCGTGTTAATAAAGATATACCCCCAGAACCCCAATCCGCGTGAAATCGATCGTGTGGTTGGGGTTTTGCGCAATGGGGGTATCATTATTTACCCTACCGATACCGTTTACGGGTTGGGATGCGATATAACAAACCACAAGGCTGTTGAGAAGATTATTCGGTTGAAAGGGTTGAAGGCAAAAGAGGCTCACTTTTCGTTTATATGCTCCGACCTAAGCCATATTGCCGATTTTGCAAAGGTTAGCAACTCTGCATTTAAACTGATGAAAAAAAACCTGCCAGGCCCATTTACATTTATCCTTCCGGGATTAAGTAAGGTTCCCGATTATTTTATAAGTAAGCGTAGAACTGTTGGTATTCGTATTCCAGACAATACCATTCCCGTTGAGATTGTGAAAGCGCTTGGACACCCAATTATGACTACATCAATAAAGGATCATGATGATGTAATTGAATACACCACCGATCCCGAATTGATTCATGAACGTTATCAGGATATTGTTGATATTGTTATTGATGGTGGATATGGCGATAATATACCTTCAACCGTAGTGGATTGTACCACCGAAGAGTTTGAGATTGTTCGGGAAGGAAAAGGGGAACTTAAGGTTTAAGTGAAAAGTGAAAAGCGACAAGTGAAAAACCTAATAGTCTAACAGTCTAAAAGCCTTTAATCAACTACCAACTAACAACCACCAACTAAATGGTCACGCTTGCAATACTTGCCGGAGGTAAAGCTACTAGAATGGGTGGTAGAAACAAGGCGTTGATCGAAATTGATGGGGAATCTTTCATTAAAAGAATCTACAGAAATCTTGGCCCGATTTTTAATAGTACAATTATCATTTCAAATGAACAGGTAGATTTTGGCATTTCAGGAGTTTTTGTTTATCCCGATATTTATAGAAATTGTGGCCCATTAGGGGGAATTCATTCAGCGCTGGTGAATTCTAACAGTGATTATGTGTTTGTAGTTTCTTGCGATATGCCTTTTGCCAATGCTTCGATTGCTGAAAAAATCATAAATGCTCAAAAAGATGGAACCTATGAGGCTGTTGTGCCCGAGATTAGTGGTTTATTCGAACCACTTTTTGCAATATACTCTAAGGATGTAATTGAAAGAGCAGAGGCTATTATTCAATCCACAGAGAAAAAGTATATCACCAAACTTCTTGAAAGATCAGATACCTGCTACTTGCATTTAAATGATACAGCCGAAACGAAAAGATGCTTTACTAACATTAACTCTTTTGACGATCTTTTAAACCTAAAATATTAAATATTTCTGCCTTCTACTCTTCAAATATCTGAATATTCCGCTGATAATGTGATGCTTTTGTTGTTTTGGAAAAATATCACTCAAATTCAATCGTTTGCGTTAAAATCTGCTTAAAACAAGCATTTACAATTTTTATAATTTCATTTTTGATTACCTTTGGTGGAAATTTTAAAAATATAATATAAACCAATAAATTATATAGTTATGGCAAAAATTAAAGTAGCTATTAACGGATTTGGTCGTATTGGTCGTAACGTTTTCAAGATTGCACTTGAAAGGCCTGAACTCGAAGTAGTTGGAATTAACGACCTAACCGATACCAAAACTTTAGCTCACCTTTTAAAGTACGATTCTACTCAGGGTCGTTTTGATGGTAAAGTTGAATTTGACGCTGAAAACCTAATAGTAAATGGTAAGAAGTACCGTGTACATGCTGATAAGGCTCCAATTAACATTAAGTGGGTTGAGACTCCAGATGTTGTAATTGAATCGACAGGTATTTTCACTAAGCGCGAAAGCGAAAAGGGTGGCTATGGCGACCATATTAAGAATGGTGCAAAGAAGGTTATCCTTACTGTTCCTGCTAAAGATGAAATTGATCGTATGATCGTTCTTGGCGTTAACGATGGCGACCTAAAACCAACTGATGTTTGCGTATCTAACGCAAGTTGTACAACTAACTGCTTAGCTCCAGTTGTTAAAATTCTACACGAGACTTTTGGTATTGAGCGTGGTTTTATGAATACAATTCACTCATATACCAACGATCAACGCATTCTCGATGCACCTCACAGCGATCTACGTCGTGCGCGCTCATGCGCTTTGTCTCAAATCCCAACCACAACAGGTGCTGCTAAGGCTGTAGGTAAAATTATTCCTGAGTTAAAGGGTAAGATCGACGGAACTTCCGTTCGCGTCCCAACCCCAACTGGTTCGCTTGTTGATTTTACTGCAGTTCTTAAGAAAGAGGCTACAAAGGATGAGATCAACGCAGCAATGAAGAAAGCAGCTGATGGTCCAATGAAAGGTATCTTAGAGTACACCGAGGATCCAATTGTTTCTGTTGATGTTATTCACAACAGTCACTCATCAATCTTTGATGCTCAAAGTACCATGGTTATTGGTTCAATGATTAAAGTATTTGCTTGGTACGATAACGAGTGGGGTTATTCAACTCGCGTTGTTGATCTGATTAAGAAACTTTTCTAATAAAATAGAATCCCGGCTTTGCCGGGATTCTATTTTTATACCCTTATCCCAAGCACCATTACATCATCTGTTTGGTCGTTGGTGCCTTTCCAAGAATCAAAATTATGCTGAAGTATTGATTTTTGGGTAGTCATAGATTCTTGAGCAATTTTAATAAGTAATTCTTGAAAATTACGAAGTAAAAACTTCTTTCTGGCCACTCCTCCTAATTGATCTGAATACCCATCCGAAAAAAGGTAAATACAATCGTTTTTCTCAAGTTTTAGGTTCTGATGAGTGAAAATCCCATCACCAACAATAGAGTTTCCTACTAAAATTTTATCTGCTTTTAAATGTATTAGTTCCTGCCCTCTTATTACAAAAATGGGATTATGAGCACCGGAGAATTGCAGTTCGAGGGTTCTTGTATTAATCTTACAAATGGAAATATCCATGCCGTCTTTGGCGTCGTAAAGGTTTCCTTTTCTGTTCAGTACAGTCATTACTTCTCTTTTCATATCGGTAAGGATCATACTTGTGCTATATATTTCGTTTCGGTAAACAATTTCTGAAAGCGATGCAATTCCAAGCATGCTGAGTAGCGCTCCGGGTACACCGTGCCCAGTACAATCCGCTGCAGCAATTATAATCTGCTCGTCAATTTTTTTAATAAAATAGAAATCGCCACCAATTATATTTCTGGGTTGATAAAGGATAAAGTAATCATGAAAGTTCTCTTTAAGTACGTCTTCGCTGGGCAGAAGGGCTTGTTGTATATAGCTAGCGTATGTGATGCTATCATCAATATTTTGTTTGTATTGCATTAAAAGGTCCCTTTGGGTAAGAATCTCTTTGCTTTGTGATTCGAGTTTTATGTTCTGGTTTGCTATTTTCTCGTTTTGCTCAACTAGTTCTGTGTTCAGAACCTTTAGGTACTCCATTTGGGTGCTAATTTCTTCGGTAAGCTGAGATAGTTCCTTGTTAGATTTGAAAAGATTATTGTTTTTGATCTTGATCATTCTAAGGAGCCTTATATTCTTTTTATTTGTGCTATCAAAGGCTTTGAAAGTCATGTTTCGAATTGATTCAAAGAAAAAGGAAAGTAGGAATACCATGCTATAAACGGATAGCATTCTCACTTTAAATTCATTATCGTATAATGCATTGTTAAAGAGATTGCTTGTGAAAAAGATAATGGTAAAACCAATTAAAAGAATATTATACAAGGTTCCTGTTTTTCGTCCCAGCATAAATAAGCTGAAAGGAGGGAAGATATAGTACCAGTAAATTCCTGGGAAGATGTAATAGCTGGTTAAATTAAGCTTTGTTGAGCCATTTCGGTTTAGGAAGAATACCTCAAGACAGAATAATCCAATTACAAGAATATGGCTTACAATTCGAATTCTTTTATTGAGTCTTAGGTAAACTTGCATTAAGATTATAACCAGAATGCAGTATATGTATATTATTGAAAGTTTATGCTCTCCAAGAATATACATTCTATGGCTATAGAATATCAAGTATATGATGCCGCAAATGGCAAAAAGATTGATTAATGTAGCCCTTCTTACATCTTCGTATATTAGACTTCCTCTCAGGTCGGCTGATAAGAAGCTATAAAAAATTTGCTTTATTTTTCGCATTATATAAATTTCAATTTAAAACATTAAAAATTCAATAGTAATATTGATATTAATGTGTTAAAATAAGATGTAAAGGGTATAAATAATTGATAATGATTGAAATGTGAAAATATTTCTGAATTTTTCTATGCTCTTTAACAAATTTCAAAAAAATCGTTTAATAATCAAAGTAATAAATCAGATTTTTATTATTGAGTCCCGAAAAACGACTATTTTACTGATGAAATAAATTATTTGCTAGTTGGTAGAAAATAAAAAAGCACTTGGAAACAAGTGCTTTTTTGATTGAATTTTTTTGTGTTTATTCGTAACGAAGTGATTCAATAGGATCTAAACGAGCGGCTTTTACAGCTGGGAGATAGCCTGATGCAAGTCCAACGCAGAAACATAATCCTAATCCAATAAACATCCATTTCCAGGGAATAATAAAAGGGCTATCAGTTAACATCGACATGATATTTCCTACAAGTATTCCTAAAATAACTCCCAAAATACCACCTAGTTGACAAATAGTGATGGCTTCAAAAAGGAATTGCTGTTTAATGGTTTTGGATTTAGCACCAATTGCTTTTCGAGTTCCAATTTCACGTGTCCTTTCAGTAACTGCAACTAACATAATGTTCATTAGCCCCACGGCGGCACCTATTAGCGTAATAATTCCAATTGCAGTAGCAACCCAAGTCACATTTTTTAAATTTTCTAAAAGTATTTGGGCAAGGCTATCGCTTTTTTCGATATTAAAGTCGGATTCATCGGTGGCTTTAAGGTTGCGAACTATCCTGAAAACGCCTTCGGCTTCGCTAACAGCATACTCTAGAAGTTTTGGATCAGTAGGCTTTATGCTGATTGTGTAGTCCATGTTTGGACGAGAAAAGTATGTGGCAACATTAGCGTATGGTAGATAAACAGAACGATCGGCTCCGCCGTTGAAACCTGATCCTTTAGACTTTAGGACACCAATAACTCTATATTTACCTCCACCAACACTAATAAACTTATCAATAGGATCTTCGTTTTTGTCGAATACTTTTTTTGCAACTTCGTATCCAATAATTACAACGGCTCGTGCTGCTTCAAGTTCATGTGTGGTGAAGTTTCGCCCTGAGCTAATTTCTAGACCAGCAGTGGTTAAATAGTTTTCATCGACACCTAAAACTTCAATATTTGGATTCGTTTTTTTTGATTTTTGCTTAATCGTACTAGCACCTGAAGCATATGTAGAGATTGATACTAGTGCCGGAAACTGAAATCTCTCTTTAAACTCTTCTGCTTGTCTCATGCTTATGTTTGCATGATTAAGAGTACGATAGCGTTTCCCTGCTACATGTACACGCATTCCTCGGCTTGCAATGGTAAACGTATTTGCACCCATGCTCGTAAATTCATTCGTAATACTACCGCTTATTGAATCAATTGCGGTTAGAATTCCAACTAGAGCCATTATGCCTAGTGCTATAATAAATATCGTAAGGATCGAACGTAAGGTATTTGATCGGATGGCATTTAGCGATATTTTTATATTCTCTTTTAATAATGCACCAAATTTCATATAATTTTATATTAAGCTTTGGTTTCAAAGTTAGCTTATATTCATTAATCATTAAGCTAAAAAGTTATAAATAGTTCAATTGAATTACATTGCTGATTAGTATTTATTGTCAAATAGTACAAGTGATTTTATCATTTGCCAAAAAGTAATTACATTTCATTGTATTTTTGTAAAAAAAGATGATGAATTTACATGCTAGAATAGATGCGTTTGTTAAGCTGGGAAAGCGTATGCTCCACGACTCAATTCAGGGATGTGGATCAAAGTTTGAAAACGTAATTCAGGAGGCAAGTATTCATAATCCTTGGTTTACTCCTGAAAATATCTACTATTCTATTGATTCCATAGCAAACCAATGGCTTACAGAAAAAGAGTTAATCACATTCGTTTCGAAGTATCCAAAAGAGTTTTTCAATCCTGTTGAAAAGAAGAAAGTTGTTGTGATTATGGCGGGGAATATTCCTTTCGCAGGATTTCATGATTTGCTTTGTGTTTTACTGTCGGGACATTTGTTTTTTGGCAAAGTATCTTCAAAAGATGGCCATTTAATGGCATCAATAATTGATATGCTTAAGGAGATAAATCCTGAGTTTAATGATTATATTGAATTGACAGAAGTTACGCTTCATGGGTTTGATGCCGTTATTGCAACTGGTAGCGATAATTCATCACGGTATTTCGACTACTACTTCAAAAACTACCCAACAATCATAAGGAAACATCGAAATAGTATAGCAGTTCTTACAGGCAATGAAAGCGAGGAGGAATTAACACAATTAAGTGATGATATTTTTCTATACTTTGGTCTTGGGTGCAGAAGCGTTTCAATGGTTTTAGTTCCTGTAGGATACGATTTTATTAGGCTGTTAAAGGCTTTTAAGGCATGGCAGAATCTCGATACCCATAATAAATATATGAACAACTACGAGTTTCAAAAAACAATGAACTTGATTAACATGATTGATCATATTGATACTGATTTTATGCTTTTAAAGCAAAGTGAATCAATTGGCTCAACGGTTGGGGTTGTTCATTATAAGGAGTATGAGGATTTGCAAAGCGCACTAAATTTTATAGAAACTCACAAAAATGAACTCCAATGTATTGTTGGGGATAGCAGATTAATTCCAAATGCTATACCATTTGGCTGTAGCCAAAACCCTAAAATTGATGAGTTTTCCGATGGTATTGATACCATTGAATTCTTATCTAAGCTGTAAACCCTATTATATTTGTTTAATAACTAATCCAATCTTTCTCCTATGATTTATAAATTCAGAATGATATCTGGCGAAGAGAAAGCCTTTTTACGCGATTATGAGGTCGATTCAAACCAAACTTTTTTCGATTTTCATAAGCTCATTCAATCCAATCTTAAATATGACTCAAATCAGCTTGCTTCTTTTTTCTTAGCCGATGATGAGTGGAACAAAGGACTTGAATTGACTCTGCTTGATATGGAAAATGATGGAGGACCTGCAGCAATTCCAATGGATTCTGTAAAAATTAAAGAGATTCTAAAGGAGAAAAAAGAACGATTGCTTTATGTTTACGATATCTTTAACGATAACCTTTTCTTTATTGAGCTGATGGATGTTTATCCTCCTGATTGTAAACTTAATTATCCCTACTGCTCGGCTTCAGTGGGTGATGTTCCCCCCCAGACCGATTTCCAGAGTAGTAGCCAGGACTCAGCTTTTGTTGATAGTGAAATTGACGATATTTTCGATGAGTTTAATTCTGAGGACACTGAGTTTGGCTCAGAGGGATTTGATGGCGAGGATTTATAATTGTAATCTCTTGGAGAAATTTAATTTAGTATTGACTTCAAAATATAGCCTTTTGAATGATGCCTAGCCATCAAAAATATCTTATTGTTTTACTTGGACCAACAGGCGTAGGTAAAACTGATTTGAGCGTCTCGCTTTCTTATCAGTTTAATGCACCAATTATTTCGGCCGATTCGAGACAGTTCTACAGTGAGATGAGCATTGGAACCGCAGCACCATCTCCCGATATTCTTAAGGCTGCGCCTCATTATTTTATAGGAAATAAAACCATTGCTGATCGTTATAGCTGCGGTATGTTTGAGATAGATGTAATTAATCTATTAAATGACTTGTACAAAACGCACCAATCAGTCTTACTTGTTGGTGGATCAGGTCTTTATATTGATGCTGTTTGCAATGGGATAGATGATTTTCCTGCTCCAGATACCGAATTAAGAAAAGAGTTACTGGCTCAATTAAAGAACGAAGGTGTTGAAAGTTTAAGAAAACAACTCCAATTAATAGATCCTGAGTATTATAGTCAAGTTGATTTAAAGAATAGCCAACGCATTATCAAAGCTCTTGAGGTATGCCTTCAAACCGGAAAAACGTATACCTCTTTTTTAACGAATCCCAAAAAAGAGAGAAACTTTACCCCAATTAAAATTGGATTAAACCGTCCGCGCGAGGAGTTATATCATCGAATTAACCAAAGGGTTGATATGATGTTAAAAGAGGGTTTGCTTGATGAGGTTAAGGGATTGTATAATCAGAAACATTTGAATGCTCTAAATACGGTAGGCTATAAGGAACTTTTTAGTTATCTTGATGGACTAGTAACCTTTGACGAAGCTGTTGATTTGATAAAGCAAAACTCAAGACGTTATGCTAAAAGACAGCTTACATGGTGGACTCGCGACAATAAAATTGATTGGTTCCATCCTGAGCAAGTTGACTTGATTCTTGATCATATTAAAAAAGTGATTAAAAATGGCTGATAATCAGTATGATTCAAAATCATTAAGCAATGAACTGCCAAAACCTATTGCTTTCAGTAGTTGGAAGCATCACCGAGGTTATGTTCATCAAGTTTTAAGCAATCAGAACAAAGTTTGTAGCAACGAATCATTTATACTCGAAGTAGTTCAATTCCTTGGCGATTCAAATATTGATTTCTATACTGGAATACTTGATCCTAAAGCAATTTCTAGCGAAATCATTCAAAAACTGGAATCAGAAAAGATTAATAATTTAAGTGATTATAAGAACTGGCTTTTTACTGAAGATTTGGATTATAAGTGTATATCTCTGTCTGACGGATCAAATTGGACTCTAAGGCTTGGACAAAGCGAAAGTCGATATGTTCATATTCACCCTTCACGACACTCAAAAAAAACTGTCAGAGTAAAAAGTTCCACTCTTAAAACAGCATATGCTTATTTGCTTTATTATGGATTATCGGATATTGAATTTTCTGTAGAAAAAATAAATTTTGTAAGACGAAAATTTGTAAAACTTCCCCCTTTTAAACCAACTTCGGCTATGGTTGCCGTTTCCAGAATATTGGAATTCTTCTTAATCTGATTTTATAATATCTACACTTAAATTACAGAGTTTAACGCTCAGATATACAGATGTATATATAGAAAGTTAATTACTGTTATAAATCACCTTTATTTTAAATTTAGAATGAAACATTTTCTTTTACGACGCGTTTATGTATATGAAAGGCAACTTCATAGATTAGGTTTTAGGGTTAATAGTTGGTTAATGATTTTGTTGCTTTTTTAGGTTAATTTTAGGGTGTAAAAACGGGATCTACTGATCCCGTTTTTGTTTTTTAACTCTTTCTCAATTTCATTAAATCTCTACAAATTTTAAATACTTTTGCTTAACTGAACTTTTGATTTAATGAGACCTGTTTTATATTTCTCTTTTTTACTTATCGTAACTATATTTTGTCGTTGTAATAGTGAAACCTTTAGAAATGATCAGGTTTTTCGTTATAACGAAAGTAAAAGTATTACAACTCTTGACCCTGCATTTGCGCGTAACCTTCCTTTAATCTGGCCAGTTCATCAACTTTATAACGGACTTGTTCAACTTGATGATTCATTAAAGGTGAAACCTTGCGTAGCAAAAAAATGGGAGGTTTCAGCAAATGGAAAGGTTTTTACCTTTACCCTTCGGGGTGATATATACTTTCATAATTCTGAAGTTTTTCCAAATAGTAATGGTAGAAAAGTAAATGCATCAGATTTTGTTTATAGTTTCAATCGTATAATTAACCCAGAGACAGCTTCGCCAGGAGCATGGGTTCTATCAATCCTTGATAAAAACAGAGTAGGAACCCAAAATGGGTGCGTTGCTTTAAACGATTCTGTTTTACAGATTTTCCTTAAAAAGCCTTTCCCTGCATTCCTGGGTATGCTTTCAATGCCTTATTGTTATGTTATACCCCATGAAGCGATTGAAAAGTATGGCAAAGAGTTTAGAAGCCACCCTGTTGGAACAGGGCCATTCTATCTAAAGTATTGGAAGGAAGGAGAGAAACTTATTCTAAGACGCAACCCAAACTATTTTGAGAAAGATTTAAGCGGAAACCCGTTACCGTACCTTGAGGCAATTAGCATCACATTTGTTGCGGATAAGCAATCTGAGTTCTTGGAGTTTGTTAAAGGGAAAATTGATTTTATTTCAGGGGTTAACCCTGCATCAAAGGATGAATTACTTACTCGAGCAGGTAATCTAAATCCGCATTACGAGGGTAAGATTAAAATGCTTAATGGACCTTATCTTAATACAGAGTACTTAGGAATACTTGTTGATAGTTCAACTCAATCGTCAAAAAACAATCCACTTCTATTAAAAAAGGTTCGACAGTCTATTGGTTATGGCATTGATCGTGCAAAAATGATCATGTACCTTCGAAGTAATATGTATTATCCTGCATTTAATGGATTTGTACCGAACGGCATGCCTAATTTTAATGGCTTAACAAAAGGATTTAATTATGATCAGGAGTTATCCAGAGCACTTTTAAAATCTGTTGGCTATAGCCCCTCTAACCCTTTGCCGCCGGTATCATTAGCTACTACTGATGATTATGTAGATATATGCGAGTTTATACAGCACCAGCTGAATGAAATTGGTTTTGATATTAGAGTTGATGTATATCCTGGTGCTGCCTACCGAGAAATGCTAGCCAATTCTAAGCTAACGTTTTTTAGGGCCTCATGGGTTGCCGACTATGCTGATCCTGAAAACTACTTGGCATTATTCAATAGCGAGAATTTTAGTCCTTCTGGGCCAAATTATACTCACTATAAAAACGATAAATACGATAAACTCTATGCCAACTCATTAGTAGAGCAATCGGTTCAAAAACGTTACTCATACTATAAGGAAATGGATTCATTAATTATTTCCGATGCAGTAGTTATTCCACTTTATTATGATAAAGTTGTGCGTTTTGTTCGGAGCAATGTAGAAGGGATGTACTGTAATCCTATGAATTTACTAGATTTGAAGCAAGTAAGAAAAACTAAACATCTTATTAAATGATTGTAATTGCTGATAGCGGATTAACCAAAACCGACTGGAGAGTCGTATTGTCAAGCCAGACTGTTGTTTCTTTCGTTACAAAAGGGCTTAGCCCATTTTTTTGCAATGATGATGATTACATGAATGCTTTGTCAGCATCCTTTCCAAAGGATATTGACCCATTACAAGTTGAAAAGGTCTTTTTCTATGGTTCAGGCTGCGCTGGCGAAGAAAAAGGGCAGAAAGCACAACAGGCATTACAACAATTTTTTAGGAATGCACAGACTAATGCTTATTCTGATTTACTAGCAGCAGCACGATCGCTATTTGGTAATGAAAAGGGTGTTGTTGCAATTCTTGGTACGGGATCAAATATTGCTTTTTACGATGGAACTAAAGTAATTCATAGAACCCCTTCGCTTGGATTTATTCTTGGCGATGAGGGGAGTGGAGCGTTTATTGGGCGTCAGTTACTTCAAGCCTATTTTTACAATCAAATGCCATCGGAGTTAGCTCTGAAATTTCAAAATAAATATAACCTAGATTTGAGTATTGTTCTTGATAATGTATATAGTAAGCCTAAGCCATCTTCTTACCTCGCATCATTTGTCCCGTTTGCCAAGGAGAATATCGAAAATGTATTTATTCAAAACATGGTTTATAGTATTTTCGAAAGTTTGTACGAAAAGCATCTTCGGGTTATCCCTGAACTTAGAGAATACGGATTAGGATGCGTGGGGTCTGTTGGATTTGTATTTAAAGATGTTCTATCTTGTGTAGCTAAAGATAAAGGATTTCAACTAAAGGGTTTTACTCAGTTTCCTATAGAGTCACTAATAGAATATCATTTAAAAAAAGGAGTTTAAATTTGCTCGTACTGAAATCCTGTTTTTTCAATTAATTGCAATGCAAAACTATTACACTCACTAGATTTAGTATTTTCACCTAGCTTGAGTAATACGTTAGAAAGTGTTTTCAATAACTTTACCTCGATAATTCTATAACCAGCAAGGTTACTTAATTCAATCGAACTTTTCAGACAATCATATGCTCGAGTTAATTCGTTGCTTCTTAAATAATAAGAAGACTTTAAAACTTGCCCTAAAATTTTAGGAATATGACTATCCAATGGGTTAAGTTGCGATAGAATAAAGTCAATTTCAATAATTTCCTTTAATTCAATAGTTTTTCCTTTGCTCAATTTGCTTATTAAGCTAAATAGTCTTAGCTTGTTGGTAGTTAACTCCTTAATGGTTATTTGTTGGTTGATCGTGATTATCTTATCAAGAATGTCAAATCGATTTGTTAAAACCAATGATATGCATATCGGGTATTCGAACAGTCCTTGTTCTGACTGTTTATGAGAGTATAAATGTTTCTGGTAAACAATAGCTTCTTCTAACACCTTTTCACCATTTTTACCATTGAAGAAAATGGAATTAAGAAAATTGCAAGCGAACCACATTCCTGAAATAGTTGGATTTGTCTGAAAGTCAGGAACAATATTCGTGATTTTTGGGAAAGCGTTTTTTATTCTACTATCATTTAAAGCGAGAAAACCAGAGTATGTATTTAGTATGTTGGAATAATAACCATCACTTATTATATCGGATAGGTTTAATGTATAGCTAAGGCTATTAGCAAAAGTGCCAGCAATATTATTTATATCTGGAAAATCTTCAAAAAAGTATTTTCTTGCAATGGCATTATCGCAATAAATTGGTAATAAAGATTTACGTAAGAACTCATCCTTTCGCAAGGTAATAGCAATTTTAGGACTTGAGAGAGCTGTGTTTAGAATACTCTCGTCTAAAGTGAAAAAGCCTTTTAAGGGTTCAAGTATTCGATCCTTATAAGCAAACTGAAATAGTCGGATAATTAATGGAGGAAGCAATTCGTGATTTAAATATCGTTTACCTACTGTCATAAAAAGTGTAAGGGTAAACTCTTCTTGTTCTTCGAGGAAGTGTTTTGCAATTAAATATTCGAATAAACTTCTATTGTTTATTTTGATGATTTTGCTAACCCCACCATACCTGTTTTCAATATCTTCCTCGATAATAATACCAAATGATATTAAATCTTCATAGGCAGAAAAATAGTTGCCAGCATGTTTAAGGTGAACCGGATAAATTTCTTTAAGTGTATTCTTTTTAACCGAGTCAGGGTTTATACCAAAGTCCGAGAGTTCAAGTAGTTTGTTGATTATATCAATTTTTTCTTCAGCGTATTGCGCCTTAAATACCTGTTTTTTTAGAAACTCTTTAAAAATCTCGAGTTGATCGTTTAACAGATATTCATTTTCAGGGTGATATACATTGATGAAAAGTTGAAGAAAGTAAGGGTATGACAATGTATCTCTAAGATCAATGGAAAGCTCATCACCTAAAACCCTTTTTGAATATTCTTTATTTATTGTATTATCCAGAATCGATTGTATTTCATCGGGTGTTAGCATAGGAACGTTTGCTCCATCCAATGAAAATATTTTGTCCTGTGTATAGTACCATTTCTCTGCGTTCTCAATGAATAGTTTAAACTTACTCCATGCATATAAACGAGTTGATATAATAATTTTTAACCAATTGGCTCTTGAGAATTTTAATGAGAAATCTGCAAGTGAGGCATAAATTTTTTCAAGCTTTGGACCCTGAAGTGTTGATTCATCTAAAGCATCGATTATTAGTATAAACCGACCGTTAGGAGTAACGTTATTGCTTAGAAGATTACGGAGAAAGTTATAATCAGGCGATAATCCGAGTTGTCTCATAATCCAATCTTCAAAATATGCCTCGGAATTTGCAAATGAAGTTAACGAAATTGCCTGGATAAACAGAATTATATCCTTTGAGTACGTTTTTTTTATCGAATTTTTTTCATACCAGTTGGCCAATAATGTAGATTTTCCATAGCCTCCTGGGCCAATTATTGCTGTAGAATTGCAATCACTTTGGAAAAAAGCAGAAAAACGTTCATCGATAAAATGTCGGTGAATTGTTTTATTGAAAATTATTCCGCTTTTTTGTTTGATGTTAGATGTTGTACTGTGGCTAATTTTTCTCGATTTCTCTACGGCATTTACCCAAACCTCAGTGGTTTGATGATCTTTTCTCCCTGATTCTCTATTGCTTTCAATAAAGTGTTCCCAGTCATTGTAACCTATATATCGTGAGAGGATATCATGTGTGACACGTGATGGATTAGAATTCGTAATTAGAAATCCAAACAGGCGACGTAATGTGGCTGGGCTAATATACTCTCCATTGCTCTCTAATATGCAGTTAGATAGGATTTTGCAATCCTTTTGGCAGGAGATTTTTTTTCCAAACTTTTCCTCGACAGATACCTTTAACCTTTCAATCATTAGATATAAACAAGAATATGCTATTTACTATAATTTGCTGATAGCATTGTGTTTTACAAATGTAACTAGGAATATTTTAATTAATTCTAACTCTTTAAAAAATATTGACCACTTTGACCACTTGCTGAGGTGAAACATAAAAATACATTTGCAGAAACACATTTTTAATGAGGACTGTATTTTTAACCGAATTAGAAAAAGAGTATTCTGAACTTGTTCAAACAGGTAAAGTACAAATTGTAGAGGATGTTGAAAAACTCACCTCAAAAAGGTTCTCATACCATAACCCCATATACTTTAGTGGAAATCTAAGTAGCAAATTAGTTATAGTAAAGTTCTGTTCCAATAGTAGTGGCTTATCAAAGGTTAATTGCAACGAAAACTTTTCCGAATATCAGTATAAACAACAAAATCTTGGCAAACTGTTTATTAAAGCTGAGACTATTGATGATTTCTCTGATAAGTATGCAAATGATATTCGGACTATGAACTATTCAAAACCATTCCAAGTAGTAAGACTTGATGGTGATACAGTTAAGGAGAACCTACCGAAATTTATTGATGAAAAGTTCGAAATAGGGTTGATTCCATATTTGTCTCACGATTTTTCTGCTAGGGATTTTATTCAAAACTATAGCGTATGTAAAGCTTTAGTTGATAGAACGTTGAGCGGAGTTTTCTCTTACCCGAGGCAATATGTGATTTTTATGGGAGAATGCTTTAATAGTATACTAAAGGAATATATAAGTGATTCTGAGAGATTTTCTTTTCTGCTGACTAGCAACATGTTGCCAAATCAGAAGTTTGTTGCTTCGTTCAATAGGATTACCCTAAACTATAACAATACCAAGATAATAGCCGGTGTTGCAGAATCATTTTATGATGAAAATCTGGATGAAATAATGCTTGAGAAATATGGCCGTGAATCGGCTGCCATTATTAATCGAGGATTTCTATTAACAAATCCATTGTGGAAAACCCATTAATCCGACAAATTATGAATAGAATAAAGCAGTACGTAGCTCAATACCTCGGATCATTCGGGAAAGTTGATCTCGGAGTTTTTTTAGTCCTATTCATTATTACAATGCTTTTCGTACTTACAATAATTAAGAATATCTGAGATATCGTAAACCCTAATAACACAAAATAAAATGCTTAATCAAGTTTGGGAGTCTTGTCAGAGGTCAGTTTGTAGCTTAAATTTTCAGAACGAAAGAGGTGTTAGTATTGATACACTTACTGGATTTAAGGTGAACCAGTCGTTGGTAACAACTGATTACGCTTTTTATATTCCTAAGGCAAAAAAAGTTGAAATCTCATTTGTTGATGATGACGCAAATACAGTGGTTGCATCAATGAAAATACCATATCATGAATTTATAAACGACCTTAGAATTGGTGTGTTTGATAACCAAACAGGATATTCAATATTTAATCTCGATTTTCCTGATTTTAGGGATATCCCCAGTTTAACTCTTAGTGAAAGAAGAAAATTCCATATAGGGCATCAGGTAGCATTACTTGCTTATAGCACAAGTTGCCCAAACCTATCCATGCGCACTGGTATTATCTCATCATTCTTTACAAGCCCTGAGGGGAATCGTTTCTTCCAGTTTGATGGTTTAACATGTCTTGGTAATAGTGGTGGTCCAGTTATTGATCCTGATAATATGCAAGTAATTGGAATTGTTTCGCGTCGTAACACACCTGCTTCGCGTTCATATAAACAATTAGTAGATATTATCACTTCAAATATTGATGAACTTTCAAAAATGCAGGGCATTGTCAGGTATGGTGATGTTGATCCAATTCAGGTATTGATTGCTAATCAAAATCAAGTAAAACAATTGGCCAATAATATTTATCGCTATGCTGCATTTGGTACTACTCAGGTTGTAATGCTCGATCAGATCCTATCATATTTCAATAAAAATGTTTTGATTGAAGCAAATAGAGAGAGGGTTAAGAAAGAGTTTGATTTGAATCTTAGTTAAGGTTGGTTAGTTTATAAGAGCCCCGCTTCTGCGGGGTTTTTTATTTAATTATTATGCGAATTAATTCTCCAAGATCAAATTTTGTTGCGTAATTTTATAGCATCAATATTAATTATCCTTTTGTTTTTAACAAACTAATAGATATAGCGATGGAAAAACTTGATACGCTTTCATTTCTGCAAAAAATTGAGTTGTTCAGAAATCTTAATGATCAAGAATTTAAAGAGCTAACTAAAAGTGTAAAGGAAAAACAGTATAAGGTCGGTGATTTGCTATTCCGTGAAAATGGTCCTCGTGAGGATATTTTTATTATTTATAATGGAGAGGTTGAACTTTTTAAAACAAATTCTTTCGGAGTTGACCTAAGATTGACAGTATTCAGTAAAGGGGATTTCCTTGGCGAAGGTTCTTGGGCGAATGATTCGCCACACTCTACATCTGCTAGGGCATTGCTACCGACTACTGTTCTAGCAATTAGTAGCGATTTTTTTAATAAGAATGCAGATACTACTCTTAAGATTTTCTCAAACATCGCAAGGGTTATATCCCGAAGGATGAGGAGTGTTAATAGTAGGATGCTAAATCCAGGTGCCCAGTATGAGTCGGGTAGAACACGTAGGGAGCATGATTTGCTTGGTGAACGGGATGTGCCATTTGAATACTACTATGGTGTTCAGACCCTTAGGGCTATAGAGAATTTTAATATTTCAGGTTTAACACTTAACTTCTTTCCATCGCTTATTGAAGCATTAGCTATGGTTAAGGAGGCTGCTGCAGAAGCAAATTTTGATTTAGGGTTACTCGATCTTAAAATAAAAGATGCAATTGTTCAAGCGTGCCATGATATTACGAATGGGAAATATCACAACCATTTTGTGGTTGATATGATTCAAGGGGGTGCAGGTACGTCTACAAATATGAATGCCAATGAGGTTATTGCAAACCGTGCGCTTGAAATACTTGGATTTGAGAAAGGTGATTATCAACATTGTCATCCCAATAACCATATAAATCTTTCGCAATCGACAAACGATGCTTACCCAACCTCTGTAAAAATTGCTTTAATCAACTCAAATAAGAAGTTAGTTGTGGTTCTTGAATCGTTGATTGAATCATTTAGAAATAAAGCACAAGAATTTTCGCACGTAATTAAAATGGGTCGTACGCAGCTTCAAGATGCTGTTCCAATGACCTTAGGGCAAGAGTTTGAAGCATATGCTGTAACCTTAGGTGAGGAAGTTGAACGATTAAATCAGAATGCTAAGCTTTTCCTTGAGGTTAATATGGGTGCAACCGCAATTGGAACTGGGATTAACTCCGAGCCAGGTTATACAGATTTAGTAATTAAGCACTTGAGGAAAGTTACTGGTCTTGAAATTGTGTTGGCGTCTAACTTAGTTGAAGCAACCCAGGATACGGGAGCATTTATCATGTACTCTTCTGCTGTGAAACGCTTAGCTGTAAAGTTATCAAAGATTTGTAACGATTTGAGATTGCTTTCCTCTGGGCCTCGTACCGGGATAAACGAGATTAATCTACCACCTATGCAGCCTGGCTCATCAATTATGCCAGGTAAAGTAAATCCTGTTATTCCCGAAGTTGTAAATCAGATTGCGTTTAAAGTGATTGGGAACGATTTAACGGTAACCCTAGCTGCTGAAGCAGGTCAACTTGAGCTGAATGTTTTTGAGCCGGTGATAGTTCAGAGTATTTTTGAATCCATCGAAATGCTAAAGAATGGAATGAATACCCTAAAATATCGTTGTGTTGATGGGATAACAGCTAACGAGGAACGATGCCGGATGATGGTTTATAACAGTATAGGTTTGGTTACTGCATTGAATCCATTTTTAGGATACGAAGCATCATCACGTTTGGCTAAAGAAGCGCTTGCAACAAATAGGAGTGTTTATGAATTGGTACTTGAAAAGAGATTGCTTACTAAAGAACAGCTTGATCAGATATTGGAACCAGAGAATATGATTAAGCCAAGAAAGATGAAGTTTGACTAATCTCTAGGTCTATTTTTCTTCAAATTCTTTAAGGATTTTTTGCACCTCATCTTCAGTGTTTTTTAGTTTTGTTTTACAGAATGTGAGAAGTTCTGCAACTCGTTTTACATTTGCCGAAAGGTCGTCTATGTCGAGTTCTTGGTTCTCGATCTTACTTATTATAGTTTCCATCTCGTTTATAGCATCACTATAGCTTAATTCCTTCTTTGCCATAAAAACTATGATTTAGTATTTTGATTAGGTAGTTTTATTATAAAAGTAGTACCAACATTGAGTTCGCTCTCGACAGTAATTGTACCATTGTTTTTTTCTACAAATTCTTTGCAAATTATTAGCCCTAACCCAGTTCCGGTTTCCTGGTTTGTGCCACGAGTTGAAGTATTTGTTTCAATTTTAAAAAGTTGACTCAATTTTTCTTTGCTGATTCCTACTCCAGAATCAGTAATATAAATTTTAGTGTACCCATCTTGTTTATTCGCCCATATAGTTATTTCACCATTGTTCGGAGTAAACTTAATAGAATTAGATATAATGTTTCGAATAACTGTAGTAATAGTATCCTTATCGGCAAAGGCGTTATCGTCATTATTGAGTCTAGGCTTTATGCTAATATTCTTCTCATTTGCCGAGATTGATAGCACTTCAACACATGAATCAACTACTTCCTTAATGCTGATATTGTCAGGTTTGATTTTAATTTTACCTGTTTGACTTCGTGACCAGTTTAAAAGGTTGTCAGTAAGTTTAAGAACATTATTTGAGGATTTGTTTATATGAGTGCTAAGTTCACTTATCTCTTCAGGTGTTAATGTTTCAGCCCTTGTACTGAGAATTTCAGTTAATCCCACAAGCGCATTGAATGGACTTTTAAGGTCATGAGCAATTATTGAGAATAGCTTGTCTTTTGTTTGAATGTTAAGTTTTAATGACTCTTCGGATTTTACAAGTTTTTCGTTAATATCTTGGATAAGGGCAATCTTTTCTTTGAGAGCTTGGTTGTGTTTCTTTTTTTGGTGGTACCCCCATATGGCTATTCCCGCTACGCTTAATGTAAGTATGGATAAAACGATAATGAGGTGTTTTGACTCCTTTTGTTTTTCAACTTCAAGTTCGCTCATTAAGGATTGCTGGCGGAGGAGGAGAACTTCACTTTCTATAGATTTAATCTCCTCTTTCTTTTTATCAAGTTCTAAATCGAGTTGGGCTTCTAAGTTTTTTTCATTCTTTCGAATACTTTCGAGGCTATCTCTAATTTTAATATGTTTTGTATAGTATTCTAAAGCAAGTTTGAAACTTTTTTGTTCTTTGTAAAGATCATGCTTAGCTAAAAATCCGAATTGAATCAGTACCATGTTCCCAATCTCTTTTCCAATGACAATTGATTGGTTAATGTTTTTTTCGGCCGAATCGTATAATCCTTGTTTAGTTTGGATTTCACCAATTTTTCTTAAACAGAGGGCTTTCCCTTCGAAATTAGCGGCTTCGTCATAAATTTTAAGAGCGTTTTCAAAATATTCTAGGGCTTTTATCGGGTTGCCCAATTGTCTTTCAAGATTTCCTAATTCGTTATAAGTGTCGGCAATAGCCTTACCATCGTTTAATTTTTTTGAGATTTGAAGCGCTAAAGCATAGTTTGCCCTTGCATTTGATTGTTGCCCAATAAGCATTTGAACCTGTGCGTAGCTTCGATAAGTTTTAGCCGTACTGGCTTCATCACCGGTTTTTTTCCTCATCATTAGGGTTTCTTGAAATACTTTAAGAGCTTCAGTATAACGTTTTTGGTCAATATAGAGATTTCCCAAATTGGCAAGGACATAGGCCGCATCAGATGGATCGCCTCCATCGGAAACTAAATCACTAGCTTGTTCAAGGTAAGTTGTTGCATTTTTAAATAGCCCGAGTTTACGGTAGGTTAATCCAATATTCGTAAACGATTTTGCTATTTCCTGATTGCTCCCAATTTTTTGCCTTATTTTAAGAGCCATTAGGTAATGCCTTAATGCTTCAGCAATATTGCCTTTTTGGTTGAAAAGGTTACCCATTTCGTTGAGGGTGGAAGCAATCGCAATTTGATCTTGTAATTGCTCTCTAATTTTTAATGCTTCGTTAAGCGCGTCGAAGGCATCATTGAATAATTGCTTTTGGCTATAGGCTCTTGCCAGATTCTCCAAAGTATTTGCGGTAGAACTTAGAAATCCAAGTTTTTGCTTAATCTCTATGCTTTGTTTGTAGTAAAGAATTGCTTCGTTATAACGGTTAAAACGATAATGCAAACTTCCTAAAAGGTTTAAAACCTCGGCGGTTTCAAATTTGTTATTTGTTTTATCGCACAATTTTAATGCTTGATTCAGCGAATTGTATGCTTTATCAAATACGCTAAGATCGCGATAGGTTAAACCAAGGTTTTTAAGAGAAGCTATAACCCCAATAGTATCTTTAATTTCTTGCCTTATTATATTTGATTTGTAGTAATGTTCTAAGGCTTCCTGAAAATGGCTATAGTACCAATAAGTACTACCAAGGCTATTCCAAGAATCTGCAATTAGAGGTTTACTGTTTAACCTTGTGGCGAGATCTAACGCTCTCTTTTTATACTTTAATGAAGCCTCATAATTTCCAGTAGTTTTTTGGAAATCGCCGATAAGGAGGTTTACATTGATCTCTTCATCAATAAAATTAAATTTTTGAGCTAGATTTAACGCTTCTGATGCTTTTTTTGAAAATTCATTCTTGTCATTTCTCTTAATATCTATTTTACTTGATAAAATGAGGCAATGAATTTGCTGCTTGTATAATCTGCTTCTCTTTGAAATTATTAATGCTGAATCAATAAAACTATTTGCTTCGGCGTATGATGTTAAGTTTAAATAAGATTCAGCAAAAGCTAGGTAGGAGATAGTCAGTTGCTCTTTATTTTTTCCATTTCTATTTATTAAAGCGAGAGCTTCTTTAAGATAGTGCTGTGATTTTAGAGGATCCTCGTTGGTGTAAAGTTGGGCTTGTTGAATTAGGCTATCAGTTTTGTTTAAACTTTGTTTTTGCCCAAATGCAATATTCAATGCAATAATGAATAAAAGGGCTAATAGATTACCAAGTGATTTCATATTTGAATATTGGTTAGTGCGGTATTCTATGAAATGATAGCATTTTTGGGTAGAGAAAAAGTAAACGTACTTCCTTTACCTTTTACGCTAGTAGCCCAAATTTCTCCTTTATTCATTTCAACAAATTCCTTGCAAAGTAATAGCCCTAATCCAGTGCCTTCTTCGTTAGCCGTACCTTTGTTCGATATTGAACTACTTAAATTAAAGATTTTATCTAGATCATCATTATCAATTCCAATTCCTGAATCAGTAACAGAAATCTCAATATTATTATTGGTTTCGTGAGCAGAGATATCAATCTTCCCATTTGTATTTGTGAATTTTATTGCATTGTTCACAAGGTTCCGAACCACTAGAGAAATAATATTTTTATCGGCAAAAGCTGAAAGTGATTCATTTACAGAAGTGATGATAGTGATCTTCTTTTTATCGGCACTCACCTGTAAATAAGAAACTTCCTGTAATATTATAGGTTTAACCTCAAAAACCTCTGGATTATATGTAATTGAACCTGTTTGAGTTCTTGACCATTGTAATAGATTGTCGAGTAGTTTGGATAAACTTTGTGAAGATTCGTAAATTACATTTATATACTCACGTCTTTCTTCATCACTGTAAGTTGTATAATTTTTTTCAAGTAATTCGCTGAAGCCAAATAATGCGTTAAAAGGATTCTTAAGATCATGGGCTATAATTGAGAAGAATTTATCTTTTGTGGCGTTGAGTTCCATTAAATCTTGTTCAGATTTCTTTAGTTTCTCATTGGCTGCTTCAAATTCATCATTTTTTTGAGAGAGTAGTATGTTCGAATTCCTTTTAACTCTTAGACTATTAAGGATAACAATTACAAGAATCAACAGTAATAATGAAGAAATAAATAAATACTTTTGAGTGTTTTTATGTCGTTCTACCTCAAGGGCATTTATCTCATTATCTTTTTTTAGCAGTTGAATTTCTTTTTCTTTTGCTTCAGTTTCAAAACGGGTTTGCATTTCTAGAATA